>Ga0181604_10000008_pt1 | contig 172742 bp, 167 predicted proteins | sample 041ome_12_FD_148663 | JGI IMG/M metagenome (GOLD analysis project Ga0181604, IMG submission 148663) | Coastal salt marsh microbial communities from the Groves Creek Marsh, Skidaway Island, Georgia - 041410US metaG (spades assembly) | ecosystem: Environmental > Aquatic > Marine > Intertidal...
GATCTGTAAAAAATTCCACTGCTATGGATAGCACAAATTAAGAACGCGTAAGGCACGCAGCGCGTCATGAGGGCAGCATCTCGCGGATAACAGCCAACCCGGGGTGTCAGATGTCGCGCGAAGACGATTGCGCTTGGTTCCTTCGCCGCCATCGGTGAGCCGACAGAAGCCGCGCAGACCGTGCGGCAACGTGTCGGCAGCGTCGTGGAGAGCGTGGTCCTCGACCTGTCCACACGCAGAGACGCGCTCGTCCAGCAGATTGGTGTGCTCCGGGCATTATGGGGTCAGCTACCTCCCCGGTGGCCAAGGAGTAATTCGCCTGTGTCATCGGAAATCCACCTGCCGCGTTGTCGAACCACAAGTATTTCGCAAGACGAACCTGATGGACTGGTTATTGACGCTAAATGACGGCGAACCAGACAACAAAGGAGAAACCATGCTCGGAGAGCACATCGGCACCATTTCTGGTCCAACATCCATGAAGGCCATTGCTGCTGTGGGAGGAATGCCAACGTTCGAAACAACGGCCTCAGGGCTCACAGGTACACTTGCCGGCGCTGATGTGACAAGTTTTGCCACCTACAGCGCGACGATGAGGGCTGACGGATCCTTTTACGGGGAATGCCCCAACGCAGGAGTCATCATGACAGCTGATGGAGTCGCAACGTTTCGGGCAACAGGTTGCGGCAATCCGTCTAGCGATGGAGGGTTCGTCTTCAAGGGCGTCGTGTACTTCGAAGCGCATGCAGCCTCTTTGTCATCTCTGAATGGGAAAGCTGTCGTATACGATTGGGTCGTTGGATCGGATGGCACCGCAACCTGGGATTTGTGGGAGTGGGTCTGAGCGTTACGTCAGTGAATGATCCGGCGCCGTCAATCCTTGGCGGCGCCGTGATCCGCTAATCGCCATCTCACCCGACACCACTGCCACGTAACGGATCATCACCGACCCCGACACTGGTCTGATCGGCTGTACCTAACTCCATCAAACAAATAGACACCTAATGAAGGATGGTTATGTGTTACGCCTCGTCACTCCGATCCTTTGTCGCTCTCATTGCCTCGCTGGGGTTGATCGGCTGTGGGGTGAGCGAAGAGGATACGCAGTCCGCTGACCGCTTGGGGAACGAGTTCGAACTGGGGCAGACCCCCTCGAATTCCGACAGCGTTGCCGAGGTTGAGGTCGATCCCGCCGACGAGGAGGGTGGCCTCAACCGTCCGGCAGACGGTGAACTCGTCGCGGACGATGGCTCGTGGACAATCCTCGTCTATCTCATGGGGGACAACGACCTAGAGTCCTACGCCGTCGGCGATGTGTTCGAAATGGCCGAAGCCGGCTCAAACGAGAACGTGAACATCGTGACCCTCGTCGACCGTCATCCAGGATACGCGGACGACGAGATCGGTCCGCTCGGTAATTTCGATGGCACCACGTTGATCCACGTAGGTCAAGAGAAGATCATCACAGCTGTCGATTCGGGCGAACTGAACCTCGGCGATCCGGAGACTCTCAAAAGTTTCCTCATCACCGGGGTCACCGAGTTTCCCGCAGACCGCTACGCCTTAATCCTTTGGGATCACGGTGGTGGTTGGACCGGAATGGGTCCCGACGACACCGATGGTGAGGACATCCTCACTCTCCCTGAGATTCGCTCAGGGTTAGCCGCCGGTCTCGCAGAGGTCGGCTTGGACTCGATCGATCTCCTCGGGTTTGACGCCTGCCTCATGGCGACGTTCGAGGTTGCGACCCAGGTGCAGGACCTCGCCGATGTCATGGTCGCGTCCGAGGAACTCGAGCCGGGACACGGTTGGGACTTTGCTTCTCTGAAGTTGCTTCGTGACCGTCGCGATGTCGGTGCGGCGGGTCTTGCTGTAGAGCTCATCGACACCTATGCCGCGCAGGCTGCCAAGGCAAAGACGGACATCGATATCACACTGTCCGCGCTCGACCTCACCGCAATCATCAAACTTGAAGACGCGCTTGCCGATCTGGCGGAAGTCGTTGCTGAGGGAGATCCCTCCGTGATCACAGCGCTGGCCGCGGCACGCCAGGCCGCTCTCGCATTTGGTGCCAACCCCGACCCTTCCCTCGCCGCCAATCTGCTCGATCTTGGCTCGCTGATGGAGGAGTTTCTGATGATGGGTACCTCCGCGGAGCCCGAGATCGAGGCGGTGCTCGCAGCACTCAAGGCGACCGTGATCCACGAGGTCAGCGGGCCTGCGACGCGGCGAGCCACAGGTGTGAGCGTTTATTTCCCGCCAAGCGCTGACTATTTCGATGACGAGTACACCGATCTCGGTGAGGTACCTGGCTGGTCAGGAATCCTCGAGGCGTTCTACTTCGCAGGCGACAACCTAGATGAGGAGAGCAAGGCTTCATTCGCCAAGGACAACGCTCTCGAGTTCTCCTTCGGCGACGAGGGGATGACCGTCTACGGCACGGTCGACGTCGGCTCGAGTGATTCCGTCATCGCCGCCGAAATTGTCTACGGCATCGTTGATAACAGTGACGGGTCGGTCATCTTCATCGGCGAGGAGCCGGCCTCGTTCGAGGTCCTCGACGATGGAACAGGTGAGGTCGCTGCTTTTTATGACCTGACCGCACTCACGCTGTCCGACGGTACCGATACCGACTTTGCGTACCTCGATATGGAAATCGACGACGAGAGCGATCTCTGGTTCCTTGACGTTCCTCTCTGGTACGTGCCACCGGACGAGGCCGATATCGACGGCCCGCCTCACGACGTCATTCTTGAACTCACCTTGCAAACCGACGGTGATGTCTTGAGCGAGGTCTACTACGAGATCGATGCTGATGGGATGATTGGGGAGTTGACGGCTGACCCGGACGGCCTGATCTACCCTGTGGTGCTAGTGGAGGACGCCGATGGGTCAAGCGAGTGGCTGACCCTCAGCGAGGTGGGCCTTTATGCGGATCTCCCGTCTCTCCAGTACAACCTGGTACCGCTCGAGCCAGGAACAGAACTCTTCGTGGAATTAGTCGTCTACGACTACTCAGGCGACTCCTCATCGAAGACGGGGGTCATCACCCTGCCCTGATGCCTGGAACGAATGGCGGCGGTTGGTCGAGAGTTGATCCAGAAAGTCCCATCGTGCTCCTTACGTTGGCCCATGGCAAGCGGAGTCGGGCGATTCATTGTTGAAAGATGTAGCGGTCTCTGCAACCTTGTCAGCGCGTGACAACACGTGATCCTTATAAGTAATGATGAACGGCCCAGCCTCTCTACAGCCGCTTCGACTCGCATTCTGTGTTTTGGCAGAGGACCAGAGTAATTTCCTATCCCCCGGGGTCGTAGTTCGTTAAGTTCGGGTTGTGTCGAGCTACTCGACGCCCGCCCGCACATCTGTTCGTTAAGCCAAGGCGCCGCTGTCTGATCCTGTTTGCCGGTATTGCTGCTGCGTTCGGCCTTGGTGCCTGCGGTCCCAAAGTCGATTCAGCGTGTGGTGTGGTGGTTGATTCGGTGAGTGGTGGGCCTGTGGGTGGTGTTGGCGTGTCTGTTGTGTTGGGAGTGGATGCTGCTGCTGGTCGTGTGGATGCTGTGCGTGCGGAGACCGTGACTGATGTTGACGGAACCTGGTGTTTGGGGCCTGTTGATGCGGACGTGGTTGATGATTGGACTGTGTTTGTTGATAGTGCTGCTGTTGGGTATGAGTCGGGGTGGTCGAGCCGGCTTGGTGATGACGGTGGTTTGTTGGATGGCCCGTTGTTCAACGTGGATGTGTGGGATAAGGCGGTGTCGGTTGGTGAGGGTCCGGACCCTGTTGTGTTAGGTGGTGTGGAGTTCCGTCTTGACCCCATCGGAGCAGTCGTCACGACTCCGTCGACGACTATTCCATCGACGATTGTTCCGCCAAAGCAGCCAATCGTTGAGTCAATGACATCAGGAGTGGGTGATTTCGGCGCGTGCTCGAAAGGGGAAGGCACGAGTGTCTGGGCAACGGTGGAAATTTCCGGTACTGATGCCGACGACGTTTCCGTCGAAGTGGCCTGGACTAGTGACGCGGCGGAAGCGCCGACGACAGCAAGCTGTAGCGGGGGCGCCACCGATCTGGGTTCAACGAACCCTTCATCTGGCAGATGGGGTCCCTATCGACGTTGGGCTCAGTTCAAAAGACTGGGAATACGGCCGGTTCACCAACTCGTTCGGATCGCGCGAGCGCGTAGATGACCTTCCAGTCACCATGAACATGGCGAGCGATGCTGGAAACGATGTCGATGACGATGGTCATACCCAACGGGTTGGTGTCAGGCCGTGGTTCACCCACACTGACCGAGAGATCATCGAGATGTATGAGGACCTCGATCAGGCGTGTGCGGCAGAAGTCGTCCAGCGTCAGCATGCGGCCACCCAATGCACCAATGAGTCGGTCCTCGGGTTCATCGGCCAGACGACGTGTGAGCTCGGCGGCGATGTCAACACACCTCGCTGCCATAGCGTGGTGGCCGACTGCGGACTCGTCTGCTGAGACCTGCTTGATGCGCTCTCCGACCGACGAGTCCACTGCAGCGTGGAAATACGTCACGGGTGTGAGCAAGTCACCCATGGGCGTGGCATCGACGGGAGTGCGGTCGAGATAGGCAATGGTCGCACCGGCACCTCGCACGATGTGGGCCGCCAAACCGCCAACAGTCATGCCTTCGAGCGCCGATGGCTTATTCCATGCGGCACCAACCGACGCACGACTCATCAATTCGGCTGCAGCCGTGACCGCGTCGACCACCAACGAACGCACAACTGCGGACTCTTGTGCAGATGAGGTTGGTGACGACTCGCCCATGTGCTCGGACCGTAGCCGAGGAGGTCTGAGATTGCGGTCCTGACTGTGGTGACAACGCGATGCACACCAACGTCGCATGTCTCGTGGGGTAATGATTGGTTCCTCAAGTCGTTACCACGACGCACCATGCGCAACGATGAGGTATGGCGACTGCGGCGCAACATCATGGGCGACCGGTCGATGTTTCGCGCACGATTTCTGCTCCGGCCGAGGCGGTATGGGATGCGATTTCTTTCCCTGGCTATCTCGAGAAGGTGCACCCATTCTGTGAACGCAACCCGGTTGCCGTGTGGCCAGGTCGCGTGGCGCGCGACGAGATTCACTATCGCAGCGGTTGGATCTACCAGCGAACGTTCACCGACTGGATCGATGGCATCGGCTATGACCTCGACATCGGTGCAGTGGGTGAGCCGACATCACATGTGAAGTGGCGCATCGCCGGGAACAGCAGTGGGGGGTGTGAACTCGTGATCAGTGTATGGCCCCGATCGATGACGTCTCTCCGGGGCGTAAGTTGGTTTACACGGACCGTGATCATCGGTCCGATGATGCGTCGCTATTTGCGCTCTGTGACAAAGGGAGTTGAGTGGTTCGTCACGCGAGGCGAGCCGGTGGCTGCGGACCAGTTCGGTTTTCACATCTGGTTCTCAGCGCGGCGCCAGTTCACGAAACGGATATTGATTTCCCGCCGCTGAACGGGTATCACATCGCCATGGTGAAGTATGTGGACGGCCCCTCGACGAGTGTGGTCGTCGGCATCGAGGCGCCACCGTCGTTGGTATGGCCCCTGTTGTGCGACATCAATCTGCCCGGCCGCTTCTCTGAGGAATTCGTCCGGGGTGAATGGATCGACGACGGGCCGGCGGTCGGGGCAACATTCCGCGGCCACAATCGCCACGAGGTGGTCGGGGAGTGGAGTGTGGTCTGCACCGTCACAGCGATGGAGCTGGAGCGGGTGTTCGAGTGGACAGTCGGCGACGTCGACTTTAAAGCCGCTCGTTGGCGCTTCGATCTCGAGTCCGCGGGTGAGCAGGCATCGAGGCTCCGATTCAGCGCCGAGATGGGTCCGGCGCCCTCCGGCCTTACGCCGGCGATCGAGCGCATGCCCGACCGCGAGGACGACATCGTCGCTCGTCGACTCGGTGAGTGGACGGCAAACATGCAGCGGACCGTCGACGGCGTCAAGGAGCTTGCCGAGGAGATGTCTGAGGGTGTCGAGTCGTGACGTTGACGATCGGGGTCACCCCGCCCGGTGCTGATCGGGCCGCCCTCGAATACGTGCGCGACGCGGAACGGCTTGGGGTCGACTCGGTGTGGGTTCCCGAGGCGTGGATGTACGACGCGTTCACCCCGCTCGGCTACCTCGCGGCGATCACCGACCGGATGCGCCTCGCCACCGGGGTCGTGCAGCTCGGGGCCCGTTCGCCGGCGATGTTGGCGATGACGGGGCTCGCGCTGCAGGCGATGTCGGACGGTCGCTTCATCCTCGGAGTCGGCACGAGTGGACCGCAGGTGATGGAGGGGTGGCACGGTGCACCGTTCGACCGGCCGGTCACCCGGACACGCGAGACGATCGACATCATCCGCACGATCGCGGCCGGTGAACGCCTGGAGTACGCCGGCGAGGCGTACAAGCTTCCGCTCCCCGACAGTCAGGGGAGAGCGTTGCGGTCGCCGGTGGCCGGCGCCGCGATCCCGATCTATGTGGCCTCGATGGGTCCTGCCAATCTGCGGCTCACCGGGGCGATGGCCGACGGCTGGATCGGTACGGCGTTCATGCCCGAGACTGCGGAGGTGTTCCTCGACCCGATCCGGGAGGGGGCCGACTCTGCAGGTCGTTTGATCGGCGACGTCGAACTCACCGTTGCGGCGAGCCTCGAGTTCACCGACGACGTGGAGACGGCCGGCCGCCGTCACGCCGCCGGTTATGCATTCACAATCGGGGCGATGGGTTCGGCAGCGACGAACTTCTACAACCAGGCGTTCTCCCGACAGGGATTCGGCGATGCCATCAACGAAGTGCAGCGGCTCTGGTCAGCGGGTGATCGCGAGGCGGCCGGGAACCGGGTCCCGATCGAGATCGGGTTGCACACCAACCTGATCGGCGACGACGCCGCGATCGCCGAGCGCCTGCGTCGCTACCGCGCATGTGGTGTCGACACTATTCGGCTCAACGTCAATGGCGCCGACCATCACGACCGCCTCGACCAACTCGCCCGCCTCCTCGACCTCGTCACCTCGGTCAACGACGAGTCCGATTGACGAAGCAAAACGGCCGGGCCAGGCACCCATCACGCACTGCGACCACGTACGGCACCGTGCGAGAAGTGCAATTCTCTTGCCCTCGGTAGTGCTCATGCCCGGGTGTGAGGCATCGTCGGCTGTTGGGCTAAAGAAATCTGAGGGTCAGGCGATCTAGTCGTCTTGTTCCTCAGACGGCTGTTCTTTGGCTGCCTGCCCCTTTTGCTTCCTCTGCGCCCAGTAAGCCCCAAGTGCACCCAAGACTCCGCCATAACAAGCGGTGCCGTACACAGACTGGCCAATTTGCGGGGAGGTTGCGCAGCCACTGGGCGCGTGCTCGTCAACTGTACGTGGAGTGGTGCAACTGGGTGGATTAAATGCCCGTGTAATACCGATGTGGACGAAAACGACCTCCACCACGGTTACTGAGGTAGGTACGTTGGGGGCATGAGCCGAATAAAGCGGGTAGTCGCTCGCTGTAAGCCAAGAGATGGCAGCGTGCACTGGTTTCACAAGAATGAGCCTGTCGCATCAGGAAAGTACGTGCGGTGTGTTCGCTGTAAAAAGCGCGTCAAGGACTTCGATGCGTTAGAGCACTCGGTCCACTTCAATAACGACTGAGTGCCTCTTCGGATTGAGATGCCATCGTGAAGTTCTTGCACGTCGGCCACCTCTTCACCAGTATCAGGCACTTTGAATGGGCGTGCATAACGAACACGAGCGCACCGGCACAATTCTGGCGGCGTCATAATGATCGTTCTGGCTCGCGAACGTGATCAACGACTGAGTAAGACGGGGTCATGAGGCGGCACGGAGGAACACTTATCGTGACTGTTGCGTTCCTTGTGGGTTGCGGTGTTGCCGCCGGGCCCACCTCTGGCTCGGTGAGCCCCGACTTCGATTTCTCCGCAACCGATCCGTTGATAGCTGATTTCGTCGAACGCAACAGACTCAATGGTGCCGCGCTTGTTGTGGTTCATCGCGATTTCGGCATTGTTGATGAGCGTTCATGGGGTGTATTCGATGCTGATCGGGTCTCGCTGATCGCGTCGAGTTCCAAGATGGTGGCCGCCAGCGTGCTGTTGGCTCTCGACGACGCCGGTCAACTCGATATTGATGCGCCTATTACCGATGTTCTGCCTCATGCGGCAGATCACCCAGACATCACAACAGCCCAACTCCTGTCGAACAGCTCAGGACTACCGGGCTTAATGGCCATACAGAAATACCCCGACTACGTCTGTGTGGGCTCTCACGAGGGTTCACTACAAGAGTGCGCGACGGCCATCTTGACAACAGCAGATGACGATGACGGCGTCGTGACGCCTGACACCCGTTTCGACTACGGCGGCGTCCAGTGGCAAGTCGCCGGTGCTGTGGCCGAAGCTGCCTCAGGGATGTCATGGGCTGAACTGGTTGACAAACTCATCGTGCAGCCATGTGGTCTGACCAACTTTGCGTTCAACAACCCGTTCTCGCAAATTGAGACCGCTGGTTTCAGCCATCCGCCGGGTTTCGACAACAACCCCGATGTGCTGGTTGCCACGGCGAATCCGAATATCGAAGCCGGAGCGTATTCGACAACAACGGATTACGCAGCGCTGATGCTGATGCACCTGCGCGGTGGTGTGTGTGGTGACACGAAGGTTCTGTCTCAAGAGGCGCTCGATGCCATGCATGGTGATCGAATCTCCTCGGCCTACGACGGCCACGCTGGCAGCCACGTGACGGGATATGGAATGGGGTGGTGGGTTGACCGTATGACGGGCACCATCAGCGATCCGGGCGCGTTCGGGTCAGTCCCCATCTTGGATCTCGACGACGGGTGGGGCATGTTGCTGATGACCGAGTCGAACTCGGGGCTCGCCACCTCATTTGCCGAGAAATTACGTCCCCTCATCGATGACGCAGTCGCCGCGGCGCTGTCGTAGCCGACTCGTCAACGTTGACGACGACGCCGTTCGACAACGCCCCAAACATTGAGAGCAACGGCGCAGATAACGGCCCGGACGACTGTGGCCACGACGACGAGGACTGTGCCCCCGTGACACCATGTTGTGGCGACCTCATTACGTCCGATGGATGCCGGCCATTCCTGAGCACCCAGGACGAATCCCCAACCGGCATGGATAGCGGTCAGTGGCCCGGCTGGAGCCTGAAGGAGTGGACAGGATGCATGTCTGGTGAAGCGGTCATGTTCGGGCCGCGCTCGGCTGATCTCGCAGCACCCCGTTTGTCTCCGCCCATTGTGTGATGCACGCACGAGGTGTGACGATCGTGCCAGTTCCCCCGGGTTTCCGGCAGGTCGAACAAGCGTCGGGTACGTTACGTCGATGCTGAAAGTAATCAGTATCTGTCTTGTCGCGACGGCTGCTGTAGGGGCATGCACCGGATCAGGTGCACCGAATGAAGCCGACGGATCGTCACCGGCATCGGAAGCTGCGGCGTCAACTTTGGCTGAACCGCCGACTACTGCCACAACGCCGAGTACCGCCACAACGCCGGTCACAGTCGCGACGTCAACGTTGCCGCCAACCTCAGCGGTCGCTCCGACGACAACCGTGGCGACCACCATGCCGATAACGACCATTGCCGACACCGTTCCGGTGACATCGGCAGCGCCACAGCCAGGCGTCCCTATTCCACTGTCCGACAGCGACTGGCCTGATGACTTCGGTGACTATTGGCCGAAGATGGACGAAGTGCTGGTGTCGCTCCCCGGTGATTGGGTGGCGCCTGCAGGGTGGGTTGAACACGATCCGAGCGACATCGATCCACTCGGCTACCGGTTCAACACCGTACGTCTCGATTACGTAGGAACTGACATCGATGACCGATTGTTGGCATTCGATTTCAACACCACCTACGAGGTGGATTACTTCGGGCGGCATATTTCAGAGCAGATGCCGACGCCAGGATCGATTGATCAACTTGCCGACGGCGCCTACACGGCACAACTCGTTGCCTGGGATCGCGAGCAGCCCGATCGGGCCACATTCCGTGTTGCGCCGGTGATGGACTGCACACTCGACGGCGTCTTTTATGAGTTTGACCTGTGGGGCGATCAGATGTGTGGCCCGGATCTGGTTCCTGGGGAAGTGCACCGTGCCGAGCCGACCTGTGGCCCTGAGCGCAACCTCTGTGTTGATATTGAGGTCATCTTCGATGACACATTCACCGTGTTGGTTTACGGGTACGTGATCGGAGAGGCCCAAGGTGAATACCCGCGCAGTGTCAACACCCTTGGCCAAGGCCCTGAACTGGTCAACCTCCTCACCCAGTTGTATGACGACTATGTCAGCGTCTTTGTCGATAACGAGGTCATGGGTCCCGATTGGATCGAACGAGAAGCAGTGCCCGGGTCGTCGTTTATCAACGTGATGGACACTTCCGGAGAAGATCCGTACTTCTACGGTCAGATATTCGCTTGGTCACGTGATGGCATGCCGGCGATCACATTCGGAAAGCCGTACGACGCTCGATGGACCGATGACCCCGCTGCGATCACGCCATGGGCCAAGATCTACACGCCGGCTCCGGATGGGCGAGACGTGTGCACACGCTGGGAGATCCGGAGGTCTGGATTTATTGTTGAGGACGACGTTGACGGTCAACGTGTGCCGTGCACGATTACTGAGGGAATTCGGCCTTTCCCCGCCGACATATTCACCAGGTCCGCGTCGTTCATGCGCCGTGACGGTCGCACGGCATGGACGTGGGATCTGCCCAGCGCAACGTCGTAGTGGTGATGGCACTGATCGTGCGGGACTTCGCAGCTAGACCGTGTGCTGGTTCGCAGTGGAGTAGTCAGCGGTCAATCACCCGTGACACCCACAGCCCTGTCGCGATGGTGCCAACGACGAGAAGCGCAACACCGGAATTGCCGTAGGCCGGTTGAACAACGGTTGCGGCTCCCGCCGCGGCAACCGACACCGTTGCTGCGGCCAGGATCAACGCGCCCCAAGGGGTAGCAGGGGCATCGCGGTCGACGGTGGTGGGTGAGTTGGATGTGGTGATGTCCATGCAGTCCAGAGGGACTAGGCGCGCACATCTCGCACATTCGTGCGCTAATCGAGACGGCCCGGAGGGGCCGCATCTCGAGCTGTCACCCACATTTTGGTGCTGTCGAAATCGAGCCGGAATTCGGGGATCAGTTGCAACACCACCCGGTTCGGCGTATCGAGGTGGGCAAGCATGGCCTGGGCGCCGTCAACCGAGTCGGGTCGAAGATGATGGGCAAGCCGCGGCAACATCCAGTCACGTACCGCTCGGTCATCGTGCACGTGACATGGCCCTCGAAATGACGCCGTGCGGCCGCTACCCACCTCTGACCCACGCCCAGTCACGGTGATCGCGGCGTAGCCCGTGCGGCGCACCGCTGGCACACGGGCCCGAGCAGCGGCACAGGTCAACCACAAGCTCTCATCGGTGGGCACACCGAGGGTGTCCGGCGCGGTCCCAGAGAAGTAGCTCATCACCACCCCAAATGGCTGCCCGGCACGGTTGGTCCACATGAACGTGCATTCGTTCTGTTTCTCCAGCAATCGAGCAAGATCGGAAGGGTCTAACCAATAGTCGGTCAGGTTCTCAGATGTGTGGTCACTCATCACCGTGGTCCAGATCGTCGTTGGCTGATAACCCAAGTTGACCACATGGAACCCATACACCCATGAATCGTCGATGAACCACAAGCCCGTGGCGTAGCGTTGAGATATGGCATGGGGGGCAATAAGTCGTATTGGAGTGTTGGCTGCGGCGGTACTGGCGGTTGGCTGTTCAGGCCCGAACTACGACGACCAGATCTCCGCGCTGACGTCGGAGATCGCATTGTTGAAACAGCAGGTGCGTGAACTCACACTGACCACGGTGGACACCACCCCCACCACGCTCGCGGCGCCCACCACCACCGTGCCGGCCACAACCACCACATTGGATGTGAACTCCGCGGTGCTGATGGGCGCGTACACATGGGGCGAACAATCAGATGCCGTCCGTGACTTACAAGTGTTGATTGGGGCGTCGGCTGACGGCATCTACGGCCCGAAGACACGCGCTGCCCACCTGGTGGCGTTAGTCGCCGCTGGGCTCAGCGTCGACCATGTGCCCGACCAACCAGTCACCACCACTCCCGCTGTCACGACTGCGCCCACCGACACCGCAGCGACCACAACGACATCGACCACAACGACATCGACAACAACGGTCATGTCATCGACAACCACATTGCCAACAGATGTTGGTAACGACGAGACCTCGGCCGATGTCGCCGACGCGGAGCAAAGCAGCGACAACGCCGGCGACGACACATCGGCCGACAGCGAGGCCGACCCTGCTGACGACCCTTCTGACGACGTGGTGCCCGGCGACGAGCCGTAGATCGCTCCAGTTGCGTATCAGCGAGATCGAATACGGACCGGGTCGCTGCCGTCCCACCCGTCAGCCGCTGCCGCGACGGCCGCGAAGAACATGGCCATCGCTCCATCACCGGCGGTCGGGTCAACGATTTCCACGTAGGGAAGCCGGCCGGCGCCACTCACATAGGCAAACCCTGCGCCGGTACTGGTGACGCCGCGCTGCACCAACTCTGAACCATCGGCACCAAGACGGTCCACCGCGTCATCGATGTCGTGCCAGAAGCACACGTGGTGCACGCCGGTGCCACCCGCATCGAGAAACTCGCGATACACACTCGGGGAGTCATCGAGTGGTTCGATCAGCTCGATCTGTTGATCGCCGAGTTGGCCGAGCGCCATGCGGGCCCACATCCTCATCGGTGTGCCCCGATATTTGGTATCGGCGATGTCCACCTCGTACACCGTGAACGGGCCCGCGCCGTAGAGCTCCGCCCACTGTGCCGCGGCGGCCACCACATCATCGACGACAAATGCCAGTTGGCGTATTGGTCCGAATCCGCTCACCATCACCGCACGCCCATCGTGTGGTCTAACCAGTCGTGATAGTGCTGAATGCGAGCTTCTTCCACGTTCAGCACTGCGTGGTTGAAACCGCGCGAATGCATCCCGGCTTGAATGTCGCGGATGTAGTGGATGTCTTGGTCGATGGTCATCGCCATCGTCTTGCGGCCAGCGATGACGTCCTCGTGAGTGAATTCGTCATGTTCTGGTCGCGGACGGTCCCGGTCGACATCTGTACGTCCTTCATAGGGCACACCTGCAGCAGCAGCCACCGCGGGGTCGGGGTCGCGCACCAGGGTGAACTTGTCCCACAGGCAACGGTTCGGATCGCTCGGATGAGGACGCGCACGAGCGATCAGCACATCGTCGGGCAACACCGTGATCATCGTGTTCGGGAACAGGTTGTATTGCTCGATATCGCTCAGGCGTTCATCACTCATCTCGGAGTAGTCGTAGCCGTACGCCGCGCCGCGATCGCGTTTCAACTTCTGGATGTCGCCGCGCACATCGAGAATGCGCCCCTCGTACTCTGCGGGATCACCCCCGAAACGTTCGAGTGACATCTTCTGGTACACAGTCGGCATCGTGGGAATGTCCATCCGTGAGTTCACGGTGTGGCCCTCAATAACCACCCCGGTGTGACCATTCGCGAACAACTCAACTTGCGCTGTCGGGCAGTCAAACAACTCTTGATGCTGTGGGTGAATGTGCTCCACGTGATAGAGCTCGCCGAAATTGTCGAAGACCGCTTTCCAGTTGCAATCAAGATGCACCGTCTGGTCGCCGATCAGTCGCATGCGCTCCACGTGATACGGCTCGATCCGTTCGGCGACACCACCCAGCCATTCACGCACCGGTGGCAGCTCGTCCGACATCGTGACAAACACCATCGCGCCGACTACTTCGGCCCGTAAACGCGGCAGCGAGCAGCGGGCGCGATCAACCCCACCCGGGAACAACTGGTTCTCAGGCACCACGACCAACCGGCCATCAGGTCGGTAGCGCCAGCCGTGATAGGGGCACGTCAACATCTCGGTGTGTCCGTTGCCCTTGGCGATGCGAGCACCTCGGTGCTGACACACGTTGAACATCGCCGCCACACCGTCGTCGGTACCGGTCACAATGATTGACTCGCGCCCGATTTCGACGGCCACGAAATCACCGGGTGTTGCGACATCGCTGACGAGGCACGCGAAGAACCACACTTTGGGCCACAGACCCTCGGCCTCGTGGGCTAGCCAGTCTGAGGACACATAGCGTTCAGCGGTGATTTCTCCGGCAGGAACCGGAGCTGGTCCATGCACGATGGTGGGTCGCGGTTGCACAACAGCCATGGCTATTTGTTACTCCTGTCGTAGGGGTGTGATCAGAGTCGGGCGAGTTGGCCCCCGTCAATGATGAGGTCGACACCAGTGATGTCGGCGGCATCATCCGAGCAGAGGTAGCGCACTGCTGCGGCGATTCGGGCCGGGTCGATGAAGTCACCCATCGGGTTGAGCGGGGTGAGCGCGGCACGTACCGCCTCGGGGCCCTCAGCCACCAGCGGAGCGGCCATGTCGGTCAGCGTCGGCCCCGGCGACACCGAGTTCACTCGAACCTGTGTGATGGGTGTGTCGAGGGCGGCCTGCCGGGTCAGGCCGAGAACGCCGTGTTTTGCAGCTACATAACCGGGACTCGCACGATGCGACCCCCGGTGCGCGACCGTTGAGCCAATGTTCACGATCGAGCCGCCGACGCCGCGCATCGCTGCAATCTCGGCACGCATGCAGCGGAACACCCCGGTGAGATTCGTTGCGATGAGGTCATCCCATTCATCGTCGGTGTAGGTGTCGAAATCGCGCATCCGGTCGAAGATGCCCGCGGAGTTGACAGCGATATCAATCTTTCCCGTGTGGTGAGTCGCACGGGATATGACGTTGTCGATGTCGCCACCTCGTCGAATGTCGGCGATGACAAACTCGGCTGAACCACCGTCGGCTGTGATGCCGGCCACGACGGTGTCGGCGACCGCAGCACGTCGACCAACGATGACCACGTGAGCGCCGGCCTCTGCCAGGTCGCGAGCCACCGCCGCACCGATGCCGGACGACCCGCCGGTAATGACCGCTGTACGGCCCGCGAAAACCGACATAGGCGGACAATACATCTTTGGTTCCCCGCGCGAGTTCGGTTCTCTGTATTGAATGCGTGGTACAACCATGTGATGAGTGGCGACTCACATGACGGGGATGTGCAGTACGACCCATTCAGTGACGCGGTCATGGCCGACCCGACCACGGCCTACCGTGAATTGCTGGCGCAGTGTCCCGTGCCCCATTACGACAGTTTCGACCCGCCGTTCTGGTCACTCACTCGTCATGACGACATCGCCGCGGCCGTTCGTGACACAACCACCTGGTCGAGTCTCCATGGTCAAGGACCACGCCACACATCCCAAGGCGGATTATTCACCGATCCGCCAGAGCACACCGCGTTTCGGCGTCTGCTGCAGACCGCATTCACCCCGCGTGCGGTTGCCGAACTAGAACCCTTCATTGCCAATCTCGCCAGAGAATTAGTTGACGCTGTCGCCGCAGATGGCCGCGGCGATTTACACACTGCGGTTGCTTTCCCGCTACCCACAATCACCATTGCCACCATGATGGGTGTTCCACCAGAGGACCGCGATGACTTCAAACGCTGGTCGGATGCGTCGGTAGCCCGCTTGGGCAGCCAAGATCCCAGCGCCCATGACGAGGATGTGGCTGCCCTCTACCGATATCTGGCTGCGCACATCGACGATCGGCGATCGACGATCGCTGCCGGTGGTGACCCACCCAACGATTTGGTGACCGGTCTGGTGCGGGCCGAGGAGAACGGTGCCACCTTGACACCACAAGAGATCCTCGGATCCTGTGTGCAATTGCTGGTTGGCGGGAACGAAACTACGACGTCGCTCATCACGAACGCCCTGTGGCGCCTGATGGATCGCCCCGAGTTGATGGCTGAGGTGCAAGGCAATCTCGACCTAGTGGATGCATTGATCGAGGAGAGCCTGCGATACGACGCACCGGTACTCGGGCTGTTTCGTACCACGACCTGTCCGGTGAGCATGCACGGCGTTGACATTCCAGAGGGCGCGAAGGTGCAGATGCTCTTCGGTGCTGCGAACCACGATCCTGCGGTGTTCAACACTCCAGAAGAATTCCGACTCGACCGCGACCCATCAGAGGCTCGGCGCCATCTCGCGTTTGGTGCTGGGCCTCATTTCTGCCTCGGGGCATCGCTCGCTCGTCTCGAGGCACGACATGCTCTGCGCGCCATTTTGGAAACGCTGCCGAACTTGCGAGCTGACGGCCCGAGTGAACGCATCACCCCGTTCTTGCTGTGGGGTCGCCGCACACTGCCGGCCGCGTGGGATGTCTGAGGATCGTCGCCACGGCTACCACGGCGGGAATGCGACACGTGATGTCGCGCCGATGTATGCCGCGGCTGGGTTCGGGCGACGTTTGACACCGGGAGCGCGGCCCGTACTCCTTGTCATTGACCTGTCGGTGGGTTTTTGCACCCCGACGGTGACGATCGGCAGCAATCTGGATGCCGTCGTTGCCGTCACCGCTGGCCTCCTCGACACAGCGAGGGCGGCACGGGTCCCCATTGCGTTCACAACGATTGCCATCGAACCCGAGCAGCCACCGCTGTGGTTGACGAAGGCTCCGGCCCTGGCCGACCTTGCAGAGGGAAGCCTGAATGTGGAGATCGACCCGCGGCTCGCACGTCGTGACGACGAACCGCTCTTCACCAAACAGGGCGCGTCGGCACTGTGGGGCACCGATCTGGACTACTGGCTGACCTCTATCGAGGCCGACACGGTCATCGTGTGTGGTGCAACAACATCAGGGTGTGTGCGCGCCACCGTCGTCGACTTGATGCAACGTGACCTGGTGACGCTGGTGGTTGGGGCCGCGGTGGGCGACCGTGATCCCGCGGTGCATGCAGCGAGCCTGGCCGATATCGACGCCAAGTACGCCGACGTGATCGACATCGCCGACGCAGTTCGAGTGCTGACCGGCGACGGTTGAGGCTCCGCGGGGCTGAGTGACCGACACGGTCAGTCGGGGGTGATGTGGTTGAGCGCGTTGCGCGTGACCTGCTCTACCGCAGCGTCGGTGCCAAGGCCGAACGACCAGTCGGTGGTGCCCACCGTGATCACCGTGCCACCAGACTCACCGAAGGGACGTGTCTCGACGATCACTGCGTTGCCGTGTTTCACCCGGCGGATATTCGCCGGTGTGACCGCACCATGAATGCGTTCGGCAATGAACTCGGCATCGCCTTGATCCGACAGCGCCGAAATTGATTTCGGATAGTCACCCACCCCCAGATTCGACGATGGGCACATCGCCACGATCGTGTGATCGGCAGGGCTGTGATCAGCCCTCGAACTCACCGGCAGGTGTTCCTCATCAAATTGGAGATGACACCCGAGCGTTTCGTACCCCACCACACCATCACGAGCACCGAGTACATCGCCGTAACCAAGGCCGGTGCCATCGAGCAACCAGTGATCGTCGCGATACACGATGAACCCGCCGACACCGCGCGCCGTCGCCCGTCCGAAACGGTGATAGAGGCCCCATGCACTGCCGGCACCCAGCACCATCGCCTCGGGTTTGCCCACCACTGGATCGGCCCACATACCGGCCATGGTGGATTCGGCCTCGGTGCCCAGCACCGGGTCCACACGGTGCGCGCTGTACTTATGACAAATCATCGCGCCGTCGTCGGTGAGGCGTACCTGCCAGAACATGGTGTTGCCCGAGAAACTCGCCAGATGCCCACCGCGGGCCAGATGCCGCTCCAGGGTGTCGCGCTGGGGTGCCGACCAGTACTCGTCGTGGCCCACCGACACCATCGCCGCGTACCCATCAAGGGCATCAGGGTCGTCATCAAGGTCAGACGACACGGCGTAATCAAATGTGTATCCCGCGCCTTCGGCCCATTCAACGAAACGGCGTTCATGGATGAACCACCCCGATGAGCCGATCGCTGCCGGCAGAGCCCGTTCGGCCCGATACCGCTGATAGATCATCCCATCGGGGTCGGGTTCTTCATCCCAGCGCACCGGACGTGCTTTGCGGTCGTCGCGTTCGGTGACCTCACGGCACAACATCCCTCGGGTAAATGGCCGTCGGAACGACACCTGATGGCCGCCGGTGTACAGCGAACATCCACCCCAGGTGTTGTAGGCATTCCACGTGTTCGTACCGAGAACGAACAACATCGATGCCTGCGGCGACGCCGAGCGCAACACGAACCCCGCGTGAGCCACATCGCGTCCCGGTGCTGCGCCGACCGCGCGCAACGTCACCAGGTGGAAGCCGCTGCGCCATGTGGCATCGGTTGGGATGTGTACCGCGACCGGCCACCCGCAGCCGTTCGCGTCGGCATCATCGGGCACCTCGTGCAACACGCCGGGAATCGGCACTGGCGATCGCCACACGACCGCGCGTTCGGCGCCCCACCGTTCCACCGTCACCTCATAGGCCTCGGCCCGAGTCGACACATGGACCTCCACGGTCTCGCCGCCGCGGTAACTCAACTTCCCGCAGTAGCCCTCAATGTCGTCATAGAAGGTGAGATCATCCAGTGGCGTCACGTCCATCCCCTGACAGTAGGTGCCGCGGTCATCGCCGCCGACGGCGGAGAATCACTCGTCGTTCGGATCAATGTCCGATGCATCGACATCGATCACGCCGCCAGGACCGCGACGTTGCGGCCCGGATTCTGGACGTTGCACCCCATCGGGGCCGAACGGTCCGCGGCCGAAGATGTCGGCAGGTGACATGCCAGGTGGCGGTTGCATCCGTCGACGCAACGGCCGTGTCAGCAGGCGCAACAACACCCATGCCACCACCACCACGATGACAAGACGCAGCACACCTGGTGCGCTGCCAGGGGTGATCACATCGGCAATGGCTGATGACACCTGCCCGAGGATGACCAACACGCCGATGATGGCCAGCAGCGGCACGGCGACGAGCAGGCAACCTGCGCCGGCGCACCCGCGCCCCATCCGCACCTGCACCGGTTGCATGTCCGCACCCTAGGTGCTGGCATCGGCACCGCGAGCGACACACCAGCGCTGGCACAGCGGCGCGTCGTCTCGCTACCGACTGGTGCTGCGTGGCACGCTGTCGCGATGGCAGGCGACACCACACCCGACACCGGCGACGGCACCGTCGTCGGGTTCGACACCGCGGTGATCGGCATCTGGTTGGCCAGCATCACCGACATTGTGGGTGATCTGCGATGGGAACGTCTGCCGGGCGGCCATTCGAACCTCACCTATCTGCTCACCGACGAGGCCGGGCGAGAACTGGTGATTCGCCGGCCGCCACAAGGCCAGTTGTTGCCCAAAGCCCACGACATGTGGCGTGAATACCGTGTGATCGATGGCTTGTGGCCCACTGCGGTGCCGGTGGCCGAACCCATTGCGTACATGGATGACCGTGACCTGTGCGATGTGCATTTCTATGTGATGGGCAAAGTGGACGGACGCGCGCTCTACACCGGCGCCGAAGTGGCCGCATGGCTGCCAGAGGCCGCCCGCCAGCGTGCGGGGATCGCCTTCATCGACACGCTCGCCGCGTTGCATTCCGTCGACCCAGCCGAGGTGGGACTTAGCGAACTCGGCCGCCCCGATGCCTACGTGGCTCGACAGCTCCGCACCTGGTACGGGTCGTGGACGGCCTCGGTGGAGGCCGCGGACTACGACGATGAACGCACCCACCGTCTCCATGACCTGCTGGTGGAACGTTGCCCCGAACAGGGCCCAGCCCGCGTGGTGCACGGTGACTTCGGGCCTCACAACTGCATGTTCGATGCCGACGGCACCGTGTGCGCCGTGCTCGACTGGGAGATCGCCACCCTCGGTGACCCACTTGCCGACCTGGCCTACTCGGTGAATGCATGGGTGGAACCAACCGACACCGTGCCCGCCGCCAGCGACCCGCCGACGGTGCTGGCGGGGTTCCCCAGCCGTGATGAATTGATGGCGCGTTACGCCGAACGCACCGGAGCCGACCTGTCACAGATCGCGTATTACCGATGCTTCAACGCATTTAAGACAGCCTGCATCTTGCACGGTGTGTACGCGCGGTACCAGGCCGGCCAAAAGAGCGCCGAGGGCGTCGACCTCGATGTGTTGTTCCAGCGGGTTGGCCTGTCACTCGACACCGCCGCGGAGATGGCCGAGCAATTCAGTTGACGCGGCGGTCGCGCCCGGCCCAATACGGCTCGCGTAACTCGGTCTTCAAGATCTTCCCCGACGGATTACGTGGCAGGGCATCGATGCGCGCCACTGCGCGCGGACACTTGTAGGTGGCGATGCGCTCCCGGGCGAAGGCAATGATGTCGTCGTCACTCGGGTCGGTGCCCGCTGCGGGCACCACGATGGCCAGCACCGACTCACCCCAGCGGTCATCGGGAACCCCGATCACGGCGACGTCGGCGATATCGGGATGGCTCATCAAACAGTTCTCCACCTCGGCCGGATAGATGTTCTCGCCACCCGACACGATCATGTCTTTCACGCGGTCGTGGATATAGACGTACCCGTCGGAGAGATAGCCGGCATCGCCGCTGCGGAACCATCCGAGCCCGTTCGCATCGACTCCCTCGGGGAACGCCGCGGCGGTGGCCTCCGGGTGTGCCCAGTACCCCTTCATGTTCTGCTGGCTGCGAATCCAGATCTCGCCCACCTCGCCATCGGGCAGATCGGCACCGGTTTCGGCATCCACGATGCGGATCTCCACATCGCCCCATGGGCGACCTGCTGAGCGCAACAGGTGTGCTCGCGGGCCGCCGGGGTCGTGGTCGGCGTGCTGCAGAATCGTGACCGCACCGGTGGTCTCGGTCAGGCCGTACACCTGCACGAACTCGCATCCCATCAGGTTCATCGCTCCGAGGAGCACCTCGGAGGTGATGGGGGAGGCTCCGTAGACCACCTGGCGCATCGAGGAGAAGTCGGTGCTCTCTGCGCCCGGCACAGCCTGCAGGAACTGCAGCACCGCGGGCACGAACAATGCATTGGTCACGCGATGTTCGGGGATAGCGGCGAGGATCTCGACCGGATCCACTTCACGCATGAGGATCGTCTCCGCCCCGAAGTACATGCCAGCCACCGCATACCCCGACCCGGCAATGTGGAACAGCGGCATGGCCACCAGGTTCACCGTGTTGGCATCCATCTGCCATTCATCAGCGGTCACCGGCAACATGCCGAACATGTTGCGGTTCGTGAGTTCCACACCTTTGGGCAGACCGGTGGTGCCCGACGTGTACAGCTGGTAGCAGGTGTCGTCACGGCCGCATGCCACCTGTGGGTCGCTGGTTGGCGCGGTGGCGCAGAACTCGTCCCACGTTGGGTATCCACTCTCACCCGGGTCACCGATCACCACCACGGTGGTTACCGTGGCCAGGTTCATCTGAGTGAGATGGCCGAGGAACTCGGCGCCGATCAACAGCACCTTTGCTTCGGCATTGTCGAGAATCCAGTTCATTTCCGGTGCGGCAAGGCGCCAATTCACCGACACGGTCGCGGCATTTAACATGGCGGTGCCGTAGAGAAATGCGAAGTACTCCGGCACGTTGCGGTCGAGGAAGGCCACCCGATCGCCGGGGCCGACACCGGCCGTCGCCAAGGCGTTCGCCGCACGACACGAGTCGGTGTACAACTCGGCGTATGTCCATGAACGGTCGCCGGCCACGAGGGCGCAGCGGTCACCGCGTTCGCGGGCATGGGTGCGCACAATGTCGCCGAGAGTGGAAATGGTGTCGTTCATGGTCCCCCGATCATGAGCGGAGCGCCGAGCGCCCCAGCAATGCCTCGCTGACGATGCATCAGTAGCGAAGACGGTAGTCGCTGCCCCGCGCTTGCATCGGCGCGGATCATGATGCGGTGATGGCCGGCGAGGCGTGCGGCTGGCACACTCGCGCTATGGGTGAACGGCGCGACGTCATCGAGCAGCGGGTGATCACCGCAGCAACCAGTACCGGTGCGACGATCGAGGTGCTCGACTGCGATCCGGATCTCGCCGACACGGCTGCGTTCTGCGCGGCGTACGGCATCGACGTCGCCGATTCGGCGAACACGATCATGGTCGCCACGAAAGAGGAACACCCTCGATATGTGGCCTGTGTGGTGCTGGCCACCCATCGCCTCGATGTGAACGGTGTGGTGCGGCGTCGCCTGGTAGCGCGCAAGGTGTCGTTCGCGCCCGCGGAGACAACAGCTGCACTCACCGACATGGTGATGGGAGGGGTGACCCCGTTCGGGCTGCCCGACAGCATTGAGGTGTGGGTGGATGCAGCGGTGATGGAACGCAGTGAGATCATCACCGGCGGTGGGAGCCGCGCGATCAAATTGCGCCATTCACCGGCTGCGCTGCGCTCTCTCTCGACAGTGCAGGTTGTCGAGTCGCTCGCGCAACCGCTGCCGCCACCCGACGCGGGCGCGTAGTCATTGCTGTGTCAACATGGCCAGATGAGCGACGACCAAGCAGTGCTGACCGAGGTGCGGGGCCGAGTGCTCCTCATCACGTTGAACCGTCCCGATCAGATGAACGCGGTGAACACCGATCTGGCTCAAGGCCTGATCGCGGCGATCCGCCAGTTGGACGACACCGATGAGTTGACCGCCGGTGTGCTCACCGGCGCGGGCCGTGGGTTCTGTGCCGGCATGGACCTCAAGGCATTTGCCGCCGGTGGCCCGCCGGTTGGGTTCAACGAGTTCTTGGAAAACGGTGCCCGTAAACCACTCATTGCTGCAGTCGAAGGGTTCGCTCTGGCTGGCGGGCTCGAAGTGGCATTGACCTGCGATCTGATCGTTGCCGCTGAAGGCGTCAAGCTCGGTATTCCCGAGGTGGGCGTCGGTCTCTTCGCCGCCGGTGGCGCGTTGCTGCGCCTGCCGAGTCGGGTGCCCTACGCCGTGGCAATGGAGATGGCGCTCACCGCCGACCCGATCACCGCCGAGCAGGCGCACGCCTACGGTTTGGTATCGCGCGTTGCACCCAAGGGCGGCGCGGTGGATGCGGCCATGGAACTTGCCGAACGCATTGCGCGGAATGCGCCGCTGTCAGTGGCTGCGTCAAAGCAGATGATCCTTGAGGTGCAGGGTCGCACCGAAGCCGAGTTCTGGGACCTCCAGCGCCCGGTGATGGCGCAGGTGTTCTCCTCCGAGGACGCCAAAGAAGGACCGCGAGCCTTTGCCGAGAAACGTCCACCGGAATGGACCGGTCGCTGAGAATTTCTCGGGTTTAGCCGTTCACACCCACCGGCACGTCGCCGGCGAGGGTGATGCGGATCATCTCCCGACGGTGACCGGCGTAATCGCCGATCGCGAAGTGCTGCACCATGCGGTTGTCCCACATGGTCAACGTGCCTGGCGTCCAGCGGATACGCGTCGTGAACTGGATCTGGCGACAGTGCGTCAACAAGAAATCGAGAAGTGCGCGGCCCTCGGCACCGGGAAGTTCGGCGATACCGACGGTGTAGACGTCGTTGATGAACAGCGACCGCCGGCCGGTGATCGGATGCACCCGCACCAGTGGGTGGGTCTGGGTGTCCAGTGCCTCTTCAGAGCCGGTGATCTCCATCGATCGGCGCGGGTCAGGGCGGCCGAATGTGCCGCGTGGCCCATATGAGCGCGCCGCCGAATGCACGCCATGTAGGTCATCGCAGATCTCGCGCATCCGCGGCGACAGAGCCTCGTAGGCCGCGCTCTGGTCGGTGTAGGCGGTGTCGCCACCGGCGTCGGGCACCTGCACGGCATAGAGCATCGTGTAACTCGGGGGAGCGGCCTGGAAACTCCAGTCGCTGTGCCAGCCGCTGCCGAACAGCGGGCCCTGCTCATCGGCTTCGCGGATCAGCCGCAACACATCGGGATGGCCATCCACCGGGGTGATGAACGGGGTGTCACCGAAGGGGCCGAAACACCGCGCGACTGCTTCGAATGCATCGATATCAAGTGACTGGTCGCGGATGGCAACCACCCCGTAGGTGGCCAGGGCACCAACGACGCCCTCACGAACTTCATCATCGAGTGGCGCCGTCATGTGCACGTCGTCGATGTCGGCGCCGATCGTGCCGGTGATTGGTCGAATTCTCACGAGGTGCTCCTCACTTGTTCTGCCAGTCGGGCCGTTCTCCGGCGAGGAACCCGCTCATTGCACGGCGGGAATCGTCGGTGAACGACGCCAGGATTTGGGTGCGGTTCTCGATGTCGATGCCGGCGCGCAGGCTGGGGGTTTCCAAGTTGGCCCACAACGTCTCCTTGGTCATCCACACACCAAATGGGCTGTTGGCCACGATCTCGGCTGCCACGCCGAGCACGGTCGGCATCAAGTCGGCATCGGCGACACTGCGGCTCACGATGCCGAGGCGTTCAGCTTCGGCAGCGTCGATGACACGACCGGTGTAGATCAACTCCCATGCCCGTGACACCCCAATGAGGCGAGGCAGCGTCCAACTGAGACCCATATCGCAGCCCGAGATGCCGAGTCGAATGAATGCCGTGCCCAGCCGGGTGGACTCTGCGCAGTAGCGAATGTCGCTCGCACAGGCCCATGCCAACCCGCCACCCGCGACCGCGCCATTAATCGCTGCGATCACCGGTTGGCGGATCGCGCGGATGTGGTGCACAACCTCGGCGATGTGTTGCTGCACGGCCATGCCACGCTGGGCCTCACCGAGGCCCTCGGTGCCGGGCACCGTGCCGTAGCCGTTTAAGTCGAGCCCGGCGCAGAAACCGCGTCCGGCACCGGTGAGGATCACCACGCGGCAGTCATGGTCGGCATCGACGGCGTCGAGAGCCTCGTGCATCGCAGCCACAAGATCGACGGTCAGTGTGTTCAGCCGGTCGGGTCGGTTGAGCGTCAGGCGGGTTACCCCGTCGGTGGGATGATCAACCACGACGAGATCGTCGGCGGTGGTGGCGTCGGGCGTGTCAGCCGGTGGCGTCATCACCGCATGCTGTCATCGCAGTGGTGTGCGCCACGGTGTCGGAGCAACCCGTTAGAAGCTGCCTTCTTCGGCCCGGTCGATGCCCTGCAGCAAAATCAGGTCTTCGTGCAGTTCCATCCAGATGTCGTGGAAGGACTCGCACATCACACCGGTGAAGCGGTTGGTGTTGCCCGCGGCGACGTCCGCTCCGGCAACGTCAAGCCGGCCGACATAACGTCCGAGGCGGGGCAGAGCGGATGCCATCTCATCGATGACGTCGCGAGCGTCAGTGTTGAGGGTGCCCAACCGTTCGATACATCCGGCGTCGTAGTCGGCATCGCTGTGATCATTCTGCTCACCGTTGCGGAGCTGCCACGACGTACACAGATCCTTGAACGCGGTGTTCAACTCAAGGAACCGTTCATAGGCCCCAGCGATATCAACCGGCGCGCTTTGGCGGCGCTCGGCCAACATCGTTGCATGTCGTTCACGCCCCTCGGTGGTGAGCGAATACATCGACCGGGCTTCCATGAACCGCACATACCCCGAGTCGACGAGCCCGGCCAAGATGGCATCGGGATGTGTGCCCAAACTCTCGGTGAACGCATCGGGGGTGGCAAATCCGCGGAGACGCATGACGTGGAGCACCATCAACTCGTCAACGTCGACGACGGTGCCGCCACCAGCCGCCCCGCTGGCTGCAGGGACTGAGTCGGTGTGAGCTGTGGTGCTGGGCGCGGGTGTGACCGCGCTCTCGTCCACGCGTCCCATCTCGATCAGTGTGCGAGCCGCGGCGAGGCGGGCGAGAGGTACCCGGAATGGTGAACAGCTCACAGTTGTCACCCCGGCGTGCAGCAATGTGGTGATGGACGCAGGGTTGCCGGCGTGTTCACCGCAGGCACTGGTGGTGATCGACGGGTTCGCGTCGCGTGCCCCGGCCACCGCATGGCGCACCAATTCGCCGACGCCGTCAGGGTCGAGAACCTCGAATGGGTTCGCCCCGAACACACCCATCTCTCGGTATGCCGGCAGCAGGCGGGCCTCGACATCGTCGCGTGACAGACCGAAGGTCAATTGTGTGAGGTCATTCGTGCCGAACGACACGAAGTCGGCATGCCGGGCAATGGCGGCCGCAGTGACCGCCGCTCGCGGTGTTTCGATCATCGTGCCGATCCGCACATGCTCGGCATCGAGACCGGCATGGTTCTGCACAGCCAGCACACCGCTGACCAGTGCGCGCGCCCGTTGCATCTCTGCCGCATCAGACACCAACGGAATCATGATCTCGACCCGCGGGTTACGCCCGGCGTCAAGGTGTTCGATCACGGCGGCACACAGCGCGTGCACCTGCATCTCATACAGGCCGTGGCGCAACAACCCGAGACGCACCCCGCGGGTGCCGAGCATCGGGTTCGACTCGTGCAACCGTCGCACCGACGCGAGATCATCGGCCACGTCGCCGGTGGCGGCCGCCACCTCCAACGCCACAAGATCCGGCAAGAATTCGTGCAGCGGTGGGTCGAGAAGTCGCACCGTGATCGGTGCGCCGTCGAGGGCGTTGAGCAGATCAGCGAAATCGCGGGTCTGCAGGTCACGCAGTTCGTCGAGGGCCGCCTGCTCCGTGTCGCGATCGGTGGCGAGAATGAATCGCCGCATCACCGGAAGGCGATCGGGTGCCAAGAACATGTGCTCGGTACGACACAGCCCGATGCCGACCGCACCCATTCTGAGGCCCTGGGTCGTGTCGTCTGGGGTGTCGGCATTCACCCGCACAGCAACACCAGCCGAGGTAATGACCTGGTCGGCCCACCCGAGTAGTTGATCAACCTGTGGTGGTGCATCGGTGATGTTCACTGCCATCTGACCCGCATACACCGCCCCGGTGTGGCCATCGATGGTGATCATGTCGCCAGCGGCGAATGTCTGAGCGCCAATCGTGATCGTGTCGCCATCGATTGACAATTCAGCGAGGCCGACCACCGCGGGGATACCCCACCCGCGCGCCACCACCGCCGCATGACTTGTCAATCCGCCACGTGCGGTGAGAATGCCGCGCGAGGCGCGCATGCCGAGCACGTCATCCGGGGTGGTTTCAGGGCGCACCAAGATGACGGCCTGGCCGCTGTCGGCTGCGGCCATGGCTTGGTCGGTGTCGGTGGCGATCACACCGGATGCGGCGCCCGGCGATGCTGGTGTGCCCGTCGCCACTGCATCAGGTGCGTCCTGGCCGTCGAGAGCGCCGTGGAGGAACTGCAAGAGGACATCGGGTTCGCTTTCACGCAGAGCTTCGATGATCGCCGAAGCTGTTCCTGCACCGGTGGCGGCATCGACGAGGTCGACCAACTGTTGCTGTGACATCACAGTTGTCAGACTACGGCTCACAAGAGGCTGGGCGAAAGCGGCCACGACCCGTGGCAGTGACGGTTCTTGGTGTGTTGCGCGAAGGTGGACAGAAGATGAAATCACGAGGCCGCAAGCCAGCGCCCACCTGCGGACGAGTCGCAGGGGTGCTACAACCTGTGGTGTGCATCCCCTCGTGCGTGACCCTTCCCGCGTCGTTGCTCTTGCTGGCGCCGACAACTTCCGTGATCTTGGCGGGTACCCGATCCCCGGTGGGGGTGAGGTAGCACGCGGTCTGGTGTATCGCTCCGACGGGCTGCAGGCGCTCGCCGACGACGACCTCCGCGTGGTTGAGGAGCGTGGTATCACCACGGTGATCGACCTTCGCCACCAGCGCGAATTCGATCTTCGACCGAGTCGGCTGCCCAGCAGCGCCCAGCGGGTGTCGCACTGTTTGATGTCGCCAGTGGATGCCGCGGGTAAGGCCGCCGATGTTCGTCAAGCTGCCCGTGAGTCCGGTGATGGCCACGACATGTTGGAGGTGATGTACACGCTGATGATCGATCATTCAGCGCAGCGGTTCGCCGATGTGATCACCACGATCACCGACGCCGACGCGCCTGTGTTGTTCCACTGTCACGGCGGCAAAGATCGCACCGGGCTGGTGGCAGCATTCGTGCTCGAACTGCTCGGCGTGGAGCGCGAACTGGTCCTCGACGACTATGTGCTGACCAGCGAACTGCGTGTGGCCGATGCCGATGCGTTCCGCGACCTGATGGATGACGGCCTGAGCGCTGCTGCGGCCGCTGGTGTGCTCGGCGCGCCACGAGAGCTGATGGTCAGCATCCTTGGTCGACTCGATGCCGAGCACGGGGGAGTGGGCGGCTACCTCCGCGATATCGGTGGCCTCGATGACACAGTGATCAGCCGGTTGCGCGACCGCTTGGTGAAATTGTGATCACGGGAGTGTTCGGGTCGTTCGGGCAGTAACGTGACCTGACGGTTCGCGGTTTGTCGAGCCGGTCACTGCGAATACCCCTCAAGGAGGCCCGACATGGCCACGGGCATTGTGAAGTTCTTCAACGATCAGAAGGGCTTCGGCTTTATCAGCCGCGACGGCGAAGACGACCTCTTCGTTCACTTCTCGAACATCGAAGGCTCCGGCCGTCGCACCCTCTATGACGACCAGAAGGTCGAGTTCGAGGTGGGTGAGGGCCGTAAGGGGCCCGAAGCCATCAACGTGCGCGTCGTCGACTGACGAACACGTCGAACCCTCAATCCCCTGAGCGCTCGTTGCCTGTGTGATAGGTAATGAGGTACCGAACTGAACCCAGTTCGGTACTGGGCTCCGTGAAAGGGGATTGTTGTGGAGCGTTCAAGAAATAAACGGGGGCTCATTCGGTCCCGCTGGGCCGCCATTGGCGCCGCAGTCGCTGTGACTCTCGGTGGCGGTGGCCTCATCGGTGTATCCGCAGCGGGGTCCGCGTCGTCGTTCACCACGGTCGACACGGCTCGCATCATGGATACGCGCCCAAGTGGCGAGCGTGTGGCCAACGAGTGGGTTCGGTTGCAAGTCACCGGAGAAGTACCAACGTACACATCAACTGGTGTTGTTGACGCCACGGTCGTGCCTGCTGGCGCCGAGGCGGTTGCTGTCAACCTCACGGTCACTGGAGCAAATTCGAGTGGCTTCATGTCGGCTGTGGCGTGCACCGAGGCTGACATGCCAACCGGTCTGCCGTCGGTGTCGGCGGCCAACTTCTCCGCCGGTGTTGACGTGGCGAATGCGTTGACGGTCCCCTTGGGTGCGGACGGGTCAATGTGCATCTATGTGTACGGGTCCACTCATGTGCTCGTTGACGCATCTGGCTACTACAGCGAAGCGCCTGCCGACTACGCCGATGCGGACGAGTTCAATGAGATCGCCGCATCTGTGGCCTGGCCGGTGATGACGATGCAGTACAGCACTGTGGGTTTGACCATGCGGGGCGACTTCAATTGCGACAACACGACAAACATGATCCAACCGTCGAATATCGGCGCAGTTATTGACACAGACGTCAACGCGAGTGAACAGGACTGTTACTCCGTTCTGCCCCTGAGCACCCCTTCATCGATGGGGGGACTGCGTTGGATGCCAACGGAAGTCGTTGTGTGCGCGAATATCGCAACCGGGGCAGAGATCACGTCGATCGTTGTGACGGGTGTAAATCCCGGGGGAGCGGCATCAATTCAATTTCCCTTGTTCATCACCGATAACCCCCTTGTAGACGACGGCTGCTACAAGTACCTGCTGGAATGGGACGCTGCGGATTCGCCGTGGGGTTTTGCCGCGTATCAGATGCAATTCGGCACAAGTTGGGTGCAAAACGGCGGTGAGGTTCACCTGGAGTCGGTTGAGGTCACGTACCTCATGCAGGAAGCCGGCGGCGATGCTCCGGCTTGGGTCGGGGATTATGCGTCGGTGACCGGTTACGACGGCTGGGAGATCCCGAACTAGTAGGGCATGGCTATCCGGAGTTGCGCAAGCCGGTGGCGATGGCGTTCAAGGTGAGCTGAATACCTCGGCTCACCAGTTCGCCGTCGTCACCGGCGCGCAACTGCTCCAACAATCGCACCTGCAGTACATGCAGCGGGTCGAGATACGGAAACCGGTTCTCGATACTGCGTGCCAGCACGGGGTTGTCACCGAGCAAGTCCGCTGATCCGGTGAGTTCGGTGATCCACCGCAACGCCGCCGCATGGTCGGCACGGATCGCTGCCATCACGGTGTTGGCATGGTCGACATCGGTGGCAAGGCGGGCGACGTAATGATCGGCGATCGACAGATCGACCTTGGCGAGCACCATCGCCATATTGCTGACCGTGGCCCGAAGAAACGGTGAGTTTCGATACAGGGTTCGCATCTCGTCCACACCGGATGCACCCGCCAGGTCGTCAAGAGCCGACCCCACACCGAACCAGCCTGGAATCGACAGCCGGCACTGGCTCCACGCGAACACCCACGGAATCGCCCGCAGGTCCTCGATGCGATCCGATGCGGTTCGTGACGCGGGCCGCGACCCCACATTCAGTCGGCTGATCTCACCGATTGGTGTCACCGCCCGGAAGAACCCGGCGAAATGATCGTCGTCGTACACCAGTGCGGTGTAGCGATCCATTGCGGCCGCTGCCACCCGGTCCAGTAGGTCACGCCCCGCGGTTGTTTCCGCGGCGTCATTGCCGTCGTGAGCGGCACGCATCGATGCGATCAGCGTGGCCGACACCAACGTGTCGAGGTTGCGGTGTGCCGTCACCGGTCGCGCGTACTTCGCGGCCACCATCTCACCTTGCTCGGTGATACGAATCGCACCACGCACTGTGCCAGGTGGCTGCGCAAGAATTGCGTCGTGGGCGGGGCCACCGCCACGCCCCACGGTGCCGCCACGGCCGTGGAAGAGCCTCAGTTGCACCGAGTGGCGATCAGCGACCTCGGCGAGGGCGTGTTGCGCGCCGAACAACGACCACTGCGACCGGATGTATCCGCCGTCCTTGTTCGAGTCGGAATACCCCACCATGATCTCGTGCGTATCGCCGCGCCCGGTCACGTGCGCCCGATATGGCGCTGAGGACAACAGCGCGTCAAGAACCTGCGGTGCGCGATGAAGATCCTCAATGGTCTCGAACAACGGCACGATGTCGATGACGGCATCGATGCCGACCTCGTTGGCCAGCACAGCCACCTCGAGCACGTCAGACACTGACTCGGCTTTCGAAATGATGATCTGGCGGATCACACGTGTGCCGAAGCGGTCGATGGCATCGGCTGCGGCGGCGAATACGTCGAGTTCGCTGGAGGTCTCGTCGCTGTAGGGCGCATGCGGCACACGCAGAGGTCGAGGGTCGGCCCACGCGCGGGTCAGCACGGCAACCCGGGCGTCGTCATCGAGGGCCAAATAGTCGTCGCACAGCCCACTGTGATGCAACAGGTCGGCGACCACGCGTTCATGCACGGCCGAGTTCTGGCGCAGATCCAACGAACACAGATGCCACCCGAAGGTCGCCACCGCACGACGCACGGGCACCACCTGGGCATCGGCGAGCGCGGCGGCTCCATGGGAGCGCAGCGAGTCGGCCACGACATCAAGGTCGCGCACACAGTCGTTCACGCTGGCGTACGGAGCCAACTCGGCATGAGCAGGCTCGCCAGGCACCTCACCGAGAAGGTCGCGAGCTGTGGCCACGAGGCGGGCATGCACGCCTTTCAACGCTCGTCGGTACGGCTCGTCAGCACGAAACACCGAGTCGTCGCCTGAGGCATCGGCCAGAGCAAGCGCGTCGGCGGTGGGCTGCACCAGCCGAGCCGACATCGACAACTCCCGCGATAGCGCCCGCACTGCCCCGAGGTGGTGTCGCATCGCCGCGGTGGCATTTGCGGTGACAGCCTGGCGCACCACATCGGCGGTGACGAATGGGTTGCCGTCGCGGTCGCCACCGATCCACGAGCCCATCGACACGATCGACGTCACATCCACATCAACGCCGAGGTGATCCTGCGCCGCAGCAGTGATCTCTGACTGCAGGGCCGGCACGACATCGAACAGGCTCGACCGATAGTGCCGGAGTGCCTCGTTGATTTCGTCGCGCACCCGCAATTTCGACAGGCGCAACATGGCGGTCTGCCACAGTGTCAAGACCTCGCGCCGGATATCGGCTTCTACCTCAGCGCTCGCGCTCGGACTCGAACGCACCAGCAGGTGGTGATCGAGTAGGTCGGCGATCCGTTCCACCACGTCGAGCACGCTTTGGCGGCGTACTTCGGTGGGATGCGCGGTGACCACCGGCACCACGTGCACCGAACTCAAGGTGGTGGCGATGTCGTGGACGTCGGCACCGGCTCCGACCAGACGAGTGAGTGCATGAGCAACCGAACCTGCGCGCGGACCCGCACCCGCATCGAGATGATCGCGCCGGCGGCGTTCCGCGTGAACATCTTCGGCGGTGTTGGCGAGCAGGGCAAGCCAGCCGAACGCGCGGATCACATGTAGCGCATCGTCGATCGCGACCCCGTCGAGACTCTCGGCCAGACCGCCGATCGGCGACTGACCCGCACGGCGTTCCTCCACGGCAATCTGACGTACCTGTTCAACCAGTGCGAATGCAGCATCGCCAGCCTGTTCACGCACTACATCGCCGAGGAGACGGCCGAGCAGGCGGATGTCGTCACCTGGGCCTGCGGTGTGCATGTCGGCTTCCATCACCACAGTGTGCACCGAGTTCGCTGTGCAGGCACCACACTGTGGGGGTGCGCATCACTTTTGCCACCGCCGAGTACGCCCCATTGGTGAGTGTCGGCGGCCTTGCGGCGGCCTCGGCTGGCCTGGTGTCGGCGTTGCGCGCCAACGGCGTCGACGTCGATGTGATGATTCCCGATTACGGGCCCGACGTGTTCGCGACCGCTGCACGTGACTGGGTGGAGATCGCCGGCGCGATCGACGTGGAGGTGCCCCAATGGGCGGGGCCGGCCAGCATTCGACGCGTTGATCATCGCGTGGCAGGTGTGGTGCATCTGGTCGCCACCCCCGGGTTGGCGCGGTCGCACCCGTATCTGCAACCCGATGGCGACGGCTGGCGTGATAACTCCGAACGCTTCCTACGGTTCTCCCGCGCCGTCGCGGCGTGGGTGAATGCACAACGCCCCGACATCGTGCATCTCAACGACTGGCACACCGCGGCAGCCGCCGCTGCCACAGACCCGGATCTGGCAGTGGTGCTGTCACTACACAACGCAGCCTTTCACGGAGCAACCACAGGGGAGTGGTGTGCACAGATCGGCCCCCGTGGGAATCACTACGAATGGTGGGGCGGCACCAACCCGCTCACCGGTGGTATCGCTTTGGCCGATGCCGTGGTGGCTGTGTCGCCCACCCACGCCGATGAGATCCGACGGCCCGACGGCGGATTCGGCCTCGACGAGTTGTTGCGCGCGCGTGGCGCGGCGGTGAGCGGCATTATCAATGGGATCGATATCGAGGTATGGAACCCGGCTGACGATGCTCGTATCGCTGCGGGGTTCACCGCCGATGACCTCAGTGGAAAAGACATCTGTCGGGCCGATGTGCTCGATGAACTCGGATGGCCCGACGATGCAGTGTTGGCGGTGGCAGTGTCGCGGCTCACCCCGCAAAAGGGGTTGGATCTCGTTGTCGACATCGCACATCTACTGGGTGATATCGGGATCCGGCTGGTCATTTTGGGTGCGGGAGGTCGCGCCGAGGAACAGGCGTTGTGCGCCGCAGCCGAACAGCACCCCGATCATCTCGCCGTGCGGATCGGCTACGACGAGACACTCGCTCGCCGCCTGTTTGCCGCCGGCGATTTGCTGGTGATGCCGAGCCGGTTCGAACCCTGTGGGCTCGCCCAGTTGCAGGCCATGCGCTACGGAACAGTGCCGGTCGTTACTGCTGTGGGCGGACTGGTCGACACCGTGGTCGACCTCGACGCTCATCCCCGCACAGGAACCGGTGTCGTGGCCGCGTCGGCCAGCGCTGTCGACCTGGTGTCGGCACTGCACCGCGCGACCCGACGCCTCGGCGATCGACGTCGCCTCGCCAGCGTGCAACGGCGGATCATGAACCGTGACGTGTCCTGGGCGGAACCGGCACAGCAGTACATCGAGATGTACCAGCGCCTCGCACGCTGAGCGGTACCATCGACGGCGATGGCAAGCGACCCAACAGTGCTGGTGATGGTGCTCGCCGGAGGCGAAGGTAAACGCCTGCTGCCGCTCACGAACGACCGCGCGAAGCCGGCTGTGCCGTTCGGCGGCGCGTACCGCATCATCGATTTTGCGGTGTCGAACTTTGCCAACGCCGGCTATCTGAAAGTGGTTGTTCTCACCCAGTACAAGAGCCACAGCCTCGACCGGCACATCTCCCAGACATGGCGATTCTCGACAATGCTCGACGACTACGTCACCACCGTGCCCGCGCAGATGCGCCGTGGCCCGCAATGGTTTCAAGGGTCGGCGGACGCGATCTACCAGAACCTCAACTTGATCTACGACGAGCGCCCTGATGTGGTGTGCGTCTTCGGCGCCGATCATATCTACCGCATGGACCCCCGCCAGATGGTCGACGAGCACCGTGGCAGCGGTGCTGGTGTCACCGTCGCAACGATTCCGGTGCCGCGTGCCGATGCACATCAGTTCGGCATCATCGAAGCTGCTGACGATGGTCGCATCGTGGCGTTCCACGAGAAACCTTCCGATCCGCCCGCCATGCCCGGCGACCCCGATCGTTGCCTTGCGTCGATGGGTAACTACGTGTTCGACACGCAGACCCTGATCGATGTGGTGACTCCGAATTCTGAGAACCCGCTCGTTGACATGGGTGGCGATGTCATCCCTGAACTCACGCGGCAAGGCGTGGCTCGCGTGTATGACTTCTCCACCAACCGTGTGCCAGGACAAGACAGCCGCGAACGTGGCTACTGGCGAGACGTGGGCACGATCGACGCCTACTACGACGCGAATATGGATCTCATCGACCCGGTGCCGGTGTTCAACCTGTACAACCAACGATGGCCGGTGTACACCCACCGCAAGGCGCTGCCTCCGGCCAAGGTGTCACGCGGGATCGAAGGTGAGCCGGCGGTGGTTGACGGCAGTTTGCTGTGCCAGGGGTCGGTGGTGTCCGGTGCTCACGTCGAACGGTCGATCATTTCCCCGGCGGTGTTCATCGACCACGACGCCCATGTCACCGAATCCATCGTGATGGAAGGGGTGCATGTGGGCGCTGGTGCGCGGCTTCATCGCTGCATCATCGACAAGAACGTCGTGATACCACCGGGTGAGCGCATCGGCCTCGACCACGATCTCGATCGTCAGCGCTACACGGTGAGCGACTCAGGGATCGTCGTGGTGGAGAAGGAACGCTCCTTCGGTTGAGCGTGCCGTTCAGGTGCCGCGCAGCGCGGCAACCACAGGCGCCATCGATTCAAGATCGTCAGCGCCGATGATGATGTAGCTAAACCCCCAACGTTCTCGTCGTTGTTGAAGGTCCTCGATCAACTTTGACGGCGGGCCGATCAGGGCAAACGGTGAGTTCGCCACCATCGCAACGTCTTCGCCAGTGAAGGCCGCCACCTCGGCCAGTGCCGCGTCGGCATCATCGGTGACATTCACCAAGAACGTGCGGATATTCATCTCGATGGTGTGGAGGCGATGCGCACCTGCCTCGCGGACGATGGCCACCTTGTCGTCCACGGCCTCAGCCGACATCGACGCAAATGTCGAGGCATCGATCGCGCCGGAGGTCAAGGTGGCGTTGATGCCCACGATGTCGGCCTCGCGTGCCGCGAACCGCAATACTCGCGGGCCACCACCGCCGATGAGTACCGGGGGATGCGGCCGCTGGACGGGAGTTGGTGTGCCGTCGTACTCGGTGATGGTGTAGTGCTCGCCGGCGAACGAGAAGGGGCCATCGGCCATCGCGCCTTTGATCACCGCCAACCCCTCGATGAAACGATCGACGCGCACTCCTGGGCGGTCGTAGGCGATGCCGGACTGGCGATAGTCGGATTCCATCCATCCGGCCCCAAGGCCGATCTCCAGCCGACCGCGCGACAACACGTCGATGGTGGCCAACTCTTTGGCGAGCACCACCGGATGTTTGTAGTCGTTGTCGTGCACCAGCGCGCCGACCCGCAGCGTGGTGGTGGCATCAGCCGCTGCCTGCAGGGCCGGGATCGGCGCCAGTTGATCATCGAAATGATCGGGCATTGTCAGCACGTCAATGCCGAGATCTTCGCTGCGGCGAGCCAGATCGGCCCACGCTGCGGCATCGGTGGCGGTGCGGACCTGCACACCGAAACGGAAGGGACGCTGCGTGGTGGCCATGACCAGACACCGTAACCGGCGATGGTTACGCTCATGATGTGGCACGACGTTGGTGGATCGCGCGTTTCGGCGTGATCGTTTTGGCCGGCGCAATGTTGCTGACCGCCGTGGGCGTGGGTGTCGCCCCGCGCGTGTGGCGCATCGCGAATGCCCACAGTGAAACCCCGGTGGATCTGCCCGACTTCTTGCCGTTGTCACAGCGCAGCTACGTCTACGACGCGGCCGGCAATGAGATCGCCGTGTACGAGTTGCAGAACAGTCAGCCGATCACCCTCGACGACATCCCAACCCATGTTGTCGATGCGTTCATCGCTGTGGAAGACAACGAGTTCTATGTGCATCACGGAGTGAATGTGCGCTCGCTCATCCGTGCAGTGCTGTCGAACTTCGCTTCTGATGCGCCGGTGCAGGGTGCCTCGACCATCACCATGCAGGTGGTCAAGAACGACTTCATGGCCGGCTTCGATCGCGACGGCCGCTACAAGATCACCCAAATCGCCTATGCGGTGCGCCTCGAGAAGGAACTCTCCAAAGACGAGATCATGGAGCGGTACCTGAACACTGTGTACTTCGGCAACAACTCCTATGGCATCGCCGCGGCCGCCGAGACCTACTTCGGCAAGTTGCCAGCCGATCTCACATTTATCGAATCAGCATTCCTTGCCGGGCTTGTGCGTGCCCCGTCGAGTTACGACCCGATCAACCGGCCGGAACGCTCGCGCGCACGGTTCATCCAGGTGGTCGATCGGCTCGTCGAAGACGAACTGCTGACCGAGGCCGAGGCCAGCGAGGTGCTCGACACGTTCGTTATTCCCGAACGGCGCCAGCAAATCCCCACCCGTCAGATCGACCGCACCTACTTCAGCGAAGCAGTTCGGCAGTATCTGCTGAACGACTCGGACATCTTGGGTGATACCTACGAAGAGCGGTACACCGCGCTGTATCGCGGTGGTCTCCGTATCCACACCACCTTGAACCCCACAATGCAGGCCCTCGCCGAGGAGGCTCGTGATGTTCTCCCCGACACGGTGGAGGGATTTGATGCGGCGATCACCACCGTCGACAACGCCACCGGTGCGATCCGGGCGATGGTCGGTGGCCGTGGTTTCATCCCGAATCAGCGTGAGGTGAACTTGGCGCTGGCGCCGAGCCAGACCGGGTCGAGCATCAAGATCTTCATCCTTGCGGCAGCGCTGCAGGCCGGAGCGATTGACGCGGACATCCTCGATGGCACCCGGCCGTGCACTCTGCCGAACGCCGCCGACCCGAATGAACCCGAATTCACGATCACGGGCGGTGTCTCCGGTGGGGTGGCCAGTCTGCGTGAACACACCTACCGGTCGATCAACTGTGCGTTCGCGCGTCTGTCACAGATCGTTGGGCTGCACCGGGTGGTCGACACGGTGTACCGAATGGCGGCATCGGATTACCTGCGGCCCGGATTACCTGCCGAGGTGCGCGAACCAATCCAGCCGTTTGCCTCCTTCGCCACCGGCGCCAATGAAATGTCCACATTGGATATGGCCGCGGGGATGCAATCGATCGCCAACAGCGGGGTGCATGTCGAGCCGTACTACGTGGAACGCATCGAAGACGCCGACGGTCGGCGCCTCTACACCCACACCCCGCGCACCGCTCGTGTGCTCGACGCAGCGGTGGCCGACGCCGCCATCGACATCATGAAAGACACCTTGGTGATCGGCACCGCGCGGCGATCTCTTGGTGGCTTTGCCGAGCAACGTCCTGCGGCGGGCAAGACGGGCACCCAGCAAGACAACACCACCGCGTGGTTCGTCGGTGCAACCCGACAGTTCTCGACCGCGGTGATGGTGCGTGACCCCGATCGGTATACCGCGATGGTGGATATCCCTGAGTTCGTGGAGGCCGGTGTGCCCCGTGTTCAAGGCGGCACGTTCCCCGCCCAGATCTGGGGGGCGTACATGGAACCGGCTCACGTCGGACTCGACGCACTCGACTGGAACCCGCCGCCGGCTGCCGTGCGCTCACCGGTGCGCCTCTATCTGCCAGGCAACGAATGCGCGGGGGTGATCGTCGGGTTTGAACAGCCGGAGATCCCCACACGCATCGACCCGGTCACTGGTGAAGAGGTCCCGATTTCGGTGGTGATCGACGACGAGTTGCTGCAGCCACAACCGATCTATGAACAGGTCACGACCGGCACCACGGTGCCGGTGGAGGTCACCGATCCGAACGCGGGTCTGCCCTCAGTGCCGCTCGACGCCTATGTTGGGCCGTGTGAGCAGTTCATCGACGGGGTCGTCCCCCCACAGTGACGGCGATGAGGAGACGCCGGTGACCCACGACGGCACCGCGGCAGATGTGCTGTTGACCCTTGTGGACACCGACGCAGCCATCGATCGCGCCGAGTATCGCCGAGAGGTTCTGCCGGCACGTGACCGGTTGGCGTCGGCGTCAGCGGTGCTCACCGCATGGGAACAGCGTCGCGGCGAACTGCGCGATGGTTGCGCGGCCGCCGAGGCAGCGATTGCCGAATCCGAATCGATTGGCGCCACCTGCGATGCAGAACAGGCCGCATTGACGGCGAAATTGCGCACGGTCATCGCACCGCGCGAAGCCGAGGCGTTACAGAACGAACTGGCGCAGGTGGCGCAACGTCGTTCCGATGCCGACGATGCAGGGCTGGCAGCGCTCGATCGTCACGGCGAGCTCGACGCTGCGCTGTCGGAACTGGTGGCAGCCGAGGCCGACTTACGGGCCGAATGTTCCGCCGCCGACGAGGAACTGCGTTCTGCGGAAGCAGAGATCGACGCTGAGATGGATGTGCTGCAACAGCGGCGGTTGGCGACGCGTGGCGAACTGGCCGACAATGTGCTGGCGCGGTACGACCGCCTGCGTGCCCAACTTGGCGTGGCTGCGGCCCGGCTTGTCGGTAGTCGCTGCGATGGGTGCCATCTCGATATGAGTCAGGCCGAACTCGACGAGGTGCGTCATGCTCCCGCCGACGATTTCCCTGACTGTCCGCAATGCGGACGGCTGCTGGTGCGATGACACGAGGTATCGGGGCTATAACAGGCGGCGGCGTGCTGCGGGGTGCCAACCGGTGATCGCGTGGTTTGCAGTGACCGCGGTGGCCGCGGTGTGGTTCGTGTTCCGTGACCCGCGATTCGATTACCGGCTGCTCATCGTTGGTGCGGTGGTGCCGTCGTGCACGATGATCGTGGGCGGGTGGCTGCTCGTCATTAACTCGGTCGTGGCGGCGATAGCGGTGCTGGTGGTGGTGATGCTGGCAACCGCCGGTCGACGGCCGATACGTCGCACGCTGTTGGGGGCGCCGATCGGCATGCTCTTACACCTCGTGTTTCGCGGTGTGTGGTCGTCGACAGAGGTGTTCTGGTGGCCCTTCACCGGTGCCGATCTGGCCGCATCAGATGCGGTGATCACCGGCGGTGGCATTGTCGGTGCGCTGATCGCCGAAGTGCTCGGATGCGCGGCGGCGGTGGTGTTGTGGCGCCGTGCCGGCCTGGACGACCCTGCACACCGATCGGCGTTCGTCGCCAACGGCCACCTGGTGCTCTCATGATCATCCTCGTACGACATGGCCGCACATCGCTGAATGCGCATGGTCTGCTCCAGGGACGCGTTGACGAACCCCTTGACGAGTTGGGTCGGCGTCAGATCGAGACCGTTGCCACACGACTCGCATCGCAACTCGATGTGGCGGCCATCGTGTCATCGCCACTCACCAGAGCGCAGCAGTCGGCGGGAATCTTGGCCGATCGTCTTGGTCACCCTGACCCGGTGGAGATCGACGAGCGCTGGATCGAGCTCGACTATGGAGTGCTCGACACCCAGCCGGTGGGCACGGTGCCGGCATCAGTGTGGGAATCGTGGCGTACCGATCCCGATTTCGCCCCGGAGGGTGGCGAATCGTTCGGCTCACTCGATGCTCGTGTGCACAGCGCATGTGAGCAGTGGGCCACCCAGGCGGCAGGTGCCGACATCATCGTCGTCAGCCATGTGTCGCCGATCAAATCGGCGGTGGCCTGGGCCCTGGGTGCCCACCCATCGATTGCGTATCGCAGTCGCCTCGGGCAGGCAGCGGTGTGCCGTATCGACATCGGTCGAGCGGGGCCGACCCTGGTGAGTTTCAACGAACCGCTGTAGTCCGAGGGGCATCGGCAAGTGGCCGGTGGGTCATACTGGCAGGATGCGACGAGTTCTCGGTGTGGTGATGGGTGCGGTGGTGATGCTGTTTCCGATGTCGGTCGTCAATGCTCAAGATGCCTCCGGTGAGCAGAGCTTTGTGATCGCCTCGGAACGCGTGCTTGATATCGACCCGTTCATGACCATTTTCGAGGCGACCGCCGACGGCGGGTTCATTGCTGCGCGGTCATGTCGCCAAGACACAGTGCTGTGCATCGACCGCTACGACTCCGCAGGTGATCCGGTGGCGTCGTTTGGAGATGCTGGGTCCGTCGTGACCGCGGAGCCGACATTTGCCCTCGGTGGATGGTCGCAGTTCTGGCCAGCGGATATCGACGTCGCCGCGGACGGATCGATCGCGATCCTCGCCGACTGTGTGAACTGGTACGAGGGGCGCGATCAGTCCGACATGGTGGATATGTGCCTGTTCCGCCTCGCCGCCGACGGTTCCCCGCACCCGAATGTGCCCGGGGGAGTGGTGACCTATGCCCTCGATCGCTACCAGTCACCGGGAGGGGTGACGATCAATGACGACGGCACCGGCTGGATCGGTGGGTACTGCTCGAGTTCGATCTGTATCGGCAAACTCACCGTCACCGGCGAACTCGACCCCACTTGGGATGACGGGTCGTACTTTCCCGGCCTAACGAAGGCCCGCTACGGAGAGTTTTCCATGTCGTACGGCGTGATCCCTGTTGGCGATGGCGTGTGGTCGTGGGGCCGTTGCCAGGACAATCCGCTGTATCCCGGGCAAGGGCGGATTCGCGAGGGATGCCTGGTGGCCTTTGGTGGCGCCGGTGGTGTCGACACCAGCGTGGGTACTGGCGGTCATATCGATTTCATTCCGTCGTCGGTCGTGTCCGGAGGCGAACTCCGAGTGGATAGTTCGCCACGAATCGGCGTACTCGACGGCAGCACGTTTGTTGCCGTCGCCCCGTGCGACTCAAACTTGAACGGGTTGGGTTCACTCACCTGCGTGACCCGTCTTGACGCCTCTGGCGCGCATGTTGACCAGCGTGATGGCAACAGATTCACCGTGTTGCCAGTGGACTTTCGTGATGTGGACATCGTTGACGGCCGAGTGATGGCTCTCGGCGAATGTCTTCTGGAGTGGTATGCCGACGGTCGCGCATGTCTCGTCACCTACGACGCCGGGGATGGCCCACTTGTGACCCCCACAGTTCTTCCACTGGAGCAGATGGCCACCTACAACACTCACCTGGTGGCTGTCAGTTCCCAGTCGGCGACCGCTCTCGTGCAGTGCGAGGACGAACAGGTGTGTCTGCTGTCAATGCGCGCCAGCGGTGACGCGCCGCTCGGCCCACCGGCCACCACGCCGCCTGTCACCACGTCGACACCGCCACCGGAGACGTCCGAGGCGCCAACAACAACTGCTGTTGCATCTGCCGATGCACCCGCGACCACCGCCACAACGGTTGGGGAGAGCGCAGAGCAAACCATTCCGCCAACTACAACACTTGCCCCACCGGTGACCACGCTGCAGCCCTCCGCTGCTGACACCGCCGATGATGACGTCACCGCCGCGGAGGCCCCCGCTGAGGAGACTCCCGCTACCGAGGCCGCACCGCCGCCAGATGATGACGACGGGTCATCAGTGGCTGTTGTCATCGTGCTGATCGTGGTGGTTGTGGCCGCTAGCGGCGTCGGCATCGCGTTCGCTCGCAGTCGCCGTGGTTGATCACGGAATCACCGACGCCGGTTCATCGACTGAATAACGGTGTCTCGACTCGTTGTAACCGTCGGTGTGTTGATCGGTCTGTGCTCTGCATGCGTGCCAGCAGATGACCGCGATGTTGTGCAGCGTTTGAAACCGGCACAAATTGCGGTGGAGTGGGTTCCACCCAGCCCTCGGATTGAGACCATCCCTGGCCTTGAGATTGTCGATGGGGTGCGCGAGAACACGTGGGCGAAGCCGTTGGTTGACCTCGGTGATATTCGCCCTGGTGGGCTGCCTCCTGACGGACTTCCCGCGCTCAATCGTCCGGCGTTCGTCCGCGCGCGCAGTGTGTGGTTTCTTGCGGATCGGGAACCGGTCGTCACCCTCGAAATCAACGGCGATGCGCGTGCCTATCCGGTGCAGATTTTGATGTGGCATGAAATCGTCAACGATGTGGTCGGCGGTGTTCCTGTGGCCGTGACCTACTGCCCGTTGTGTAACTCGGCGGTTGCGTACGAACGACAGATCGACGATGTGGTGCTCGAATTTGGGACATCAGGGCGCCTGTTGAACTCTGCGTTAGTGATGTACGACCGGCAGACCGGTTCCCTATGGAGTCATTACACCGGTGAGGCGATCGTGGGGGAGATGACCGGCACCGAGTTGACGGTGTACCCGCTGAGCACCGTGGCGTGGTCAGATTGGAGTGACGCGCATCCCGGTGGTCTCGTACTCGATCGAGAGACGGGCTTCGTCAAGGAGTACGGCTTCAACCCCTACCCGGGATACGACGACGTTGATGCCCAACCGTTTCTCTTCGATGGCGAAGTCGACGGCCGGTATACCGCCATGACACGAATGGTCGCATTCGAAATTGATGGGGAGCCAGTTGCTGTACCGCTGTCGGGCCTTCAAGAACGGCCGCTGATCGTGACCGAGTTGGGTAATGAATGGATCCTTATCTGGTGGAAACCCGGCACCAGTTCGGCGCTCGACAGCTTCGACGTTGCTGGCGGTGACGATGTGGGTTCCGTATTCGTTGGCAAAGTCGATTCTGATGAGTCGTTCACGGTGTCAGAAGACGGCATCTCGATAATTGATGATGCCACCGGATCACGCTGGAACATTCTGGGTCACGCCACTCACGGTCCGCGCGAGGGCGCACAGATTGAGCAGGTGCAACACTTCGACACCTTCTGGTTCGCATGGTCGACGTACCGGCCTGACACAACCATTGTCAGAGTCGATTGATCTACGCGGGACGGTCCGGTGAGTTGTCGGTCCTAGCCGATGGCAGGTTCAGGATCCGGGTGCGGCATACGTGCCCGGTGTCGCGGCATCGAACTCGTCAGCGTCGAGGAGCACCCGCGCTCGTGAGGTGACGAGCGCGCCACTTTCGCCGACAACTTTTTTGATCGCCATGACCCCACCTGCATCGATGCCACTCACGATGAGCACGAAATCCCACTCGTCTCCGGGACACCAGTACATCGCGTCGACAGATCCACCCACTGACTCTGCCAATGCTGCAGTTGCTGCCATGCGGGCTTGAGCGGATTGATTCACTCCTGCCCATGCGGTCGTGCTGTAGCGGCCTTCAAACATGATCTTCATCGATGCGTCTCCTCGTAGTTGTTGCCGCACGGTACGGAATGAATCTTGTGAATCTCTTGCAGCCGTTGACCTGACGACACCGGTTCGCTTCAGGTTCAACGGTGCCGACGACTTAGGGTCAACGGTTGAGGGAGAGAGGGCATTATGGATTTAGAACTCAACGGCCGCAAGGTGCTGATCTCGGCAGGACACAAGGGACTGGGGTCATTCTTCGCCCGGCGTTTCCTGTCCGAGGGCGCCCAAGTGGCGATCTGCTGCCGGCGCGAGGAGGACCTCGCTGCCGCACTCGAGGAATACGCGGCGCTCGGTGTGGCCACTGGCTCGACCTGCGACATGTCCGACCCTGACCAGGTTGCGGCGTGGGTGCATCGCAGTGCGGAGGAACTCGGTGGCATCGACGTGTGCGTCGGCAATGCCAGCGCCAGCGGACAACATGGCGAGGGCCCCGACCCGTGGCGGCGAAGCTTCAACACCGACATCTTGGGCTCGGCCACGTTCTACGAGACGGCGAAGCCGTATCTGCTGCAGTCCGATGCTGCGGCCATCGTGCACATCGCAACGATCACGGCGATCGAACATCACGACGTGCCGATCACCCCGAGCTACGGCGCGGTGAAGGCCGCCACGATTCGCATGGTGGCCCAACTCGCACAGACCTGGGGTGCCGAGGGCATCAGGGCGAACTCGGTATCGCCCGGGCCGATCCTGGTGGAGGGTCACCGCTGGGATGACATCCGCACGCGGCACCCCGAGATATACGAACGCGATGTGGCCATGCACCCCGCCGGTCGGATGGGAACTGGCGACGAGGTCGCCGATGTTGTTGCATTCCTCGCTTCAGCCCGCGCGAGCTGGATCAGCGGTGCGAACGTTGTGGTCGACGGTGGTTACACCAAGGGTGTGCACTTCTGACCGATGAGGAGGGGCGGCGGCCAGGTCCCCGAATGGTCGAGGGTCAACCAGGGACCCGGGCCGCCGCGATCTCACTGGCTGCTGAGGAAAGCGCTTGCGATCTGACGTGTGCCGGCATCATCGAGTACTGGGGTCACATCAAATGTGCTGAGAACAGCCGACCAGCTCATGCAAAAACCGAGGACTGACTCCGCCGAGTCGGCCTCGACAATCGCAATACCGCGGCCGTCAGCCACGCTGTGCCACCTGCCGATCTGTCGAATCCCGTGAGCCTGCTCGGCTGCGGCATCGTCTGCAGGAGTCATTCCGGCGAATGTCTCCCACGTCTCCATCTTCTGATCGTGGTTGATCTGCCATTGGATCATGAACAACATGTGTGGATTCCTCTCTGTAAGTGGGTCCTTTTCATTCTGCGCATCCCGACCTTGCGAGGTTGTTGCGTAGCGGTGATGGGGGCGTGAACGTCTGTCCTGTGCACCGCCCATTGGTCGCCATGGCTTCGCGAGTGATGTCGGTGGTAACTGGCTTGGCTAGGTCACCGAAGCGCACACATGTTCTTTGAACACTCACAAGATTTCTGCAAGGTGTAGGTGTCAGAGTTCCCCGCACCCACAGACAAACAAGGAGTCATCATGACGTTCATGTATTCAGTCGTTGCCAACATCGCCGATGTCCAAGGTTTTGCGAATGCCACTCACGAGTGGGCTGGAGACCGGATGCGCGAACTGGGTGCCGTCGATATCACAGCGAGTCAGGTGGTTATGGGCGGTGAGATGGCAGGCATGGTCATCATCGGGTTCGAGTTCGAAACCGCTGACGATGCCATGAGCGCCAACGCCGGTATTTACGCCGACTCAAAGATGGTCGCAATGATGCGCGACACGCAGGTGCAGGTGATCCGACGCGGGTTGTTCAAAGTTCAAGCCGAAGTCGGGACGCGAACCGGTGATGTCGGCACCATTTTGTACATCGCCGGTCGCCCCACCGATGATGCGACAGCAACAAGCAATCTTGAACTGAATTGGAAATACATGAGTGGTGCAGCAAATGGCATCGTGTCGCTGCTGTCACTTGCGAATGGCCCGGCTCCGTTTGTTGGCACCGCGGTGACATTCGCGGACTCAATTGATGCGCTGCTCGCGAGTTCTCAAAAGATGTTTGCACAGGCTGAAGTCGTCGATGCGATGGCAGCGAGCGGGCTGATGGTTGTCGGCCGCGTCATGACGCGTCGCATCGTGTGACAGTCCGGTCTGACGGGCGGACGGATCTCTCAACCTGCACAAACTTCACGCCGTGCCACTTCGGCGACGCGTGGGTGTGACGGGGAGTCGGTCTGTAAGCGGGATTCTGTGACGCGACTGCGCCGGTGACCATCCATCTATGCGGCCTACCCGGAAGTATTGAACGGTGCCGTCCACTCCCTGCTTGGCCTTGCTCCGGGTGGGGTTTGCCGAGCCATACGGATCGCTCCGCATGCTGGTGCGCTCTTACCGCACCGTTTCAGCCTTGCCTGTGACCAGTGAACTGGCCCATCGGCGGTCTCTCTCTGTTGCACAGCCGTCAGGTCACCCCGACCTGGCTCTCGCCAGCACCCTGCCCTATGGAGTCCCGACTTTCCTCGACACGGTCCTGCCGTGCCGCGGTCACCCGACCAACTCCCCGTCGTCCACAGCCTAGGGCGTGTGCCCGCGGGCTGCGCCCCGGCCGATTAGCAGGACAGGTAGTCGTAGACGAAGGTGTTCTCCGCTGGCGTCTGCAACGTGGTGGAGAACCGTGAGCCCTCATCATCGACGGCGCCCACAACGACGGGCACCTGGTCGACACGTCCGAAGGTGGACGGCACCGCGTATGGAATTGGGAATCCGAGGCCGTCGGTCTCTGGCGCGTCGGCGTTGAGCGATGGCCCGAGGTAGCCGTGCGTTCCCGCAGAGGCTTGGGCCGCCAACATCGCGGAGCGCCGCGCCGCACTAGCACCCAAGAGCATCATCTGGCGGCGGTGTTCGGGTTCGGTGGTCAGGCCAACCAAGAACTGGTACGAGTGGGCGAGCATCGTCTCGAGCGCATGGGTCGCGGCGCGGCAGTCGCGCTGTACATCATCAGACGACGCCACGGCGCCGTACATCGGTTCGACGTAACGACTCATGAACCACGTGTTCGGGCAGGCGTAGGACTCGCCGCCGTTGGCTTCGGCCAGCGCGCCGAGCGCGGCGCCATTTGCGGCGTGGTCGGCGGCAAAACGATCGACATAGGTCTGCAGTGCCGCGGAGTATCCGCCGGCCTCGGTCATCAAACGAAGTGCTTCGGCCACACTGTGCTCCAGCGACTGCATGGTGCGCACAAGGACGACATCATTGATCTCGCCATCGGGCAACGAGGTCGCCTCGTCGGCCACGCCAACGCGACCAGGCGCGGTGTCGCCACCGAAATTCTTCGCGCAGGCCGACAGTAGTGCGCCGACACCAACGGCGAGTCCGCCGTTGCGCAACATGGTGCGGCGATCGATGCCCGCAGGTGTGTCGGTGGTGGTGCGGCGGCGAATCATGGCAACTCCAAGGGGTCAGCTGAGTTGATGAGGTTGATGTCGAGGTTCGTTCCGAGCCCCGCGACGTCGGCGAGCACCACACAGTGGCGCGACTCCGACGAGACGATCGAGGCGATGACTTCGGCGGCATGAGCCTGGGTGATGTGGGCCAGGAGTTCGGTGTGAGTGGCTGCTGCTGCGGATTCGAGTGCATGAGCTGCGAGAACTGAATCGGTGCGGAAACCCTCGACCTGCGCGTCGTACACGGCGTCGTTGCGACCCGTCGCCGACAGGCCGGTGATCGATGCGATCGCTTGGGCATAGGCCTCGTGCTGTTCCGACATAGCCTCCCACAGTGGCCCTGGGGCTCCGGCTGCGGTGGCGGCGTCGTACAAGTCACGAGCGGTCAACTCCAACAACTGCGCGAAACGCAGCAGTTCCATCTCGCGTGCACTCAATTCATTCGGTGCCGCCGACGCGGTGCGCGAGCCGATCACGCCGAGTGCCGCAGCGGCCAGACCGCCAGCCATGAGGCGGCGACGGAGGCCGTCGTGTTCGGTGTCGGGCGTGTCAGTCGCCGTTGGGCTCTGGTTCACGGGGGTGGTCCTTTCGCGATCGTCTGCGTGTTCGCTGCGGTGCAGACCCACATAGTGTGCCGAACCGCTCACGCGATCTCACATTCTAGAAGTCCAACGCCGATAACTCCGGTATCCATTCTCCGGCGCGTGTCACCGCGCGGCGCCACTCGTCGCGTTCGCGTGTGTGCACATCGGACTCAATGCTCGGGTGTACCTCGTGTGATATGGCAGCGAGATCGCCGAGATCAGTGACTGTGGGCACGACGCCGTCGGCCACTTGGGCCAGCCGGCCAGCTCCGATGGCGGTCGCTTCGACCTGCTCAGACACCAACACCGGGCGCCGCGTGGCACGAGCAAGAGCAGCGATGAACGTCGGGTTGTGACTCATGCCGCCGTCAACGCGGACTTCATCGATGGCAGTGCCTGTGTCGGATTCGAGAGCGTCGATGAGGTCGGCTCCGCGGTGGGCCACCCCGTCGAGCACGGCGCGCACGATATGGCTGCGTTCGGATCCTCGGGTGAGGCCGAGCAGTGTGCCGCGGGCACCGAAATCCCATTGTGGGGTCCCCAAGCCCATCAATGCCGGTACGAACGTCACGCCGCCAGTGTCGGTGCAGGCCGACGCCACCGTGTGCGAATTCTCCGGGGTATCGATGATGCCGAGGTCCTCACAGAGCCATTCCACACAGCTTCCCGCGGACAGCATCACTGCCTCTGCTCCCCAGGTTGTGGTGCCCGCAGTGGTGGATGTGGCAATGGGGAAGGTGCCGCCGTCCGAGCGACGCATATGTGACGGGCCGAGCGGCCCAGTGACCACATCGGCCATGCCGCCGGTGCCAAACGTCATCTTCACTCTTCCAGGTACCACGCAGCCCTGGCCGGCCATCGATGCCTGCTGATCACCAACGGAGGCAACGATCGTCGGTGCGCCCGGCAGCGCGGTCGCCGCTCCCCGTGTGCCCACGGTGTCGACGATGTCGGGCAACATGGCCGGATCCACGCCGAAGAGTGCGCAACGCTGCGGATCCCATATGGCCGCGGTGGTATCAGTCAAGCCGGTGATGGCGGCCTGTGTGGGATCGGTGAGGTGCAGCCCGCCAAGGCGCCACATCAGCCACGAGTCAAGGGTGCCCACTTTGGTGCGCGACGGGTCGTGCGCTGTCGTCGCCAGCAGCCATTGGGCTTTGGTCGCGGTTTGGTTCGGCGCAATTCCGGCGTCGTGTTCAGCATTAGCGGTGAGGCACTCGCCGATCGTGCGGAGGTCCTGCCACCCAAGGGCCGGTGCCAGCGGTGTGGATGTGCGGGCATCCCAGATCACCGTGCTCGCACGCTGCGTGGTGATGGCCACCGACCGTGCCGGCCCGTGAGATGCGATCAGGGCGCTCGCCAAGTCGATGACGGCGGTGGCGAGACGTTCGGCGTCGAACTCCACGAGACCGGGCATCGGTGTAATGGGTGGTGTCGGCGTCTGCACCTGGGCGACGATGGCGCCATCATCGCCCAGCATCACCGCACGGCTACTCGATGTGCCGACGTCGATGACCAGGGTCAGCCCGGCAGTCATCGCCCAACGACCAAGGTGGAGCTGTCCGTGCGTGCGGTGGGGAGGCCGGTCACTGCGAGGAGCGTTCTGTCGAGGGCATGACACCGCGGGCTCGCAGTCGCCACCCGAGTACCCCGCCGATGAGGCCCGCGCCCATAGTCACCGTGAGGTTGAACAACGCACCGAACCACGCCACGTCATCGCCGGTCAGCAACTCGATCACGATGAACACGGTGGCGGCCGCGGCGTACGTGCCGGTGGCCGTCACCAGGCCATGGCTGAACGGCATGTCGAGGCGTTGCAGCCATGCGGCCACACCCGACCCGATGATGAAGCCGCAAAGGGCCCCAGCGCTCGCCCATAACGCCATCACTGTGTCATCACGGTTGGCGGCCCAGCGCGACAGAGCGGCGAGCGGCACAGCGAACATCAGCGACACCGTCGCCCCGGAGCGAATCGCCTGGGTGTCCCACCGTGGTTGTGCAACGGGATCATTCATTAGTTCACCGCCAGAAACAGGAGAGCGGGACGAGGGGCCACGCGCGAATGGTAGGGGCTGCGCCGCGTCGGAGTGACGCTGTGCGACAGGGAGTTTGATGGATGCGGAATATCAACGGGTCACGCGCTGTTCAGACAGATTGACAGTGTCGTTGGGAGCAGTGACGTATCCCCAACACCCGTGGTGACAGCAGTCCAAGCGCATGGTGTGCGAAAGTTCACACGTTGTTTGTCTGCACAAGTTGCAGATTACCGATCGCTCCGCGATGATGATCGCGTGCGTAGCCCAGATCAACTCACCGACGCGTTTCGTGCGCGTGGTTTGAAGATGACACCGCAGCGGCAGCTGCTGTTCCGGCTACTGCACAGCAACGACACACATCCCACCGCGGAGTCGCTGTTTGAGCGAGCGTCGCACGAGATGCCCGGCATCTCATTGCGCACCGTGTACCAAACAATGAACGACCTTGTTGCGATGGGAGAGATCGAACAGGTGTCGGTAGGGGGCGGGCCCGCGCGGTTCGACCCGAACACCGACGACCACCACCACGTGGTCTGCGACACCTGCGGCACCGTCCGCGACGTCTACGTCAGCGGTGCCGACCAGCTCGCGATCGATGGACTTGACGGCTTTGACGCCGTTGCGCCAGCGATCGTGTTCCACGGCGAATGCACACAGTGCGCCTCGTCGTCCAACCCACCCCACCACTCCACAAAGGAGAACTGACATGGCAAGCCTCGAAGGCACCAAGACCCATGAGAACCTCAAGGAGGCGTTTGCCGGCGAGAGCCAGGCCAACCGTCGCTACCTGTGGTTCGCCCAGAAGGCCGACGTCGAGGGCTACCCCGACGTGGCGGCGCTGTTCCGCTCGGTCGCCGAAGGCGAAACCGGGCACGCCCACGGCCACCTCGACTACCTCGCCGAGGTTGGCGACCCCGCATCGGGCGAGCCCATCGGCGACACCGAGGAGAACCTGAAGGCCTCCGTTGCTGGCGAGACCTACGAGTACACCCAGATGTACCCCGGCTTCGCTAAGACCGCCCGCGACGAGGGCTTCGACGAGATCGCCGAGTGGTTCGAGACCCTCGCCCGTGCGGAGAAGAGCCACGCTGGCCGCTTCACCCAGGGCCTCGAGACCCTCTGATCCGTCCCCGGACGACACGGGTGGGTGCTGCTACGGCGGCACCCACCCGACGTTCGTTCAGCCACCTCACCCTGATCCCCCAAGGCAGTCGACATGACGATTACGTATGACCCCACACACCCCAAGTACCTCGACGAGGCAGATGTTCGTGAGGAACTCACCCGGGTGTACGACCTATGCCACGGCTGCCGCCTGTGCTTCAAGTTCTGCACGTCATTCCCCACCCTGTTCGAACTGATCGACCGGTTCGATGACCAAGACGCCGGCAAATTAACCCCGGCCGAGCAAGACAAGGTCATCGACGAGTGCTTCCAATGCAAACTCTGCTACGTCAACTGCCCGTACATCCCCGAACTGCACGAATGGGCTCTTGACTTCCCGCGTCTGATGCTGCGCGCCGACGCGATGCGCTACGCCAACGGCCACAAGAGCCTGCGCTCAAAAGTCACCACCCAGATGCTCGGTCGCACCGATCTCATCGGCACCGCTGCCACGACCATGGCACCGGTGGCCAACAAGATGGTCGCCGGCGAGAAGAACTCCGTCATCCGCAAGGCGGTGTCGGCGGTCACCGGCGTGTCCGCGGTGCGCCTCCTCCCGCCATATGCCAAGCAGCGCTTTTCCAGCTGGTTCCGCAAGCGTGCCACCCCGGTGCTGTCGCGGCGTCAAGGCAAAGTCACCGTGTTCCCCACCTGCTTGGTCGAATACCAAGAGACCCGCATCGGCAAAGACCTGGTGGCCGTCTACGAACACAACGGCATCGAGTGCTCGATCACCGACGCCGGGTGCTGCGGTGCACCGTGGCTGCACAGCGGTGATATCAAACACTTCACCAAGATCGCCGAGAAGAGCGTAGCCACCCTTGCGGCCGAGGTGCGCGCCGGTGGCGACATTGTGGTGCCCCAGCCCACCTGTGGGTACGTGCTGAAGAAGGACTATCTCGACTACGTGGGCGGCCCTGATGCCGAACTGGTGGCGGCGCACACCTACGACGCTGCGGAGTACCTGATGAAGGTGCACAAAGACGACGACTCCTCGCTGGAGACCGAATTCCCCGGCGAGGTGCCCGAGAAGGTCACGTACCACACGCCCTGCCACCTGCGCGCCCAGAACATCGGCTTCAAGAGCCGTGACCTGATGAAACTCACCGGGTCCAAAGTGAAGCTGGTGCAGCAGTGCTCGGGCATCGACGGCATGTGGGGCTTCCGCGCCGAAAACGAAGAGATCTCGATTCCGATCGCCGCGAAACTGGCCGAGCAAATCGACAAAGCTGACGGCGATGTCGTCACCGGCGATTGTCATCTCGCCAACACCGCCATCACCGAGCAGACCGGCGAACCCGCTGTGCACCCGCTCACGTTTATGGCACGTGCCTACGACATTCAGCCTGATTGATCCCCCCAACACCCCCCACATGGAGATGAGATGCACACCATGACCCCCCGCAAGCTCACCCTCACCGACATCGCCGATGTTCGTGCCTACGAACGCGAGCGGGAAGAGTTCCGCACGCACGTCATTGCGTTGAAGCGTCGTCGGCGCGTCCACGTTGGCTTGTTCGTCACGTTCCTATTTGAGAATCGCGACACCATTCGGTTCCAGATTCAAGAGATGGCGCGAGTGGAGAAGTTGACCACCGACGACGACATCCAGGTGGAACTCGATACCTATAACCCCATCATTCCTGATGTCGGTCAGGTGTGCGCCACCATGTTTATCGAGCTCACCACCGATGAGCAGATGCGCGAATGGCTCACCAAACTCGCCGGTGTGGAGAATGCGGTGCGCCTCGTGCTCTCCGATAGCACCGAGATCCCCGCAATTATCGACGAGCAGCATTCTGAAGGGCTTACTCGCGACCACGTCACCGCCGCGGTGCATTACCTGCGCTGGGAATTCAGCCCAGAGCAAGTGGCCGCCTTCGCAGCCGGTGCTGTGCAGTTGCGCATTGACCATCCCGAGTATTTGGAAGTTGTCGAACTGAGCGACGCGACACACGCCGAACTTCTCGACGACCTCGGCTGAGCGGCGCCCGCCGCGCTCGGCACCCCATCGCTGTGATGTGACGAGAACATCACAGCATCGTTCGACCTCTGGCATTGTGCTGCGCGACGTTCTAGTGTCGGTGCAGAAGCGACAACGGGGAGCGACGATGGGGGCCAGACACGACCTTGAGTGGAGGATGTCGGGGGCATGCCGCGGTCTTGATCCGGGTGTATTTCACCCCGAGACCGACGACGAGGCCGAACCGGCCAAGGAGATCTGCTCGACCTGCATGGTGCAAGTGGCCTGCTTGGAGTATGCCCTGCAGCGCCGTGAGAAGGTCGGCGTGTGGGGTGGCCTCACCGAACGGGAACGTCGTCGCGTCATTCGTCAGCGTCGACGCTCCGCCTGACCTCAACACCTACTGACGCCTCAGCCAAGGCGGTGTGTCGGGCTGTGCGCGCATAGTCTCCCCACTATGGACAACCGCGGTGACCCTCTTGCCGACTGTGGGAGCTGGCCCGCGATCATCGATGATCTTGTCGTCGGCCGTGACCTCACAACAGAGGTAGCCCGCGCCGCAGTTGAGGTGATACTCAACGGCGACGCTGACCCAGCGGTCGTCAGTGCCTTTTTGGTGGGTATGCGGGCAAAAGGGGAGAACCCGATCGAAATCGCTGCGATGCTCGACGCTGTCGATGCGGCCGCGCTCACAGTGCACCTGCCCACTGAAATCGTCGATACCGCCATCGATGTAGTCGGCACCGGAGGCGACGGCTCAGATTCGGTGAACGTCTCGACAATGGCTGCCCTGGTGGCCGCTGGTGCCGGTGCGCCGGTCTGCAAACACGGAAATCGGTCGTCGTCGAGTCGATGTGGCACCGCCGATGTGCTCGCCGAACTCGGCCTCGTCATCGAACTCACCCCAGAGCAGGTGTCGGCATGTGTGCAACGGGTTGGTTTTGGTTTCTGCCTCGCACCGGCCTTCCACCCGGCGTTCCGCCATGTGGGGCCCACGCGCCGCGCACTCGGCGTGCGCACCGTGTTCAACCTGTTGGGCCCGATGGCCAACCCGGCACGTGTCCGCCGGCAACTCATCGGCGTCGCCGATCCCAGCGTCGCGGGCGTGATGGTCGACACCTTGGAACAACGCGGCACGATCCACGCGTGGGTCGTGCACGGCGGTGGCATGGACGAACTGACGACTACGGCCCCATCACACGTCACCGAGTTACGTGATGGGCAACGCCGCGATTTCAGCATCGACCCAGCTGCCCTCGGGCTGGCACCTGCCACCACGGACGACCTGCGTGGCGGCGACCCAGCAGAGAACGCAGCCGCGGTGCGCGCGGTCCTCGACGGACAGCCAGGCCCTCACCGCGACATCGTCGTTCTGAACGCCGGCGCCGCGCTCGTCGTCGCGGGAATCTGCGATGACATCACCGCGGGCATTGCGGCAGCGTCGGCAGCCATCGACGATGGGCGTGCGGCCAACATTCTCGCCGCCGCAGTCGCCTTCACCGGAGAACTGCGCACGTGAGCGTTGCCGTGTCGGCACCCGGGTCGTCGGCAAACCTGGGTCCGGGGTTCGACGTGCTGGGCCTTGCTGTTGACCTTCGGGCCACGGTCGGCACGGGCGATCCACCCACCGGAGCGCACGCGATTGACGACCACCATCCCGCATGGATTGCGCATCGTCGCGCCGGTGGCGATGGTTCGTTGTGGGTGCAGACCCGTCTGCCGATGGGACGTGGATTGGGCTTCAGCGGCGCGGTGCGCGCTGCGGGTGCAATGCTGGCCGAAGTGCAGCGCGGCGGTGCTGCCGCCATTGACGATGATGCGGCGCGACATCGCGCCTACGCGGTGGCGGCGGAGCTGGAAGGCCACGGCGACAACGCAGCAGCGTCGGTCTTCGGCGGGCTCACCGTGGCCGCGGAATCTGGTGTCCTGGCCTTGCGTCCCTACCCTGAGTTCGCGCTCGTGGTGTGGATTCCAGATGCGGCCACCTCCACCGACCGTTCCCGAGTGGCCTTGAGCGACACCGTGACCCGCGATGACGCCGTGGCCGGGATTGCCAACACCGCGTTACTCATTCACGCACTCACCACCGGTACCGCCACCCATCTGCCGGCTGCCGCTGCCGATCGATTGCATCAGCCCGGCCGACTGATGGCTCGCCCCGATGCGGCCGCAGCGATGGAGGCTCTCGGCGCAGCAGGTGCTCTGGCGACATGGTTGTCGGGCAGTGGGCCGACCGTGGCCGGGCTAGTCGATGCGGCGTCTGCAGATGCCGTCGCCAGACAAGTGGCGGTCGGCGAGGGAGAGCACGTGCGCGTCGTTGGCCTCGACATCAACGGTGTGGCGCTCGTCTGATGTCGCGAGGCCCAGAGGCCTCGCTCAGGCCGCGGTGCCGCCAAGGCGCGCGGGAAGATCTCGCACCGGTACCGGTAATTCCCAAATACCGGTGCAACCGCGCAGCGACACATTGCCCCCCTCGGCTGCGCGCTGAATAGTGCGAGCGAGCAAGCGGCGTTCCGCGAGCGCGTCGAGGCATGGCACCTCGTCGAGCACCCGGTGGTGCAACAACCCGTCATCGATCACGTGGGTCACACCAGATACCTCCACCTCCACGCGGCCACCGGCGCGCAACGCGCGCACCGCAGCGGCATCAGTCGTGACGCGCAACAGAGTCTCCACGCGATCACGAACAGCGGCGGCCTCTTCGAAGCGATGTGCACTCACCAGGGCACGCATTCGGTCCGTGGAGCGCAGCAGAAGATCATCGACGTCGCCGACGAGCAGTGCGCTCACCGCATCGACCACCGTGGCATAGTCCGCAGCGTCGCCTACTCCGGCACATGGGCATGGGGTGCGTCCTGCTTGTGCCGGGGTGCATGGTGTGGCCCCTGCCGGCACTCGGAAGCGCGGGCCGATGCGGGTGGCGCAACGACGAAGAGGGAACGCGTCGTGGATGGCATCGACAATCTCCTCTGCGGCACGTCGTGAGGGCACCGGACCGAGGGCGTCGCCGGTACCGGGGCCACGTCCGATCACGAGACGCGGCCACACATCGTCGTCGGTGAGCCGCACATGGTGTTCGCCGGTACGACGCCGACCCACCCGATTGAATTCAGGGGTCAACGTGCTGATCAGGCGCCGTTCCAACACCTCGGCGGTCAGGGCATCACCGGTGACGGTGTGATCGATGCGGTGCATGCGTCCCAGCAAGGTGGGAACCCGGCGACGTTCGTCGCTCCCGAAGTAGCTGCGCACCCGTGACCGCAGGTTGGTGGCTTTACCCACGTAGAGCACTGTGCCTGCGGCGTCGATCATGCGATAGACCCCGGGTTCACGAGGCAGGTCGGCTGTCAGCGATAACTTCGCCGACCGTGGGCTGCCGTTGAGGCGTCCGAGATGCAGCAGATCGTCGATTCCGAGAACGCCCCAGCCAGCGGCGCGTTCCAGAAGCAGATGCAACAAATCGGCGGTGGCGAGCGCATCATCGAGCGCCCGGTGGCTGGGCCGATGTGCGAGACCGAAACGATCGGCAAGGGTGCCGAGTTTGCAATTCGGAACCTCGTCACGCACCAGGCGACGCGCCAACGTGACCGTGTCGACCACAGTGGGTGAGAACGACTCATAGTTGCGCCGGTCACACGCAGCAGAAATGAAACCGACGTCGAAACGAGCGTTGTGTGCCACCACGACCGCGTCACCGATGAACTCGAGCAGACTTGGCAGCACCGTGTCGATCCGAGGTGCGGGGGCGAGAACCGCGTCGGTCAAGCCGGTGATCACGGTGATGCGAGGCGACAGCGCTCGTCCGGGGTTGACCAGGGTCTGAAAGGTGCCGAGAACCTCGCCACCGCGCACCCGTACCGCACCCACTTCGCAGATTTCGTCAGAGCGTGGGTCGGTGCCGGTGGTTTCAAGGTCGACCACACAGAAGGTGACCTCGTGCAGCGGTGTCCCGAGATCATCGAGGGATCGCTGCCGCGGCGGCATCATGGTCATCCCTCCACGCCAGCACGAACAGGTGTTCGTGTCAAGTATCCCCAGTCGCCAGCGGTACCATCGAAACGATGGACACCGTTGGTGCGGCAACTGGTGCCGACGGCGTTGTCGACGAGAGCGACCTGCGCCCGGCTCTTGAAGCAGCCATTAACCACGTGCGCACTATTCGCCGTCAACGCCCGGTCCCGCCGTATCCCACCCGATTGCGCACCCTCCTCGATCGTCGTCATCTCAGCCGCGCCGACTTGAGGATGGTTTGTCGAGAACTGGACCGCGACGATGTATTTCGTCAATCGGTCGGCGCGGCCCTCGACACCGATGCGCACCCCATCGCACGGCTATGGCTCGTGCGCCCCGACGGGTGGGAGACCGAACTGGCAGCAGAGATCGCGTCACGTCACGTCGTGTCCGACGAGTCCAAAGGTGCTGCCGCAGAACGACGCCGCCGCGACGCAGCCGAACGTCGAGCCGACCGGGCCGAAGCCGATCTTGCCGCCCTTACCGGCGATGTTTCGGCCATCAGCGCCGAACGCGATGAACTCGTTCAACAGGTGGCTGATCTGAATGGCCAACTCGACGAACTGCGCTCCGAGGTGGCCTCGCTGCGCACTGCGATGCGCCACAGTGAGGACCGACGGGCAGCGGCGCAACAGCGTGAGCAACGCGCAACCGAGGCCCTCGCTGCCGAACGCGACGCGCGTCACGGTGCCGAGCAGGTTCGCGACAGTGCACTCGTCGACCGTGCAGCAACCGATGTGGATCGCCGCGAATTAGACGATGCAGTCCGACGGGCACACGAGGCGACCACGGCGCTGCGAGCGCTGGTCGGCCCGGTCGACACCCCCACCGTCACGCGTGCCCCGCTGGCGATGCCGGGTCGGCTGACAGGCCGTGGCGCTGAACAAGCAGAACACCTCCTACGTGCCGGAGCAACGGTGCTGGTCGACGCCTACAACGTGACGTTGACCCACCGCGGTGATCTCACCTTGGAACAGCAACGGGACTGGCTGGTGCAGCGCTGCGAGCAGCTGACATCGCGCTGGGCCACCGACCTCATTGTTGTGTTCGATGGTGATGCGGTGCCGGGGGCACACACGGCCGGGCGTCGACGGATTGCAGTGTTGTGGTCGCCCGCGGGTGTCGACGCCGATGATGTGATCCGTGATGAAGTGGCGCGGTTACCGGTGTCGCGAGCCGTAGTCGTCGTCACCGATGACCGCGCAGTGCGCGATGATGTGCGTGCCATGGGATGCAACCTGATCGACACGGCCTCGTTCGTCAGCGTGCTGGACGGCTGACATGGCGCGCCCCACACCCACGCTTCCCGACCGGGAGGAAATCCTTGAGATCGTCGCCCCGTTCGGTGTGGAGCGCATCGGTTTTGCTGCGGCAACACCGGACGAACACACTCGCGCAGCACTTGAAGATCGGATTGCACACGGCTACGCCGACACGATGGGATTCACCTTCGGAAACCCGAGTCGCTCAACCGATCCGGGGCGCACGGTGGACGGCGCCGTCACCGTCATCGCCGCAGCGCGGTCGTACGCCGTGGCCGATGAGCCCGCACCGGCTCGACCAGCTGCGCGCGTCGCCCGATACGCGCGCACCGACCACTACACGCCGTTGCGCCAAGGGTTGCAGGCGGTTGTGCGTCGTCTCCGCAGCGCCGGCGAACGCGCGGTGGTCATGGTGGACCACAACGGGCTCGTAGACCGGGCGATGGCTCACCGTGCCGGCCTGGGATGGTTTGGTCGGAACGCCAATTTGATGCTTCCGGGTGCCGGAAGCATGTTTGTGCTCGGCGCTGTGGTCACCACCGCGAGATACCCCCACGACACTCCGGTGGCCGACGGATGCGGCACCTGCCGACGTTGTATCGACGGGTGCCCCACCGGAGCCATCGTCGAGGCGGGGGTGGTGGATGCGCGGCGCTGTCTGGCATGGCTGGTGCAGCGGCCCGGTGACTTTCCCGAGGAGTTTCGTGTGGCTCTCGGCGATCGCATCTACGGCTGTGACGACTGCCAAGAAGTGTGCCCACCGACAACACACCTGTCGATCCGATCACCCAGCCCCGCACCCGACGGCGACATGTGGGTTGACCTCATCGACATGCTGAACGCCGACGATGCCACACTGCTCGATCGATACGGACGTTGGTACATCGCCGATCGCGACCCGCGGTGGTTGCGGCGCAACGCATTGATCTGTGTGGGCAACACGGCGTCGCCCACCGATATCGAAGCCCGCGAGGTCGTGGAGCGATACCGTGATGGCGACGACGATCTGCTCGCTGAACACGCCCGTTGGGCGCTCGCCCAGATCGCATCACGCTGAGCCCCACCACGTCACCGACCTATGCGCCACCTTCTCGTCACCAACGACTTCCCACCAAAAGTCGGTGGCATTCAGTCGCTGCTATGGGAATGGTGGCGGCGCCTACCCGCCGACGATGTTGCCGTATTCACCAGCCCGCATCGTGATGCGGCAGCGTTTGATGCGGCTGCCCCGTTTGCTATCGATCGCGCACGCGAACCAGTTCTGCTGCCGCACCCGGGGATGTCACGTCGGATACGTGAACGGGCGCGCCGTCATGAAGCCGATCTTGTGGTGCTCGACCCCGCTGTGCCGGTGGGGCTGGTCGGCCCGCGGCTCGGTATTGACTACGACGTGGTGCTGCACGGTGCCGAGGTGACCGTGCCCGGTCGACTTCCGGTGACCCGGCCCATGTTGGCATCGGTTCTGCGCGGTGCACGGCACATCATCGCGGCCGGCGGATACCCGGCTGCCGAAGCCGAACGGGCGGCACGCTGCGACCTGCCGATCACCATCATTCCGCCCGGTGTTGACGTGGAGCGGTTCGTACCGCACACCGCCGAGCAACGCGTGGCTACACGCCGCCGCTATGACGTTAACCCTGATGCCGAAGTCGTGGTTGCCGTATCGCGACTGGTGCCCCGCAAAGGATTCGACACCGCCATTCGGGCTGTCGCCCGCCTCGCGCGGCGACGGCCGGATCTGGTGTTGGTCATCGCCGGTGCTGGTCGTGACGATGCCCGCCTGCGACGCCTCGCCACCGAAGTCGAGGCTCCGGTGCGGTTCCTCGGCCGAGTTCCCGACGCCGAGTTGCCAGGCGTGTACGCCATGGCAGATGTGGCCACCATGTTGTGCCGGACCCGATGGGGTGGCTTGGAACAAGAGGGGTTTGGCATCGTGTTCCTCGAGGCCGCCGCAGCGGGGGTGCCGCAGTTGGCGGGGCGCAGCGGGGGAGCGGCGGAGGCCGTCGACCACGACGTCACTGGGCTCATCGTGGATCGCCCCAGCGACGTGGGTGATGTCGTTGCGGCGTTGGAGAGTTTGTTGAACGACCGATCTCGGCTCGCTGCCATGGCTGACGCAAGTCGTCGTCGTGCCGTCGAGCAGTTCTCCTATGACGCGCTGTCGGCGCAGCTGGCGACGGTTCTCGGCTGCGGCTGATCGCGCATCGACGAACCACGGCGACGAGTTGTCAGCCGTGATGAGACTGGGCAATATGTCGCTGATGAGCGCCGACGACACCTCCGATGACGCGGCGGAGGCTGACGCCCGCTCGCACGGCGATGACCAACCCGTGGATTCTGCGGTGCCGCCGGCCATCCACGCTGATGCGATCGTGCGCATGAATATCGGCCTCAGTGCGGTCTTCGTGGTGACGGCGGCCTACGCCGCAGCGGTATTCGACACCACCGCTCAATGGGCGGGCGCCATTACCGCGCTGGTGCTATTCGCGATTGGCGTAGTCGCCTTTCTGTGGGGTTTCTGGAACGCGGTGCAACGCAGTCGCACCGAGGAGATTTCGGTTGGGCAGTTGTTCTTCCTGGCCGGTCCGGCGATCCCGTCGCCGGTTCGCCGCGCCATGAACGCTGTGTTGGCCATTCAGGTCGTTACCGCGCTCGTCACCACATTGGCCCGCCCCAACGGCCCAGAGGGGCGTCCCGGCTCGTCGTTGGCAGTTGGTTTCTTGGTGCCCATGCTCGGGCTGGGACTCAACGGATTGTGGGCCGCGTATCACGCTCGGTTCGCTCCGCGACGACTCGCCGATGATGGCGGGAGTTGACCGTCACACCGCACTGGGATCGGATCGGGCAGAATAAGACCTATGACCGATAGCGCCTCGGAGACGATCACAATCGCCGCTCCCGCGGCGCGCGTGTGGGAGATCATCGCCGACATCGAGCGATACCCACAATGGGTGGATGATGTCACCGAAGCTCGTGTGGTCGAACGCGACGCCGATGGCCGGCCAGTCGACGTGGAGTTCCGGGCATCGGCACTGGGCCGGTCCACGCACTACACCTTGCGCTACGACTACACCGATGCGCCGAATGCCCTTCGCTGGACGATGCTGAGCGGCGATATCCAACGCTCGATCGACGGGGCATACATCTTGAACGGCACCGGTGATGCCACCGAGGTGCGTTACGACCTCGCAATCGAATTGGTCGTGCCGTTGCCGGGGTTCGTGAAGCGTCGTGCCGAACGACGGATCTTGAACGCCGTGCATCAACTGCGCGTCGTCGCTGAGTCCTGATCGCTGCTGGTCGTACGCGCGACCGTGTCGAACCTGGCCACAGGGTCGGGTCCGTTGGGGGACACAAACGGTAACGTCGACGTATGGAGTTCCGCCGGATCACCAACCTCCCGCCTTACGTCTTCACCATCATCAACGGGTTGAAGGTGGAGGCACGTCGCGGCGGAGCCGACGTGATCGACCTCGGATTCGGCAACCCAGACCTTCCATCGCCTGACATCGCGGTGGAGAAACTCGCTGAAGCAGCACGCAATCCGCGTAACCACCGCTACTCACTCAGCCGTGGCCTGCCGAAATTACGCGAGGAAGTCGCGGGTTACTACCAGCGCAACTGGGGCGTCACCTTGGACCCCGAAACCGAGATCACGAACACGATTGGATCCAAAGAGGGGTTCTCACACCTCATGTGGGTGCTGCTCGAACGCGGCGATGCCGCCATCGTGCCCACCCCGAGTTACCCGATCCATATGTACGGCCCGCTCTTTGCCGGTGCCGATCTCCGCCAGGTGCCGATGCGCGGGTTGTCCGCCCATGACGAACGCGACAACTTCGCCGATGAATTCCTCGACAACTTGCACCGTGCCTACGACATCGGCTGGCCGAAGCCGCGGGTGCTGGTGATGTCGTTCCCGCATAACCCAACCGGCGCGTGCGTCGATCTTGATTTCATGCAGCGCGTGGTCGATTTCTGTCGCGAACGCGACATGGTGGTGGTGCACGACTTCGCATACGCCGATGTGGGATTCAACGGTGTGCGTCCGCCAAGCATCTTGCAGGCTGAGGGCGCCAAAGAGGTTGCTGTTGAGCAGTATTCGATGACCAAGAGCTTTTCCATGGCGGGCTGGCGGTCTGCGTTCATGGTGGGCTGCCCCGAAGTTGTTCAAGCGTTGGTGAAACTGAAGAGTTACCTCGACTACGGCATGTTCCAGCCGGTGCAGATTGCTGCCACCGTCACCTTTCGTGAAGCAGCGGACTATCCGAAAGAAATCTGCTCGATCTACGAGAGCCGTTGCGACACTCTCATCGATGGTCTCGCCAAAATCGGATGGGATGTGCCCAAGCCCGGCGGCACGATGTTCGTCTGGGCCCCAATTCCCGAACCATATGCCGAGATGGATTCCGTCGAGTTCTGTTCGATGCTGGTGCGGGAGTGCGATGTTGCGTTGTCACCCGGTGTCGGGTTCGGCCCCGGCGGTGAGGGATATGTGCGATTTGCGCTGATCGAGAACGAACAGCGCATCACCCAGGCCATGCGGAATCTTCGCCGCGGGCTGCCCAAACTCGGCTGAGGGGGGCACCGATTCGTCACATTCCCGTGACCCGGCGCGCACATAGTGCCTCTAGCCTGTAGGCGTGCATACCGTCATTGTTCGCGCATGGCTGCCCGACCGGCCGGGAGCCCTTGGTCAGGTAGCGAGCCGCATTGGTGCGGTGCGCGGCGACGTGTGTGCCATCGAAATTCTCGAACAAGGCGCCGGCACCGTCATCGACGAACTCGTCGTGCGATTGCCGTCGCCCGATCTTGTGGATCTCATGGTGGCTGAGGTTGCCGCAGTTGATGGTGTGAGCGTCGAACATGTGCGCTCGGTGGAGGGAGAGTTCGCCGACCCCGACCTGGCCGCTCTTGCCGAAGTGGCATCACAGGCCGAAACCGCACCAGATGATCGTCCCGATCATCTCGTCGCGGCCGTGTCGCGCCTCACAGGTGCCGACTGGGTGGTGTTGTGCTCACGGCGTCGCGTCGTGGCGTCTATCGGTAACGCGCCATCGAGTGATTGGGTGTGGGCTCTGCACGACGGCAGCACCCATTTGGGATCCGATACCGATGGTTCTGGTGACGACGTGAGCGTCGTGGTTGGAACTGAACTCGTGCTCATGGCCTCGCGACCCGGCCGGCCATTTCATTCGCGTGAGCGATCCCGTATTGAACTGATGGCCCGCATCGCAGGGGCGCTCATGCCGTCGGGCGCTACCGGCGACATCGTGAGTGCGGCATCGCTCGGCTGACAGGCGTCTGAACAGATAGGGCGAATGACCGACGCGACCCTTATTGCTCCCAGTTCCGTGAGCGCTCCACCGCCCGAAGCCATTGCGCGTGGCCAACGTCGGCCTGAGTCCGATCAGGTGTGGGAGCGAACTCTTTGTCGAGTTTCCACGCCCTCGACAACGTGTCGAGATCGGGCCATACGCCTTCAGCTAGCCCAGCAAGTCGCGCAGCGCCGAGGGCCGTGGTCTCGGTGTCGGTTGGTCGACGAACAGTGACCCCCAACTGGTCGGCTTGGAACTGCAGCAACAGATCCATCGCGGCGGCGCCACCATCGACACGCAGGTCGGCGAGGGAGACACCTGATGCGGCGGTCATGGCGTCGACCACATCGCGGGTCTGGTACGCCATCGATTCGACAACCGCTCGGGCCAGATGCGCCGCCGTGCTGCCGCGGGTGATGCCCACGATCGTGCCTCGCGCATGCGGATCCCACCATGGAGAACCCAAGCCGGTGAACGCTGGCACACATATGACGCCACCGCTGTCGGGTACCGACGCCGCGAGCTGGCCGGTCTGTGCCGCATCGTCGATGATGCCAAGCCCATCGCGCATCCACTGCACCGCTGCGCCAGTCACAAAGATCGCCCCTTCCAAGGCGTAGGTGACGGAGCCGTCGTCAAGTTGCCAGCCCACGGTGGTGAGCATTCCTTCGGTGGGGTCGGGGCATGTGCTTCCCACATTCATCAAGACGAAACTGCCGGTGCCGTACGTGTTCTTTGCTGCGCCGGGGGCGAAGCAGCACTGACCGAACAGCGCGGCCTGTTGATCACCGGCCACGCCGCTGATCGGGATGCCATCGGGAACGTCAGCGACGCCGGTGGTGACACCAAATCGTCCACTCGATGGGCGCACCTCGGGAAGAGCGTCCATCGGTACGTTGAGCAGTTCGCACAATTCGGGATCCCACTGCAAACTGGTGATGTCGAAGAGCATGGTGCGGCTCGCATTGGAGACATCGGTGAGGTGCGCGCCCCCGGCCAAGCGCCACAGCAGCCACGAGTCGATCGTGCCCAGTGCCAAGCGGCCGTCACGGGGCAGGTCACGGTGCTCGATCAGCCATTCGTACTTGGTGCCGCTGAAATACGGGTCGAGAACCAGACCGGTCCGACGCCGCACCAGATCAAGATGGCCTCGGGCCGCAAGGTCCTCGCAGCGTGATGCCGTGCGTCGGTCCTGCCACACGATGGCGGTGCCGAATGGCTCGCCTGTGGTGCGGTCCCAGGCCACCACGGTTTCGCGTTGATTCGTGATGCCGATCGCTGCCACGTTGGCGGCACCGACCCGGTTGATCACGGTGGACAACGTGGCGATCACTGCATCGGCGATCTCCTTTGCGTCGTGTTCCACGAGGCCCGGTGCCGGGAAGTGCTGAGTGAACTCACGGTACTCGGCGATCGCTGGACGCCCGTCGAGATGCACGGCCCGTGAGCGCACGCCGGTGGTGCCAGCGTCGATCGCGATCACGCAGGTGTTGTCGTTAGCCATGACCCGATCGTAGGGCACATGCGCTGCACCGATGCGGGCCACTCGCTGCCCAATGCGATCGTGGACAACAGATGGTCGAGGTGCAGCCGGAGTGACTTTGCGCGTTGGTGTTAGCGGCGGCGTTTACGTGTTGTGTTGCGCGCCCCGGTGCGTGACGTTGGCGCCGGTCGGGAGCGCGGCGTTGCACGCTCGGTCGACGGTGCGGGCGCGGGGGCGGCAGCTCGGCGAAGGCGCTGGCGGGTATAGCCAAATTTGGCCATCACCGCGCCGATGATGAGATACAACGGGCCGCTCACCAACAATCCGGCAATGGCGCCAAAGGGTTCATCCACAGCGAACCACAGCACCACGAGCATGATCGCCACATAGAACAGCCACTCGCGAATGAGTCGCTGCCAGGGGACGGGTCGAGAGGAGTCCCATGCCATGCGCCCGTTCTACCACCGGTGTGCCTAGGCTCATCACAGTGCGAGTAGGCGTTCTCACCGGCGGTGGCGACTGTCCCGGTCTGAATGCGGTCATTCGCGCCCTCGTCCGCAAAGCAGAGCGAGTGTACGGCGATGAGATCGTCGGGTTTCTCGATGCCTGGGACGGTGTCCTCAACCGACGGACAGTGGCACTCAACGTTGAATCGATGCGCGGCACGTTGCCACGGGGCGGCACGGTGCTCGGCACACGCCGAGGTTCCCCGTTCGATCATGGTGACGGCGTGGAACAGGTGCGGTCCACTCTGGCTGATATGGGACTCGACGGGTTGGTTGTCATCGGCGGCAACGGTTCGTTGAGCGTGGCCCATCTCTTGTATTCAGAACACGACATTCCGGTGCTTGGAGTGCCCAAGACGATCGATAACGACATCGTTGGCACCGATCTCACGTTCGGTTTCAACACCGCGGTGCAGATCGCCACCGATGCGATCGACCGTTTACACACCACAGCAGAAAGTCATGACCGGGTGCTTGTCGTCGAAGTGATGGGACGGCATTCGGGGTGGATCGCAACCCATGCCGGCATTGCCGGTGGTGCGACGGTGGTGCTCATTCCCGAGCGTCCCTTCGATATCGACGCGGTCTGTCAACGACTGGTGCGGCGACATTCGCGTGGTCGGTATGCATCGATCGTGGTGGTGGCAGAGGGAGCCGTTCCAGCCGAGGGCACCCTCGACATCGACGATCCCGAGATCGATCGCTATGGCCATGCACGCCTTGGTGGGGTGGGGCATCTCGTGGCGGCTGAAATTGGCCGCCGCACCGGCTTTGAAACCCGCCCGGTTCTGCTCGGCCATGTGCAGCGCGGCGGCACCCCAACGGCGTTCGACCGGGTGCTGTCGACCCGCTTTGGTGTGTCTGCGATCGACGCCGTCCACGACGGTGCATGGGGGCAGATGGTGGCGTTGAGCGGAGCCGACATCGTGACGGTGCCGCTGGCGACCGCCGCGGGTCAATCACGACCTGTCGATATGGACCTGTTCCAGGGAGTCGCCGAAATCTTCTTCGCGTGAATTACCGACTCGAACAACTGCGCTCACGACGGGTTAGGCAACGGGGGATAGGCAGGCTGTGAACTTACTGCAAGGCCTGGGAAGTCGTAGGTGCGCAACAACCCGGTGGTGGTGCTGCCATCGCTTCGGGGCCACGGGAACCGCTCATCGGCCACGGTGAGTTGCACTGTCTCAATGCCGTCGATTCGGTCGGCGGTGTGGACCAATTGCGCCACAGCCAGCAACAGGCCATCACCGGAGAGGTCGGCGATGTCGGCCGATAGGTCGATGTACAACACTGTGCCCACCTGGCGTACCGCGTTCACGCTGGTGTCGGGCGGCAGCGCACTCGACAACAACGCAGCCGATTCGTCTTCGGTGGGCCCCGCGATGACAGCTTCAAGCAGAGCGAGGCGCGTGCCCGCGTCGCGGTTCACCGACCGCAGTTGGCGTGGGTCGTTGCCGGTAACGAGATAGATCTCACTTTCACCACTGGCGATTCCCGCCGAGGTGTCCGCACCGATGGCGAGTGATCGTTCGCCGACCGGAACATCGGTTGGTGCCGCCGCTGGCGAGATGCCACAGGCCGACACCGTCACGACCGTCGCCGCTACCGCGATCGCGCATCGGAGACTCACGCGGGGTCCTCTCCATCGAGGTCGGCGCTGATGTCCTCGGCGGGTAACTCAACGATGAACGCTGCCCCGTCGGTGCGGTCGGCCCGGTCGGCGACCCACACCCGTCCTCCGTGGAGCCGAACGTGTTCGGCCACGAGAGCCAGGCCCAATCCAGAGCCGTCATTGCCGGCACGTCGACCGGCGCCACCGCCGCGAGCAAAGCGTTCGAATACGAGTCGACGCTCATGATGTGGCACCCCAGGTCCGTGATCTTCCACTCGGATATGCGCGACCTGGCGGCCAGCGGCGGGAATCTCCACCCGAACCTCGGCTGCGCCACCACCGTGCAGACGTGCATTGTCGATGAGGTTGGCGATCACGCGAGCCAGTCGTCGGCGGTCGGCAACGATCAACATGTTGTCGGCCCGGTCGCCAATGATGACGGGCGTGTCAGGCATGCTCGACACCGACACGGCATGACTGACGAACTGGGTGAGGAGCAGTTCGTCGGTGTGCAGCGTCACGGCCCCGGCATCGAAGCGAGAGATCTCCAATAGATCCTCCACCAACGTACGGAAACGCGCCACATCGCTCGACAGCAGATCAACGGCCTCACGGGCTCGGTCCGGCAGATCGTCACGGCGGGCTTGGATCAACTCGATCGACCCGGCCAGGGTCGTCAATGGGGAGCGGAGTTCATGACTGACATCGGACGCGAACCGGGCGTCGCGTTCGATGCGCTCCTGCAGAGCCGATGCCATATCGTTGAACGACTCGCTGAGCACCGCCAGATCCGGGTCGTCGTTGGCGTCAAGGCGGGTATCGAGACGCCCGCCGGCGATGGCTTTTGCGGCGCGAGCAGCTTCGCCCACCGGGCGGACGGCACGTCGTGAGGCAATTGTCGCGGTGATGATCGCCAACACGATGGTGATCGCACCCGCAAGGATCAGCGACAGGCGCACACTGCGCAACGTTGACGACACCTCATCAAGGCTGAAGAACTCGAAGTAGGCGGCGTCATTGGCAAGCGGCCAGCCCACCGCGATATTGGTCTCACCGTCAACCTCGGTGACGATGTGTGCTGGCACGGCATCGTCAATGACCCGGTCGACGAGTGATTGTGGCAGGGCATCGGCCTGGTAGCGGCCTGTTCCAGCGGTCCAGCTGTCGCGGTACCAGATCAGCGCCCGTTGTACTCCAAATGACACCAGCGCATCGACTGCTGGCTGGGCGGTTGGCGCTGGCCCGCGCAGCGCGGTCTGCACGGTGCGGGCGTTGCGGCGGGTGGCCTCGATGGCGGCCTCCTCACGCTGTTGCACCACATTCGAACTCGCCAAGCCGTAGGTAGTGCCGGCGAGCAACACCGCCAGCATGGTGGCGCCGATCAAGAAGGTGGCGAGGATGCGTCGGCGAAGGCCCCACGGCCGTCGCCGGCGTCGATCAAAAATGCCGCGGAGTCCAAGTGTGTCGTCGTCGACGCGATCGTCATCGACGATGACGGGTTCGACGGTGGCGGTCACGACTGCAGTCGGTACCCGAGACCGCGAACGGTCACCACATGACGCGGATGAGCAGGATCGGTCTCGATCTTGGTGCGCAAACGTCGCACGTGCACATCCACAAGGCGGCCATCACCGAAGTAGTCGTAGCCCCAGACCTTGTCGAGGAGAGCTTCGCGACTGAACACCTTGCCGGGGTTCTCGGCCATCTCGCAGAGCAAGCGGAACTCGGTTTTGGTGAGATGCACCTCGGTGCCGCTGCACAGCACCTTGCCCTCATCAGGAATGATCTCGAGGTCGCCGAAGACCACACGCGCGTGTGGGGTGCCCGATGGGCGCACCCGTCGCAGTAGGGCGCGGATACGCGCCGACAACTCTTTATTCTCGAAGGGCTTTGTGAGGTAGTCGTCCGCTCCGGCTTCCAGCCCGGCCACGATGTCGTGGGTGTCGTCGCGGGCGGTGACCATCACCACCGGCACATCGCTGGTGCGCCGGATGGTGCGGCACAGTTCGAACCCGTCAATACCGGGCAGCATGATGTCGATGAGGACCACGTCGGGTTGGTGAATCGTGAACAGGCCGATGGCTTCTTCGCCGCTGCTGGCCTCGAGCACGGTCCAGCCGTCGTCCTCAAGCGCCATCTTGACGACAGTGCGGATGCGCTCATCGTCTTCGACCGTCAGGATTCGGGTGTCCACGGTCACAGTCTGCCGCAGAATCTGCTCAGTCGCGCTCGTATGGGGCGAGGAGGTCCATCAGCGGGGCGTCGAGGCCCGGGCGTGTTGCCAGCACTGCGAGGGGTCGGCTTCGGTCAAGGTGAGCGTGGGTGACACGTGCTCCGGCCTCGCGACAGATCAGCACGCCGGCGGCCACATCCCACGCGTTCAGCGCATCTTCTACATACGCATCGACCCTGCCGCATGCCACATGGCACAGGTCGATAGCTGCCGATCCCGACCGACGGATGTCGCGAACATGGCCAAGAATGCCCGCGATACGTGCCCCTTGGCGGCTGCGATGGTCGGCATCGTAGGAGAACCCGGTGGTGACGAGGGCGTGACCCAGGTCGCTGGTCGGCGCTGAGGTCAAGGTGACCACGCGATCGTTCGTATGCAACCTGGCGCCATGCCCACGAGCCGCGGAAAACACCTCGCCGAGCGCAGGGACTGCAACCGCACCGGCCACCGCAGGTGATGTGAGCGGGTCATCGCCATCTCCGTAGTCGACGACGGCTACCGAGACCGCCCAGTCGGCGCGGCCGTACACGAAATTGGTGGTGCCATCGACCGGGTCGATGACCCATGTCAGCCCCGTTGATGATGGTCGCTGTGCGCCTTCTTCACCGAGGAGGCCGTCGTCAGGGCGCTCGCGGGCCAACGACGACACGATGTGATGTTCGGCGGCCAGATCTGCGGCACTGACCACGTCGGTCGGCGAGGACTTGGAGTCCTGGTCGAGGCTGCCGGCGTCGAGACGTCCCGGGTGGACCTCGTCACGGAATCCGAGGGCGATACGCCCCGCCTCAGCTGCGAGGCGGCAACAGAGGGTTTCGAGTGCGACGGCGTCGGTCACGGGGCGTGACCGGCACGCTCGCGATCGCGGATCTCATGCCACTCGCCCATCGCCCGCAGAGCGAGCACTCCGACGATTGCCATGCCACCGGCGGTCACCACCGCGCCGACGAACAACCCAAGACCTGTTGCCAGAGTGCAGTCTCCGGTGCATTGCACATCGACAAGTGCGTATCCGATGACACCACCGGCAATGCCGCCAAGGAGAACACCGACGAAGGCAATAGCCCGCGCTGCAGCGGGCGGAAGTGCCGACACACGACGATCATTCTCACTCACATCCGTCACGCTACAGCGGCGACGTCGGGCATGCCCGACGCATCGTGCGTGGTGTCGGCCACGCCCGAGAGCATGGTTGGGGAGCCGTAAGATCTGCTCTGCGATGACCGCTCCCATCCACGACGGCGCCGGCACCAGTACGCCGCGACACGGCCCGCGCACCATCGCGCACGTCGATATGGACGCGTTCTATGTGTCGGTCGAATTGTTGCGGCGTCGCGAACTTGTCGGGAAGCCGGTGGTCGTCGGCGCGACCGGTGGCCGAGGTGTGGTGGCTGCGGCATCGTACGAAGCTCGGCGTTACGGGGTCCGATCGGCGATGTCGGGTCTGGAGGCGCGTCGCCGGTGCCCTGATGCAATTTTCCTCGAACCCGACCATGTTGAGTACTCCCGGGTGTCGCGGCTCGTGCACGATGTGTTCAACAGCATCACTCCGCTTGTTGAACCGCTTGCACTCGACGAGGCGTTTCTCGATGTCACGGGTGCCCGCGGGCTCTTCGGCGATGGCGAACAGATCGGTCGCACCGTGAGATCAGCGGTCGCCGAGGCCACCGGGCTGACCTGCTCGGTGGGGGTGGCCACGAACAAGTTCGTGGCGAAGTTGGCATCGGTGGAGGCCAAGCCGGTCGCGACACCGGCAGGGATCAACCCGGGTCGTGCAGTAGTGGTGATCCCATCGGGCGATGAGGCCAGCTTTGTGCAGTCGCTACCCATCGAACGATTGTGGGGGGTGGGGCCCAGCACTCGCCGCCGGCTTGCCGATGCTGGCGTGCACACCATCACCGGGTTGCTCACGACGTCGACACCGGTGTTGACGGCCGCCGTCGGATCGGCCGCGGCCGAGCACCTAGTTGCATTGGCTCACGGCATCGATGAGCGTCCTGTGGTTCCAGACCGCGAAGCAAAGTCGATCGGGCACGAAGAGACCTTCGGCGTCGACATCAGCGATTCCGTGCAGTTGCGAAGTCACCTCGTGCGGATGGCTGACCTTGTTGCCGGGCGGGTGCGCCGCCGTGGACACGGTGCACGCACCTGGACCGTCAAGGTGCGCCGCGGCGATTTCAGCACCGCCACCCGGGCTACATCAACCCCGCAACCAATCGATGATCACTGGGTTGTCCTCGACGCACTGGCCGCAGGCATGGAACAGGCACGCGGTGGGCATGGTGTGCGCCTGCTTGGTGTATCGGCGTCGAACTTCGATGATCTGGGCGCGGGGTCTGATGGCCAACTCGGCCTATTCGACGATCCGCCGAGCAAGGAACTGTCATCAACGTCGGCAACGGCGGCGATCGATGCGGTTCGTGACCGCTTCGGTGAGGGGGCGATTCGGCCAGCCAGCGCCATCGATACGCAACGTCGAACCCCCCGCTCGCGTTGAGTCCGGCCGATCCACATGCGAGACTGTCGACAGCTCGGGACTTCCGGGCGTACAACACCCGAGAACGGGGAGCAGCGCGAATGCCACTCTCAGAGGACGAACAGAGAATCCTCCGTCAGATTGAGGCGGAGCTGGAACAAGACCCCTCGTTCGCCGAGCGCGGATACCGGGTGTCGCGTCGTCGCCTTGCGCTCAGTATCGCGGGCATGGTCATCGGCTTGTTCGTGACCGTTATTGGCCTCGCGGTGAGCTTCCTCGTGTCGTTTGCCGCCTTCGCTGTGGTGCTCGCTCTGGGCAGCGTCGCTTTGGGCGAGCTGCGTCTTATCGGCCGCGAACAGATCGGCGATCTGCCGATTCGTGACTGGCTGTCATCGACGCGGCCACCGAACCGTGACTGACCGCCCGGCGTGGCGCGGAGCGCCATCATGACAACCAGCCTCGCCCCGAGCGCCACCGCTCTCGCGGTTGACCTCGGTGAACGCCACATTGTCGCTGGCATCGTTGACCCCGCAGGTGACGTCATCGTGGCCGACCGCATCGTGACGCCTCGTCGGGAGGCGATGCGCGCCCTTGGCGCCCTGGTCGAGCGGGTCATTGCGGCCGCCCCGGTGGAGCAGCGGCCAACGGTCGGCGCCGTCACAGCGCCAGGGCCAGTCGACGCGGCACCAGGAGAGTTCCGTCCCCTCGGTCTGCGCCGTTGGTGGCACGAGCCGGTGCGTCGGGTCGTCACATCAGCAAGTGGGCTCGATATCGCGTTGGAGTCAATTGGGCGGGGGTTTGCACTCGCTGCACACGACGCCGCGGTCGCCGATCGTGCGGCATCGGCTCCGGAGGAGCCAGATGAATCGGGTGCCGACGATCAGACGCCCTCGGCGGGCGCGGCGGTGCCCGGTGGGGTTCTCGGGTTGTATCTCGGCGATCAGGTCGACGGGGGAGTGGTCGTCGCCGGTGAGCTCGTCAACGGCGTGAACCGCCAAGCCGGACGTGTGGGCCACCTGTGTGTCGACCCAGATGGCCTGCAGTGCGTGTGTGGTGCGGTCGGTTGTCTCGAGTCGTATGCATCGATCCGCGGGGTTGAAGATCAAACCGATCGTTCGATCACGGTCACACCACCAGCCTTTGCGGAACGAGCGGGCACGATGGTGGGGCGGGCGTGCGCTGGACTGCTCGCCACCTTCGACCAACATCAAGTGGTCATTGGCGGGCCGCTGGTCCGCATATTGGGCGAACCGTTCCTCGCCGGCCTGCGGTCCGAATTCGAGCGCCGCTGTCGACTGCCCCATCTCACACAGGCGCGGGTGCGCATCGCCACCTTGTCGGTGCTTGCACCCGCAGGGGCAGTCGCGCACCGCATGCTCGCTCACACCGTCGACGAGGCCTGACGGAGGGCTGGTCAGGCCCGCCTGCTGCTCGGCTACGATCGGCGCATGCGACCACAGTACGACGTCGATGCCGAGGCCTACCGCGAGAAGGTGCGCGCCTTCCTCGGCGAGAAACTCCCCGCCGGCTTCACTGGCATTGGATCCCTTGAAGGAGACGCGCTCGTCGAATTCACGACCGAGTGGCGCACCACATTGTACGAGGCGGGCTATCTGGCACCGGGGTGGCCAGAGGAATATGGCGGCGCCGGCCTCTCGGCGCTCGAGCAGGTGATCCTGGCTGAGGAGTTCGCCCGAGCGGGTGTGCCCACTGGTGGACCAAATGACGTCTTCGGCATCCAGATGCTCGGCAACACCTTGTTGATTATGGGCACCGAGGAGCAAAAGAAGTACTACCTGCCAAGGATCTTGTCGGGCGAGGACACCTGGTGTCAGGGCTATAGCGAACCCAACGCAGGCTCCGACCTCGGCAACGTTGGTCTGCGCGGTGTGCGCGACGGCGACCAGTGGATTCTGAACGGCCAGAAGATCTGGACCTCAGCCGGTCACCTCGCCGATCACATCTTCACACTGGCACGCACCGACCCAGACGCCCCAAAACACAAGGGCATTTCATTCTTGCTTGTCGACATGCGTCAACCCGGGATCGAAGTGCGGCCAATCCGGATGATCAACGGCGACAGCGAGTTCAACGAGGTCTTCTACACCGACGCCACAGCGCCGGTGGACAATGTCGTCGGTGGTGTGAACAACGGATGGGCCGTTGCGATGACCCTGTTGGGTTTCGAACGCGGCGAGGCTGCAGCGACGTTGCCCATTCGTTTCCAAGCCGAAATCGATCGGTTGTTCATGCTGGCAGCCGAGCGTGGCCTGACCTCGGACCCGGTCATGCGTCAAAAGCTCGCCTGGGCGTACTCGAAGGTGCAGATCATGCGTTACAGCGGGATGCGGGTGCTCACGAACTTCTTGCGCGGGCATCACCCCGGTCCCGACGGTGCCATCTCCAAGCTGTACTGGAGCGAGTACCACCGCACGGTCACCGAGCTCGCAACGCACATCTTGGGCGCGGAAGCAATGGTGCCCACCGGTCGCATGCCGTCGTCGTCGTTCCAGACCGATGATGCGGGCGCTCCGAACAGTTCAGCGTCGTGGGTGGGCACGTTCCTCAGCTCTCGCGCCGGCACCATTTACGCCGGATCCTCGCAGATCCAGCGCAATATCATCGGCGAGATGGTGTTGGGCCTTCCCAAGGAACCCCGCCCAGCGTGACGCTCCGCGCGCTGGCCGCGGTGGGCGCAGTGATCGTGCGCCCGATGCTGTGGCCGGTGGCGTTGCGACAATCGTGGCGGCTGGTGCTGCCCGCGTTGCGACCGACGCCGCGGGGTGCGGCGGCGCGCGAGTATCTCCGCTTCCGGTTGACCACTCAGTACGGCACATCGGGTCGCTCACTGCAGAGCCGCGATGTGGTGAACTATCTGCAGTGGTGTCGAGCAATGAGATCGATAGGGGCGAGGCCCCACCAGTGATCGGCATCTGAGATGCGTGGCGTGCTGGTGCTCAATGCGAGTTTTGAGCCGCTCAGCGTCGTGTCAGCACGTCGTGCCACCTGTCTTGTCGTCGCCGAGAAAGCCGATGTTGTGGAGGCAGACGACGGATGCTTCCGCTCGCCGTCAATCACCGTGCCGGTGCCTCTCGTTGTCCGGCTGCGATACATGGTGCGCGCGCCACGGCGAACGCGTGCGGCTCTGTCGCGACGTGCGGTATTCGCCCGCGACGATCATCGCTGCCAATACTGCGGTCAGATGGCTGATTCCATCGATCATGTGATGCCACGATCGCGCGGTGGCGGACACGAGTGGACCAACCTCGCTGCTGCCTGTCGGCGCTGCAACCTCACAAAGCGTGACCGCACACCAGAAGAGGCAGGTATGCGGCTGTTGCGGCCGTGCGCGCCGCCGCGGACGCCATCGTGGGTGATGGTGGGGGCCTCGCGTATGCCCGAGGCATGGAAGCCGTATCTTCCCGCCGCAAGCTGAGCCAGACATCAATGAATGTGACGATTGACGAATGGCGCGCGCCCGCGGCCGAATTGCATCAGCGCCGAGAGGCTGCGGCCGACGTAGAGGTCGTCGTCATGGTGCCCGAGCGGCCAGCGATGGTCTTTGGTTCGGCACAGCGTGGGGCTGCCACGACGACGCCGCACGGGTGGCCAGAGGGCATCGACCGAGTCGTGCGGTCCTCGGGCGGTGGCGCGGTCTTGGTCCACCCTGCGCATTCGGTGTGGATCGATCTGTTCGTTTCTCGCCACGTCGCCGCCATGCCCGATGACGTGGTGAGGTCGATGCTGGCAGCAGGTCGGTGGTGGGCCGACGCCGTTGCCTCATGTGGGGTGTCGGGGGCGTGGGTCTACGACGGGGCGATGTTGCACGGTGCGACGCCTGAGGTGTGTTTCTCGGGTCGTGGGCCCGGTGAGGTGATGGTGGGCGAGAACAAACTGGTGGGTCTGTCACAGCGTCGCACGCGTCGTTCGGTTCGTATCCAGGGGCAGTTCCACGTGGCGGATCCCACCGACATCACTCACGACATTCTCGGACTTGATCGTCCCGGTGATGATGAACGCCCGGCCCTGTGGCCAGATGCGGGAGTCGATGCTGTTGCGCTGGGGCGCAGGGTGGCTGTGGCGCTTGGCGCGATGATCAGTTCCTGAGCGCGGCTGGTTGGCAGTGCGCCGCGCCCGACGGTGATTTGTCGGGCGCCGATGACCGGGCTCATGGATAGTTGTGGCGCCCGCGTGCCTGCCTGTACCCGGTCAAAGTAGCTGTGGTGGAGCGGTGCGCGAGTTCCCGTCGTGTGCTCTGACGGCGTCGTCTGCGCGGTAGTCATCGCCGTGCGCGCCGTCGCAAGATGGAGAGAGATGGGGGAAATAGGGGGAGAATGGTTGACATTGGTGGACCTGGGCGGCGATACTTAGTCCGCTATCGGAACCCGCGACCGGTGGCCGTTGAGGCGGAGCGGTGCAACAGGAAGGGGAGATCGTGTTCGTCGGGGTCTACGAACGCAGCGTCGACGACAACGGTCGACTTGCCCTTCCCGCGCCCTTCCGCGGTGAACTGGGCGACCGCTGCTACGCGACCCTCGACCCGCAGGGATGCGTCACGGTGCGCACATCCGCCACCTTCGAGTCTGAAGCAGCCGAGATGATCGATGCGGTCAAGGACGGCCGCGCCTCATCGGCACAGCGACGGAACCTGGCCACCAGCACCATCGCTGTCTCGGTCGACAAACAGGGCCGCATCACCCTCGAGGACAAAGCCCGCCGTCACGCCGGTCTCGACAACGGCACTCAAGTGATGATCGTTGGGAACCTCACCACGCTGGAACTGTGGCGCCCCAGCCGTTACCGCACGATTGAAGCCGAGGACGAGCTGGCGAGTGGTCCACGCGTCTGGGATGACCACGACGGCGGCGAGCGATGACGGCCACGGCGTTCGATCATGATCCTGTGATGTGCGATGAAATCGTCGCCGCGTTCGCCACCGTCCCCGCCGGGGTCATTATCGATGCGACTCTCGGCGGTGGCGGCCACAGCGAAGCGTTGCTGCAATCGCGTCCAGATGTTGATGTGATCGGCCTCGACCGTGACCCGGCAGCCATCGAAGCCGCGTCGCAGCGCTTGGCCAGATTCGGTGACCGATTCAGTTGCGACCGCGTGAGTTTCGACATGCTCGGTGATGTTCTGGACCGCCGTGGTATCCGCACCGTCAGTGCCGTGTTGTTTGACCTCGGCGTGTCCTCGCATCAACTCGATACAGCAGCCCGTGGCTTTTCGTACCGTGCCGCCGGTCCCATCGACATGCGCATGGATCCAGATAGTGCCCGCAGCGCGGCTGACCTGATCGATCACGCCGATGTCGACGAACTCACTGCGATTCTGCGGCGTAACGCCGACGAACGCTTCGCTCGACGGATCGCTCAAGTAATCGTGGCCGCCCGGCCAATCGCCGACACCGCCGAACTGGCCAGCATCATCGCGGCCGCTATTCCGGCTCCGGCTCGCCGCACCGGCGGGCATCCCGCAACCCGCACATTCCAGGCCCTGCGCATCGAGGTGAACGGCGAACTCGAACAACTTCCCATCGCTCTGGATGCTGCGATCACCCGGCTCGCTCCATCTGGCCGGCTCGCAGTGCTGTCGTACCACTCCGGCGAAGACCGCATCGTCGCCTCGGTCATGCGCGACGGCACCGACCCGTGCACCTGCCCCACCGGCTATCCCTGCGTGTGTGGGGCCACTCCCACGCTGGCTCGGGTGCGCGATGTTCCCAAACGGCCCGGCGCCGCCGAATGTGGTTCGAACCCGCGGGCATCATCGGCGCGTCTTCGCGTTGTCGAGCGCACCGCTGCAACCAACGGCCAGATGGATGAGGGGGTGAGCGGTGGCACTTGCCCTGCGTGACCTCGCCCCTCGTCGTCGCTCCTCCTCACCACCGACCCTCGTCGTGCTGCAGGGGCGCCGCCGGCGCATTACTCGTATGTCGGTCACCGTGGTCGGTGTCATCATCGTCGGTCTGGCGGTGCTTGGCGTGTTGCACACCCAGATCGCCGAGCGTCAGTGGCAAATTGATCAACTCGAACGGTCGATCTCCACCGCTCACGAGGACTTCGACACCTTGCGCGCGCTGCGCGCCGAGTTGCGCTCTCCCGAACGGCTCAACACCGCAGCACGAGCGCTCGGCATGCGACCAGCGACAGCGTCGAACTTCATCCCCATCGACCCACAGGTCCTCGCAACAACCATTGCCCAAACAGCAATGTCGCCCGAGCGCAGTGCCGAACCAGAACAGTTGGCCCCCATCGACCAGTTCCGACTCGTGAAGGTCATTGAGGGGCGGCGCCCATGATCATGAACGGATCCTGCCGATGAGTCGCCGCCCAGATCACACCCGTCGCGACGCGCGCCGCGCGAACACCCCACGCCGGGTGCACGGCACAGGCCACTCCGCCCAACGCAACGCATCTGCGATACGGCGATCACGGGGGCCTCGCCGGCCTGACGCATCGCGTGTCTCGCCGCAGCGGCGGCTTCGCAGCGTTCGTCGAGAGAGCGCCACATCACGTTTCGCTATCGCCGATCACCGGCGTCGGCTGCGCGTCATGATCGGTGTGATCATCGGCCTCCTGACGCTGCTCGGCATTCGCGTGGTCGACATCCAAACCGGTGACGGTGATCAGTACCGGGTTGCGGCTGCAGACCAATGGACGCGATCGGCCGTGATCCCCGCCGACCGCGGGACGATCTTCGATCGCAACGGGGAAGAATTGGCCGTGTCGATTCCGTCGGCCACGGTGTCGATCAACCCCAAGCTCATCGAGGACCCTGCAGCAACATTGTCGGTCCTAACGTCGGTGCTTGGGCTCGACGTTGATGAACAGCAACGCCTCTTCGCCGAGATGGAAACCAAAGATCGCGGATTCGTGTACGTGCGCCGGCAGGTTGATGCCGCGGTCGGTGCGCAACTCGCGGAACTTCGGCTGAGCGGCGTGAATATCGATGATGAATCGCGCCGCGTCCTGCCCGGTGGCGATACCGGCCGCTCGGTCATCGGGCTCACCGACATCGACGGTGTAGGGATCGCCGGGCTCGAGCTGGGGTATGACCAACTCCTCACCGGCGCATCTGGTTCGATGACCCGAGAGGTGGCACCGGGTGGACGCTCAATCCCCGGCACCGAGACCGTGACCGCGGATGCATCGCCGGGCAATGACTTGGTGCTGACCCTTGACCGGTCAGTGCAGTTCGCCTGTGAAGACGCCCTCGTCACTCAGGTGAGCGCCATCGGGGCGAAGGCCGGCACCTGCATCGTGATGGAGGCCAACACCGGCGATTTGTTCGCCATGGCGTCGGTGAAACGCAATGCGACATCCGGAGAGGTGGAGATCACCTCTGGCAATCACGCCGCGGTCGACGTCTACGAACCAGGGTCGGTGGCCAAGGTCATCACCGTGGCTGCTGGTCTCGATAGTGGGGTTGTGGGCCCCGACACCACATTCGTCGTGCCGTGGCGCCGCGAATACGGCGAGGACATGCTGGAGGATTCTCATCAGCACCCCGACGAGGAAATGACGGTGCGCCAGATCCTCGTCGAATCGTCGAATATCGGCACGATCGACATCCAGACGGCCACGGGTCGTCCTCGTCACTGGGAGTACATGCGGCTGTTCGGCCTCGGCGAGACAAGTGCGCTGGATTTCCCGGGCGAGTCCGCTGGCATCTTGAAACACTGGAGTGACCTGCAGGGCTCAGAACAGGTCACCGTGAGCTATGGCCAAGGTATGGCGTCGACGCCGGTGCAATTGGTTAGCGCGGTCAACGTCATCGCGAACGACGGTTTGTATGTGGCCCCACGTCTGGTGCGCGGAGTGGTCGACACGGTCGGTGCAGTGACCGCCACCGAACCATCTGCCACACACCGCGTTGTGAGCCCACTCAGCGCGGAAGTCATGCGCGACATCATGGTGGACGTGGTCTGCGCCGGGACCGCGACCCGTGCCCAGGTGTCGTCGTTCAACGTCGCCGGCAAGACCGGCACTGGTCTGAAGGCGCAGGAGAACGGCACCTATGAAGACGAGTTCGGTCAGCGGTCGTACTACGCGAGCTTTGTCGGGTTCTTCCCAGCCGAAGACCCCCAGTTCACCGTCTTGATCAGTATCGATGAGCCACCGGCGGGCACGATCAACCGTTTTGGTGGCACCGCTGCAGCACCGGTGTTCGCCCGACTGGTTCCCACGATCGCCCACGAGGTCGGCATCCAGCCACCGGACACGCCACCCGCGTGTGGGGTGGGTTCATGACGCCGTCGGTGGGAATCCGCGTCGACGCGATCGTCGAGCGCCTCGTTACCCAAGGAATCGATGCCCATGTGCATGGCGATGGGGGAGTGGTCGTTGCCGACATGTCGCATAGTGCCGACAATGTGCCCCCCGCTGCCTTGCACGCCTGCATTGTCGGCCGCCGTTTCGATGGACACGATTTCGCTGCGCAGGCCATCGCGGCAGGGGCCGCGGCGCTGCTCGTCGAACGGCTCCTCGACGGCATCGACCGTCCGCAGGTCGTGGTGCCCGATGTTCGTGCCGCCATCGGCCCGACGGCCTCGATGGTGTTTGATGATCCATCGGCACACCTCAACGTCATCGGGATCACCGGCACCAACGGCAAGACCACAATCGCGGCGATGGTCGACGCCATCATGACCAGCGCAGGTCGGACCTGCATGGTGATGGGAACCCTGAGCGGCGGGCATACGACCCCCGAAGCACCCGAGTTGCATCGCCGTCTTGCAGCTGGTCGTGCCGACGGCGTCGACACGGTCATCATGGAGGTGTCGTCTCATGCCCTGGTGGAGGGACGAGTCCGCGGAGTGGACTTCGACGTCGTCGCATTCACCAACCTCGGGCGCGATCACCTCGACCTGCACGGGACGCAGGAGGAGTACTTTCGCGCGAAGAGCTTGCTCTTCACCGATTATGGCGCTCCACACGCCGTGATCTGCGTGGATGATCGACACGGGCGCCTGCTTGCCGACACTCTGGCCGACCGGGCTGAGGTGGAAGTTCTCACCGTTGACGCCGCGACAATGCCGGTGCGATCCATTGGACCCGACATCGTCACGATGTGTATCGACGGGGTCTCAGTCGCTGTGAGCCCTACCGGGTATCACAACGCAGCAAATGCTCGAGTTGCGGTGGGTATCGCGCGCTGTATGGGAATCGACACGGCCTCCGCCGCACGTGGCCTCGCAACGATGGGCACGGTCGCCGGGCGCATGGAGCGCATCGATGGGCCCTCCGATGACCTGGCTGTGGTCGTCGACTACGCCCATACCCCTGACGCATTGGCGGCGGTGCTCGACGCGGTGCGTCATATGACGTCGACGCGGGTTCATCTGGTGTTCGGCTGTGGCGGTGAACGCGACCGCGACAAACGCCCGGAGATGGGCCGGGTGGCCGCGGCCGCTGATGTGGTGGTTGTGACCTCTGATAACCCGCGTAGCGAGGACCCTGACGCGATTATTGATGAGGTCATGGCCGGAGTTGAGGCTGCAAAGACCTCTGACGTACGCCCGGTCGTCACACGTCGCATCACCGACCGGGTATCGGCAATCCGCCGCACTATCGCCGATGCCGATGCCGGCGATGTGGTTCTCATCGCGGGTCGAGGACATGAACAGATCCAATCCACCGCCGACGGTGAGATCGACCTCGACGACCGCGACGAAGCACGCCAGGCGATGGAGGCCCGCCGATGATCGCGGTCATGATCGCTGGTGCCGTTGCAGCACTCGTGTCGCTCATCGGCACCAGGTTCCTCATCGGGTACTTCGCGCGTCGGGGTCGCGGTCAGCCGATCCTCGGAGCCGAGGACCATGGCCCGGTGCACCATATGGGCAAGCAGGGAACGCCAACGATGGGCGGAATCGCCATCGTTGTCGCGGCGTTTGTGGGGTGGTTAGTCGCTCACGTGCGGTCCATTGCCTTCAGCGATCAGGCCCTCATCGTGTGGGTCGGGATCGCCGGAATGGCGACGATGGGCTTTCTCGACGACTGGATCAAAGTTCGCAAACGGCACAACCGGGGCATCTTCTGGAAGCAGAAGAACTACATCACCATGGCGTTCTCGTTGCTGATCGGGTGGTGGTTGGTGTCGGCAACCGGCATTGCAGAAACCATCAGTCTCACCCGAGCCGATGATCTAGGAATTGACCTGCCCACACCGGTGTGGGTGCTGTGGGCCGGGATCATTGTGTGGGCAACAACGAACGCGGTCAACGTCACCGACGGCCTCGACGGGTTGGCCGGTGGGTCGGCGCTGATGGGCTTTGGCGCATTCACCATCATTGGGTATTGGGTGTTCCGGAACCCAGACCTGTATCAGGTCGTGAACCCGCTCGATATGGGTGTACTGGCCGCAGCATTCGCCGGAGCCTGTCTCGGATTTTTGTGGTGGAACGCCGCGCCCGCTCGCATCTTCATGGGCGATGTTGGAGCTTTGGCGATCGGGTCAGCCCTCGCGTTCTGCGCGCTGACCCTCAATACTCACCTGTTGCTCATCTTGATCTGTGGCATCAACGTGGTTGAGGCCGGCTCAGTGGCCATCCAGATGGGCGTGTTCAAAGCATCGGGCCGGCGTCGGCGTCTCTTCAAAATGTCGCCCATTCACCATCACTTCGAGTTATCGGGCTGGCCTGAGACAACGGTGATCATTCGGTTCTGGCTGCTGGCAGCGGTGTTCGTGGCCCTCGCGCTGGGAGTCTTCATCGGCGATTTCACATCGATCGTGAGCGACTGAGATGCGCTCGCACGTTCACGGCTTGGGGATTGCGGGTGCGGCAACGGTGCGTGCCTTACGCCGACTCGGCCACATCGTCACCGTGACCGATGACGTCGTCGATGACAGCCGCCGCGCCCTCGCCGAGTCGCTCGGTTGCGGGTTGTCGATTCCGGCCAATGACCTTGGTGCCCTCCTCGATGGGGTCGACATGATGTTTCCCGCGCCCGGCGTGCCACGTGACCATCCGATGATCCGTGCGGCTCGAGCGCGTGACATTCAGGTCATGAGTGAGATCGAACTGGCCTATCGCATCGAACAGGATCGCCCCGGTGGGCCACGAGCGATGGTGGCGGTCACCGGCACCGATGGCAAAACCACGACGGTCGCCATGGTCGCTGAGATTTTGCGGGCAGCTGGGCGTCGCCCCGTTGAATGCGGCAACACCGATGTCCCAATGGTCGATGCGACCGAGATGGACGTTGATGCCTATGTGATCGAGTGCAGCAGCTTCAGGCTGCAGTGGTGCGAGCAGTTCCGCGCCGACGCGGCCATCTGGTTGAATCTCGCCGCGGATCATCTGGACTGGCACGGCGACATCGACGACTATGCCGCTGCCAAGGCACGTATCTGGAGCGCTCAACGCTCAGATGATGTGGCCGTCGGGGTGATGGGCGACCCGGTGGTGGTACAGCATCTGGGCAACGTGTCGGCACGGGCGGTAGGAGTCGGCGATGGCGGCACCTACCAAGTGGTCGACGGGCTGCTACAGGGTCCCGACGGCCTAATCATGGCTGTGGCAGATCTTCCACGAGCGTTACCGCACGACCTTACCAATGCGCTTGCTGCTGCTGCGGCGTGTATCGAGTCTGGCCTTGCCACCTCCGCAGACGTCGCATCTGGATTAGGCCGATTCACCCATCCACCTCATCGGATTTCACACGTCGGCACTCTCGATGGCGTTGCCTTTGTCGATGATTCCAAGGCCACTACCCCTCATGCCGCGGTCACTGCTGTGCGTGCCTTCGAACGCGTCGTGTTGATCGCTGGCGGGCGCAACAAAGGTGTTGACCTGTTGCCCTTGGCCAGTGCGATTGATCGATTGCGCGGTGTGGTTGCGATTGGCGAGGCGGCAGACGACGTTCTCGGAGTATTCGGCGCAGCGGTGCCGACACGGGGTGCCGCATCGATGGAAGAAGCGGTCGCTGCTGCTGTCGACATGGCCGCAGCGGGTGACACGGTGTTGCTGTCACCGGCCTGCGCCAGTTTCGACTGGTACCCGACGGGCGGTTACGCCGCACGCGGAGATCATTTCAGTCGTGTCGTTCGTTCGATGATCGAGCGATCCGCATCGGTTCCACACGGGGGAGGGGTCTGATATGGCCGCGATCATCGGCGACAGAGCATCGATCGAGCAGCGGCGGCGAGTCGCCGCCGAACAGGCGCAGCGCCAACCCGTTCGCCGCCGTCACCGTCGCCGGCGTCGTGGAATCTCAGAACTCTTTGGTCGCGAGGAGCGCCTTGGTCCGCCGCCAGCCACCTATTACGCGCTCGGGGTGGTGGCGCTCACCGGTGTGCTCCTTGGGCTGGTCATGTTGTTGTCCGCCTCCGGGCCGGCGCGTGTGGTACGCGATTCGAACCCGTACTCGATGGTGCTCATGCAGGCACTGTGGGCGTTGTTCGGTCTGGCGATCGCGGCAGTGGTGTTAACGGTGCCCTATCGCACGTGGCGCTCGGGCAGTTCATTTCTTGCGGTCGTCGGGTTCGTGCTGATGTTGCTGCCGTTCACGCCCGGGCTGGGAAAGGAAGTGAACGATGCACGGTCATGGATCGACATCGGCGGCTTTAGCTTCCAACCGTCTGAGCCAATGAAGCTCATCTTGATCGTCCTCGTCGCTGCCATGTTGGATCGCCGACATAAAGAGGCCAACAACTTCCGTCGCACGGTGCTGCCCTTGATCATTGTCTTCGTCGTCACCGGAGTGCTTCTTCTCCTACAGGGTGACTTTGGCTCCCTGCTCGTGATCCTCGCGGTGTTGGCTGCCATGGCGTTTATGGCCGGCGTGCCGCTCGTGCACCTTCTCGTTCCCATCGTCGGTGCTGGTGCCTTCTTCTGGCTTCTCGTGCTCACATCGCCGCGGCGGATGGGCCGGTTCACAGCCTTCTTGGACATCGAGGGCAATAAAGATCTCCTCTCCTATCAGCCGTGGCAGGGCCTGCTCAGCATCGCCAACGGTGGACTGTTCGGATCGGGTATCGGCGGCAGCATCTCGAAATTGGGCTACCTGCCTCTGGCGCACAGCGACTTCATTTTCGCCGTCATTGCCGACGAGCTGGGCCTGGTGGGAGTCGTGGCTGTTCTCGGAGTGTTCGCTTTGTTCTGCTGGTGTGGTGTGCAGGCCTCCCTCGCGGCGCCCGACCGATTTGGCATGTTGCTGGCCGGGGGAATTTCCGCCTGGTTCGGTGTGCAGGCCATGGTCAACATCGGTGGTGTGGTCGGACGGTTGCCGGTCACCGGGCTCACACTGCCGTTCTTCTCGCATGGCGGCACGTCGATGGCGGTGTCGATCATCGCTGCGGGTCTGTTGATGAACGTTGCGCGCAGGGGTGTTGGCGAACGATGAGTCGACGCCCGGTCGTGATCGCCGGCGGCGGCACGGCGGGTCATGTGTTGCCGGCGATCGCCACGGCGGAAGCTCTGGTGGCTGCAGGTCGTGACTGGGCCGAGATCCATTACGTAGGTGCCCAACGGGGTATCGAAACCGAGTTGATTCCTCCGACACCGCTTGCGCATACCTTCATGGACGTCGTGGGGCTTCAACGGTCATTGCGCTGGTCGAATCTGTCGTTTCTTCAGAAGCTGATCGCCGCGTCGCGCCATGCGGGCCGCCTACTCGACGACATCAATGCGGGTGTGGTGGTGTCAGTCGGTGGGTACGCGTCGATGCCGGCGGTGCTCGCGGCACGCCGGCGTCGGATCCCCATCGTGGTGATCAGCTACGACCGCCGGCCAGGTCGAGCTAGCACCTTGTCGGCGCGGTGGGCGACAGCCTGTGCCGTTGCATTCGAAGCGTCTCCGCTGCCACGCGCCACCGTGACCGGGGCACCTATTCGCCAGGCCATCTTGACCATCGATCGCGAGCGTGACCGTGCGGACGCGCGGCAACGTCTCGGCATCGACCCGCAGCAGCCGATGGTGCTGGTGATGGGCGGATCACTCGGGTCATTGGTATTGAACGACGCGGTTCAGTTGCTGCTCGACCGTCAAGAAGCCGGCACCGCGATGACGATCTGGCATCTGAGCGGCCGACGCTACGACGCTGCGACCGTGCCATTGGGCGGCTCTATTGAGTACCGGCATCAGCATTTTGCCGATGACATGGCGGATCTGTGGGCGGCGTGCGATCTCGTGGTCGGTCGCGGCGGAGCATCCACGGTGCACGAGGTTGCTGCAACCGGAACCCCGGCCGTGCTCGTGCCGTGGGCCGGTGCTGCCGATGATCATCAGCGTCAGAATGTGCACTGGCTCACCGAGGTGGACGGTGCGGTCGCTGTCGACGAGTCGACCGACCGTGCGGCGACTGCCGAGCGAATCGCTCACGCTGTTCTCGACGTGCTGGCTGATGAGCCCAAGCGCTCGGTGATGGCGCGCCAGGCCTACGAACGCGGTGCGGTGCATCGCGACGCCCGATTGGCCGGTCTGATCGAGTCGGTCGCCCTAGCCTGACGTCGTGTCCGCGCCCGATCTCGCTCCCATCGACCCGCCGGCGGTGGACCTGTCGGAGCCCCGCCGGGTGCATGTGGTCGGCGTTGGCGGCCCAGGGATGAGCGCCGTCGCGCTGACCCTGGTGGGTATGGGGCATACGGTCACCGGAAGCGACATTCGAGAGCGCCAGATCCTGGATCGGTTGCGATCCGTGGGTGTGCAGGTGTACCTCGGCCACTCTCGTGAACACGTCGTGGATGCCGATGTCGTCACCTACTCCACGGCGATTCCGGCCGACCTCAACGAACTCGACGAAGCACGCCGCCGTGGAATCACCACGGTGCACCGCAGCGAGGTTCTCGCGGCGATCTGTGCGGCCACTCACGCGATCGGGGTCGCCGGCACCCACGGCAAGACCACGACCTCATCCATGATGATGCTTGCGCTCACCGAAGCCGACCGTCGACCCGGCTTTGTGATTGGCGGGGACGTCACCGATATGGGCGTTGGGGCTGCGTGGACAGGGTCGAACGACTTTGTCATTGAAGCCGATGAGAGCGATGGCACACACCTGCGCCTTCCGCTACGCGCGGCAATCGTGACCAACGTGGACGTGGACCACCTTGATCACTACGGCTCATTCGATGCCGTGGTCGATGGATTCCGTCGGTTCCTCGCCGCGGTCGACGGTCCGCGTGTGGTGTGCGCCGACGACCCGGTGGCAGCGTCACTCGTGGCAGAGGCGGGCGCGATCACCTATGGAGAGAACCCCGCAGCGGATTACCAGATCGTCGATGCCGAACCCGACGGTGGTGCATTCCGCTTCCGGGTGGAACACGCCGGCGACGAGATCGCGTCGGTACGCCTACCGCTGCGCGGACGACACAATGTGGCCAACGCCTGCGGTGTCATCGCCTTAGCACACCTGCTCGGTGTCGACGGCGCGGTCTCTGCCGCGGCGCTCGCACGATTTGGGGGCGTGGCCCGACGTTTCGACGTTCGCGCCAGTGATGACGGCGCAACGTTCGTCGATGACTACGCGCATCTGCCGCGAGAAATCGACGCGGTGCTGTCCGGGGCGCGCGACTCAGGAGATGGCTGGCGCCGAGTCGTGGCGGTGTTCCAGCCCAACCGCTACAACCGCATGGCCGAGATGTGGCAGGACTACGGCACAGCCTTCGGCGCCGCCGATCTAGTGATCCTGACCGACATATACGCGTCGGGTACCCAACCCCTACCAGGTGTTACCGGCAAGCTGGTGGTGAATGCCGTGTGCGAGGCCGACCCCACCCGACGTGTGGTGTGGTTGCCCCGCCGTGAGGACCTGGTGCGCTTCGTCGCCGATGAGATCGGAACGGGTGACGTGTGCATCTCGATGGGTTGTGGGGATATCGCGACATTTCCTGATGAGGTGGTGGCCTTGCGTCGCTCCCGGCGGGGGCACTGAGATGGGCGTCGCAGCGCTCGCTGACGACCTGCGGGCGGCGCAACACGACGGCGCGGCACTCGACATCGCAACCAATGCGGCCTTTGGGGCACGCACCACCTATCGCGTTGGTGGTTGTGCTGCGCTGATGGTGACCGTTGCCGATTCCGTGTCGATGGCACCGTTGCTTGCCTGCGTGGCCCGCCACGACGTCGCGATGGTCACGCTGGGTCGTGGATCAAACATGTTGGTGGCCGACCGCGGGTTCGAGGGTCTTGTTGTCGTGCTCGGCGCATGGGCGGAGCGCATTGAGATTGCAGAAGCAGATGATGAGGCCAGCGTTCGGGTCATTGCCGGCGCCACGGCGCAATTGCCTGTCGTCGCCCGCAGGACCGCAATGGCCGGAGTGACCGGATTCGAATGGGCGGTCGGGGTGCCCGGGACGATCGGCGGCGCGGTCCGGATGAATGCGGGAGGCCATGGCGCGGACATGGCCACCTCACTCGTAGGAATCGATGTTGCAACACGCACTGGGATCAGCATCCTGCCGGCCAGTGCGTTGGGGCTCGGGTTTCGTTCATCAGTACTCGGTGATGACCAGATCGTCGTATCTGCTGAACTGCGCCTGGCCCCCGGTGATGCGGCGCAGTCGGTCGCTCGGGTGGATGAGATCGTGCGATGGCGTCGCGAGAATCAACCCGGTGGGCAAAATTGCGGCTCGGTATTCGTGAATCCCGAGCCCGGGCGGGTGGCGGCAGGGGAGTTGATCGACCGACTTGGGCTGCGGGGATTCCGTATCGGAACCGCCGAGGTGTCGACGAAACACGCCAACTTCATTCAGGCAGACCCAGACGGGCGCGCCGACGATGTGGCCGCCGTGATGGCTGAGGTGCGCACCCGCGTGCGCGATGCCACCGGATACCTGTTGCGCAGCGAGGTCCGTCTGATTGGCTTCGAGGATGTGTCGTGACCTCACGTGACGATGACCGCGGGGTACCGTCGGAACCGGTGGATGCCACGGACGATTCTCGACGCCGCCGCAATGAGCGGGTGGTGTCGATCACCGATGATGACCTTCCCGATGCGGTGTACATCGAGGGGGACCTTGATGCGCGCAGCTCGGCGGGCCGGCGGGTGATCATCGATGACGATGACGCCGATGTGGTGAGTGCGAGCGGTCGTGATCTGCGCCACCAGATGGAAAATCGGGTGCGAGATCGCCGTGCGGAAATCCGGCGTCGCATTGTGAACCGCCGCACAGCACGATTCGGGGTCATCGTGGTGGTAGCGCTCATCGTGATCGGTGTGCTGACCCTGCTGGGGTCGTCGGTATTTGGCATCCGGCGCGAGTCGGTGCAGGTCACCGGTGCGGTGTACACCGACCCTGTCGCACTCGAGGCGGTGATCGATGATGCCGTTGGCACCCCGGTGTTGTTATTCGACACCGATGCCGCACGGGACCAGCTCGAAGCGATCCCATGGGTCGATACGGCGCTGGTGCGCACCGATTTTCCGTTTGGGTTGCGTATCGACCTTCGCGAACGCGAACCCGTGCTGTCGTATCCGGGCCCCGATGGTTTGTTTCGGGTACTCGACGCCGAGGGCAGGGTGCTCGATGTGATCGCTGGCTGGCCCTTTGAGTATCTCTTGTTGATCTCGGGAGATTCGCCCAATCTCCCCGCCGGTACCTATGCGCCCGTGGGTCACGTCGGCGCGGCGCGGTTGGCTGATGTACTCACCGGTACGGTTCGCGATCGCGTGGCCGAGTTACGCGTTGACGCTGCCGGCACCGATCTTCAAGTGGTTCTTGACGATACGACGCGGATCCGTTTCGGTGCCGCACGCGATTTGTTCGACAAACTTGTGCGCCTGGAGACCGTATTCACCGCGTCATCGCCGCCGGCCGGCTCGATAATTGACGTATCCACCGATGAGGTGACTGTCTCATAATGAGTACCTTGGGGTGGCCATCATGGTTCGGGCGGGGCTGATCGCGCTAGCATTCGGGCACTTCCGATACGGCTGTACCGGAAGTGGGTTGTATAGCCCATAAGGACATGAGCGAATGAGTCGACAAGACACGACACACCGGAACTCGCCGGTGGACCAGGGAAGGACGACCAGATGAACGGCTCCCCACAGAACTACCTCGCCGTCATCAAGGTGATTGGCGTTGGCGGCGGCGGCGTGAACGCCGTGAATCGCATGATTGACGCGGGACTGCGCGGCGTTGAGTTCATTGCAGTAAACACCGATGCACAGGCGTTACTAATGAGTGACGCCGATGTCAAACTTGATATCGGCCGAGAACTCACGCGTGGGCTGGGTGCCGGCAGCGATCCCGAGGTGGGTCGTAGTGCTGCCGAGGCTCATTCGGACGAGATCTCCGAGGTCGTGAAGGGCTCCGACATGGTGTTCATCACCGCCGGTGAGGGCGGTGGCACCGGCACCGGTGCAGCACCCGTCATCGCTGAGATTGCGCGCGAAGCCGGGGCACTGACCATCGGCGTTGTGACGCGACCGTTCAATTTTGAGGGTCGGCGCCGAGCCGTGCAGGCAGACGCCGGTGTGCAACGTTTGAAGGAAAAAGTCGACACGCTGATCGTCATCCCGAATGAGCGGCTGCTCTCGGTGGCGAACGACAAGACCAGTTTTATGGCGGCGTTCAAGATGGCGGACGAAGTGCTGCTGCAGGGCGTGTCGGGTATCACCACCTTGCTCACGACTCCGGGACTCATCAACACCGACTTCGCCGACGTGAAGATGGTGCTGTCCAACGCTGGTTCGGCGTTGATGGGTATCGGGTCGGCGACCGGTGATGATCGTGCGGTGTCGGCGGCCAAGACGGCGATTTCGTCGCCGCTGCTCGAGTCGGCCATCGATGGTGCTCGGGGCGTGCTGCTGAACATCACGGGGCCCTCGTCCATGGGCTTGTTCGAGATGAATGCCGCGGCCGAGATCATTCACGGCGTTGCGCATCCCGATGCGAACATCATCTTCGGCACCGTCATCGATGATGAGATGGGTGAAGAAGTGAAGGTCACCGTGGTCGCCGCCGGTTTCGACCGTGTGGATGCTGCACCCGCGACGAGTTCGTCGGGGTCGTCACGACTGACTGAGCTCTTCGCCGACGACGACGGTCCCGCCGATGAGGACGACGACGGTTTCGACGTCCCATCTTTCCTCAAGTGAGGATGCTGCGCTGCCGCTGACCTATTGCGATGCGGTCCACGGCCTGACGGTCGTGGTATCGACGCGTGCCGATGGAGACATGCATCCCGAGCACGTACCGCGCGAGGTTCTCTACGAGCGTCGCCAGCGGGTGATGCCGGGTGGGTGGACGCAACTCGACCAGCGACATGGCATCGACGTCGTTGTGGTGACCGGTGCCGGTGGTCGTGACGGCGAGGTTGGCGATGTCGCGGTCACCGAGTGCCGCGATGCCGTTCTCGCGGTGTGGACGGGGGACTGCGCTCCCATCGTGGCAGTTGATGCCAGCGGGTCGCGGCTGGTGGCGGCGCATGCCGGTTGGCGTGGGGTCGCGGGCGGGGTCATCGATGCGGCGGTCGATGCGCTCGCCAATGATGTGGCGACGGTGGTCGTCGGGCCAACGATTGGGCCCTGCTGTTATGAGTTTTCCGAGGAAGATCTTGCTGCGGTGGCCGATGGTGTCAGGGTCGATGCCGCGGCCATCGCCGGACAGACCCGCTCTGGCTCGCCGGCGCTCGATATGCGGGCCGCCGTGTCAGCCGCGCTGCGTGGGCGAGGCGTTGCATCGTCGGCGATCGTGCACCTGGGTGGCTGCACCGGATGCGACATTGAGATGTACTCGCATCGGGTGCGTCGCGATCCCGAACGGTTCGTGACCGCGGCACGCCTCCATGCAATGGTGCCGGGATGAGCAGGATGCAGGTTGATGTTGCGGCCGCGTATGCCGAGCTGACCTCTCGCCTGGCCGACCTCGGAGCGGACGGTGTGCGGGTTGTTGGCGTGACCAAAGCGCATGGTCCGTGGGCAGTACAGGCAGCCTGCGATGCGGGTATTACCGCAGTGGGAGAGAACTACGCCCAAGAAGTTCGTGACAAGGCTGAGGTGCTGGCCGCAGTCCGCGCCAGTGGGGTCGAGGTTCATTTCATTGGCGGCTTACAGACCAACAAGGTGCGCATGGTGGCCGGACGAGTTGACGTGATCCAGAGTGTCGACCGAACGTCGCTCATCGATGAGATCGCCCGGCGCGATGCGGGGATCGCGGTGATGGTCCAGGTGCATCACGGCGGCGAAACCAACAAGGCGGGGTGCACCCCTGCGGAAGTGCACGATCTGGTGGAGCATGCCCTTCAGCGTGGACTCGATGTGCTCGGCCTCATGGCGGTGGGCCCGACCGATGGCGACCGTGGGGCCACGGAGGCCGCGTTCACCGCCACCAGGGCGTTGGCCGACCGACTCGGATTACCGGAGTGCTCCATGGGAATGAGCAACGACCTCGACATTGCGGTCGCCTGCGGAACGACGATGGTGAGGGTGGGTACCGCACTGTTCGGTGCACGCTGATGACCGCCGCGAGTGGTGGATCGTCCCACGTCATCCACTATCTCCATGGCGTCGTGGGGTAGCCTCTCGTGTCGAGGAGGCCAAGGAATGTCGATGTGGAAACGTGCGATGGACTATCTGGGTCTGGGACCCGACGACGTCTACGACGGAGATTTTGAGTACCTCGATGATGACGAGGTCGACACCGTGCGTCCACGCCCCAACGGCGGCCATGATGAGTCAGCGCCTGCGCGCCGTCCCACCGACGATGGGCGACCGGTGTTCCCCTCACGGGATTTCGATCCGCGAAGCAGCGACGACTCGAATGTGGTGCGCATCGGTCGGGTCACCCGCCCGACAGCCGAGCCAGCAACGGTGAAACCTCGCCGATTCGATCAGGCTCAAGAAGTCGCTGATGCCTTCAAGGCCGGCCAGCCGGTCATCATGAACCTCGAAGAGTCCGATCGGGAAATCGCTCGACGGTTGATCGATTTCGCGTCAGGTCTGTGTTACGCCCTGGATGGGTCAATGGAGAAGGTCGCCAACGGGGTGTACCTGCTCAAGCCGGCCGGTTCGGCGCACACCGCCGACTCCTGAGCCACCCGGACGCGGTCGTGGGTAGCCTCGACGCTGCCCGACATCAATCATTGGACGCTGCTGTGACGTACCCCCACGTACCCTCCCAACCGAACCTGCCCTCGCTGGAGACCGAGGTTCTCGAGGCTTGGCGCCGCGATGGCACATTCGAGGCCTCGGTTGCGGCGCGCGCTGCTGGGGACAACGGCGACAACGAATTTGTCTTCTATGACGGACCGCCATTTGCCAACGGGCTGCCGCACTACGGCCATTTGCTGACCGGCTACGTCAAAGATGCAATTCCGCGGTACCGCACGATGCGTGGTGAACGGGTCGAGCGGCGTTTCGGCTGGGACTGCCACGGATTGCCGGCCGAGGTGGAAGCCGAGCGTGAACTCGGCATCTCTGGCCACCCGGAAATCACCGCATTCGGTGTGGAGCGTTTCAATGACGCCTGCCGAACCAGCGTGTTGCGCTACACCCGTGAGTGGCGTGACTACGTCACCCGTCAGGCCCGCTGGGTCGATTTCGACAACGACTACAAGACGCTCGATCGCGACTACATGGAGAGCGTGATGTGGGCGTTCCGCACCCTGTGGGATCGCGGTTTGATCTATGAGGGCTATCGGGTGCTGGCCTACTGCTGGCGGTGCGAGACCCCCCTGTCGAACACCGAGACCCGGATGGACGATGTGTACCGTGATCGTCAAGATCCCGCAGTCACCGTCTGGTTCGAACTCGACGATGGGCGCCGGATCATGGCGTGGACGACGACTCCGTGGACGCTGCCGTCGAATCTCGCGCTGGCCGTCGGCAACGACATCGACTACGCCGAGGTGGAGATCGACGGGCACATCTACTTGTTGGCCGACGCCCGGGTGGATTCCTACGAGGCGCAGATCGGTGACGGCACCCGCGTGGGCACAGTCCGTGGAGCCGATCTTGTGGGTCGCAGATATCGGCCATTGTTCGACTACTTGGCCGATACCGAGCACGCATTCCAGGTGCTTGCGGGCGACTTCGTGACCACCGAGGACGGTACGGGCGTTGTCCATATGGCCCCTGGCTTTGGTGAGGACGACCAGACGGTCTGCAACGCGGCCGGTATCCCCACGCTGTGCCCGATGGATGAACGGGGCTGTTACACAGCCGAAATCACCGACTTCGTCGGCCGGCATGTGTTCGAGGCGAACCCCGACATCATCAAGCGGTTGAAGGCCGAGGGGCGCGTGGTGCGTCATGATTCATACGATCACGCCTATCCCCACTGCTGGCGGTGCGCCGAACCATTGGTGTACCGAGCGATCTCGTCCTGGTTTGTGGAGGTCACGCGCATCCGTGATCGCATGGTGGAGTTGAACGAGCGCATCAACTGGGTGCCATCGCACGTGAAAGACGGCAGTTTCGGCAAGTGGTTGTCGAACGCACGTGACTGGTCGATCAGCCGCAACCGGTTCTGGGGGTCGCCAATCCCGGTGTGGGTCAGTGACGACCCGGCATATCCACGCACTGATGTCTACGGCTCGATTGCCGAACTCGAGGCCGATTTCGGAGTTGAGGTCACCGATCTTCACCGCCCGGCCATCGATGACCTCGTGCGCCCTAACCCCGATGATCCCACCGGCCAGTCGATGATGCGGCGGGTGCCTGAAGTTCTCGACTGCTGGTTTGAGTCGGGGTCGATGCCGTTCGCACAGGTGCATTACCCATTCGAGAACGCAGAGTGGTTCGAGCATCACTATCCGGGTGACTTCATCGTGGAGTACATCGGGCAGACGCGGGGCTGGTTCTACACGATGCATGTTCTGGCGACCGCGCTGTTCGACCGTCCGGCGTTTTCCAACTGTGTGAGCCACGGCATCGTCCTCGGTGACGACGGCGCGAAGATGTCGAAGTCGCTGCGCAACTATCCAGATCCGAATGCGATGTTCGACGTCTACGGGGCGGATGCCATGCGCTGGTATCTGCTGTCGTCCCCGATTCTGCGTGGCGCGGATTTCTCCGTGACCGAGGAGGGCATGCGCGACACGGTCCGCCAGGTGGTGTTGCCATTGTGGAACGCCTACTACTTCTTGACGCTGTACGCGGGTGCAGCCGACATGGTGGGAACGGTGCGTACCGATCAGAGCGACGTACTCGATCGGTACCTGCTCGGTGAGGTTCGTCATCTCATCGACGGTGTGGCCGAGTCGATGGATGCCTACGACCTGTTTGGGGCCTGTGGGCAGGTCGAGCGTTTCCTCGACACCTTGACCAACTGGTACATCCGCCGTAGCCGCGACCGCTTCTGGGACGGCGATCGCGATGCCATCGACACCTTGCACACCGCGTTGGTGATGGTGTGCCGTGTGGCGGCGCCGTTGCTGCCGATGATCGCCGAGAACATTCATCGCGGTCTGACAGGTGGAACCAGCGTGCACCTGTGTGACTGGCCCGACGCAGCCGTTCTGCCCGACGATGCAGAGTTGCGCCAAGGCATGGCATTGGTGCGCGATGCCTGTTCTACCTTGTTGTCGTTGCGGAAGCAGGCGGGGCTGCGGGTGCGTTTGCCTCTCGCGGGTGCCGTCGTGGCCACCCCTGATGCGGAGGCGGTTGTGGCACACGCTGCGGTGATCGCTGACGAACTCAACCTGAAAGACGTCACGGTGACCACCGATGTTGCCGCCTACGGCACCGAATCACTGGTGCTGCATCCCAAGGCGCTCGGCCCTCGGCTCGGTGGTTCCACCCAGCAGGTCATCGCCGCTCACAAGGCCGGTAATTGGTCGGTTGACGATGATCGTGTTGTCGTAGGCGGTGTGGAACTGATGGATGGTGAGTACGAATTTGTGCTCGTGTCAGCAGCCGACGGTGCGGCCGCCACCCTTCCCCGCGGAGGAGGCATCGTGGTGCTCGACACTGTTGTCACCCCAGAGCTTGAGGCCGAAGGCGTGGCCCGCGACGTGATCCGTCTGATTCAGGGTGCCCGACGTGATGCTGATCTTCATGTCAGCGATCGAATTGAGGTTGTTCTTGTGACCAGCGACGAGATGGCCGCAGCAGTGCGGGACCATAGCGACATGGTTGCGCGCGAAACCCTTGCCGTGGACGTGCGCATCACCAGTGGTGGCGGCGATGAACCGCAGATCACGGTCGCCAAAGTTGAGGTCTGAGGAGCCAGAACGCACATTTGTGCGCTAATGCTCGAGAAAGGTCACGATTTGGCCATGTGGAGCGGGTATCGTGCTCCGCCGATCAGGAGGTGGTGATGGCCGCCAAGAAGACCGCATCCAAGAAGGCATCTGCAGCCCGCACGACGCCGAAAAAATCTGCACCTGCAAAGAAATCTGCGGCCGAGAAAGCTGCGCCCGCAAAGAAGTCCGCAACCAAGAAAGTTGCGCCCGCGAAGAAGGCAGCGCCAGCAAAGAAGGCAGCGGGGAAAAAGGCCGTCCCGGCACAGAAGGCGGCGTCTGCCAAGACAACTGTCAAGGAAAAAAAGGCGACTGCGAAGAAGGTCCAGCCCACAAAGGGAAAGGCCTCATCAGCCCCAACCGCGAAGGAACAGTCCAGCGGTCTGCCAAAGGCTCGCTTCACCAAGGATGGCATCGGCTACACCAAAGATTTCGATGTCAAATTTGTGAAGGGCCAGCGCGATCTTCTTCTTGAAGAACGGCAGCGACTGCTGGGGCAGGCCGAGCAACTCACTGCCGAGGCCAACCAACTCATCGAAGAAGCGGAGATGGGCGACGTGCAGTTCGACGACGAGGGCGGCGAGGGCGACACGATGGCTGTGGAGCGCGAGCGTGACCTCGCGTTGTCGGCCCAAGCTCGAGAAGCGGTCACCGCGATTGATGAGGCACTCGAGCGAATGGCAGCTGGTACGTATGGGTATTCCGTCGTGTCGGGTCGCCCAATCCCTCGGGAACGCCTCGAGGCCATTCCGTGGTCGACTGAACTCGTCGAGGAGAAGGTCGGCGGGATCGGACGCCGATGACCGCGATCCGGAGGGCAGTCGGCTCTCCGGCAACATTTCCGGTAGCCGTTGCGGCTGCAGTGATCGCTTGTGATCAGATCACGAAGCAGTGGGCGTTGTGGGCGCTCGACACGGGCCCGATCGACCTGGTGTGGACCCTTCGGCTCCGGCTCACCTTCAATTCGGGTATGGCTTTTGGGGCCGGCTCAGGAATCGGGCCGCTCATCGGCGTTGCTGCGCTCGCGGTGGTGGTGATTCTTGTGCGGCACACATTGCAGGGCGAATCCCGTCGGGCGCGGCTCGCCTCGGGGATACTCCTTGGCGGCGCGGTTGGCAATCTCATCGATCGGTTGCTGCGCGATGAGGCATGGCTGCGGGGCAGCGTGGTCGATTTCATCGATCTGCAGTGGTTCCCGGTGTTCAACGTGGCCGACATGGCCATCAACCTTGGTGCAGTGCTGCTGGTGATCGCCATGTGGTTGGAGTCGCGGCAACAACCTGCCGCTGGGCCCAACGGGGATGACGCTGCATGAGCGTCGTGTGTGCGTGGACGTTACGCAGTGGGGAGCGCGATGAGCGAGGTGGTTGAGGTTGTTCCTGCGGTCATGGATGGCGAGCGACTGGACCGTTTTGTTGCGCTGATGACTGGGCTCTCACGTTCGGTCGTCAGCGAAATGATCGCCGCCGGTGGGGTGTGTTGCGATGGCGAGACCATGGCGGTTGGTCGTGTGCGTCTCGTCGAGGGACAAACCGTGGCCGTGGATCTCGCGACCGCACCGGTTGCGGGATTACCGCAACCGGATCCGAATATCACGATCGATGTGGTGCATGTCGACGACCACATCATTGTCGTCGACAAAGCCCCTGGGGTCGTGGTCCACCCGGGCGCAGGTCACCCTGATGCAACGTTGGTGAATGGGCTGCTACACGCCTTTCCCGAGATCGTCGATGTGGGTCAGGCCGAGCGGCCGGGCATTGTTCACCGTCTGGACGCGGGCTCCAGCGGACTGCTGGTTGTTGCCCGCACGGCCGAGGCCTACGAGGTCCTGATCGAGCAGTTTGCCGACCATAGTGCGGGGCGTCGGTATCGGGCATTGGTCTGGGGCACGCCCACCTCGCCGCATGGCGTGATCGATGCGCCCATCGGCCGGTCGCGGCGCGACCCGACGCGTATGGCGGTTGCGGCCGATGGGCGTCCGTCGCGGACGCGATATCGAGTGGTGGAGCATTTCGACGAGCCAGCACAACTCGCTGTTTTGGAATGTTCACTGGAGACGGGTCGCACCCATCAGATCAGGGTGCATCTCTCATCGATCGGGCATCCCCTCGTCGGTGATCCGGTATACGGCCAGCGGCGCCCGGTATTGACGATGACGCGCCCATTCCTTCACGCAGAGCATCTCGAATTGCGTCATCCAGCCACGGGCGAGGTGGTGGAGTTCCACAGCCCGCTACCGACTGATCTCCGCGAGATGCTGGCTCGGTGTGCTCGTCGCCGAGATGATCCGCTGGATGATCCAGCTCAGGGGATGACCGAGGGCCACTGACGTTCACCGCGGGCCATCTCGACGATGGTTGCCAAGGTGTACGCGTCGAGGTGGGCGCGCATCGTTTCCCCAGCGACTTTCCAGATGTCCAGCAGGACGCATTGACCCTCATGATCGCAGGCGCCGTCGGCGTGCGGGTCGCCGAAGTCGCCGAGGGTGATGGGGCCGTCCACCGCAGACAGGATCTCGGATAATCCAATATCGGACGGGTCGCGGGCCAACACATAGCCGCCGCCCACGCCTCGTTTCGACCGTACGAGCCCCGCGCCTTTCAGCGCGAGAAGGATCTGCTCGAGGTATGGCTGGGGCAGTCCGGTGCGTTCGGCGATATCACGCACCGACGTGGGCCCGGTCTCGGGTGCGCGCAAGGCCAATGACAGCAGGGCTCGGCAGGCATAGTCACCCCGGGTCGACACGCGCATGTGCACAGCGTAGGTGCTGGAGCTCGGCTGCGGTGCCCCAGTGGCGTTGCCGAACACGAAGTGGCGTGGTGGACTATGGGGGTCATGGCCTCCCCACCTCCCGAACCGATGCTCCCGGACTATGACGGTGGTGGACTGACCGCCATCTTTCCGGCGTTGCTCGGGCATCGCGAGATGGTTGCCATGCCGTCGGCAGTGAACGATGCACGCGCGGTCGTACTGTTGGTGCTCGACGGCCTGGGCTGGAATCAACTTCAGCAGCGTCGCGACCTGACACCAGAACTGTCGTCGCTGCAGGGCGCTGCAATTACGTCGGTTGCACCGAGCACGACTGCCACCGCGTTGACGAGCATTGCCACCGGCTGCACCCCGGGCGAGCACGGCGTGGTCGGATACCGCACTCTTCTCGGTGGCGAGGTCACCAACATGTTGCGCTGGTGGGGCGACGACACCGGTGATCGGCGGCGACGCGTGCTGCCGGCCGAAGTCCAAAGTGTGCCGCCATTCCTCGGCCAACGGATTCCATATGTCACGGCGAACGAGCTGATCGGCAGCGCGTTTTCCGAAGCGCACCTGCGCGGTGGGGATCCCCACGGCTATCGGGCGTTGTCATCGATGCCCGTGATCGTGGCCGAACTCATCGCGTCGGGCCACCAGACGGTGCACGCGTACTACGCCGGTGTCGACAAAGTTGCCCACGAACGAGGTTTTGGCGATTACTACGACGCCGAACTGCGCACCGCCGATCGGCTGGTCGGCGATCTGCTCGATGTGCTCGACAGCGACTGTGCTCTGGTGGTCACCGCCGATCACGGCCAGGTCGACGTGGGCGATGCGATCGTTCACCCGAGCGCCGACCTGTTGTCGTTGACAGCCGAGCAGTCGGGGGAGGGTCGGATGAGGTGGTTCCATGCGCGGCCGGGTGCCGAGAGCGAACTTCTCGCCGCGGCCCGTGAAGAATTTGCGGCGACTGGCTGGGTGCACTCGAGGGCCGAGGTCATCGCCCATGGGTGGTTTGGGCCAACGATGATCGATGCGGTAGCGGCACGGCTTGGCGATGTTGTTGTCGCCGCACACAGCCCGGTGTCGTACGACGATCCCGACGACAGCGGGCCGTTCGATCTGATCTGCCGCCATGGTTCACTGACGCCCGACGAGATGTTGGTGCCACTGGTGGGGGCCCGAGGTCGTCGATGAGACCACACCCCGCGATCCATAGACGAAGGAGCACGCAATGAACGAGATGAACCCCCCTGATGCAACCTCCGGAACCGGCGCGATGATTGGTGGGAGTGAACTCGAGCACCCCGAGTTGCTGTCACAGGACTCCGAGGGTGCTCAACCGGCCGTCGTCGAACCGGCCAAGGTTCTGCGCATCGGTTCGATGGTGAAACAGCTGCTCGAGGAGGTGCGTCAGGCCCCGCTCGACGACGCGAGTCGTGAGCGACTCGTCGAGGTGTACGAGCGGTCGGTGGTGGAACTCTCCGACGCTCTGTCGCCCGAACTGCAGCACGAACTCCACAGCCTGGCGCTGCCCTTCAGCGACGATGCCGTTCCCTCCGATGCCGAGCTGCGCGTTGCCCAAGCGCAACTTGTTGGATGGCTCGAAGGCTTGTTCCACGGCATTCAAGCCACCCTGTTTGCCCAGCAGGTCGCGGCCCGACAGCAGATTGAACAGATGCGGCAACTCCCGTCGCGCGAGACCCCGGGGGAGCGACCGGGCACCTATCTCTGACCCCGATCCATCATCGCGGGGGGTCTGGTACATTCAACGAATCACGCCGCTGTGATTCGACCGGTTCCCCGGTGGTCGGTGGCACCAACTGTCGACAAATCCACCGATGCCTGATTCGTTCACCCACCTGCATGTCCACACCGAGTTCTCGATGCTCGATGGTGCTGCACGACTCGACGAACTGGTGGAACGCGCCCATGCCGATGGCCAACCCGCGATCGGGATCACCGATCACGGGAACATGTACGGCACGCTCGAGTTCTACAAAGAGTGCCGTGCCCGAGGAATCAAGCCGATCCTCGGCACCGAGGCCTACATGGCGCATGAACACCGCAGCGAGCGACCGACCCGCCGCGGGCGCATGGACGACTCCGGAGGCGAAACCGAGGGCGGCCACAAGATCTACTACCACCTCACGTTGCTCGCCGAGAATCAAGCCGGGTATCGCAACCTGATTCAGTTGTCGAGCCTCGCGTTCCTCGAGGGGTACTACTACAAGCCGCGAATCGACTGGGAACTCCTCGAGCGTTATTCCGACGGCCTCATCGCCACCACCGGCTGCCTCGGTGGGCACGTTCTGCAATCACTTCTGCGTGACGATGTGGAGGGCGCAACCGCCAAGGCCGCTCGATTGCAAGACATCTTCGGTCGCGACAACCTCTTCGTCGAGGTTCAAGATCACGGCATTCCCGATCAGAAGCGCACGAATCCGCAGCTGCTCGAGATCGCTCGCCGCATCGGGGCGCCGGTGTTGGCGACCAACGACTCGCACTACACGCACCAACACGACCACGTCGCCCACGACGCATTGCTGTGCGTGCAGACCGGGTCGATGCTGAGCGACCCGGATCGTTTCAAGTTCGATGGCGACCAGCACTACCTGAAGACCGCGCAAGAGATGCGGTATCTGTTCCGCGAGATACCCGAGGCCTGCGATAACACGCTGTGGATCGCCGAGCGCGCCAATGTCGACATCACATTCGGCGAGGCCGTGCTGCCCGATTTCCCTCTGCCGGAAGGATTCGCGGATGACCGCGCCTACCTGGAACATCTCACCTGGGAGGGTGCACGTCGCCGATGGGGCAATGAATTGGCCCCCGATGTGGTCGAGCGGGTGTCATACGAACTCGAGGTCATCGCCTCGATGGGGTTCTCCTCCTACTTCTTGATCGTCTGGGATCTCATCCGCTATGCCCGCGATGCCGGTATCCGAGTTGGTCCGGGTCGTGGCTCTGCCGCCGGCTGCGCTGTTGCGTACTGCTTGTGGATCACCGATCTCGACCCGATCCGCTACGACCTACTCTTCGAGCGGTTCTTGAACCCGTCGCGCGTCTCGATGCCCGATATCGATATGGATTTCGACTCGCGGTACCGCGACGAGATGATCCGCTACGCCGCAGAGAAGTACGGCCGCGACCATGTGGCGCAAATCATCACCTTCGGCACGATCAAGGCGCGCAATGCCGTGCGTGATGCCGCTCGTGTGCTGGGCCACCCCTACGGCCTTGGCGACCGGGTTGCGAAAGCGATGCCACCACTTGTGATGGGTCGTGACACTCCGTTGCGCTATTGCCTGGAAGAGGACCCCAAGTACATCGACGGCTACCGGGCAGCGGCAGAACTTCGTTCGATGTACGAGTCCGAAGCCGAGGTCAAAGAAGTTATCGACGTGGCGCTCGGCCTCGAGGGGCTGAAGCGCTCCGATGGCATCCACGCCGCAGCGGTGGTGATCACCAAGGAACCCGTCACCGAGTACCTGCCGATTCAACGCAAACCCGAGTCGGGTAAAGATCCCGCCGACGCACCCATCGTCACCCAGTACGAGATGCACGGGGTTGAAGAACTCGGGCTGCTCAAGATGGATTTCTTGGGTCTGCGCAACCTCGACGTGATCAGCGATAGCCAAGAATTGATTCGTCGCCGAGTGCCCGATTTCGACATTGACTCGATCCCGCTTGATGACACGCCCACGTTCGAACTGCTGTCGCGGGGCGACACCGTGGGTGTGTTCCAGTTGGAGTCACCGCCCATGCGGCAGTTGCTACGTCGCATGGCGCCGAGCTCATTCGAAGACGTATCTGCTGTGCTCGCGCTCTATCGGCCGGGTCCGATGAGCGTGAACATGCACAACGACTACGCCGACCGCAAGAACGGTCGCCAAGACGTCGCGTTCTTCCATCCAGATGCCCAGCCGGTTCTCGATGACACCTTCGGCTTGATGATCTATCAAGAGAGCGTCATGCGGGTGGCGCAGAAGTTCGCCGGGTACTCGCTTGCCCAAGCCGACAACCTCCGCAAGGCGTGCGGCAAGAAGCAGCGTGAATTGATGGAGGCCGAGCGATCCAAATTCGAAGACGGATGTGATACCACCGGGTACGGACGCGAGCTCGGTTCGCAACTGTTCGACACCATCGAGAAGTTCGCCGACTACGCCTTCAACAAGAGCCACACCTTTGGATACGGGTTGGTGACCTATCAGACCGCGTATCTCAAGGCCCATTACCCAGTCGAGTACTTGGCGTGTCTGCTGACCAGCGTCAAAGACAAGCTGGAGAAGGCGGCCGTGTACCTTGCTGATTGCCGGGCGGCTGGCATTCGGGTGCTCACCCCTGACATCAACCGGTCAGAGACCGACTTCGCAACCCTGCAGCCCAATGAGTTGCCCGATGACATCGAGCTGCCGGTCGGGTCCCCGGGTGCGATCACATTCGGGTTGTCGGCTGTGCGTAACGTGGGCGAGGGTCTGGTGTGGCAGCTAGTGGCCGAGCGACATGAGAACGGCCCCTATAACTCGTTCCACGAGTTTGCCGACCGTGCACCCGAGCAGGTTCTCAACAAGCGTGCCGTGGAGTCGTTGATCAAGGCGGGTGCCTTTGATCTCTGCGGCCACAGCCGTCTTGGATTGCTCAGCGTGTACGAGGAGATCATCGATCGGGCGGTGCGTGCGCGCCGCGAGCGCGAGCAGGGCATCATGACCTTGTTCGGTGACGCGCCGGCCGGTGACGACGCGGATGCGTTCGATGATCGGGTGGTGATTCCCGCCGACGAGTGGGACAAGCCAACCCTTCTGCGCAACGAGAAAGAGATGTTGGGGCTATACGTCTCGGACCATCCGCTGTTCGGCCTCGAGGCAGCGTTGCGGCGGCGCACCGAACATGCTGTGGCCGACCTGGCTGACCTCGACGATGGCAGTTCAGTAGTGGTCGGTGGCGTGGTCACCGGGCTCGCGCGCAAATACACCAAAAAGGGCGACCCCATGGCGGTATTCATGCTGGAAGACCTCGTGGATGCCGTTGAGGTGACCCTGTTTCCCCGTACCTATGCCTCGATTGGGTCCCGTATCGAAGACGACCGCATCGTCGCCGTGCACGCCCGACTCGATCGTCGCGACGACCGAGTGGCGCTCATTGCCCAAGATGTTGTGATGCTCAGCGGACTGGAAGAAGGACCAGCACCGTTATTGCGCATGCGGCTGCCATCAGGAGGCACCGATCGTGAATCGCTGATGCGGTTGCGGTCGATCATCGTGGAGTACCCGGGGTCATCAGCTGTTGAAATCGATCTTGGTGGTGGGCGAGCACTTCGACTGTCCGACGATTTTCGTGTAAATCTCGATCGTGCAGTCGGCGAACTTCGAGTGGCGTTTGGCCACGAGTCGGTGCTGCTCTGAGCCGTCGCTTCTCATTCTGGTGGCCGCGGGTGGCACAATGGTGTCTGACGACAGGGGAGAAGGGGTATGGCGTTCGACGTTGTCACCAATGATGCAAGCGCGCTGAGCGAAGAGGATCTGGCAGAGATGGCCGCGATGGGCGGCGCATTCGACGCCGAACAACTCACTGCGGCCGCCGAGGACTGGGTACTGGCGACCACGGCACGCAGTGGCTCGGCTCTGCACGGATACTGCTTTTCTACGTTGGAGCGCATCGGGGGAACACCCTGTGTGTTGCTGGGAGTGCTGAGCGTGAAGCGCACCTCTCGTCGTGACACCGCGCTGCGTGGATTGATGCGGGAGGCATTTCATCGGGCCCTCATGGCTTTTCCCGACGAGGATGTTGTCGTGGGAGCGCGGTTCTGCAATGCCGACGGAATGGTCATCTTGAAAGATCTTGATGATGTCACCCCGACGCCTGGAACGCGCGCTGTAGGCGAGGAACGCGCCTGGGGCCGGCGTTTGGCCAAGCGCTTCGCTGTCGACGTCAATTACGACGCCGAATCATTCAGCGTGGCCAAAGGATCGTCGGGCGGTTTCATCGACGTGGAAGCGGCGAAGCCAAGCGATGTCGACCCAGCCCGGGTCGCTCTCTTCGACGGTGTCGACGCCTCGATCGGCGGTGTTGTGATCGCGTACGGATGGTCGATGGCCGAGGACTTGGCGCGCCTCGGCGCGCGCTGACCGGTTCTGTTCGACGCCACCGTGGATCGCGAATATCCGGTCGCCGATCTCGCGCGGGGGCGCCGCATGTGTCGTTCCTATGAGGACAGGCCAATAGAACGGAGCGTGCTGCTTGACATCGTCGACGTAGCATCGCGATCACCGAGTGCGGGGAAAACACAGGGACTGCACGTACTGGAACTGACCGGGACGGATCGTGACCGTTACTGGGACATCACCTTGCCCGCAGAACGCCGAGAGGGATTTGCCTGGCCCGGCCTATTGCGTGCCCCAACGCTGTTGATTCCCTTTGCAGATCCGCGGGCCTATGTCGAGCGCTACAGCGAGCCCGATAAGTCCCGCACCGGCCTTGGTGTCGGGCTGGAGGTGTGGACCACCCCGTACTGGCTTGTCGACGCGTCAATGGCGACGATGGCACTGCTGCTGGCAGCCACCGAGCATGGCCTCGGGACGTTGCTCTTCGGCATGTTCTCCCACGAAGGAGCGGTGCGTGTCGCGTTTTCGGTGCCAGAGCATTTTGTTGCCGTCGGTGTGGTGGCTATTGGATACCCGGATGAGGCAACGCCGCGTCGCGGCCGCAGCGCCGATCGTCCTCGTCGTCGGGCCGACGACATCTTGATGACCCCCGATCAGTGGTCTCACGACGCGACTGGTGACTAGGCGACATGGTGGCGATCACGTGAGCGCACCACTGCTGGGGCGCCTCCGTGATCTCAGGCGTTGCTCAGTCGTCGTATGACGTCGGCGGCAGTCGTTACCGGTAGATCGCACACGCCGCCGTGGCAGATATGCACCGCGTTGGGGCCGTTGGCGCGGTAATCCCACAGCGGAGTGGGCCATGGCTCCCCCCAGAGATGCACCAGATCTGGGCGGTCGATGCGATGCGCGGCGCGTTGCAGGTCAGTATCGTCGCCGACGACCACTACCTCAGTGACACCGCGGTACCGAGTGTCGATAACGGCCACGCCGGCGGCGACCGAGGTGGGGTTGTCGACTGCCCGGGCCGTGATCTGAGCAAGGATGCGGTCCGCCATATGTGCCCAGCGCTGCTCGTCGTGGAGCGAGGCCATACGCACCATGGTGAGGGCCGCAAGTGAGTTCGTCGACATATCGGCATCGTCGATGAACTCGCAACGGTTGATGACGGGGCCAACGGTGTCGGCGGGACGTGTGAACACTCCGCCGTTGTCGGCATCCCAGAAATGATCGAGTGTGTATTCGAGGACGTGACGGGCGCGTTGATGCCAGTGGCCACCACCTGCCATCTCGCCTGTGCGTGTGAAGGCATCAGCAAGCGCGATGAGGTCATGAGCGGTTGCGTCGAGCGCGGGGGTATCGCCACGTCGCAGGCGGAACCAGTGGTCCCCATAGCGGTGGGTGGTGTCGAGCGTGGTCGCGAGTTCGTGCGCGGCCTCGGCCCAATCGGAGCGCCCTGATAGTCGTGCGGCATCGGCCAGGGTCGCGCACCATCGCGCATTGGTGGCGGTGACCACGGTGTGGTCCCGGCGCGGTTGCGGCCACTGTTGTCGCATGGTGAGCACTGCGCGACGTGCCCGCCTGACACGGTCGTCGTCGAGGTGGTCGGCATCGCTCAACACCGGTGCCCAGCGCTGATCGATCTCGCGGCGGGGATCACCGAGTCCCAACAGGTTCATCACGTCATCGGCATCCGCCCCACAGGCTGTATGAACGTCATCGCGGCTAAGTGTCAAATGGCCGCCCTCGCGGACGACGCCGTCACCACTAGGTCCATCGGCATCGATGCCGGCGATATAGCCACCACCGTTGGCGCGCCACGTGGTGAGCAGCGCATCGATGGCTGCTGTTGCCACGAGGCCGTACCGGCGATGGCCAAGAGCGGACCAGGCACGGAGGTGGGTGCGGATCAGCGCGGCCTGGTCGCCGAGGCCACGCTCGAAATGGGGTCGTTGCCATTCTCGGTCGGTGCAGTACCTCGCCCACGTGCAGGTCATCGGGTCAAACAGGGCACCGGTATCGATGGCATCGAGAGTGGTGGTGACGACCTCGGCTGCATCGCCGCCCCCGCTCGCCATGTGGGCGCGCAACACAAGGTCGATTAGCGGAGTGGCAGGAAATTTTGCGCCGCGGCCGAAACCGCCGTAGTCACGGTCATAGCCGGTGGCGATGGCGGCAAGGGTGTTGTCGACAACTGTCAGGTCTGCAGCGGCGGGTGATGGCGCAGCGGTCGATGCTGGCGAGTTCGAGATGATGGCGTCGCGCACGCTGGCACTGTTCGCTGCAACCTCGTCACGTCGATCTCGCCACACACCGACCACGGCGTTGAGTAGGCCCAGGATGCGGTCGTGGTCGTAGTAGGTGCCCGCCCAGAACACGGCGCCGTCGGCGTCGCACATCGTCGTGAGTGGCCATCCACCACCACCGGTAAGGGCAACAACTGCAGCCATGTGGGTGGCGTCAACGTCGGGGTGTTCTTCGCGGTCCACCTTGATCGCTACGAAGTCACGTCGGAGAGCGTCGCCGACGTCGGCGTGAACAAAGGTGTCCTCGTGCATCCGGTGGCACCAGTGGCATGAGTCGTAACCGATGCTGACCATGACGGGTAGATCACGGCGCCGGGCCTCCTCGAAGGCCTCGGCGCACCAGGGCCACCAGTCGATCGGATCGTCGGCATGTGCCAACAGATACGGCGATGTGCACTCGCCCAGGCGATTCATGTCGTTCGTTCAGTGGTGATGTGGTTGACTACACGCTCGGCGATATGGGCGATGTGGCCATGTAGGAAATGATCGGCGCCGTCGATGACCGCGAGGTCATGATCAGGTGCCCAAGCACGCAATGTGGCCGGTGAAACGACGGTGTCGTGCGCGCCGACGACAATCAAACAGCCGTCGGGTGGCTCAGGGAGATGCATCATGTCGGCTGGTGGGGCGACAAATGCGCACGCTGCGGCCCACGTACCTGTTGCGTGATGGGCCATGAGACCCGCTCCGAAGGAGTACCCGACCAGTGCGGGTGGGTCCGGAGTCGTGTCGTGTACACAGTTGATGGCGGCCTGCAGGTCCAACAGAGGTCCACTCGGTGGCGTGTCACCGGCTCCCTCTGGTCGCAGGGCAGGGGCGATCGCCCACCCGCCCTGACCTGCCACCTGTTCGCCGATCGCGTGTAGGAGCGGGTGGTTGCGGTTGCCGCCAAAGAGGGGATGTGGATGAGCGAGCACCACGGCCCACCCGGCGCGGTCGCCGATCACCGAGCAGGGCACTGCACGGCCGTCGGCGGCGACCAACTCGTCTGAGATCCACTGCGCAGGTGCCATGAGGCCACGGTACCCTCGCCGCGTGAGCTCCGATCGCGACAAGCTGCCGATCAAAATGCTGAACGACCGGCTGTTGGTGCGCGTTGGTCGAGATGACGGTGAACGCCGATCGAACGGTGGCATCTTGATTCCGGCGACCGCGCAGATGGCCAAACGCCTGGTGTGGGCTGAGGTGGTAGCCGTTGGGCCGAACGTTCGCGCCGCAGAAGCAGAGGACCGCGTTCTGTTCAGCCCCGACGATCGCTACGAGGTGGAGGTCCAGGGCGAGGACCTCATCATGCTGCGCGAGCGGGATATCCATGCCGTAGCCGCCGAACGCATCGAGGCCTCCACCGGTCTGTATTTGTGACCGCGCCCTGCGCTGCCGACCTCGGCATGCGGTTCCCTAGGCTGGTCTCGTGACCTACGAGCGAATTGAACCCACCGCCGATCAGCTCGACGCCGTGCGTTTCAATGCGGACGGACTGGTACCGGCGATTGCCCAAGATGTGACCACCAAAGAGGTGTTGATGATGGCGTGGATGAACGCCGAGTCGCTCCAGCGCACATTCGACGAGGGGAGAATGGTCTATTGGTCGCGCAGTCGTTCGGAACTGTGGCGCAAGGGTGACACCAGCGGTGACCATCAAGATGTCCACGAGGCCTACTACGACTGTGACGGTGACACCTTGTTGTTCATGGTGCATCAACACGGTCGTGGTGCCTGCCACACAGGTGAGCGGACCTGTTTCTTCCGCGCGTTCGGATGACCACAGCCCAATGAGGGTCGAGTTGCACCCCGACCGCGACGAGTTCCACCGCCTCGCCGCAACCCACACGGTTGTGCCCGTGTGGTCTGAAGTCGTTGCCGATACCGAGACGCCGGTGTCCGCTTACCTGAAACTGGTCGGGGATGGCGTCGGCTTTCTGCTCGAGTCCGTCGAGCATGGCGAGCGATGGAGCAGGTTCTCCTTCGTTGGTCGCGACCCGGTGGCCACGCTCATCGCCCGCGGCAACGAGGTAACGATCGACGGCGACCCCGGGGTGGCGGTTCCCACCGACCGCGGAATGCTGGCCGCACTCGAAGCGCTTGTCGAGGGCCACAGCACGCCGCAGTTTGATGATCTCCCTCCGATGTACGGCGGCGTCATGGGGTATCTCGGTTACGACGTTGTGCGTGAAGTTGAGCACCTGCCTCATGTGCCAACTGACGACCATCACATGCCCGATGCGGTGATGAGTATCATCGGATCGCTGGCAGCCTTTGACCACTGGCGTCAACGGGTGTACCTCATCGAGTCGGTACTCACCACCTCAGCCGATGGTGCACGGGCGGATTCTACGGCACTCGACGCGGCCTATGACCGCGCAGCGGCGTCGGTTGCTGTCGCGGTGGAACGTCTGTCGACACCGTTGGACTTGGACCCAATCGCGCCACCTCGTCCTGATGCTGAACGCCCCGCGGCGGTGTCGTCGCTGCCCGATGGCCGGTACCGCGATGCGGTGGCGGTGGCCAAGGAGTACGTGCATGCTGGCGATGTCTTCCAGGTCGTGTTGTCGCAGCGCTTCGATATCGAACTCGATGTCGCTCCCTTCGACGTGTATCGAGTGTTACGGCAGTTGAACCCGAGTCCGTACATGTATTACCTCCGGGAGGAGCACTGCACGCTGGTGGGGTCGTCGCCCGAGCCGATGGTCCAGTTGCGTGGCCGCACCGTGATCTCTCGGCCGATCGCTGGCACTCGGCGCCGCGGAATCGATGACGAGCACGATCGCCGCCTCGCCGCCGAACTCATCGAACATCCCAAAGAACGTGCCGAGCATGTGATGTTGGTGGATCTCGCTCGGAACGATGTTGGACGGGTTGCCGAGTACGGCACCGTGCATCCAGATGAGTTGATGACCCTCGAGCGGTACAGCCATGTGATGCACCTCACCTCGCAGGTCTCGGGAACGTTGCGCGAGGGTCTCGGTCCAATCGATGTTCTGCGCGCCACCATGCCAGCCGGCACGGTAAGCGGGGCGCCGAAGGTGCGCGCCATGGAGATCATCGACGAACTCGAACCGGTGAAACGCGGTCCCTACGCCGGCGTGGTTGGGTACCTCGACTGGTCGGGCAATCTCGATACCGCCATCTGTATCCGCACCATGTTCGTGCGAGATGACGACCAGGCGGCATCGCTGCACGCAGGCGCAGGAATCGTTGCGGACTCGGTACCTGAGGATGAAGACCTCGAATGTCACAACAAAGCGGCGGCCCTCCTCGCCGCGGTGGCTGCAGCCAAGGAGATGCGTCGATGAGTTGTGACCTTGACGCGGTTCGTTGGGAGGTGCCCGAGCCGGCAGCTCGCCTCGAGGCCGCAGATACCTGGAGCACCAGGTCGAGGGATGTAGTGCGTGTCAGCGGCCCAGACGCGCTGAGTTACCTCCACTCGCAGTGCAGTCAGCGCCTCGATGATCTCGCCGTCGGTGAGCGACGTTGGTCCCTCGTGCTCGAGCCAACCGGCCATGTGATCGCGGTCGTTGGGGTGTCGCGCAGCGATGACGCGGTTGTCGACATCGACGTCGACCCGGGTGCGGCCGAGGCGGTGGTAGCACGTTTGCAGCGATTCTTATTACGCACTGCCGCAGTTATCGAACATCTTGCCGAGGCCGGCGAAGTAGATCCTGAGGTCGAACGAGCCCGAGTGGCCGGCGGGTGGCCGCGCCATGGCGCAGAGATTGTTGTGGGTTCCACACTGCCCGCCGAACTCGGTGTGGCCGACCTTGCGGTGTCGTTCACCAAAGGGTGTTATCCCGGCCAAGAGCTCGTCGAGCGAATGGATTCGCGCGGCGCGTCGGCACCGTGGCGTCTCATTGTGGTGATGGCACCCGCGCAGGTTGGCGATGTGGTGACGGCCGCCGGTGAGGATGTGGGAGTTATCACCTCAGCTGCAGGGGATGTGTGTATCGCCCGCGTGAAGCGTGCGGTGCTCACCGCCGACCCGCACTAGACGTTCCGCTCGCGCGCCAACAGGCTGGCTCCTAGACTGCTCCGCCGTGCCGTACGTCTATGCATTCGACCACTCACATCGCAAGCCCCCCATGTCCTACAAGGATCTACTCGGGGGCAAGGGGGCCAACCTCGCCGAGATGACCACCGTGCTCGGCCTGCCGGTGCCACCCGGATTTACCGTGTCCACCGATGCGTGCCGGGCGTACATGCACGACGGTTGGCCCGCAGGGCTCGATGACGAGATCACCCGACACGTCCGCAAACTTGAACGCACGATGGGCCGCCGTCTTGGTGATGCCGATGATCCGCTGCTCGTTAGCGTGCGGTCGGGCGCGAAATTCTCGATGCCCGGAATGATGGACACCGTGTTGAACCTCGGTCTCAACGACCAGAGCGTGAAGGGTCTGGCCGCTGTAACCGGTGACGAGCGGTTCGCCTACGACTCATATCGGCGATTCATCGCCATGTACGGACGCATCGTCATGGGAGTCGAGGGAGAAGTCTTCGAGGCGCCCCTCGAAGCCGCCAAGGAAGCGGCGGGCACCTCAAATGACGCTGACCTCGATGCGGCAACGCTGAAGAAGTTGGCCACGAAGTACCTGAGTGCGGCCAAACGCCACGCGGGCGTGGCATTCCCGCAGGATCCGCGCGAGCAGTTGAACGGCGCGATCGAGGCGGTGTTCCGTTCGTGGAATGGGGCTCGAGCTGTGGCGTACCGGGTGCGGGAGAAGATCTCTCACGACCTTGGAACCGCGGTGAATGTCCAGACGATGGTGTTCGGCAATCGCGACGACACATCGGGTACCGGCGTTGGGTTCACCCGCAACGCAGCCACCGGCGATAACCGTCCCTATGGCGATTTTCTCGTGAATGCGCAGGGCGAGGACGTGGTGGCCGGCATCCGCAACACGCAGACACTCGACGACATGGCGCAGATCTTCCCGTCCATTCACGCCGAACTTCTCAACATTTTCGTCCGGCTCGAAGAGCACTATCACGACATGTGCGACACCGAGTTCACCATCGAGCAGGGTCGCTTGTGGATGCTGCAGACTCGGGTGGGCAAGCGCACCGGCGCCGCCGCATTGAAGATGGCGGTCGACATGACCAAGGGCACCAAGGGCTCCGGCGGGTCGAAGTGGACCATTTCACGTGAAGAAGCGTTGATGCGCGTCACCGCAGATCACCTCGACTCGGTGCTCCACCCGCAGTTCCGGACCCGCACGGCGGCCATCGCCAAGGGGTTGGGTGCGTCGCCAGGCGCCGCGGTCGGCCGTGTGTACTTCACCGCTGATGAGGCCGAGTCAGCGGCCAGACGCGGCGAGGCCGTGGTGCTCGTGCGCAATGAAACAAGCCCCGAGGACGTGCACGGCATGATGGTTGCTGAGGGCATCTTGACGGCGCGTGGCGGCCTTGTGAGCCACGCAGCCGTTGTTGCTCGCGGGTGGGGAACCCCTGCCGTGGTCGGCGCCGATGCGGTACGTATCGACGGTCGCGAGTTCCGTGCGGGCAGCACCGTGGTCCGCCAAGGTGATGTGATCTCTCTCGATGGCACCACCGGAGAGGTCATGCTGGGGGCCCTCGAGTTATCGGCCGCTGAACCACCGGCGGAGTACCACACGATCCTGTCGTGGGCTGACCGGATTCGAAAGGGAAAGATGGCGGTTCGTGCGAACGCCGACACGGGTGCTGATGCGACCGTGGCGCGCAGCAACGGCGCAGAAGGCATTGGCCTATGCCGAACCGAGCACATGTTCTTGGCCCCTGATCGCCTGCCGATCGTGCGGGAGATGATCCTTGCCGACACCCCACGCAAAGAGGCGGCGGCCCTCGAGAAGTTGCGTGCGGCCCAGCAGGCCGACTTCGAAGACATTTTGTTGGCCATGGATGGCTTGCCGGTGACGGTGCGCTTGCTCGACCCGCCATTGCACGAGTTCTTGCCGTCGGTCGAGGAGCTGAAGGTCAAACAAGCACGCCGTGGGCTGTCGGCTCGCGACACGAAATTGTTGGCCGCTGCAGAATCGTGGGCTGAGCACAATCCGATGATCGGCACCCGTGGGGTACGTCTTGGCGTGATCAAGCCCGGTCTCTACGCCATGCAGGTACGGGCGCTGCTCGACGCGGCCGCCATGCTGCGCGACGCCGGAAAGAACCCAATCGTCGAGATCATGATCCCGCTCACCGTGACCCGCGAAGAACTCGCACTGGCGCGGTCGTGGGTGCAAGAAGAGATCGATCGTGCATTGGCCGGTATGCGGCGCAAACCGAAGATCACCATTGGGACGATGATTGAAACCCCGCGAGCTGCGGTGCGAGCCGATGAAATTGCCGAGGCGGCAGATTTCTTCTCATTCGGTACGAACGACTTGACCCAGCTCACATTCGGATTCAGCCGCGATGATGTGGAGAGCCGGATGATGCCGGCCTATCTCGAGCAGGGGCTGTTGAAGCGCAATCCGTTCGACACAATTGACCAGAGCGGCGTGGGCGATCTAGTTGCCCTCGGTGCGGAGCGGGGTCGTTCCACCCGGGCTGACCTCAAACTGGGCGTGTGCGGAGAGCATGGTGGCGATCCGGAGTCGATCGATCTGTTCTGGCGTGTCGGCCTTGACTACGTCAGTTGCTCGCCGTTCCGGGTGCCGATCGCACGTCTGGCGGCTGCGCAGGCAATCATTACGAACGGCTGACCGCTAACCGGGTGCAACCCACCGATGTAGATTTCATCTGTGGCGATCTCCGACGACGACATCGAGCGCATCCGCTCTTCGGTGTCGATCGTCGATGTGATCTCTCAACACGTGCAATTGCGCCGCACGGGACGTAACTGGGTTGGTCTGTGTCCATTCCACGGCGAGAAGACTCCGTCATTCAACGTGCGCGAAGAGACGGGTCGCTACAAGTGCTTTGGCTGTGATGCCGCAGGCGACATCTTCACCTTTGTGCAGCAGATGCAGCACACCGACTTCGTCGGTGCCGTGGAGGCCCTCGCATCGCGGGCCGGAATCGAACTCACTTACACCTCGGGTGGCCAACAGCGTGACCGCGCACGACGCGGTCGTCTGGTCGCGGCAATGGATGCCGCGGTCGAGTGGTACCACCAGCGTCTGCTCACTGGTGACGACGCTGGTCCGGCGCGGTCGTATCTCCGCGCGCGAGGCCTCACCGGCGACGATGTCCGCACGTTTCGCATCGGATGGGCTCCCGATGGGTGGGACGCGTTGGCAACGGCGGGTATCGCGTCGGCGGACGACCTCACCGCAGCAGGCCTGGTGTTCACAAACCGCCGAGGTCGTCTGCAAGATGCTTTCCGCGCACGCGTGCTATTTCCGATCTTCACCGCCGATGGCGAGCCGGTCGCGCTTGGTGGTCGCATCCTGCCCGGCTCCGACGACCCCGCAAAATACAAAAACTCGACAGAGACACCGATCTACACAAAGTCGCGGACGCTATATGGGCTGAACTGGGCGAAGGCCGACATTGTGCGACGCGGAGTTGCCGTGGTGTGTGAGGGCTATACCGATGTGATCGGGTTTCATCGCAGTGGGGTGCCGCTGGCGGTAGCCACCTGCGGTACGGCGTTCACCGAAGACCACGTGAAACTTTTGAAGCGCTACACCTCGAAAGTGGTGTTGGCCTTTGATGCCGATGCTGCTGGCCAAGGGGCAGCCGAACGTTTCTACGAGTGGGAGCGCGCCTACGACATCGAGGTCGCCGTGGCGCGGTTACCCGATGGGCGCGACCCTGGTGATCTCGCACAGTCAGACCCTGAGGCATTGAGCACTGCTGTCGACACGGCCGAACCGTTCTTGGGGTTCCGCCTTCGCCGCTTAATGGCCGGGGTTCCAGCCGACACTCCCGAGGCCCGGGCACGTCTCGGCGAACGGGCCATAGCGATGATCGCCGAACATCCCAATGCCAATGTGCGGCGTCTTTATGCCGGCGAGGTAGCTGCTCAACTTGGTTTGCCGGCCGCCGAGATCGTTGCCGCTGCGGACCGTCGCGATCGCTCCGCCCGTGTGCGTGTGCCATCACGAGCAGTTCGTCATGATCGCGAGTCGGCAGAGTTCGTTGCGTTGTGTTTGCTCGTCACCGATTGGGATGCGATCGCGCCGTGGTTGATCGCCGAGGTGTTTTCTGATGCGATCATTCGAGAGGTCTTTGATCTGCTCGTCAACGCTCAGGGCGATGTGTCCGCAGCGATAACTGCAGCACCAGATCATCTGCGGGAGCTACTTGATCGGGTTGCTGTTACCGATGTGGAGGCTGATCCCGAGGCAGAGGCGCGCAATTTGATCGCCGCTGCGGTGCGTCGAGAGTTGCGTGCGGTGCCGAGTGCCGCCGACGCCGACCGGATCGGGCGCGATGCGGAGGCACGGCGGCGATTGGAGGGCATCGCTGATCCAGCGGCTGCCGCGGAGACGGCTGAATGGCTACTCGGTTGGTTGGCCGATCGCGCAGAGGAGCGTGTCGGTGGTGGATGACCGGCCATTGCCAGCCGCACCACTCGGTGCTGTTGACCCTGAGGAGTGGAACGCCCTTGTGGCGGTCGGACGTGGTGGTGGGGTGGTGACGGCCGAGCACCTCGCGCATGTGCTGCGCGCGGTGGAACTCACGCCCGACATCTTGACCAACGTCACCGACGTTCTGGCTGGTGACGGGATCGCCATCGATGAGCGCGTGGATGATGTGGATGCTGACGTCACGCCGCCGGAGGGGCGTCGTCGTCGCCGTTCAAGCAATGACGATGGTGATGATGCGCGTCCATCGGCGCGTCGGGCGCGGCGCTCCCGTCACGGAGCTACCGACGCCGGCGCCGGCGACAGTGTGCGGATGTATCTCGATGAAATCGGGCGTGTTGACCTTCTGGCTGCTGATGAGGAACGGCATCTTGCGGCGGCCATTCACGATGGCATCGAGGCTGCAGCGCAGATCGATGCCGGTGGCATCGACGAGGGGGAGAGACGACGCCTTCTCCGCCGTGTGCGAATGGGGGAGCGGGCACGCTCGGAGTTGACGCAGGCGAATCTGCGTCTCGTGGTCAGTATCGCCAAGCGATACACGAACCGTGGGGTGATGCTGCAAGATCTCATCCAGGAGGGAAACCTGGGCCTGATGCGGGCCGTCGAGAAGTTCGACCATACGAAGGGCTTCAAGTTCTCGACCTACGCCACGTGGTGGATACGCCAGGCGATTACCCGATCGCTGGCGGATCAGTCGCGGACGATTCGTATCCCGGTGCATATGGTGGAGCACCTCAATCGGCTGCTGCGCGTGCGTCGCGAACTCGCGCAGGAGTTCCATCGCGAGCCCACAGTGGATGAGCTTGCCGAGCGGTTACACATGGAACCCGAGCGCGTGACGGAACTGCTGCGATGGTCGCAAGACCCGCTGTCACTGGATACACCGGTTGGTGACGAGGATGATGCCGAACTCGGGGATTTTGTTCCCGATGTCGACCCGGGGCCCGACTCCCAGATCGTGGCGCGTGACCGCGAACACGAGATCGCGAGGGTGCTAGCGACCTTGGGGGAGCGCGAACGAGAGATCCTGCGATTGCGATTTGGCATCGGCGAAGAACGACCACGGACGCTGGAAGAAGTGGGAGCGGCCCTGGGGGTGACCCGAGAGCGGATCCGCCAGATCGAGGCGCGCACTTTGGCTCGCTTGCGGAACACCCAAGCACGAGATCAGCTACAAGAGTTCCTCGACGGCAGCTGATCCGCCGGTGACGTCAGAGTCCATCGGCGATAGCATGCGGGTCGCCGTTCCGGGATAGCTCAGTTGGCAGAGCAGCTGACTGTTAATCAGCGGGTCGCAGGTTCGAGCCCTGCTCCCGGAGCCACCAGCGGGGCCCTTCGGGGCCCCGCTCCCTTTGGGGCGGTAGCTCAGTGGTCAGAGCAAGGGACTCATAATCCCCGGGTCGTGGGTTCGATCCCCACCCGCCCCACGCGTCGGGTCATACCAACCCCCGGAAGGCCCGAGATCTGCCCGCAGGAATGGGCTCGGGTACCGTGCGGCTATGGCTGAACTGCGTGACCCCGTGACCTTCTGCGACCTCATTCTCACCGCACTGCGCCGCCATCGAGACAGAGAAGCTTTCCGGGCTGATGGCATCACCCTCACCAATGCCGAGGTTGAAGATGCTCTCTCGCGTTTCGTGGCGATGCTGTGGGATCGCGGTTTCGCATCGGGAGATGGCGTTGGTGTGCTGTCACCGAACAGGCCCGAGGTGTTCTGGGTGCAGACCGCGCCACTGTTCGCGGGCGGGCGGTACACGGCCCTGCACCCGCTGGGCTCGCTTGACGATCACCGTTATGCCTGCAACGAAGCTGAACTGCGCTATCTCTTCGTTGACCCGGCATATGCAGAGCGTGGTCGCGAACTCCTCGACATTTGCCCGAGTGTGGAGGCCGTCTTCTCGTTCGGGGAGGCCGAGGGTTTGGTCGATCTTGGCGAGGTACTCGCCGATGTCGACCCGGTCGAGTTGCGCTACGGCATGCGCGACCCCGGCGATCTGGCCTGGCTGTTGTACACCGGTGGCACCACCGGCGTACCGAAAGCCGCGATGCTGCCCGAACGTGCTGTGGCCCAAACAGTGTTCTCGGTGTCGCTCGGATGGGACCTTCCACTTGATCGCCGCTATCTCGCTGTCGCGCCTATCTCTCATGCCGCCGGCATGCTGATCGTGCCGAGCCTGATCACCGGTGGGTCGGTGACGTTGCTGCGCGGGTTCGACCCGGCGGCGTGGCTTGCGGCGATCCCGCGGGACAAGATCACTTTGTCGTTGCTGGTGCCGACGATGATCTACGCCGTGCTCGATCATCCAGATCTGGCCACGACCGACCTGTCGAGCCTTGAGACCATCATGTACGGCGCATCGCCGATGTCACCGACTCGCCTCGCCGAGGGCATTGGCCGGATTGGCCCGGTCTTCGCCCAGCTCTACGGCCAGACCGAGTGTGCGGGGTTGACCACGTCGATGTCACGTGCAGATCACCATGCCAGCGATCCGGTGCGCCTGGCATCATGCGGATTAGCGATGCCGGGGGTCCGAGTTGCCATCCTCGATGATGACGGCAATGACTGCGCAGTGGGCGAGCCGGGCGAGGTCTGTGTGCAGGGTGCGTCGGTGATGGACGGATATTGGCGTCAGCCCGAACTGACGGCAGAGACCATCGTCGACGGCTGGTTACGCACCGGCGATATCGGTGTGTGTGGTGACGACGGGTTCATCACCTTGGTCGATCGGAAGAAAGACATGATCGTGTCCGGCGGTTTCAACGTCTTCCCTCGAGAGATTGAAGATGTATTGAGCACCCATGCCGCGGTGTCATCGGTGGCGGTCATCGGCGTACCCGACGAGAAATGGGGTGAGGCGGTGACTGCCCTGGTGGTGTTGCGGCCCGGAGCAACGGTGGAGGCGGATGAGCTACGAGAGCTGGTCCGCGATCGCAAGGGGGCGATTTACACGCCAAAGACGGTCGAGTTCGTCGAGGCGTTGCCGTTGACCGCGGTCGGCAAGCCCGACAAGAAGGTGCTGCGCGCGGCGTACTGGGCGGACGCCGGGCGGGCGGTGAACTGATTCGACTGCGAATGTCGTTGGTCAAATTTCGTATCAGCGTTATCGAGCGTGTAATAATGATCACAGCCGGCGCAAGCCGGCGTTTCCACAGGGGGGAAGGAAACGAATGTCACTTCTTGAAGTTTCCGACATCGTCGTTCGGTTCGGCGGTGTCACGGCGCTGGACGAGGCGTCGTTCACGATCGACGAGGGGCAAATCTGTGGGCTCATCGGCCCGAACGGCGCAGGCAAGACGACCCTGTTCAACGTGATCAGCCGTCTGTACACCGCCGACAGTGGCTCCGTTCGCTTTGGTGAACACGATGTGTTGGCCACACCGCCGCACAAGATCGCCGGTATCGGTATCGCTCGTACATTCCAGAATCTCGGTCTCTTCCCGACCAACACCGTGTTGCAGAACGTGATGATCGGCGCCCATCACCGCACGAAGACCGAGTTCCTCCAAGCCATGTTCCGCACCCCGGCCGCGCGTCGAGAAGAGCGTGAAACCCGCGAACTCGCGATCGAGATCCTGAACGATCTGAATTTGGCGCATGTGGCGAACTCGCCGGCTGCGGGTCTGCCCTACGGCACGCTGAAACGGATTGAGCTCGCCCGTGCAGTCGCCGCCGATTCCAAACTGCTCATGCTCGACGAGCCCGCCAGCGGGTTGACGCACTCCGAGGTGGAAGAACTCGGTGAGACGATCCGGCTGTTGCGTGACCGCTACGACCTCACCGTGCTCCTCGTCGAACACCACATGGCGATGGTTATGAGCGTCTCCGACAAGGTCGTGGCCCTCGACTTCGGGCGCAAGATCGCCGAGGGCACGCCGTCGGAAGTGCAGAACGACCCGGCCGTCATCGAGGCCTACCTGGGGGTGGAGGCATCATGAGTCTTCTCGAAGTCAACAACCTCGTCGCCGGCTACGGCATGGTCCAGGTGCTGAACGGCATCTCACTGTCGGTGGAGGACGGCGAAGTTGCCGTCGTGCTGGGAGCCAATGGCGCCGGCAAGACCACCACGCTGCGAGCGCTCACCGGCATGATCAAGACGTCGGGGAGTGTGCTGTTCGAGGGTGAAGAGATGGTCGGCAAGAAGACCGACCAGATTGTGCGGCGTCGAATCGCACACGTCCCACAGGGTCGCGGCACCGTTGCCCAGATGGACGTCGACGAAAACCTGGACCTCGGTGCGTACATCCGCACCGACAAAGCAGGGATTGCAGCCGACAGGCAGAAGATGTTCGAGCTGTTTCCCCGGCTCGCCGAGCGGCGCAAGCAGTCGGCCGGCAGCTTGTCTGGCGGCGAACAGCAGATGCTCGCGATCGCCCGCGCGCTGATGATGTCACCACGACTGCTACTGCTCGACGAACCGTCGCTCGGCTTGGCACCGTTAATCATCCGCAGCGTGTTCGACACATTGCGGCAGATCAACACTGAGTTCGGCACCACGATGCTCGTCGTAGAACAGAATGCGAACTTGGCACTGAGCATTGCCAAGACTGCGTTCGTGCTCGAGACCGGCGACATCGTCGCTGGCGGATCGGCAGAGCAGATCGCTGCCGACGACACCATTCGCAAGGCCTATCTGGGAATCTGAGGGGGCACCCATGACCAAGTTCTTCCAACTCGTCATTGCCGGTATCGAAATCGGTTCCATCTACGCGCTCGTCGCTTTGGCGATCGTGATCATCTACGCATCCACCGGGCTCAAGAACCTTGCACAGGGTGAGATGGCCATGTTCTCGGCCTTCATCGCATACCAGTTCCACGCCTGGGGGCTCGGCATCTGGCTCGCGCTGATCTTGGCGATCCTCACGACCTTCGTACTTGGTATGGGGGTTCAGCAGGTCGTCCTTAAACCGGTGCAGGACTCATCACTGCTCACCGTGGTCATCGTGACGCTCGGGCTGTTCCTCGGGCTGAATAGTGTTGCAGGGTTCATCTGGGGGTACATGATGCTGGCCTTCCCGGCCATCTTCCCGGAGGGGGCCCTTGAGATCGGGTCCGTCGACATCAGCTATGCAGCAATTGGTGTATTCGCTGTGCTGCTGGCCTGCGCGGGTGCCCTCTTCGCGCTGTTCCAGTTCACGAAAATTGGTCTTGCCATGCGCGCCGTCGCCTACAACAAAGAGACGTCGATGCTCGTCGGGGTGCAGGTGAACCGCGTCATCATGGTGGGCTTCGGCCTCGCTGCCTCGCTGGGAGCTGTGGGGGGCATCTTCGCCGCGCCAAAGTTGTTCCTCGACCCGTTCATGATGCTGACCGTGCTGATCTATGCCCTAGCGTCTGCCGCTTTCGGCGGTCTTGACTCGCCGTTGGGTGCCGTGATCGCAGGGCTGTTCATCGGGATCATTGAGAACCTGGCCGGTGGCTACATCGGCTTCATCGGGTCCGACCTGAAGATTGTGGTGCCGCTGGTGATCATCCTTGGCACGTTGCTGTTCCGTCCGCAAGGCCTGCTCGGCCGCAAGTACATCCCGCGGGTGTGATCATGAATCGCACACCACAGAACGTCGCTATCGCGACATCCGCTGAAGGGGGAGTCATCTGATGGCAAATACAACGATTACTCGTGGAACATCGCAGTACCGCTCAATTGTGACCGTGGGGTTCGCCTTACTAGGGCTCGTGGTCATCCTTTTACCATTCGTCCTGTCGGGATTCCGGACATTTCAGTTCACCATGGCTCTGCTGTGGGCACTCGGCGTGCTGTCGTTGAACATGCTGACCGGATGGAGCGGACAAATCTCGCTCGGGCACAGCGCTCTGTTCGGCCTTGGTTCGTATACCACGTGCATTCTGGTGGGGACGTACGACTGGAATCCGATACTCACAATTCCCGTAGCCGCATTGGTGACGTTCATCTTCGGCATCATGATCGGTATCCCCGCACTGCGACTCGCGGGTCTGTATCTGGCTCTGATGACGTTGGCGATTGGGGTGGCCTTCACCCCCGTGATTCGGCGCTTTAAGGAGCACACCGGCGGGTCGATGGGTATCAGCATCAAGAAAAAGGTGTTCCCGGAAGAAATCTTGGGACTCAACCTTGACCAGTACTTGTATTTCCTGGTGGTCATTTTCGCGGTGGTCATGTTCGCCCTGGCACGCAACCTGCTCAAGAGTCGCGTCGGGCGGGCCATTACGGCCATGCGTGATAACGAGATCCCAGCCCAGACCATGGGAATCTACCCAGCGCGCTACAAGACGTTGATCTTTGCCACCAGTTCGATGTTCGCCGGTATTGCGGGGGCGTTGTACGCGTTCGTCATCCGGTTCTCGGCGCCGTACTCATTCACCCTCACCTTGGCGATCTTCTTCCTTGCTGGGTTGGTCGTGGGGGGTATCGGCACGCTCGCCGGCGCAGTCCTCGGTGGATTGTTCATTCAGTTCGTGCCGTACTACGCCGAGGAAATCAACCAGGGCTTGGCGGGCATGGTGTTCGGCATCATCATCATCATCATCATGGTGTCCGCCCCAACCGGGGTGCTGGGACTCATCAAGAAGTTGCGTGCACGCTTTGTGACCGTTACTGATCCATCGGTTGTGCGACACTAGGAGTGTGAGGCGGTGCCGATGGCGTCGTCGCAGCAGCGAGAATTAAGTTCTTCGCCGAATGTCTCGGCGAGATATGCCCCTCGGGGCACCCGACAACAACAGGGGGAAGGAACCACATGAGGAAGACCACCACACGGCGTTTCGGCGCTGCGGCGCTGGCACTCTCACTCGTGGCCGCAGCTTGCGGTGGCGACGATGAGGCAGACGCTCCAGCACCGGCACCAGCAGAGGAGCCAGCAGAGGCTCCAGCAGAGGCTCCAGCAGAGGAGACCGGTCCCGGCGGTTATGTCTGGGACGGCACCACTGATGACGGAATCACCGACGACACACTCCTGATCGGCAGCAGCGGCCCGCTGTCAGGCCCGGCCTCGGCCTACAGCCCGATCACCCAGGGTGTCGGCGTCTGTGCCGACTACATCAATGGCGAGTTCGGTGGCGTCACCATGCTCGACGGCAAGACCCGCCAGATCGAGGTCGAAATCCTCGACGACGGCTACTCGCCCGAGCAAACGGTGGAGAACATTCGTCGCCTCCACGAGCAGGTCGGCGTGTTCGCCACCGTGAACGTGCTGGGTACGCCCACCAATACCGCGATCGTCGACATCGTCGAGGACAACAAGGTGCCGAACGTCTTGGTGGCCACTGGCGCCACGCGCTGGGGTCGTGACTTCGCCTCCGGTGATTACGCCTACACCATGGGCTGGCAGCCTGCCTACCAGACCGAGGGCAAGATCTACGCCGCCTACATCGCGGACAACTTCCCAGGTTCGACTGTGGCGATTCTGCAGCAGAACGACGACTACGGCGACGACTACGTCTCTGGTTTCGAGATGGGCATTGAGGGTACCGACATCGAGATTATTGCTGTCGAAACCTACGCCTCTGGCGACCCTGATGTGTCACAGCAGATGATCTCGCTGGCTGACTCCGGCGCCGACATCTTCTTCAACGTGACAACGCCGAAGTACGCCGCTCAGGCCATGGTGTCCATCGGCAGCCTCGACTGGGATCCGATCCAGTTCCTGAACAGCGTCTCCAACTCGACCGGCACGGTGCTCATCCCGGCCGCCGAGGGTGGTGGCGCCGTCGAAGGCGTGTACACCGCGAAGTGGGCAGCCGATCCGACCGACCCGGCGCTCGCCGACGACCCGGCCATGATCGAGTACCGCGATATGTGGGCCAAGTACAGCGACCTGAACACCGACGACGCGTTCGCGTTCTACGCGTGGAACAGCTGCATGGCGCAGAAGGAGATCTTCAACAACATCTACCCGACGCGCGACAGCCTGCTGGCCACCGTTGGCAACATGGACGAGATCAACATCGAAGTGCCGCTCGTGTACGCCGAGAACGTGTCCACCAGCATCAGCACTGGTGACGGCTGGCCTCTCGAGGCCATGCAGGTTGAGCAGTACAACGGTGGCGTCTGGGAGAAGCAGGGCGCCGTCGTCGACGTCGACTTCTGATCCACTAACGATCAACGTCTGACCTGAACAAACGGGTCGGGCCCTCACCTAAGGGTGCAGGGCTCGGCCCGTTTGTCATGTGCCGGCCCAAATATCGAGGACAGGGCTGGTCACGTGAGCTGGTCGCACAGGTCACCTGCCGCGCACGTCAGCGAACAGATAGTTCAGGCAGTGGAGGAGTGCCAGGCGTACGCAGAGGTGATGATCTCGTCGAGGCTGCGCGTTGCGCGCCAACCGAGTCGTTCGGCAGCGAGGCGCACATCGGCATAGACCGCGGCCGGATCTCCAGCCCGACGTCCCACCACATCATGGGGAACGGGGCGCCCGGCCACCGCTTCGGTCAGCATCAATATCTCGCGCACCGATGAACCGATACCGGTGCCCAAATTGACGCACAGGCTTCCGCGGTCAGCGAGCAGGTGCTCAACGGCGGCGACGTGGGCCACAGCGAGGTCCTCGACGTGGATGTAGTCGCGCACTCCTGTGCCGTCCGGTGTCGGGTAATCGTCGCCGAACACCTGCACCGGTCCGGACGCGCCAAGGACTGCTTTCATGACCAACGGCACAAGGTTTGTGGTCACCGACCAGTCTTCGCCGATGACTCCGTCGGTGCTGGCTCCCGCGGCATTGAAATACCGCAGGCTCACCGATGAGATGCCATGGGTGACTCCGTACCAGGAGATGATTTTTTCCATCTGGGCTTTGGACTCGGCGTACACATTCTCGGGATGCAACGGAGCGGACTCGGTGACCGGGACGACATCTGGTGTGCCATAGACCGAGGCCGATGATGAGAACACGATGCGCGACACGTCGGCCGCAGCCATTGCCTCCACCAGGTGTACCGTCCCCGCCACGTTGTTGTCCCAGTAGAGGCCCGGGGACGTCATCGATTCACCCACGCTCTTGTAGGCCGCGAAGTGCACGACCGCCTGCACGTCGTAGTTACGGCACGTGGCCGTGACGAGGTCACGGTCGGCAATCGAGCCCACGACGAGGTCGGCGCCGAGCAGGGCATCGGCGCGACCACGCTCAAGCGAATCGAGCACCACCACATTGTGGCCGGCACCGCGCAGGGCCCTCACCGTGTGCGATCCGATATACCCCGCACCTCCGGTGACCAGAATCGTCATGGCCAACACGGTATCTGTCGGGGCGTACGCTGAGGGAGTGGCACAGGGGGGATCGCGTCAGCATGTGGGATGACATGAGCGTTGCAGTTGTCCTGCCGACGTACAACGAGGCGGGGTCCATCGCGGATTGCATTCGTCGGTTCGAGGCAACCGGTTGGGTCGATGAGGTCGTGGTGGTGAACAACAATGCGCATCCGGACACCTCACCCGCGGTCGCAACGACCGGCGCGCGCGAGGTCTTCGAATCGTTGCAGGGCTACGGCGCGGCAATTCGTCGAGGCCTGAAAGAAACCGCTACCGCTGATCTCGTCTGCATCTGTGAGCCTGACGGCACATTCGACCCGGAGGACATCGCGAAGCTGTTGCCGTATATCGCCGATGTCGATGTGGTCTTCGGCACCCGCACCGTGCACGAGTTCATCTTGACCGGAGCCAACATGGGATGGTGGCTGCGGTGGGGCAATTGGGCGGTCGCGAAGCTCACCGAACTGCTCTTCAACACCGGGTGGTTGTCCGATGTCGGTTGCACGTTCCGCGTCTTGCGCCGGTCGGCAATCGATCGGCTCGGTGACGACTACGCCGGGAATGGCTCCTCGTTCGGATACGAGATGATGCTGAGAGTGATCGAGGCCAACCTCCGGTTCGTGCAGGTTCCAGTGAACTACCGTGAACGGGTCGGTACCAGCTCGGTCACAGGCAGCACCTGGACCGCGGTTGGTCTGGGAGCAGAGATGGCCGGCATGTGCCTGACCGCACGGGTGCGTGGCACGAATGCGCTCCGGCCGCGCGACTAGTCTTCGATCGTGCGCATCCTGCGAGCCCTCTTCCGGCGCCTGTCGGGTGGTGAGGTGCGCGCCTTGCGTGCCGAGGTAGCGGCAATGCGCGCAGACGTCGCGGAAATGCATCGCGTCCTGATGGATCTGAATCACGAAGTACGTACCGGGTCAGAGTCGGCGCTTCCGCTGTTTTTGGGTCACGCTGAGCGGCTGCGACTCGATGCCGATGCGGCCGTGGCAGCCACCATGGTGATCGAACGGCATCTGGCGCGTCTCGACGGCGACGCCGGGGCCGACCGCACCGCATGACCTCTGGCCAGTCCGCCCCGCTCCCGCCGCGTCTGTTCGTCGACGGGCGTGTGGTGACGCACCCGACCGCGGCCGGCAGAGGGGTGGCTCGCTACACGGTGGGCATCGTGCGCGCTGCCGCGCACGCTGGAGCCGAGGTGATGGTGCTGTGCGGCACCGGCGACGATCACGATGAATGGTCCCGCGTCGCCCCCGAGATCACGCGCCGCCCATTGCTGCCCTCGGCCGTGGCCGATGCGCCTCGAGATCGCACGTGGTTTGTCTGCACCCAGTTGATGCTCCACCCGCCGTGTCTCGATGTCATTCCGCGGTTCATCACCCACATGCGGATGCCGGTTGTCGGCGTACTGCACGATGTAATTCCGCAGCGGTTCCCTGAGCGATATCTGACCGATCCGGCCGCGCGAATCCAGGCAAGACTACGCGAGTCACTGTGCCGCACTATCGACGTGTTCTGGACAAACTCGGAGTTCACGGCCGATACCGGTGCTGTCGAGTTGGGAGTTGCACGCTCACGACTCCATCACGTCGGTGCCGTCATCGACCCAATTTTCTGCCCCGGCGACCCGGGTCCGTTACCAGTGGGCGTTCGCCCTGGCGCAGTGGTCGCGGTCACCGGTGCCGATGACCGCAAGAACACCGAACGACTGATTCGGGCGTGGTCACGGGTGCCGGACACAGCGCGGGGCGACCGCCAGCTGGTCATCGTCTGCGCTGTCGATGCCGACACTCGTAGCCGATGGCACCATACGGCTCATCATGCCGGCGTCGCCGACTCGGTGGTGATCACGGGTGTGATTGACGACACCGAACTTGTGTCGCTGTATCGCAGTGCCACCATCGGTGTGATGCCATCGCTGGAGGAGGGTTTCGGGCTGCCAGTGGCGGAATCGATTGCGTGTGGCACCCCGTGCCTGTGCTCGAACGTCTCATCGCTACCGGAGGTCGCGGGCACCTCCGAGGGGCTGTTCGATCCATATGACGTCATGTCCATGGCGGGTGCCATCTCGGCCTACCTCACCGACGCGTCGTTGCGAACTCGGCTACTGAGCGAGCAAGAAGCCGGTGGTGCACGTTGGCATCCATCTCGTGTGGGCACCCAGATGTTGGCGGCCCTGCCCGATGCCACACCAGCCAATCGCGTGGAGTCTGACATGGCCACCCATCGCCCGTCGGTCGTGTTCGCTGGCCCGCATCCCTGTGCCGACAGCGGCATCGTTGCCTACTCGGAGATGGTGCTGGCTGAATGGCCCGGCGACGCGCCGCAGCGCATGGACGACGTGCAGTTGTCGCCAGCAGAGACCAGCGGTGGCCGCTTTGCTGGTGATGATGCCTCGGGTGCCAGGGGGCTGATCGGGCATCTTGGTCGTCACGCCCACGTGCACGATCATGATCATGTAGTGATGGTGCTGGGGTCGTCAGAGCACCATGCCTTTGGCGCCGACCGGGCACGCGATGGTCGCTGCCACGTGTGGTTGCACGAACCCACACTGGTGGGTGCCGTCGTCGGGTCGTACCACTACGGCGGTGGCCGGGTCTGGATGGAGAGCCACCTTCGCGACTGGTACGGCGCTGATGCCGCTACCGACGCGGTCAGAGCTGCCCAAGAGGGCGATGCGCAGGCGCTGCACGCACAGGGGCACGATGCGTGCTCTGCCGTCGTGGCGGCGGCGCGCTCGGTGATCGTGTCAAGTGACGACGCAGCGCAGGTCATTCGGCAGTACACGAGCGCTCCCATTTTGGTGTTGCCACTCGGCCACCCGCAGCGAGCGTCCACATCGCCGCAGTTCGGCCATGTGGTGGCACTCGGCCGTGTGGACGATGGCAAACATCCGGAGGTTCTGGTGGACCTGGCTGCTGCAGATCCGCGGCTGATCATCACCGCTATTGGGCGACTATCCGATGAGGACCGGCAGCGCTGTATGGAACGCGCCCATGAGTTGGGCTGTGCCCAGCGCATTCGGTTTACCGGAGCTATCTCCGATGCCGAACGCGACGCGGTACTTGCGACAGCCTGGGTGGGAGTGCAGCTGCGCAGTGGCCATCCAGGGCAGATGTCGGCCTCCATCACCGAGCTTCTCGCACGGGCGATTCCCGTGGTGACCACCATGACGACCCACGGGGCCGATGCCGCAGGATTACGAGTGATTTCGGCCCCAGATGCCGTAGCGGTGATCAATGCGATGGACCCATGGTGGTCCGCGCAGGACTGGGCGGTGGCATCGCAGTGGGCAGCGGACACGGCTGCCTCACACACAGTGAACGAGGTGGCTCGCCGGCTGGCGACTTGGCTCGATGAGGTCGACCGCCTTCCCTCGGGGGTGTATCGATGACCTCGACAGCACCGATGGTCCGCATTGTGGTGCTCACCTTTGATGGGGGTGAACTGACCCTCGACTGTCTGGCCTCGATCGATGCCCTCGACTGGCCACGCGACCGGTTGGAGGTTGTGCTCGTCGACAACGGTTCTCTCGACGATGTCGCTGAGCGGGTACGCGCGACGATGCCCTGGGTCACGGTGGTGGAGCCGCTACGCAATCTTGGCTTCGCCGGGGGCTGCAATCTTGGGATCACACATGAGGTCAGTGGCACGTTGGTCAGCCAATTCGACTACGTGGCGCTGGTCAACAACGATGCCACCCTTCATCCCGCATGGTTGCGTGAAGCCGTTGCACACACCGGACCTGATATCGGTGGGGTGGCGTCGAAGATGCTGTTCCACGAGCGATACCAGCGGGTCCACGTCGAGGTACTGGACGAAATCGAGGGGTCGCGGCGCGACCAACTCGGTGTCTGCGTGAGCGCGGTACGCATCGATGGTGAGCGCTGCGATGAACGACTGCTGTTCGATGAGGGCTTCCACGGCCCCGTCGCACCTGATACCGCGCGTGACGAGGAGATCGCCGTGTGGTCACGCGCCGACGGTGAACTTCGAATCGTGGCCGGTGATGAGCTGGCACGCCACGTCCAACTGCGGTGCAACGCCAAGCATCCGCTCCGGGTCCGCGCCGATGGGGGAGCGGGCGCTGTGGAGTGCCTCGTTGGCGCTGATGGCGAGACTGTGTACTCGCAGATCGATGTCGATGTTGCCCCCGATGCGGTGGATCTCGTGAACAACGTTGGGTCAGAGCTCTACGAATGGGGATTTGCGGGTGACCGCGGGTTCATGGCCATCGATGACGGCACCTGGGATGCGCCCACGGAGTGCTTCTCGTGGTGCGGGGGCGCGGTGCTGCTCTCGGCGGCGCATCTTGATGAGGTGGGACTGTTCGACGAATCCTTGTTTCTGTATTACGAGGACACAGAACTCTCGTGGCGTGCTCGGCGACTCGGATGGCGGCATGTCGTCGCACCTGCCGCGGTCGTACGCCACCGTCATGCCAGCTCGTCCGGTGTCGGGTCAGATGTGTTTCGGTACCACACCGAACGCAATCGGTTACTCGTTGCACTGGCTCACGCCCCGGCACGCACGGTGTTGGGAGCGTGCGCTCTTGAGGTTCGCCACGCGGTGCGGGTCCATATCTCTCATCTGGTGCTGCGGCCTCTTCGGTTGCAGATGCCGGCCCGCATTGAACCACGACATCGCCGACGGGTGCTCGTCGGCGTTCTCCGCGGTGCTCCGGCGATGCTGCGCCGGCGATGGAGCCGCGGAGCAGCCGTTCGTCGTCGCGCCATCACCCGGCGCTGGCAGATGGCGAAGTGGTCATGAAAGTTGCTGTCTACGACCTGTACTGGAGCACCTACGGTGGCGGCGAGCAGGTCGATGCCGCGATCGCCGAATGCCTTGCTCGTGCCGGCCACAGCGTCACCCTCCTCGGTCCGCACCCGGTTGATGCCGAGATGATGCGTCGTCGCTTGGGTCGAGACCTGTCGGGGTGCGACTACCGACAAGTGCGCGACGACGACGAGGCATCGGCCGCCAGCGCTGATGTCGACCTGTTTATCAATGGCACCTATTTATCGACCGCGGTGAACCGGGCCCGGTGGGGCATGTACTACGTGCATTTCCCTGAGGTTCCAGCCACTCGTCGACAGCGCACAATCCAGATGGTCGCGGCTGCTGGCCACCGGATGCTCGCGGGACGATCCCAACTACCGCCGGCATTGAGTGGGGTACGTGATGGCCTGGCTCGTCGCCGGCGTGATGTGCGCTGGGTGCAGAGCTATACGACGGTGTGCGCGAACTCTGGGTACACCGCACAGTGGGTTGAACGGCTATGGCCATGCGCAGCAGAGGTGCTCTATCCGCCTGTCGAGCCAATAGTCGGTCGTGCCGTCAGCGAACGTTCGGGCATCGTGTCGGTGGGGCGGTTCTTCGACCGCCGGTTTGGGCACTGCAAGAAACAAGATGTGCTCCTCGATGCCTTCTGCTCCATCGAGGCCGATGGCGCAGACGACCTTGCGTTGTCGCTCGTTGGTGGTGCGGATGGTCAGAGTCGGGACTATGTCCTCGGACTGCGCCGCGCTGCGGTCGGCCACAACATCGATGTGCGCGTCAATGTCGCCCGTTCTGAGGTCATCGACCGCTTGTCGGCCGCCGCGTTGTTCTGGCATGCCGGTGGTATCGGGGAGGACCCCGCTCGGCATCCTGATCGATTCGAACACTTCGGTATCGCGGTGGTTGAAGCCATGTCCGCTGGATGTGTGCCGATGGTGTTCGGTGCGGCGGGACCCGCCGAGATCGTGCGTGACGGGGTCGACGGCATCCATTGGCACACCATCGACGAGTTGACGGAGGCGACCCGCTCACTGCTGGCTGACCCACAGCGTCTTGAGCAGATGTCGATTGCAGCACGTGAACGTGCTCGCCGATACTCGATTGATGAATTCGATACCGCGCTCAGCGCCATCGTTGACCGTCTGAGCTGACAGCACGTCAAACAAATACTGACGCTAGGGCCGCTGGTGCCAGTGCGTGGCTATTCGTTCATCGTGAATGTGAGCGCGGCAACGTTGGCGGAATCGGCCACTGCCGCACGCCAGCGACCGCTGTCAACAAGATCGACCCCGCCGGTGACGGTGAGCGCATCAACGACGGCTGCCCAGGCGGCCTCACCGTCGACGATGTCGACAATCACAGCAGTTCGACGGGGGACCTCGTTCAACGATGGTCGGTCGAGTCGTGCTGAGATGGCCGGCAGATCCACCGTTGCGATCACCGTCCACGCCGATGATGACTCCACCCTGATGGCGCCCGCGCCGAGGCCGACGAGAGACGACTCGAGAGCCACGAGGTCGTCGCGATTCTCGTTGCTGATCACCGGTTCGGTTGTGGCGACGCCGATGACCGTCACTGCCGCTATCCCCGCCAGCACGACAGCGCTGACGGTTGGGCGGGAGCGTTGGGGAAGGGCCGACAGCGCCACCGTGACCCACCACGCCATAGACGGAGCGGTCATTGCTACGCAGGTGACTGTGTCGGCCCCTGGGCCACACACCACCAGTACCGCAACCGCCACTGGTAGTGGTACCAGCATGGTGTCGCGCGCCGATGGGCGGCGCCACAACATCACAAGTGCGGGAACAGCAATAGCGGCAGCAACAGCAGCGACAAGGGGCCACCGCCGGGCGCTGTCATCTGAGGTGATCCACGCCGCCCAGAGCGCATCGGCCGCAGACTCCCAGCGGGCGGCCGACCAGCCGATCGATTGCATCAGATCGCCGAGGCCATCGGCACCATCACGCACGCTCGTCAGAATGCGCGGTAGGGCCCCGATAGCAAGGCCCGCCGTCACCAGCACTGCACCGGTGGTGTCCGGGCGTGTTCGTGTCGAACCTGCGGAGGCCAGCAGTGCGGCCACGATGACGAGTGCTGCGGGGGTAGCCCACAGAGCAACCCCCACCAATAGTCCCACGACAAGCCATGGCGTCGGCCGAGGGGAAGTGATGACGACCTGCGCCCACAGAGTGGCTGCAACGGCCACCAGCACTGGTCCAGCGACGGCAGACTCACTCACCCAGACCGCCGATGCGGTCATCGTCAGCGCAGTCAGCAGTGCGGGCCACACCCCGCTGAGTCGTCGCGCGCCCAGTCGATAGGTGGCAGTGGCTACTGCAGCGAGCAGTGCGATGGTGAGCACCGCTGCAGCGGTGCCCCGGCCAACAACCCCGCCAGAGGCCCACTCCATGATATGTCCGGGATTGCCCGTCGCATCTGCGGGGCCGATGAGCGGGCGCGTGCCCTCGGTGAACCACCGAGCGAGGCCGCGATGGCGATCACGGGTCGATGTGGCCGGCGCCCAGATGCGGGCCGCGCAAGCAGCCAGCGACGCAAGGCCAACCGCTGCCCACAGGCCGAGGTGTTCGCGTCGCGTCACATCCAGATCGTCGCATCACCACGAGCGCCGCTCGCGGATAGGCGCTCGTTGTGATGGGCTCAGCGGGCCCAGACCACAGGGGTCCAGCGTAGGACCGTGCTCGGTTCGTCGCCCACGATCGTCGCGGTGGTCTCCAAGCGGAGCAAGCGACCAGATCCGGCAGCGCAGGTGTCCACCAGCCGATGCTCGAACTCGAGAAGGTCACCTTCGAACGTTGGCGCGAGGTGATCGCATCCGTCCCAGGCAACAACATGGCTCATCGAGGGGCACACCCGACTGAGCGATGCCTGTGCCATGGCTTGCACGTGACCCCCGTACACGAGGCGCCGCCCGCCAGGGCCTGTCGTTGCATCACGATGGACGGCAGCCTGGTTGAACGTGCTGCGGGCAAATGGCGCCGCGAGGTCGATGTGGTCACGCAGTGGGTCCACGCGGACATCACCAGACGTCCAGTTCTCGGCCGGTAGAGAATTGAGATCCCAGCCGGGTACGGCATCGATGAGATCGGCGAGGTCACCCGGTTCGGAGGGCCCGGGGATGTCATCGGCGTGACCTGTGCCGCCGGCACGCGCGGGGATGAGCGCGCAACGTTCGTATGCCAACACTGGGCCTGCATCGGCATCGGTGCGGATACCGAGCCACACCTTCCCGCGGTGCTGATCGCCTTTGGGCGACCCCTCACGCATACCGAGAACGGTCGTGGTGGTTCGCAGCGTTTCACCGATCTCCACCGGCCGCAGAACTCTCACCGAGCGGTAGTACAGATTGGCGATCGCTCGGCGGGTTGCATTGGTCGTCTGTCCGATCGATACGTGCATGACCAAGCCCGGGTGGGCGAGGCGCCCACTCGAACCCGACACCGATGAGTACAGACCCGCATCAGCGACGAGGGCGTGCTGGTCGCCGGTAACGGCGCGGTACCACGTGTTGTCGGCTTCGGTCAGCGTGAGCGAGGGGAGTGGAGGCACAACGCCACCAGGTGTGAAATCCTCGAAGAAGGGGCCAAGTTCATGTGAGGGGACCATGCCCGAACCCTACTGGGACGGATGCGTATGCGAGATGGTCACGGTGCACGTAGTGCGGCGAGTGTTGCAGCGAGGTCGAGTGCTGCGAGTGCCGCCTCTGCGCCCTTGTTGGTGAGCGCGGGGGCATCCGTCGTTATGTCTACATCGGCAGTATCTGCTGAGTCGCCGACATCGTCGCGTGCTGCCTCGGTGTCCGCACCGAGTTGGCGCAGATCAGCCGAACGGACGTCGGCCTGCTCCACGGTGTCGACGGTGAGAATCCCATTGGTCACAGCCACGGGGCTGCTCGTCGCCACCCGATCGATGCCGAGTGCACTGGTCTCGGCCACGATTTCAAAGTGGTACGTGTCACCGCGGATCACCGTGCCGAGCGCGATGACCGCATCGAAACGTCCAGAGTCACAGGCTGCTCGTACGGCCTGGGGAGCCTCGAGCGCACCAGGAATCCAGATGGTGATGATGTCGGTAGAGGCAACACCGTGGGCGTTGAGAGCGTCGATGGCACCGTCGCGCAAGCGATTGACGATGAGATCGTTGAAGCGCGCACACACGAGTGCGACGCGATACCCCGTGCCGTCAACATCAACCGTGGCACCCGATGACAGGTTGTGACTCATCCGTGACCGCCATCGGGAACATCAACCGGCGCCGGGGTGAGGGCGTCGTCGGGAATGAGATGTCCCATCCGTTCCACCTTGGTGCGCAGGTAGCGCTCGGCTTCAGGATGGATGGGGACATGGATGGCTTCGCGTCCCGCAATGGTTATACCGAAGCCGTCGAGGCCTCCGTACTTGGCAGGGTTGTTCGTGAGAAGTTTTAGGTTCGTCACACCGAGATCGACAAGGATCTGCGCGCCGATGCCGTACTCGCGCGAGTCGACCGGCAGTCCAAGTTCGGTGTTCGCGTCAACGGTGTCGTAGCCGGTGTCCTGCAGGGCGTAGGCGCGGAGTTTATGACTGATGCCAATGCCGCGACCCTCGTGGCCTCGTAGGTAGACGATCACGCCTCGACCGGCCTCGGCCACGCGTCGCATGGCTTCATCCAACTGTGGTCCGCAATCGCATTTCACACTGGAGAACACATCGCCGGTCAGACACTCGCTGTGCACCCGCACCAACACTGCATCATCGGGGGTTGTGGTGGCGACGTTGCCCATGACGAATGCGAGGTGGGTCTGGCCATCCAGAATGCTCTGGAATGCGTGGCACCGGAACTCACCGAACGCGGTGGGTACTCGGGCATCGGCAGTACGGACAACCAATTTCTCGCTACGGCTTCGGTGGCGGATCAGATCAGCGATCGAGATAAACGGCAGGCCGTGTTCGTCGGCGAACGCCCGCAGTTCGCGGCCGCGCATCATCGTGCCGTCGTCATTCACTAGTTCGCAGAGCACGCCTGCGGGCGCGCGCCCGGCCAGATGTGCGAGATCCACGGCGGCCTCGGTGTGCCCGGCGCGTTTCAACACGCCACCTTCGCGGGCTTGCAACGGGAAAATGTGGCCGGGACGGTTGAATTCCTCAGCGCGCACGGTGGGGTCGGCCAGCGCGCGTAACGTGACCGCACGATCCGCGGCGGAGATACCTGTTGAGGTTCCGGCGCGGAGATCCACAGTGACCGTGAACGCGGTTCCTTGCGCTTCGCTGTTGGCCACTGGTGGCACCATGAGCGGGAGGCGGAGGTCGGCGCACCGTTCGCCGGTCAATGCCGAGCAGATCACACCGGAGGTGTACCGCACGAAGAAGCCGATGGCCTCTGGGGTGGCGGCGTCGGCAGCCATGATCAGGTCGCCTTCGTTCTCGCGGTCCTCGTCATCGGCAACGACGACGATGCCACCGGCTGCAATCGCTGCGATCGCCTCGGAGACCTCGTCGAGGCGGTAGGGGGGTGTGGCCTCGGTGTCCATCTGGGTCCCCGTTGTATCTGATCCGCTCACTCGTTCCCCCCTCGGAGGCTATCGATATGGGGCTGCAGCATCTGCTCGACGTACTTCGCCATGACATCAACTTCGATATTGACCGGATCCCCTGGCACCCGACGCCCGAGTGTGGTCACTTCGGCCGTATGTGGGATCACGGCCACCGAGAATGTGCCGTCAGTGACGTCGACAACGGTCAAGCTCACACCGTCCACGGTCACCGAACCCTTCTCTACAAGATAGGGAAGCAGGCGTTCGGGAATTCTTACCCGCAGATCAGGAACTGCGGCGACAATTTCGCCGACACCGTCCACGTGGCCTTGGACAAGGTGTCCACCAAGTCGCTGTGATGCCTGCACGGCACGTTCCAGATTGACGACGTCACCGGTGTGTGCCGAGGCGAAGGATGTGCGCGCGATGGTCTCATCGGATAGGTCGGCGCTCCATCGTCGGTCATCAAACTCGATCACGGTGAGGCAGCATCCATTGACGGCAATTGACGCACCGAGCTCGGCATCGGTGAGTACGACAGGCGACTCAACGCTGAGCCGGCCGGCATCGAACGCGACGATGTGGCCGATTTCTTCGACAATTCCAGTGAACATCAGGTCTGGCCTCCATGGGAGTTGCGGTGAATTCGGGTGGCGGGAACGACGGTGAGTCGGACATCGTCACCGAGATGCTCGGTGTGCACGATGCGCCCTCTCCAGACGTCGTCGATTGAGGCGGCGGAGCTACCGCCGAGCAGGGGCCGACCGGCGTCACCCCCGACGAGTGCTGGCGCGATGTAGATCTCCCAACGGTCGATCAGGTCGGCTGCATGCCACGCTGCGAGAAGGGTGGCCCCACCTTCGAGCAGCACACTGAGATGGCCTTCTGCGCCGAGTACAGCCAACAATTCGTCCGGTTCGTCCAGCCACTCGCGGCACGGGCGCACTCGGGCATCCGCGGGCACCGATCCCATCACGACGCGCAGTGGGTCGGGTCCGGTGACATGGCGCACGGTCAGTTCTGGGTCATCGGCCCGCACGGTGCCGGCTCCGACGACGATCACATCGGCGTCCGCTCGTAGACGGTGCACATCGGTGCGTGCCTCCACGCCGGTGATCCATTGCGATGTTCCGTCGGCGGCGGCCGTTCGTCCATCGAGCGTTGTGGCCATCTTCGCAACGACATAGGGGCGTCCGGTGCGGCGATGGTGAAGGTACGCAGCGAGATCGTCGCTCACGCCGGCCGCATCAACACCGGTCACGACCTCAATGCCAGCTGAGCGCAGGGCGTGGATGCCGGCGCCGTTCACTCGGGGATCAGGATCGGTGACGGCGATCACTACACGGGCAATTCCAGCGGCGATGACGGCATCGGTGCACGGTGGCGTGCGGCCGTGGTGGCTGCACGGTTCCAATGTGACGACCAGAGTTGCGCCCCGGGCTGCTTGTCCGGCGTTGGCGAGCGCGGTCACTTCGGCATGCGGACCGCCCGGTTGGGCGGTGGCCCCGGTGCCGAGCACATTGCCGTGTTCATCGATCACCACCGCTCCGACGCCGGGGTTTGGTCGAGCCAGAATCCGCGCGTCGCGCCCGAGCATTCGTGCCGCACCCATGGCATCGAGTACCCCGGAATTGGCATCGGTTGGGCCAGCATCAGGTTGTAAGCCTGTGAAGGTGCTGCGTGGGAGGTCGGTGGGTGGCATGGTGGTGTGAACACGCCACGGGGCAGGGCGACGGATGGCTCCGTCGTGACTGCTCCCATCCGGACTATGACCGTCGGCCCCGGAATTCCACCGGATCGGCCCCTGTGGCTGACGCCGTAGGGGTTCGTGGGCTGTTACCACCGGTCGGGAATTCCACCCGAGCCCCGCAGTCGTATTGTCAGTTGTGGCGACGTATGTCGCAGAGCCAAGGGTAGCGGTCACCTGCATGTCTGGCGCGCCGAGCATGGTGTGCGAGCGATCTGGCGCTCTGCTAGTTTGACGGCCGTCGTGAAGCGAGTCCTGTGAGGCTCGCACGGCGAGGAGACAACATGACGAGGCACAAACAGGTCCTCGGGCCTGACGATGTGCGCCGGGCTGTGACCCGTATGGCGCACGAAATCATCGAACGCAATCGTGGCCTTGTAGACGTCGTCCTCGTCGGTCTGCAGAGCGGCGGCGTGTGGCTCGCAGAGCAGTTGGCGTCTGAAATCGCGCGCATCGAACGTCCCGTCCCCGTCGGCGTGGTCGACGTCTCAATGCATCGCGACGACATCGGCTTGCGGCCGGTGACCCCGGGTGCCATCACTGACCTTCCGGTGGATGTCACCGGTGCATGCGTGGTCTTGGTCGACGATGTCTTGTTCACCGGTCGCACGGTGAAAGCGGCGCTCGACACCATCACGGACTACGGCCGGCCACGGTCGGTGCAGCTTGCTGTGCTTGTCGATCGTGGGCATCGAGAATTGCCGATACGTCCCGACTTCATTGGCAAGAACCTTCCGACATCGGCACATGAGACCGTGGAGGTCAGCGCCGATGGTGTGGTCATTGCCGAGGGAGGTGGCGAATGACCGCGGCTCGTCGACATGTGCGCTCAATCGACGAGGTGGGTCGCGAGCGCATCATCAAACTGCTGGCCCTCACCGGTCACATGCACGAGATCAATCAGCGACCGGTTCCCAAGGTTCCTGCCCTACGCGGCCGTGTCGTGTGCAACTTGTTCCTCGAGGACTCCACGCGCACACGACTCAGTTTTGACACCGCTGCCAAACGTCTCGGCGCTGACACTGTCGCCTTCACCGGTTCGGGATCCAGCCTGAGCAAAGGTGAGAGTCTGCGTGACACCGTCGAGACCGTCGCGGCGATGCGTCTGGATGCCATCGTGGTGCGTCATCGCTCGGCAGGCGCCCCGTGGCAGATCGCCCAATGGTGCGAGGCGGCCATCGTCAACGCCGGAGATGGGCGGCATGCACATCCCACTCAGGCGCTGCTCGACGCGTACACGATCGGGCGGCGAACCGGTCGCGGTGCCGACCTCTCGGGTCTTCGGGTTGCCATCGTTGGCGACATCGTCAATTCGCGGGTCGCGCGCAGCACTACAGCAATCGCCTCAATGCTCGGGGCGGAGGTGACCCACGTCGGTCCGTCCACTCTGCTCGATCCACGGCTGGATGTGCAGCGGTGCACCGACCTTGATCAGATCATCGGTGACGTGGATGTGCTCTACATGCTGCGGATGCAGAACGAGCGCATGGACGCGGCTCCGGTGCCTCCCGGCGGCGAGTACACGCGACGGTTCGGTTTGACGCCGGAGCGGGCCGCCAACATTCGCACCGATGCGCTGCTCATGCATCCGGGGCCGATCAACCACGGCACAGAAATGACCGTCGACCCATCGACCATGCCGCAGAGCGCGATCACGGATCAGGTGAGTTACGGGGTAGCAGTGCGGATGGCCGTGCTCTTTGATCTGTTGGGTACCGGCGAGATGGAGGAGGAGTCATGACCGATGCGGGATGTGGGGCTGTGGTGGACGACATCGTGATCACCGGCGGGACGCTGGTCGATCAATCCGGTTCCCGACGCGGGGATGTTCGGATCCGTGATGGGCGCATCGTTGAGGTCGCCGAGTCGTTGACCGTCGGTGACGAACGGGTGATCGATGCAGCAGGGCTACTCGTCACACCAGGATTTGTTGATCTGCACACCCATCTGCGTGAACCCGGTATGCCCGAGGCCGAGACCATCGAAAGTGGATCACGGGCGGCGGCTCTTGGTGGGTACACGGCGGTGGTGGCGATGCCGAACACCGACCCCACTCAAGACAGCGTGGAGGTTGTGGAATGGGTTGCGGCGCGAGGACGTGCTGCTGGTTGGTGTGATGTGTACCCCTCTGGGTCGATCACGATCGGACGCGCCGGACGAGAACTCACCCCGATAGCCGATCTTGCCGCGGTGGGGGTGCGGCTGTTCACCGACGATGGCTCTGGGGTCCAAGACGATGCAGTGATGCGCCGAGCGTTGGAGTACGCCGGAGACCTCGATGTCCGACTGGCGCAGCATTGCGAGGTCGCCACCTTGACCCGTGGCGCTGTGATGCACGAGGGCCACTGCTGTTCCACGCTGGGTTTGCCGGGTTGGCCGGCGCTCGCCGAGGAGTTGATGGTGCATCGCGATATCGAGCTGGTGCGGCTCACGGGGTCGAGCGTCCATCTCTTGCACCTCTCCACCGCACGCAGCGTCGAGCTTGTACGCGAAGCCAAGGCCGATGGTCTCGCGGTGACCGCCGAGGCCACACCACATCACATCAGCCTCACCGATGAGCGTCTCCGTGGCTTTGATGCCGTCTTCAAAGTGAATCCGCCGCTGCGCACGATGGCCGACATCGAGGCTGTCCGCGACGGCCTCATCGACGGCACCATCGATGCCATCGCGACCGATCACGCGCCGCACCCTCGGCATCACAAGGAACGACCACTCGAAGAGGCGCCCCCGGGCATGCTCGGGCTGGAGACGGCGCTGGGTGTTGCCCGCGCGAGTCTGGAATGCAGCTGGGAGCATCTGGTCGGTGCGTTGTCCTGGCGGCCAGCAGCGATTGCCGGTGTCGCTGATCGCCACGGTCGTCCCTTTATCGCCGGGGAACCAGCCAATATCTGCGTGATCGACCCGGATCTGCAGTGGCGTGTCGATCCGGCAGCGCTTGCCTCACGCAGCACCAACACCCCCTTTATCGACATTGATCTGACCGGACGGGTGCGGCACACCGTGCATGACGGCCGCGTTGTGGTCGCTGATGGATCGGCGGTCACTCGGTGAGGGGACGGGGTGCCAGCCACACGATCGACAGGAGGACGACGTCATGAGTGGAACGATCAGGCCGGGGCATCTTGTGCTCACCGACGGCAGCATCTTTGAGGGTGAAATCATCGGGGCAGATGTGCCGATTTCAAGTGGCGAGGTGGTGTTCAACACGGCGCTGTCGGGGTACCAGGAAATTCTCACCGACCCGAGTTATGCCGGCCAGATCGTCACCTTCACCTATCCGCATATCGGTAACTACGGCGTCAACGATGCCGATGCTGAGTCGCGGTCAATGTTCGCCTCTGGGGTGATTGTGCGCGATCTCGCTCGACGCGCTAGCAACTATCGCAGCCAGGGACATCTCGCCGAACTCCTCGCTCGTGAGGGGCGGGCGGGTATTGCCGGGGTCGACACTCGCCGCCTTACGCGGATTTTGCGTGAGCAGGGTTCACTGAATGGCGCCTTTGGCACGGCCGAGGTCGATGAACTGGCGGCGGTAGCAGCTGGCGAACCTGGCACCGGTGGCGTCGACCTCGTCGCCCGGGTGACCTGCGATTCGCCCTACACCTTCGGTGAGGGTCCGCGTCGCGTGGTGGCGTATGACTTTGGCATCAAGACCACAATCCTGCGGTCGCTGGCACGTCACGCGATGGTGGAGGTGGTGCCGGCACACACCTCCGCGGCCGAGATTCTTGCCCGTCAGCCCGATGGCGTGTTTTTATCGAATGGCCCCGGAGATCCCGCCGTGCTCGATCCGATTGTGGAGCAGGTGGCTGGCTTGGTCGGTCAGGTACCGCTGTTCGGTATCTGCCTCGGCCATCAGCTGCTCGCCCGTGCCATCGGCGCCGACACCGTCAAGTTGCCCTTTGGACATCACGGTGGCAACCATCCGGTGAAAGACCTGACAACGGGGCGGATTGAGATCACCAGCCAGAATCACAACTTCGCGGTGGACGCCGATTCATTCGCCGGGCTCGCCCGCACGGTGCAGATGACCCATATCAACTTGAACGACGGGGTCTGCGAAGGTCTCGAGGTGGTGGGGGAGCGGTGTTTCTCTGTGCAGCATCACCCCGAAGCAGGTCCCGGTCCGCATGACAGCGCGTACCTATTCGATCGTTTTGCCGATCTCATCGATTCCGCAGGAGGCCAGTGATGCCGCGTCGTGACGACATCTCGTCGATCCTCATCATCGGGTCAGGGCCGATCGTCATCGGTCAGGCGTGCGAGTTCGATTATTCCGGCACCCAGGCCTGTCGCGTGCTCCGCGAGGAGGGCTACCGGGTGATTCTCGCTAATTCGAATCCGGCGACGATCATGACCGACCCGGATTTTGCCGATGCGACCTACATCGAACCGTTGACCTGGGAGGTGCTCGCATCGATCATCGAGCGTGAACAACCCGATGCGGTGTTGCCCACACTCGGCGGCCAGACCGGTCTGAACTTGGCGATGGAACTCTTCGAGCGGGGTCTGATCGGCGCGTCTGGTACCCCCGAGATGATCGGGGCGAACGCTGAAGCGATTGCCACCGCCGAGGACCGTCACCAATTCAAAGAGGCCATGTTGGGCATCGGGCTTGATGTACCCAGGTCGGGTATTGCGCACAACATGGACGATGCGCGCCGTGTGGTCGACGAGATCGGTTTGCCGGTCATTATTCGTCCGGCGTACATCCTCGGTGGTCGTGGCACGGGTATCGCTGCCACAGTTGAGGAATTCGAACGCGTGGCCGCCAACGGCATCTCCGCCAGCCCCATTTCGGAGATCTTGATCGAAGAGTCGATCGCGGGATGGAAGGAGTACGAACTCGAGGTGATGCGCGACCGTGCGGACAATGTTGTGATCATCTGCTCCATCGAGAATGTCGACCCGATGGGGGTGCACACCGGTGACTCGATCACCGTGGCGCCGCAGCAGACGCTCACCGATGTCGAGTACCAAGAGATGCGCGATGCCGCCATTGCGTGTATCCGGCGTGTCGGAGTCGAAACGGGCGGATCGAACGTCCAGTTCGCTGTTGACCCGTCGAGTGGACGTCAGGTGGTCATTGAGATGAATCCCCGGGTGTCGCGTTCCTCGGCGCTGGCGTCAAAGGCCACGGGATTTCCCATTGCGAAGATTGCGGCTCGGCTCGCCGTTGGATACACCCTCGACGAGATTCCTAACGACATTACCCAGGCCACGCCGGCCAGTTTTGAGCCGGTGATCGACTACGTGGTCACCAAGATTCCGCGATGGGCATTCGAAAAGCTCCCCGGCACATCAGGCGTGCTCGGCACCCAGATGCAATCGGTCGGTGAGGTCATGGCGATTGGGCGCACCTTTCCCGAGAGCCTGCAGAAGGCGATGCGTTCACTTGAGCAGGGGCGTCTCGGATTGCTCGGTGATCATGGCAGTGACCTGTATGAGCAGATCCCCCTCGACGAACTTGAACGTCGTGCAGCCATCGCCACGCCCGATCGTATCGGCCAGGTCGGTGAACTTCTCCGACGGGGTGTTGATGTGGACCGCGTGCATGAGATCACCCGGATCGATCTGTGGTTCTGCGATCAGATGGCCATCATCGCCGATGAGTACCACCACCTCATCGCGCACGGCATGGACCAGATGACCAGCCGCGATTGGCGCCGGGCAAAGCGCCTGGGGTTTGGTGACGCGCAGTTGGCGCACATGTGGGGCACCACCGAATCGTCGGTGCGTGCGGCACGGCTGCTCGCCGGCGTGCGGCCGACCTACAAGACGGTGGACACGTGTGCGGCGGAGTTTGCTGCGAACACCCCCTACCACTACTCGACGTGGGAGGACGAGGACGAGATCGCTCCAAGTGACCGAGAGAAGGTCCTCATTCTGGGATCGGGTCCGAACCGGATCGGTCAGGGTATTGAGTTCGATTACTGCTGCGTTCACGCCTCGTTCGCGCTCGCGGATGCCGGTTACGAGACCATCATGTTGAACTGCAATCCCGAGACGGTGTCCACGGATTACGACACCAGTGACCGGTTATATTTCGAACCGCTCACGATCGAAGACGTGATGAATGTGATCGATGCGGAGTCGCCGATGCGGGTGGTGGTATCGCTCGGAGGGCAGACCCCGTTGAAACTCGCTGGCGACCTGCCGCCAGAGCTGGTCGCAGGGACCTCGGCCGCATCGATCGATGCCGCCGAGGACCGCGAACTGTGGAATCGCATGTGTGACGAATTGCAGATCCCACAGCCCCCGGGTGGAACAGCCCACGACCTTGACTCTGCGCGGGCTATCTGTGCCGACGTTGGCTATCCGGTGCTGGTGAGGCCGAGCTACGTGCTCGGTGGCCGGGCGATGCAGATCGTGCATGATGACGATCATCTCGCGCGGGCAATGGCCGAACTGGCTGGCGACGGCGCGCTCGGTCGTGAGGGTGGTCTCTCCGCCGAACGGCCGGTGCTGATCGACCGATTCCTCGCCTCGGCGATTGAGGTCGATGTTGATGCCATCAGGGATCACACCGGAGAGGTGCTCATCGGTGGCGTGATGGAACACGTCGAAGAAGCCGGCGTGCACAGCGGCGATTCGGCCTGTGCGATACCTCCGCAGACCCTGCCCGACTGGGTGGTGGAGGTGATCCGGTCCTACACCGCTGCGATCGCCGAACGACTCGATGTGCGCGGATTGATCAATGTGCAATTCGCTGTGGTGGGCACCACGGTGTACGTCATCGAGGCCAATCCTCGCGCATCGCGAACGGTGCCGTTTGTCGCGAAGGCCACCGGGGTGCCGTTGGTCAAAATTGCGGCACGGGTCATGCTCGGGGCGACCTTGGCCGAGCTACGCGCCGAGGGCCTGCTCGGCGACCCCGTTGGAGGGCATGTGGCGGTGAAAGAAGCGGTGCTGCCCTTTAACCGCTTCCCCGAGGTCGACCCGGCACTTGGGCCCGAGATGCGCTCCACGGGCGAGGTCATGGGAATCGACCGCACGTTTGGTCGAGCCTTCTTCAAGGCCGAACTCGCCGCTGGCATGCTGTTGCCATCGACGGGCACCGTGTTCTTGTCGCTCAACGATCATGACAAGCCCGCAGGGATCGTGGTCGCCCGGCGCATGGTGGAGCGTGGCCTTCGCATCGTCGCGACCGAGGGAACCGCCGACCACCTGCGGCGCTATGGCGTGCCGGTGGACCAGGTGCTGTCAAAGGTCACCGATGACGACACAGGGCCAAACGCGGTCGACCTGATCGCCTCCGGAGGTATCGACTTTGTCGTCAATACGCCGCGTGGCTCATCGGGGCGCAGCGACGGCGAGCAAATCCGGACTGCTGCGACAGCACACGGCGTTGGCTGCGTGACCACGGTCGCAGCCGCACTTGCCGCAGTGCAGGGGCTCGCCGAGACCGCCGGTCAACCCCTTGATGTGATGACGCTGCAGGAGTACCACGGGCGTGCCACGGTCTGACTCGCCGGTCGTTGAGTGCGATGTGCACGTCGGTGACGTGCATCTGCGATCGCCGATGATGACGGCATCGGGTACGGCGGGATACGGCGCGGAGCTGCTCGGCCACTTCGATGTGGCGCGGCTCGGTGCCGTGGTCACAAAATCACTGGCCCCTTATGAATGGGAGGGCAACCCGGCGCCGCGCCTTCACCCGGTCGGTGCTGGAATGATTAACGCTGTTGGTCTGCAGGGGCCGGGGGTCGAGTACTGGTTGCACAACCTCCTGCCGCCGCTCGTGGAGGCCGGCGCGGCTGTGGTCTGTTCGATCTGGGGGCGCAGCGTGGACGACTACGCCCGGGCAGCCGACATGCTCGCGCAAGCGCCAAGCGAGGTGATCGCTGTAGAGGTGAACCTGTCGTGCCCCAATCTTGAGGGACGTGGATCGATATTTGCCCACGACGCCGCATTGTCGGCCGAGGTCATGGATGCGTGTTCGGTGGCAGGCCGGCCGCTGTGGGCAAAACTCAGCCCGAACACGGATCGCATTGTTGATGTGGCCGGTGCCGTCGTTGACGCTGGCGCTGATGCACTCACTCTGGTCAACACCCTTCTTGGTCTCGCCATCGATCCGCAGACGCGGCGGCCGGCCCTCGGCAATGGCGGAGGTGGGCTGTCGGGCCCACCGGTGCATGCCGTCGCCGTGCGAGCCATCGCCGACGTTCATCGGGCAATGCCCACGGTGCCGATCATCGGCGTTGGCGGTATCAGCACCGGTTGGGATGCCATCGAGATGATGCTGGTGGGTGCCAGCGCCGTGCAGGTCGGCACAGCGTCGTTTGTCGACCCGCGTGCCCCGCTGCGTATCGCTGCGGAGATGGTGCGATGGGCGCGCGACAATGGTGTGGAGCGCCTCGGGGACCTCACAGGTTCCGCCATCGGATGAGTTGCACTGGCTAGCGTCTGGGCATGACATCTCCTCCGTCCCTCACCCCCGAGCAGCGGGAGGCGGCACTCGCCAAGGCTGCTGCCGCTCGGGCTGCGCGTGCCGAGATCAAGGCTCGGCTGAAGATGGGTTCGCTAACCCTCGCCGAGGTACTGGCCTCTGATGACGTCAACATCCACAAGATGAAAGTCCTTGCCATGCTCGAATCTCTGCCGAAGGTCGGCAAGGTAAAGGCACGGCGCATCATGGATGAGATCGGTATTGCGGAGAACCGGCGCATCCAGGGTCTCGGAGCGCAGCAGCGCACGGCGCTGCTCGACCGTCTCGGTGGTTGAGGGGGCATCAACGTCGGTTGGCGACGGTCTGGTGATCGTCGTCTCCGGCCCGGGCGGTGTGGGCAAAGGAACGATCGTCGAACTGCTTGTGGCCCGCGACCCTCGACTGCATCTCAGTCGCTCGTGGACAACCCGCGACCGGCGACCTGGCGAGTCCGACCAGGCGTACGTCTTTGCGTCGCCAGAGCAGTTTGAGGAGCGCATCGCGGCGGGTGGTTTTTTGGAGTGGACCGAATTCATCGGCAACTACTACGGCACGCCACACCCGGACCCCGACGATCTGCATCAACGAGATCTGGTGCTAGAGATCGAACTCGACGGTGCCCAGCAGGTCAAGGCGGCATACCCCGAAGCAGTGCTGTTGTTTCTGCTGCCGCCCTCTCGCGAGGAGCAGGAGCGGCGGCTTCGCGGACGGGGCGATCCGAACGACAAAGTCTTCGCGCGATTACGCAAGGCCGAGTCCGAAGAGCCCATCGGCCGGCAAATCGCCGACCACGTGGTCGTGAACGATCGATTGAGCGACACCGTTGATGAGATGTTGTCGATCATCGCGTCGGAGAGGGATCAGCGCCGTTCAGGATTAGGATCGGCGTCGTGAGCGCCACCCACGACTCCATGACGAATCCTCCGGTCGAGAACCTTCTCGCCCGTGTCGACTCAAAATTCGAATTGGTCACCCTTGCCGCCCGTCGGGCCCGTGACATCAACTCCTACTTCAATCAGCTCGGTGGCGGTCTTGGTCATATGGTGCCGCCGCAGGTGTCAACCACTGCACGCAAGCCGCTCAGCGTCGCCTTCGAGGAAATCAACGCCGACAAGATCGTCCGTGGCGAAGCTCAGGTCGATGTCTCGAGCGACGAGTTCGATTTGCCCACCGGCGACATCGGTGCCGAGGACGGCGACGATGACGGCGGCGACGTCCCTGCCTGAGTCCGCCACACCGCTCGCCGGAGCGCGGATCGTCCTCGGGGTATCCGGCGGGATCGCCGCGTACAAGTCCGTCGAGGTCTGCCGCCGTCTGGTCGATGCGGGGGCGCATGTCACCCCGGTGATGACCGAGGGGGCAACGCATTTCCTCGGCCCCACCACGTTGACCGCCCTCGCCTCCGAACCGGTTCGCACGAGTTTGTGGGAGGGCGCCGACGCCATTCCTCATACCCGTCTCGGCCAGACCGCTGACCTCGTTGTGGTGGCCCCGTGCACCGCGCGGGTGGTGTCGGCATATGCACACGGGCTGTCCACCGATTTGTTGACAAACATCTTGATTGCCACGCGCGCACCGGTGGTGGTCGCCCCCGCCATGCACACCGAAATGTGGGAACACCCGGCGGTGGCGGCCAACATTGAACTGCTCGCGGCTCGCGGGGTTCATATCGTTCCTCCCGAGGTCGGTCGACTCGCCGGTGGCGATGTGGGGGCTGGCCGACTTGCTGACCCAGCGACGATTGTGGCGGCAGCAACTGCGGCGCTCGGTCCACGTGATTTTTCGGGTCTCCGCGTTGTCGTGACCGCAGGTGGCACGCGTGAACCCATTGATGCGGTGCGGGTGATCGCCAACCGGTCATCGGGCCGCCAAGGGCACGCATTGGCCGCCGAGGCTCAGCGTCGAGGTGCGGCGGTGACGTTGATTACCGCCGCTGAACGTGTGGCACCGGCAGGGGTTGACGTGGTGCGTGTCGAGACCGCCGAGGAGATGCGCGCGGCGGTGCATGCGGTTGCGGACGCCGACGTCATTGTGATGTCGGCAGCAGTCGCGGACTTCCGCCCGGTTGCGCCTCAAGAAGCGAAGATCAAGAAAGCCGACGGCATTCCGACGATCGAACTCGAACCGACCATCGACATACTTGCCGAACTTGGTGCGTCGCGACGGCCCGCCACAACCCTGGTCGGATTTGCCGCCGAAACCAGCGATGTCGAGGCCTATGCACGGGCGAAGCTGGTAGCCAAGGGCGCCGATCTCATCGTCGCAAACGATGTGTCTGTAGACGATGTGGGCTTTGGCCACACCACCAATGCGGTCACGCTCGTTGCTGCGGACGGAGTGGTGCGCGACATTGCGCTGACATCGAAAGACGCGGTGTCTGTTGCCGTCTTCGACGAGGTGGCTAGGATTCGCTCAACGGTGCGGTAGGCAGATGCCTCACGCGTCGACCCACACGTGAGTCTTCCGCGCCCCTGCGTGCGGCACCGGCGGACCCAGACGAGTTTGAGGAGTCGATGTGGCACGTTGGACATTCACATCTGAGAGTGTGACCGAGGGTCACCCCGACAAGGTTGCTGACCAGGTCAGCGACGCGATTCTGGACGCCATTCTCGAGAGCGACCCGCATGGACGGGTGGCCTGCGAGACGATGGTGACCACCGGTTTGTGTGTGGTTGCCGGTGAAATCACCACTCAGGGTTACGTCGAGATCCCCAAAATTGTTCGTGACACCATCACGTCCATCGGGTACAACGATGCACACGCAGGATTTGATGGCAACACCTGCGGTGTGATCGTGTCGATCGACGAACAAAGTGGCGATATCGCCCAGGGCGTCGATGACTCCGAAGAAGTTCGCTCGGCTGGCGCGACCGATGACGAACTCGACCGCCAGGGCGCCGGCGACCAGGGAATGATGTTCGGGTACGCCTGCGACGAGACCCCTGATCTCATGCCGTTGCCGATCTGGACCGCCCATCGTCTTGCTGAACGCCTCGCCGATGTGCGCCATTCAGGTCAGGTGCCGTATTTGCGGCCCGATGGCAAGACGCAGGTCACCTACGTGTACGAGGACAACCGACCGGTCGCGTTGGCCAATGTGGTGGTGTCAACTCAGCACGCAGAAGGAATTGACCGCGACACCGTGATCCGTCCCGATCTCATCGAGCAGGTCATCCGGCCGACGTTGCCCGAGCAGTTCGCCGATGACGACTACGACATCTTTGTGAACCCCACTGGCCGCTTTGTGATCGGTGGGCCACAGGGTGACTGCGGCCTCACCGGCCGCAAGATCATCGTCGACACCTATGGCGGCATGGGTCGTCATGGCGGTGGCGCCTTTAGTGGCAAGGACCCGTCGAAGGTTGACCGTTCCGCGGCCTACGCCGCGCGCTGGGTCGCCAAACATGTCGTCGCCTCTGGTGCTGCCAGCCGATGCGAGATCCAGGTGGCCTACGCAATCGGCGTGGCGCATCCGATGAGCATCCTTGTGAACACCTTTGGCACCGAGACTGTGGCTCCCGACAGCATCGAGTCCGCTGTGCGCGAGGTGTTCGACCTGCGCCCCGGGGCCATCGTGCGCGATCTGGACCTGTTGAAGCCCGGCTACCGCGCAACGGCGGCCTACGGGCATTTTGGCCGGCCAGGTTTCAGTTGGGAGACGTTGTCGCGTCTCGACGAGTTCACGTCCGCCGTCGGCCTCTGAGTGGACCAGCCGGCTCGCGCGGTCAGGGTCCTTCCCGACACCTCCGGTCCGGATAAGGAATTCGACTATCTCCTCCCCGCTACCACCGGGGCTCAGATCGGCAGCCCCGTGCGGATTGACCTTGGTGGTCGTCGTGTCGGCGGGTGGGTCGTGGCGACCGATGTCGATGTTGATCACACCGCCAGCCTGAAGCCCGTTGCCCTGGTTGCGGGTATCGGGCCGGACGCCGAAGTGATTGAGTTGTGTGCCTGGGCGGCACACCGCTGGTCTGGACGGCGATCCCAATTTCTTGTGACTGCGTCACCGTCGCGTCGCGTTGCTGCAGCGACATCGCCGATGCACTCAGGCATGCAGCCGTCACCAGAATCTCCAGCGACGGCCCGACTTCTCGCCGGCGGTGGGGGAGTGCTGCAGCTCCCTCCCTGCAGCGATCCGTTGCCGGCGGTGTGGGCAGCGTTGGGGTGCGGTCCCGTGTTGGTTGTCGTGCCCGGTGTCGATGATGCCGCCCTGTTGGCGGCGCGCGTTCGGCGTGCGGGTCCAACGGTTGCGCTCTGGCCCGACGAGTTCGCTGCGGCAGCCGGTGGAGTCGACGTGGTGATCGGCACCCGTTCGGCGGCCTTTGCACGTGTGGACTCCTTGGGCGCCATCGTGCTCATCGACGAACACGATGAGCGGTTGCAGTCCGAAGCTGCCCCCACCTGGCATGCGCGAGACGTACTCGCACACCGGGCACATCGCCGCGGGATTCCCTTCATCGCCACGTCGCCGGTGCCAACACCAGAGGCACTCATCGGCCGCGCGGTAGAAATTCCATCAGAGCAACGCCGACGTCGTGGATGGTCCGACATTGTCGTCGTCGAGCGAGGCAGCGCCGAGCCCTGGGCTCGTTCGCTGCTGTCGTCAGAACTCATCGCCGAACTTCGTGACGTGACGCGCCGCGTGATCGCGATCGTGAACGTCACCGGCCGATCGGCCCTCATGGCATGCGCCGTGTGCAGCGAATTGGCCCGCTGCGAGCGCTGTGGTCACGCGGTGCGCTCGGTCGCACGATCCACGTTGGTGTGTCGGGCCTGTGCGATGGAGCGCCCGTTGGTCTGCACCGCCTGCGGGAGTGGCCGCTTTCGCAATCTTCGACCGGGGGTCGACCGGATAGCTGAAGAGTTCGCTGCTGCAGCAGGGCGCGAGGTTGTCGTGGCAACCGCCGCAAGTGACCTTGAGCGTCTCCCGGCAATGGGGGCCGACGTGGTCGTGGGTACCGAGGCTGCTCTGCACCGGGTGCGTGCAGCAGACACGGTGGCCATTATCGATGCCGATGCCGAACTGTTGGCTCCGCGGTTCCGTGCCGGCGCGCAGTTCCTCGGGTTGGTGGCCACCGCGGCGCGTCGTGCGGGTCCGGCTGATGCGGGTGGTCGTGTGATGATCCAGACCTCGCTGGTTGAGCACCCGGTCATCCGCGCGCTCGCCAACTACGACCCCACCATGGCATCAGACGCAGATATCGCATTGCGGCGCACACTTGGTCTGCCGCCATTCGGTGCCCTCGCAGTAGTGAGTGGGGCGGGGGCGTCTGGATTTGCCGACGGGGTCGACCGGGCACATGCGCAGGTCGTCAGCGATGCTGATCATTACCTGGTGCGGGCCGCCGACGCCGATGAGTTGGCTGCAGGCTTAGCCACTGCGGAGCGCCCAGCGGGTCAGCGACTGCGGGTCGCGGTGGATCCGGCACGGGGTTCATGACGCGCATCGATCGTCAGCACACGAAATCCGCTCCGTGAGGTGATGCGGTCGCTTCTGAATCCCTGCTCGATCAGCCAGCGTTGCAGCGAGTCGGCACCTAGATGGCGATTCACCACCATCACCGCACGGCCAGTCGGGGTGAGTCGGTCGAGCCAGGTGGTGAGAAGGGCCCGCATGTCCGCTTTGCCGATACGCACCGGTGGGTTCGACCACACGAGGTCAAACCTCACCTCGTCGGGCACGTCCTCAGGTGCTGAAACTCGCACACCGGTGGCTCCGGCAGTTGCAGCGTTTCGGGCGGTGAGTTCGCGGGCGCGCTCATTGACGTCGAGCGCCCACACTGTTGCCGATGGCGCGAGTAGGCCAAGGGTGATCGCAATCGGGCCGGCTCCGCACCCCAGGTCACAGAAGGTTCCTGTTGGCGGAGGGTCGGGAGCGGTATGCAGCAGCAACGATGTCCCCCGATCGAGGTGGCCATGGCTGAACACCCCGCTATCTGATCGATAGGTGAACGACACCGAGCGGACGTTGACATCGACGTCCGCTGGTCGGCTCTGTGATGAGGGCCGCTCGGCAAAGTACTGGGCAGCCATGTCGGTAGCCTGCCACGCATGGGCCAGGAAATTCGCACATTCGGTGACCCGGTGCTGAAGTCCGCTGCGGCGCCGGTGACCGATATCGATAGCCGGGTTATTCGTCTGGTCGATGAAATGTTCGACACGCTCAACCGTTCCGATGGCGGTATCGCGCTCGCTGCCCCGCAAATTGGGGTACGCCGTCAAGTATTTGTCTGGGACCTCGATGGCGAACGCCACGTGGTGTGCAACCCCGAAATCGTCGAATCCGACGGTGAATGGGTGTACGACGAAGGCTGCTTGTCGATTCCGGGTCTCTTTGTCGAGATCGTGCGTCCGAAGACGGTTCTGATGCGCGGTGTGTCCCTCGACGGCAACGAGGTTGAGTTCGAGGCTGACGAATTAGAGGCGCGGATGTATCAGCATGAACTCGACCATCTCCACGGCGTGCTGATGTTCGACCGGATGACGCCCGACCAGCGCCGTGAAGCTCTCGCGGAGTACCGCGATCTGCAGGCTGAGGAGGCGCCGCGTCGACGTCCTCGTCGGCTTCGTCTGCGCTGAACGATGAAACTCGCATTCTTCGGCAGCCCACCGCCGTCAGCTGTGGTGCTGGAGGCACTGCTGGCCGCGGGACACGAGGTGGCGTGTGTGGTGACTGCTCCGGATCGACGCCGCGGCCGCGGTGGTGCAACCTCGCCAACAGCGGTGGGGGAGGTCGCGATGCGGCACGGACTCGCCATCACCCACGAGGTCGACGACGTCATGACCTGCGATGTCGATCTGGGTGTTGTCGTGGCATTCGGTCAGATCATCCCGGCACGGGTTCTCGACGCGGTGCCAATGGTCAATATCCACTATTCACTGTTGCCGCGCTGGCGTGGCGCAGCGCCCGTCGAACGCGCGATCCTCGCCGGTGATGACCTGACCGGGGTCTGTGTGATGGAGGTGGTGCCCGAGTTGGATGCCGGCTCGGTGTATGGCCGCGCGGAAGTGCCCATCGGGTCGAAGTCAGCGTCGGCATTGACGGCCGAACTCACCGATGTCGGCGTGAGTCTTCTCGTCGAGGGGTTGGCAACAGGGTGGGGAGTTCCTGAGCCACAGGTTGGTGAGGTGACCTATGCCCACAAGATCACCCCTGACGACCGTCATATCGATTGGTCGACATCAGCCGAGACGATCGACAGGGTCGTCCGCATTGGATCGGCGTGGACAACATGGCGCGGAGAACGGGTGGTGATCGTCGACGGTGATGTGACATCGACGGAGTTCGTGCCGACGATCGTGCGCCCTGCCGGGCGCGGGGACATGCCAGCAGATGATTTCTGGCGGGGGGCTCGGCCAGACCCGGGCGAGTGGTTCGTGTGACGGCACCGCGACGGCTCGTTGTTGAGTTGCTACGGCGAATCGATGAGGACGGTGCCTATGCCAATCTCGTGGTGCCAGCGGCGCTGACAGAATCTGCTCTTGATCGCCGCGACCGGGCCATGGTCACCGACCTGGTGTACGGGGTGACCCGTCGTCGCCGCACCCTCGACGCGCTGTGTGACCCTCACATCTCGGTACCGCCTGATGGTGATGTGCGGCGGGTGTTGAGGGTGGGAGCGTTCCAGTTGCTCGATGGTCGGATTCCGCGTCATGCGGCGGTGTCGAGCACTGTAGACCTCGCGCCCCGGCGGGCTCGCGGTTTCGTTAATGCCGTACTGCGCCGGGTAGCGGACGCGATTGATGATGATGCGCTGAGCGCGATGCGTCCCGCCGTGGTGCTCAGCTACCCGGACTGGATTCATGATCGTCTTGTCGACGAGCTCGGCGCTGATGACGCGCACGCGGCGATGGAGGCGATGAACCGTCCCGCGCCGGTCACTGTGCGCGACGATGGATATGTGCAGGATCGCGCATCGACCCTGGTGGCCGACGCCGTCCCCGTGAGCCCCGATGGCATCGTGGTGGATATGTGTGCCGCGCCGGGTGGTAAGGCCACCGCCATGGCGTCACGCGGCGCCCACGTCATCGCATTCGATGTGCACCGCCACCGTGCGGGTCTCATCGCCAAGAATGCGCACCGCACCGGCACATCGGCCACGGTGCACGCGGTTGTCGCCGACGGTGCTGCGCCCCCACTGCGGCCCGGCTGTGCATCGGCGGTGCTGCTCGACGCGCCGTGCTCTGGGCTTGGGGCGCTGCGTCGTCGGCCCGATGCGCGATGGCGGATGACCCCCAACGAACTTGATGATCTGGTGTCGGTGCAGGCGCGGCTGCGGGACGCTGCAGCCGAATTGCTGGCGCCGGATGGTTGCCTCGTGTACTCGGTGTGTACGGTGACGGCCGCTGAGTCCATTGCCCACCAGGTGCCGCCGGGTTGCGAACCCGACCCCGAACCGTTGCCGGCACCGTGGGAGCCATGGGGGAGTGGGTGGCGTCTGTTGCCCCAGCACATCGACTCCGACGGCATGGTGGTGGTGCGGTACCGTCGACCGCGATGAGCGCAGGCGACAGTCCACATCGAGCCAAGGTGATCACGGTCAGCGATGGCGTGCATCACGGCTCCCGGGTCGACACCGGTGGTGCAGCCGTCGCGGAATATCTCGCCTCACACGGCTTTGAGGTGGAAGCAACAATGGTGATCCCCGATGGGGCGGATGTGGTGGCGGCGGCGTTGACACAGATGTGCTCGGGTTTTGCCGGGGTGGTTGTGACCACGGGTGGTACAGGCTTCGGGCCGCGCGATCAGACCCCGGAGGGAACTGCGGCCGTCATCGAACGCGAGGCTCCTGGCTTTGCTGAGGCGATGCGAGCCATCAGCCCATTCGGCCGGCTATCGCGTGGTCGGTCCGGCACGGTGGGCGACTGCATCGTTGTGAATCTTCCCGGATCGCCCACAGGGGCGGTGGAGCAACTCGGAGCGGTGATCGATGTGCTCGGTCACGCTGTCGACCTGATCGTCGGGCGGCCGTCGGGTCACTAAGCCGTTAGCCTCGGCGCCGTGCTGAGGATCGTGTTGCCCAAAGGGTCGCTGGAGAAAGCGACGATGGAACTCTTTGCCGCGGCTGATCTCACCGTGGTGAGGTCATCGTCGGTGGACTATCGGGCGTCCATCGACGATCCGCGAGTTGCTGAAGTTCGGATCCTGCGCCCGCAGGAGATCCCGGTCTATGTCGCCGAAGGTTTGTTCGATATCGGCATCACCGGTCGTGATTGGGTGTCAGAAACCGGTTCCGAGGTGGTGAGCCTCGGTGAACTGGCGTATTCGAAGGCAACATCATCACCGGTGCGGGTGGTCGTCGCGGTGGCTGGTGACTCTGATGTGCACAGTGTGGACGATCTACCCGACGGCGTCCGTGTGACCTCGGAGTACCCGGAGATGACCCGACGTTTCTTCGCTGAACGCGGTGTGCGCGCCGATGTTCGCCTGTCATACGGCGCAAGCGAGGCAAAGATTCCCGACATCGCCGATTGCGTGGTCGACATCACAGAGACGGGTCGTGCGTTGCGGGCGGCGGGACTTCGAATCATCGACACGATCCTGACCTCGTACACCGAGGTCGTGGCGAATCCGGCGAGCTACGCCGACCCAGACCGACGGCGTGCGATGGAGCAGTTGATGATCCTGCTCAACGGGTCGCTCGCCGCGAGGGGTCGTGTGCTGGTGAAGTTGAACGTTCCGGCCCAACACCGAGATGCCGTACTCGCCGTGTTGCCATCGGCCAAATCGCCCACTGTGAACCAGCTGGCGAACGGCGATTTCGCCGTGGAGAGCGTGGTCGACAAATCCGAGATCAACCGCATCATCCCGGCATTGTCGGAGGCGGGCGCGACCGACCTTCTCGAGCTGCCAATCTCGAAGATCGTGCCGTGAACCCGGGTGTCGACTCGACGATGACCCCGGCCGATGAGCGTCGTCGATCGGTGTCGGCCGACCATGTGACCTCGGCGCTCACGACCCCAATCGGTCGTGGCGAGGTCGACACCTTCGATCGGCGTGTCGGCCTCGGCACGATCGTCACCGCAGATGGGCGCCGGTTGGACTTTCACGCGATCGAAATCGCTGATGGCAGCCGTGATATCGAGGTCGGGCGTCGTGTCGCATTTGTCGAGCGCCGTCGACTCGGCATTCCACAGGCCGTTGGTGTCCGCGAAATCTGATCCAACGGCGTCTATCACGCGCGTGTTGATGACCCTCTCCGAGGGTGAGGTGGTGTCGTACGGTGACATCGCGGCCGACGCCGGATGGCCGCGCCATGCACGACTGGTCGCACGCATTCTCGCCGAGGGTGTGCCCGGATGTGCCTGGTGGCGTGTGGTCACGGCAACCGGTCGTCTGGTGCCGGGGGCAGAGACTCGCCAGTCGAAACTACTTGTGGCCGAGGGTGTGACGGTGGTGCACGCTCGGGTGGTCGACGCGCCGCATGGACGGTTCCACCGGCAGCGGCCTTAGGCGTCGCCGGAGGCAGGTGCGGATGCGCGTACCTGCACGAATGCCATGCGGATGTTGCTGAGCGCTGCTGTCAACGTGTCGTACTCGGGCCCGATCCGTTCGCCGAGTGTTTCGATGACTGCGGCGAATGCATCGATGGCTAGTGCAGCCGATGTGAGATCTGGCGGTTCGGCCGACAGATGGATAGCGGCCAGTTCCCACATTCCCATGGCGTGATTGGTGATCATCGTCTCTACTGGGACCTCGGCGAGACGTTCGCGCGCCTCGGCGAGTGCTGCCATGGCCTGTGCCTCGTCGATATCGGCCTCGTCGGTGACGTCGCTCGTGGCGTCGGGTGTCGTGTCGTCCATCGTCATGTCCTGTCGCGTGTGTGCAGTGCGGTCGGCGTTGCACCGTAGCGCCATCGTTGAGTGAGTGGCATCGTGGAATAGGTGTGGTGGGCCGAGCGCAGGTGGTATCTGCAGGTGTGACGGTTACCATGCGGGAGTCCGACCGAGGTCGGATGACAACCAAGTGAAGTGGGCTTGGCCCCACCCGGCCACCAAGGAGTGCGTCCGGGTCATGACGACCGACCGGATTCCTGTGGGATGCGTCGTGGCTTCGCCCGTACGTAATTGAGGAGGCAGCCGCCCTTGCACAGGAGAGAGACGTCATAGCACCCCCGAAGAGTGACCAGCACCGGGTCAACGACCGCATCAGGTCCCGAGAGGTTCGCCTCATCGGTCCCGATGGCGACCAGCTCGGCATTCAACCGGTCCCTGAGGCGCTCCGGATGGCCCGTGGGCTCGACCTCGACCTTGTCGAGGTGGCGCCTAGTGCCGATCCGCCGGTGTGCCGGATCATGGATTACGGAAAGTTCCGGTACGAAGAGGCCCAGAAGGCCAAGGAGTCGCGTCGCAAGTCGACTCAGGCATCGGTGAAAGAGGTCAAGTTCCGGCCGAAGATCGGCCGTGGTGACTTCGACACGAAGGTCCGTCATCTCGTCGGGTTCCTTCATGATGGCCACAAGGTCAAAGTGACCCTGCAGTTCAGAGGGCGCGAGATGGCGCACCCGGAACTCGGCTCGAAGATCCTCGATCAGGTGATCGACGCCGTGGGGCCACTCGGCCGGGTCGACAACCAAGCGCGCATGGAAGGTCGATCGATGTCGATGGTGCTCTCACCGGACAAGAAGGCACATGAGGCCGCATTGAAAGCCGCTGCAGAGGCAGCGGCGGAGAACGCAGCAGACGCCACGCCACCCGTTGACGTGGTCGATGAGACCGAATCCGAATAGGCAGTCGACAAGGAGATGATGAGATGCCCAAGATGAAGACCTCGAAAACCGCGGCGAAGCGGTTCAAGAAGACCGGCAAGGGACGTCTGCGTCGTGAGCAGGCAATGCGCCAGCACCTGTTTGAGAAGAAGCCGTCGACGCGTACGCGTCGCCTCGCTGCCGATGCCGATGTGCATTCAGGCGATGAGAAGAAGATTAAGCGCCTCCTCGCCGAGCGCTGACCAACCACACATCGTTCACCTCACAGATCAGGAGTCAGAGAAATGGCACGTGTGAAGCGTTCCGTGACCGCCCGTCAGCGGCACAAGAAGGTTCTCAAGAAGGCACGCGGGTACTACGGCAACAAGAGCCGTTCGTTCCGTGCAGCCAACGAACAGGTGATGCGCAGCGGTCAGTTTGCGTTTCGCGACCGTCGCGCGCGCAAGGGCGAGTTCCGTCGCCTGTGGATTCAGCGGATCAATGCGGCATGTCGCCAGAACGACATGAGCTATAGCCGCTTCATCGCCGGTCTCAATGCCGCGGGCATCGAGGTGGATCGTAAGATCCTCGCCGACCTTGCGGTGAGTGACCCAGCAGCGTTCACGCAGCTGGTCGAGCGGGCGAAAGCCGCGCTCTGAGCCGTGGCCGAGCCGACCGCCGACGGCGGTGCGCTCGGGCCGCGCAGCACAACGGTACGACGACTGCGGCGCCTTGCGGGGCGCCGCAGCGCTCGTTATGACGACAGGCTGCTGCTGGTCGAAGGAGTGGTGCTCGTGGCCGAAGCCGTGCGTGCTGGTTGGCGCGTTGTCGACTGCGTGGCCGAGGAGCATGCATCTGATGCAGATCGCCTCATGACCGAGTATGGCGTGGTGCCCACACTGGTGACCGCCACCGCGCTCGCGGCGATTGCGACGACCGAGACACCTCAGCCCGTTGTCGCCACCTTCGAGATGCCGACGCGTGTATTGCCCGCCGGTGGAATGCTCGTCGTCGTCGACCGCATGGCCGATCCCGGCAACCTTGGCACTGTCATCCGCTCGGCTGAAGCCGCTGGGGCGACGGCTGTGGTCGTGACACCCGGCACCACCGACTGGTCGGCGCCCAAGGTGGTGCGGGCATCGGCAGGAGCGGTCTTCCATGTTCCAGTCGTCGAGGCCACCCTCGATGACCTCCATATGGCCCGGTGGCGCCTCATCGGCACGTCGTCTCATCGTGGCGAGTCGTATCGCGTCGCCGTCCCCGGCGATCGCGATGCGATCGTGATCGGTAACGAAGCCCACGGACTCGATGAAGATGCCCCCATTGATGTCTGGGTGCAGATCGAGCATCGCGGCCGTTCTGAGAGTCTGAATGCGGCGATGGCCGCAACATTGCTCTGTTTCCATTGGGCCGGTGAACTCCCCGCATGAGCCAATGAGCCACGTCGGGCTGGGTAGTGCGTCGATAGGGTGCTGGCCGTGATCGAGCAGGTCCTTGACGAAGTGTCGACCGTCACCGATACGGCCGTAGCCGACATCGTTGCCTGTGATGACCTCGCTGCCCTCGACGCGGTGGTATCTCGGCACCGGTCGAAGAAGAGCGGCCTCGGAGCGATTAAGTCTCGGTTGGGGTCACTCGACCAAGTCGACGACCGCAAACGCGCGGGCGCTGCGGTCAACGAGGCCTACACGCGTATTGAGCAGGCCGTTGAGGAGCGCCGGGCCATCCTTGCCGACGCGGCGATCAACGCCGTCATCGCCGCCGAGGCAATGGATTTGACCGAGTATCGGCGACCGAGCACCCGAGGGCATCTCCATCTGGTGACCCAGGCCTGGGAGCGACTCGAGGACGTGTTCGTCGGACTGGGGTTCACCGTGGCCGAGGGACCCGAGGTTGAAACCGATTGGCATAACTTTGAGGCACTCAATATGTCTGAGGGGCACCCTGCCCGTGGCGAGTTCGATACGCTCTTTGTCGATCACGTGCCGCCTGGGGGTACGCCGGGTGCAACGCTGCTGCGCACCCACACCTCGCCGGTGCAGATCCGCACGATGCTCACATCGGAGCCACCTATTTACGTCATTGCTCCGGGGAGGGTGTTCCGACGCGATACCCCCGACGCGACCCACATGCCGGTCTTTCACCAGATTGAAGGTCTGGTCATCGACCGGGGCATCTCCATGGCCGATCTCGCCGGCACGATTGAGGCCTTCACGAAAGAGTTCTTCGGCGCAGGCTTCACCTCGCGGTTGCGGCCGTCGTACTTCCCGTTCACCGAGCCATCTGCCGAGTTCGATATCCGTCGCCCCGATGGTTCATGGCTGGAGTTGGGCGGGTGTGGCATGGTGCATCCCGAGGTGCTTCGCGCCGGAGGCATCGACCCTGAGGAGTGGAGCGGCTTCGCATTCGGTTTCGGTATCGACCGCATGGCAGTGATGCGGCATCAGGTTGGCGATATTCGCGACATGTACAGCAACGACATCCGATTCATCGAGCAGTTCTGAGGTGATGTCGTGAAGATCGTGCTGTCATGGTTGAACGAGTTCGGTCCCTTTGCCAACCCGGCCGATGTCGATGCTGTCGCCCGGGTCGCCGATGACCTCACCAGTCTCGGGTTGGCGGTGGAGTCGGTCGATCAGGTCGATGTCCCTGTTGATGGTGTTGTCGCAGCGGTTGTGCGTCGCCTTGAACGGCACCCCGACGCTGCCAAGGTGCAGCGTGTGTGGGTCGATGCCGGTGATGGCGCCGAACGCCATGTGTGGTGCGGAGCCGACAATATGGCAGTCGGTGACATCGTCGCGTTGGCGACGCTCGGCACGCGAATGCCCGATGGTCGCTCCATTGAGCGTCGCGGTATCTTGGGAATCGATTCCGAGGGAATGCTGTGCTCGGCCGTTGAACTCGGTCTTGGGGATGATCATTCGGGCATCATGATCGGTCCGGTGGATGCGACCTTGGGTGCCTCCTGGTGGAATGTGCTCGGTCGGCAACGCGACGTGGTGTTCGACCTTGATCTCACCCGGAACCGTCCCGACTGCTGGAGCCATCTTGGTGTGGCCCGCGACCTTGCCGCTCACCGGTCCCAACCCATGGTGATGCCCATGGGAGCCCCGGTGCGCGAGGGCGACCCGGTGCATGTCCCCGTCGATATCGAAGCCGGTGACCGGTGCGGGCGTTTCACAGCGACCGTCATCGACAATGTTGTTGTTGGGCCGTCGGCGCCATGGATGCAGGCCCGCCTTGCTGCCGCGGGGATGCGGTCGATCAACAATGTGGTCGACGTCAGCAACTACGTCATGTTGGAGATGGGGCAACCGAACCACGCATACGACCTCGACACGCTCGCCGGTGGCGGCTTTCGAGTGCGGCCTGCCCGCGATGGCGAGACGTTGGTCACCCTCGATGAAGTCGAACGATCCTGCACCCAAGATGATCTGCTGATCTGCGATGCCGCCGATGTGCCGGTGGGGCTCGCTGGCGTGATGGGCGGACTTGATTCGGAGATCTCGGCGTCGACGACCCGGGTGGTGGTGGAAGCGGCGTGGTTCACACCGGGTGGGGTGATGGCGACGGCGGCTCGGCACGGCCTGCGCTCAGAAGCCTCGGCGCGTTTCGAACGAGGCGTTGACCCCACCGCCGGACGCACGTCGAGCAAACGTTTCGCGGAGTTGCTCGCTGAGACCTGCCCGGACCTAGTTGTGCATGCCGGCGAGGCTGATGTCACCGGCACATCAATGCCCGGCATCGGCCAGTCGGTTGAGGTGCGAGGAGCGGTGATCGATCGAGTACTCGGTCGCCATGTGCCGCGCGACCAGGTGCTGCAGATCCTTGCGCCGATCGGTTTCGAACCGACCGCACAGGCCGACACTGATGTTGTTGTGCAGGTGCCGCCATGGCGCCCTGATTGCACATCAGAAATCGACATTGTCGAAGAGGTGGCGCGCCACATTGGCTACGACAATCTCGGTCGGCGGGTGCCCCGGCCCAGTACCGGTGGTGGTCTCAGCACGGTGCAGCAGCGTCGACGCGAGTTGCGACGACTGCTCATTGGTGCGGGCGTGTCAGAGGCAATGCCGAATCCGTTTGTCGACCCGGGTGCGATGGCGAGAGTGGGCCTTGACGGTCCGGTGGTCAGCATCGTGAATCCTCTGGTCTCTGAAGAGAGTGTGTTGCGTACATCGCTTCGCGCAGGGTTGCTGTCGGCGATTGCCTTTAACGAGTCGCACCGTCGCGACGGGGTGGCATTGTTCGAGATCGGGCACATCTACCCTCCCGCACAGGCCGAATTGCCCGACGAGCGCGAGGTGTTGTGCGTGCTGCTTGCCGGTCGAGACGCGGCAGCGGCTGTGCAACTATGGGATGAGATCGCGGCGGCTCTCGGCGTCGGGGCAATGATCGACCAGCGGGCCGCAACGCCTGGTCTGCATCCGGGGCGGTCGGCAGCGTTGCGCGCGGGCCGATCCGAGGTGGGCGTGATCGGCGAGGTTGACCCGCGAGTTTTGCAACGTATGGACGTGTCCGAGCGGGTGGCGATTGTGGAAATCGATCTCACTGAGGTGTTGGCGAGGGAGCCGAAGCCGGCGGCGCATCGCGCGGTGAGTCGTATGCCCTCGAGCGATCTCGACCTGGCCTTTGTGGTCGCCGACTCGACGCCGGCGGCTGACCTGGCAAAGGCGTTGCGCTCGGCAGCGGGTCCATTGGCGGTATCGATCGAGTTGTTCGACACCTTCCGCGGCGACAGTCTTGGTGACGGCGTTCGTTCGCTGGCGTTCCGACTGCGACTGCAGGCTGCCGATCGCAGCCTCACCGATGACGATGTGAGCAGCGTGCGCGCCGCCTGCGTGTCGGCGGCAGAGTCGATGGGCGCCACCCTTCGGGGCTGAGTCGATGGCCCTCGATCCCGATGCTCTCTTGGGGCTTGGGGTAGACGTACGGCCAGGAGTTGTCACGTTCGTCACGGCACTGCCCGGTGACGCCGAACTCGACGGGTTCGGCGACGTCATCGCGTGCATCCGTGAGCCCGAAGGAATGTCGCTGTTGGTGCCGTTGACCTCGCAGCGTGAGCGCGACGTACGTTTCCGCGACTGCTTTCGTGGGCGTCTGCTGACGTTGATTGCGGCGACTCCGCTCGACGGGGTGGGGCTCACCGCGGCAGTAGCGAGCCGCCTCGCGGCTGCGGGTGTGCCGTGCAACATGATCGCGGGTCATCACCATGACCATCTCGTAGTTCCCGACGACGATCTTGGGCGGGTGCTCTCCGTACTGGTACCCCACGAGTCCAGGTAATGCGGGTGGCTCAGTTCATCGTGAGATCATCGGGTGCAGCGGACAGCCATGCAATGCGGCCGTGTTGGCGCGCGAGCACCCGGCGCCACAGAGTTGCTGGATCGTCGGTGATCACATCATCTGGGGTGGCATCGACGACGATCCACGCTCCGCTGGCCAATTCCGCATCGAGCTGCCCGCCGCCCCATCCTGCGTAACCGCGGAAGATCCTCACACCGGCGGCGCCAGCTGCGGTCATCACGGGGTCGGCGGACAGGTCGATCGACCATATGTCGCCAACGACGTGAAGGGCATCATCAGGGTCGCCTGGGACACCGCTGGCGATGCCCATGAGAGCGGTTGACTCGACCGGGCCGCCGGCGAAGACGACCGCCGGTTGGCTGAGGCGATCGTTCCAACGGTGCAGTGGCCCGCCAGCTGCGGTGATGATGGCGTCGTCCACAGTTGGGTCTGGGCGATTGACGATCACGCCGATGGCGCCATCGTCACGGTGTTCGAGCATGAAGACCACGCTCCGGTCAAAGTGCGGGTCCTCAAGTGGGGGAGTGGCCACGAGCAGGCGACCTCGGGTGGATCCGCTCATAGGTCAAGTCTGGCAAAACACCGACGATGCGGCGACGCGGGGTCATGTATGTCTATTCATGAACATGTATAGTTATGCGCCTATGGGATCGTCACCTCACCATCCGCAGCCGCGTCGGGCGGGCATTGTCGGCGCATCTGGATACACCGGTGCCGAGCTCCTTCGGCTGCTCGATTCCCATCCAGAGATCCGCGTGGAGGTCATCACCGCTGACTCTCAGGCGGGATCTCGTCTTGATGAGGTGCACCCCTGGCTCGCGCCGCTGGGCGAACGTGAACTGGTGCCGACCACCCCCGACGCGGTCGATGGACTCGACGTGGTCTTTTGTGGTCTGCCCCATGAGGCATCGATCGAATTGGTGCCCCAGATCTTGGATCGAGTGGGTCATGTGGTCGATCTCTCGGCCGGCTTCCGGTTCAAGGACCCAGCGGTGTACCCGCGCTGGTACGGATTCACCCATGCCCATCCTGAACTGCTTGATCAAGCGGTGTACGGGCTGAGCGAGATGAATCGTGACGCACTCGTCGATGCACGACTGATTGCGACGCCGGGGTGCTACGTGACCGCTGCAGTTCTCGGCCTCGCACCGCTGGTGAGCGGAGGCCATGTTGCCGACACGGGCATCATCGTCGACGCCGCGAGCGGAGTGACCGGGGCTGGTCGCCGCGCCGAAATTTCGTATGCGTTCACAACGGTGGATGAGGACCTGACGGCCTACGGTGTCGCGGGCCATCGTCATACCCCCGAGATCGAGATGGGAGTCGGCGGCCGCGTGCTCTTCACCCCTCACCTTGCCCCAATGAATCGCGGCATCCTCGCCACCTGTTATGCACAACCGCTCACCGACGGTGCGCGCACAACCGACGGGCTGCTCGATGCTCTGGCAACCCGCTACGCCGGAGAACGATTCATCCAGGTGAGCGACGCGATGCCGCACACCAAGGCCTGTCTCGGTTCGAACCTCGTGCAGATCACCGCCCGCTACGACGAGCGCACCGACACGGCCATCGTGATCTCTGCACTCGACAATCTCACCAAGGGTGCAAGTGGAGGAGCGCTGCAGGCGGCCAATATTGCGCTCGGTCTCGACGAATCCGCGGGGCTGTCACGGATCGGAGTTGCGCCATGATTGAGATCGCCACCCAACGCGTCGCCACGTTGGTGGAGGCACTGCCATACATTCAGCGCTTCGCTGGCCGCACGGTGGTGATCAAGTACGGCGGGAATGCTCTTGCGGGAACATCTGACCATGACGCGCTGTCGGTCTTCGCCACCGATGTCGTGTTGTTACGCCTTGTGGGGGTTCGGCCGGTTGTCGTCCACGGCGGCGGGCCGCAGATCAGCAGCCTCATGGAACGGCTCGGCAAGACGACCGAGTTTCGCGATGGCCTGCGGGTCACCGATGCCGAGACGGTGGAGATCGCTCGAATGGTGCTCACCGGCCAGGTCAACCCCGAGATCGTTGCGGCGATGAACGTTGCAGGTGGTCGTGCGGTCGGCGTGTCTGGCGGTGACGGCGGGTTGATTTCGGCGCGGCCCCGCGACCCGGCGTTGGGGTTCGTGGGCGATGTGGCGGCGGTCGATCCGACCGTGGTGCAGCGCCTGATCGACGATGAGTTCATTCCAGTGGTCGCCACGATCGGCGTCGATGATCACGGACGGTCATACAACATCAATGCCGACACCGTGGCCGCCGAGATCGCCGTCGCGCTCGGGGCGGAGAAGCTGGTCTATCTCACCGACATCGAGGGTCTGCGTCGCGATGTCGATGACCCGTCCAGCCTGATCCGGGCAGCAACGCCCAGCGAACTCGACGAGCTGATCGCCGATGGGTCAATCGCCGGCGGCATGATTCCCAAGGTTGCCAGTTGCACCGATGCGGTGCGTCGCGGTGTGGGTGCAGCCCACATTCTCGACGGGCGCATCGCTCATGTCCTACTGCTGGAGCTCTTCACCGACACCGGTGTGGGCACCATGATCACCGAGGAGTCACAATGACCGCCGGGCACAGCTTTCTGGCCACCACCGACCACTGTCCGTTCATGCCGGTGTTCGGGCCACCGGCATTGATGATTGAACGCGGCGCGGGCACCGAGGTCTTCGATACCGCCGGGCGCCGCTATCTCGATTTCCTCTCCGGGATTGCGGTCGTGTCGCTCGGCCATGCCAATCCGGTCGTCGCCGATGCGATTGCCGCCCAAGCACGGCAATTGGTGCACGTCAGCAATTTCTTCGCGAACCCTGTCGCGACCGAGGCGGCAATTGCCGTCGATCGATTGTTGACCGTTGCCACCGGCCGTGCCGGGCAGGTCTTCTTCACGAATTCGGGTGCGGAAGCCAACGAGTGTGCGATCAAACTTGCGCGGCGGCACGGCGATGGCGCTCGGCACACCGTGGTCTGTGCACTTGGCTCATTCCACGGTCGGACGCTGGCCACGCTGGCGGCCACCGGACAACCGGCGAAGCACGCTCCCTTTGCTCCGATGCCGGAGGGTTTCGTCCACGTTCCGTGGGGCGACGTCGATGCGCTGACCGCGGCCGTGGACACCTCCACCGCTGCGGTCATGCTCGAGTCGATTCAAGGCGAGGGTGGGGTCATCCCGGCGCCCGAGGGCTATCTCGCTGCTGCCCGCCGCCTGTGTGACGAGGTAGGTGCGCTGTTGATCATCGACGAGGTGCAAACCGGTTTCGCTCGCACCGGGACATGGTTCGGATTCGAACATGCAGGGATTTCCCCCGACGTTGTCACCTTGGCCAAAGCAATGGGCAACGGCATGCCAGTTGGAGCGTGTTGGGCGCCGACAGAGGTGGCAGCAGCCTTTCGGCCTGGCGATCATGGTTCGACCTACAGCGGGACCGCGTTAGCCACAGCTGCCGTCACCGCCGTGATCTCAGAGATGGAGCGCATCGACGCACCGGCCACGGCACGTCGTCAGGGACACCGGTTGTCGACAGCGCTCGCCGAGATAGACGGTATTGCGACGGTACGCGGTGCTGGCCTGCTGCTCGGCGCCGTCCTCGATGGCGTTGCCGCTGCAGATGTCACCGGTGCAGCACTGCAACACGGGCTCATCGTGAATGCCGTCGCTGCCGACACAATCCGCCTCGCGCCACCACTCACGGTGAGCGATGCCGAAATCGATGAGGCGGTCGCGATCCTGGCCAACAGCATTCACGAGGTCAGCACCGGAGGTGATGCGTGATGTCGGCACATCTTCTTGACATCGTCGATCTCGGGGCTGACGGTGTGACCGAGATCGTGGACCGGGCGATGGCGGATCCGGCATCCATCGGTCGACCACTCGAGGGCCGCGGTGTGGCTCTCGTGTTCGAAAAGCCGTCCAATCGGACGCGGCACTCGATGGAGATGGCCGTCGTGCAATTGGGTGGTCACCCCGTGTACACCCGTGGCGAAGAGGTGGGGATCGACGTTCGTGAACCGGCTGAGGACATCGCCGGAGTGCTCGCCGGCTACCACGCGATTATCGCGGCGCGGGTGTTCGACCATGATCTGCTGAGGCGGATGGCCGCGGTCAGCGACGTCCCAGTAGTGAACCTGTTGTCGGACCATTCACATCCGCTCCAGACCCTGGCCGATATGACCACCATGCGTCGGTGTCTCGGGTCGCCCATGGGCCTGCGTGTTGCATGGGTCGGCGACTACAACAATGTGTCGCGATCTTTGGCCGAAGCCCTGGTCCTGTGCGGCGGCACACTGGCTATCGCCACACCAGAAGGCTTTGGCCCATCGGCCGATGAGCTGGAACGGCTGAACGCCCTCGGCCCCGGCGATGTGAGCGCTGGCCATGACCCAATGGTCGCTGTGGCCAATGCGCGCGCGGTGCACACCGACACGTGGATTTCAATGGGCCAAGAGGCCGAGAAAGAGCAACGCCGTCGGCTCTTTGAGGGGTACACAGTGGATGCGGCGATGATGTCGCGCGCTGCCGACGACGCTGTGTTTATGCACTGTCTGCCGGCCTACCGCGGTTATGAGGTCGCTGCAGAGGTGATCGACGGTGCCGCATCGCGCGTTGTGATGCAGGCCCATGATCGTATGCACGCGGCGCGGGGCGCACTGTCGATCCTGGCAGGTGGCGAGTGAGCGCCAAGGCGCAGCGTCAGGCCACGATTACTCGACTCATCGAGCAGTCGGAGGTGTGTTCCCAAGCACGACTCGTCGAACTGTTGGCAGCCGCGGGGATCCGGGCTACCCAGGTCACGGTGAGCCGCGATCTCGAAGAGATCGGGGCGATCAAGGTGCGCACGGGTGGTGGGGCAGCGGTGTACGCGTTGCCGGAGTTGGCGCCCGACAGGGTGGTGCCTGGCGAACAGTTGCGCCGGGTGCTGGGTGAGTGGGTGGCCGAGGTGGGCTGCAGTGGCAACATCGTCGTGTTACGCACCCCGCCGGGCTGCGCCCATGTTGTGGGGTCGGCCCTCGACAGAAGCCGTCATGAGGGCATTATCGGTACGGTGGCAGGCGACGACACCGTGCTGTGCGTCAGCGCTGACCCTGCGGGGGGAGAGGCGCTCGCGGCTCAGTTGCGTGAGCTTGCCGGAATCGAATCAGGAGGAGAGCGATGAGCAAGAACACCGACGGTGATGGTGGGCGCACCCTGTGGCACGGCCGTTTCGCCGGTGGGCCGGCCGATGCGCTCATGGCGTACACGGTGAGCCTTCCGTTCGATCGCGAATTGTGGCGCCAGGACATCGCCGGTTCTCGGGCCCATGTACGCGGGCTTGGCCGGGCCGGGTTGTTCTCAGACGGGGATGTGACAGCAGTTCTTGCAGCGCTCGACATCGTCGAGTCGGAGTTTGCTGACGGCACATTTGTCGTGGTTGCTGGCGACGAAGATATCCATACCGCGGTTGAGCGTCGGGTTACCGAGATCGCCGGCGATGCCGGCGCGCGGATCCATACAGCGCGAAGCCGAAACGATCAGGTGGCGACAGACCTTCGGCTGTGGACCAAAGAGGCGTTGCGCGATGTCGTTGGCGCCGTCATCGCACTGCAAGAGGTGCTGGTCCGCCGAGCCGACGAGCACGCTGACGCCCGGCTGCCCGGTTACACCCATCTGCAGCGGGCACAACCGGTGTTGTTATCGCATCACCTGTTGGCCCACGTGTGGGCCTTTGGTCGTGATGTCGATCGGCTGCTCGACTGCGTAGATCGGCTCGATGTGTCGCCGCTGGGTGCTGGCGCGTTGGCGGGGACCTCGTTGCCGATCGATCCCGTCGGCACGGCATCCGACCTCGGGTTTGCCGCGGTGTTCGATAACTCCTTGGATGCGGTCAGCGACCGTGACTTTGTCGCCGAGGCGTTGTTCTGCCTGTCGATGATCGGCCTCCATCTTGCACGCATCGGTGAGGAGTGGGTGCTGTGGACATCTGAAGAGTTCGGGTTCGTGCTGCTTGACGATGCCTATGCCACCGGCTCGTCGATGCTGCCGCAGAAGAAGAACGCCGATATCGCCGAGTTGGCACGAGGTAAATCGGGACGCCTGATCGGCAACTTGACCGGCTTGTTGGCCACGCTGAAGGGTCTGCCCCTGGCCTACAACCGTGATCTTCAAGAAGACAAAGAGCCCCTGTTCGACTCGGTTCGCCAGGTCGTACTGGCTCTGGCTGCCGTGTCGGGCATGATCGACACAGCACGCTTCAATACCGATGCCATGGCTGCAGCGGCTGATGCTGATGTCACTGCCGCCACCGACCTGGCCGAGTTCCTGGTGCGCCGCGGTGTGCCCTTCCGGACCGCTCATGCCACGGTGGGAGAGTTGGTTCGCCGTCACCTTGCGGGAGAAGGTGACCTTGCGGATCTCGCGCGCAGCGAACTCGGTGATGAGGTGGCCGACCTATTTGCGCCAGGGGCGCAGGTCCGCAACCGCACATCGCGCGGCGCGGCAGGCCCACAGGCCGCACCGGTGCAACGTGCGGCTATCGATGAGCTCCTCGCCGGCCAGCGTCAGCGTGTGAGCGCGCGTTGAACAACGACGTTGATCCGTACAGCCCAGTGACAGTTATGGAACATCAGCAGGGATACCCGAGATGAACACGGTGTTGTTTGTCGAGGTGCTGGTGACGATGGCTGTCATCATGGATCCGATCGGCAATGTGCCGATCTTCGCCAGTGTGACCCGCCGCCTGTCCGAGCCCGCGCGTCATCGTGCGGCCGCCCTCGCGGTGGTGACGGCGACGATCATCATCGCCGTCTTCGCAGCAGCGGGCCAGCGAATCCTTTTGTATCTCGATGTGTCGCTCAGCGCGTTGCGAGGTGCGGGTGGGCTATTGCTGCTGCTCGTTGCTCTGGAGTTGCTGACCGGTTCCGATGATGCTGACTCATCAATTGCGCTCGACCCCGATGACCATGTCGCTGTTGCCATGGTGCCGCTCGGCACGCCGCTGTTGGCGGGTCCTGGCGCGATCGTGGCCACGATCGTGTTTGTGAACCGGGCCGATGATGCCAGGAGCTATCTCGCTGTGGCGGCAGGTGCGGTCGTGGTGCTGATCGCGGTGTACCTCGCGATGCGCTTCGCCAGTGTGTTGATGCGCGTACTGCGCCGCTCGGGCGTCTTGCTGCTCAGCCGTGTGGCGGGCCTCCTGCTGGCTGCCATTGCGGTGCAGATGCTGGCGGACGCGGTGATCGAGTTTGCCCGGCAGGTCTGAATGTCTCACGGCGCAGAACCAGCCAGCCCTGGATCGTGTTCGTGGCCATGACGGCCCGTTTCACAGCGGCAGGAACCAGATGCCGTGAGGGTGTGCAGTGCCCAGGTGTGTCCACGTCACATCGCCTGATGCACTGCGCTGTCCGGCCAGCATTTCCGTCCGGCGCGACCCGCTTGCAGAATCGGGCCACGGCAGATTGGGGCACTCCTGCGGAGATTCCAGCAGGAGAGCCACCGCGTCGTCATCGGCGATGGCGCTGGTGAATGTCTCGATCGTGGCGATGCGATCCGCAGGGGGCAGGTAGGCCAGAACCCACGAGGTGATGAGCGCTGTACGTGCCCCGGTGCGTGCTGCACTCACCGTGGCGTCGATGCCATCGGGAAGGCGCGCGGTATCGATGGAGGGTGGCTCCGACTGCGCCGTTGCGATCGCGGCGCGCACCCGGTCGCGGCGTTCGGACTGGTCGGGCCAGATGCAGGCATCGAGCCATCGCAGTGCATCGTCATCGTCGGAGCGAATCGGATCTGGGTCGAGTCCTCGCCGGCCGTGGATGGTCGCCGGTTGCGGCATCTGAAACCCTGAGGATCTGATCACGCAGGACAAGGAGGGGTCCGCGTCGCCCCATGTCGCGAGGGCGGTCCCATCGAGGCCAACACAGGTGGTGCGGTACCGGTCGGCGTGGAGGTTGAGGCCGGCCGAGGTGCCGATGTCAACGAGGTCGACTGGTTCGCCGGGGGATAGACGCGACAGTCCGATCATGATGAGCGGAGATCGCCCCACCTCATTGGTCTGCACATTGCGGTGAGCGATGAGGTGGCGCAGAGCATCAGCGTCATCTCGACACGCAGCAAGGGCAGTGGGCACAAGATCGGGCCCTGGTTGTCCGTCGGTGCTGGGATACTGCGACCGCAGGGGATGGGTCCTGTTGGACAGCACCTGATAGTGCAGCGCGGCCAACAGTTGTACCGGTCGTCGATGGGCGATATCGGCTGCGTCGAGCAGAGCGAGCACATCAGGCGTGTCTGCGATGGCCGCGCAGAGGTCGGCGTAGAGCGGTGAGCGTCGCATGATCTCGCGGGCAAACATCGCAAACTCGACGTCCATGCCGTGTGGAAACGGTGAGGTCGGCGAGGACACCCGGTTGACGTTAGTTCGGGCGGTGTGGTGGCCGGTGTGGTCTGGCACACTCCTCGGCATGGATCTTGTCGATGAACTCGCGGTGCGGGGCCTCGTGCACGACACAACCGATATCGATGCGCTGCGTTCGCGTCTGGTTGCGGGGCCGATCGGCGTCTATGTGGGCTTTGATCCGACCGCCGATTCACTGCATGTGGGCCACCTGCTAGGCCAGATCGGATTGCGGCGTTTCCAACTGGCAGGGCATCGCGTATTCCCGCTTGCGGGTGGCGCCACCGGCATGGTTGGTGACCCGAGTGGCCGGTCGGCGGAACGGAATCTGCTCTCGGCTGAGGAACTGGGCCACAACGTCACACGCATTTCGGCCCAACTAGAGCGGATTCTCGACTTCACCTCTGGAACAGCGCAACTGGTCAATAACGCTGACTGGACGGCAGATGTTGCGTTGTTGGAGTTCTTGCGCGATGTCGGCAAACACGTGTCGGTCTCGCAAATGCTCGGCCGTGACTCGGTGCGCTCACGCCTATCGGGCGACGGACTGTCGTTCACCGAGTTCAGCTACATGCTGTTGCAGGCGAACGACTTCCGGCACCTTCATGTGGCGCACGGCGTGGAACTGCAGATGGGGGGTAGCGACCAGTGGGGAAATATCACGGCGGGCATCGATCTCATCCGTCGCACCGTCGGGGGCTCGGCCCATGGGGTGACCTGGCCATTGCTGACAAAGGCCGACGGCACGAAGTTCGGCAAAACGGCTGATGGCGCGGTGTGGCTCGATCCGGAGCGGACCAGCCCTTATCAGTTCCGTCAGTTCTGGCTGCAGGTTGACGACGCCGATATCCGAGACCGCCTGCTGCGGTTCAGCCTCGCGCCCGTCGCCGAGATCGAAGAATTGCTGACCACCCACGAACACGCACCGCACGAACGGGTTGCGCAGCGTGCGCTCGCACACGAACTCACCGCGTTGGTGCACGGCAACGAGGCCGCTGCTGCCGCCGATGCCGCCGCGGAGGTCCTCTTTGGCGGTGATCCGCGCGATGCCGATGCTGCAACGATGGACATGTTGGCCGGCGAACTGGCCTGTACAGAGATGTCCACCGATGGCCTGTCCGACCTGGTCGAGGTGTTGGTGACCATCGGACTCGCATCATCGCGGGGCGATGCGCGTCGCACGATTGATGGTCGCGGTTTCCGTTGTAATGGGGTGGTTCTCGATGCCGATACGGACCTCGCATCGCAGTCGTTGCTGGCCGGCGGGTACCTGCTCTTACAAAAGGGACGGAGGTCACATCACCTTGTGAGGATTTTTTCCTAACCGGGTTGTGGTGGGCATGTCCCAGCAGTAGCGTTCCAACTCGCCCTGAAGACCGGTTGGTCAGCAGGACTCGACGCCGCTCGGCACGCCGATGCGTCGGAGCGTGAGCTCCTTGAAAACGGAAGAGAAGACAGAACGCCAGTGCGGGCAGTCGACCAGGGAGAGCTTCGGCTCTTGAGGTATGACTGTCTGTCAATTCAGCTGACGGATACCCATCCGTCGGCAAACTATTATTCGGTCAGCATCTGTGGCAGAGGGAATATTCCATCCCAATGCCACGCTCGACCATCAAACCGCGTGTCGGAGAAGCAACCGCTTCGACGGCACTAGGTTCTTGACGGAGAGTTTGATCCTGGCTCAGGACGAACGCTGGCGGCGTGCTTAACACATGCAAGTCGAACGAGGTCCAACCGAACTTCGGTTTGGTGACGACCTAGTGGCGAACGGGTGCGTAACACGTGAGAAACCTGCCCCGGTCTCTGGGATAACAGTCGGAAACGACTGCTAATACCGGATACCGTCGGATCACCGCATGGTGGACCGACGAAAGGGTTACCGGATCGGGAGGGTCTCGCGGCCTATCAGCTTGTTGGTGAGGTAACGGCTCACCAAGGCATTGACGGGTAGCTGGTCTGAGAGGATGATCAGCCACACTGGGACTGAGACACGGCCCAGACTCCTACGGGAGGCAGCAGTGGGGAATATTGCACAATGGGCGAAAGCCTGATGCAGCAACGCCGCGTGCGGGAAGAAGGCCCTAGGGTTGTAAACCGCTTTCAGCAGGGAAGAAAATGACGGTACCTGCAGAAGAAGGTGCGGCCAAC
>Ga0181604_10000012_pt1 | contig 158825 bp, 193 predicted proteins | sample 041ome_12_FD_148663 | JGI IMG/M metagenome (GOLD analysis project Ga0181604, IMG submission 148663) | Coastal salt marsh microbial communities from the Groves Creek Marsh, Skidaway Island, Georgia - 041410US metaG (spades assembly) | ecosystem: Environmental > Aquatic > Marine > Intertidal...
GACACTCCACGGGTTCGGGTACAACGCCTATGGAAACCTTGGTGACGGGACAACCACAACCCGCTCATCTCCTGTGCTGATCAATGGGGGCTCGTTGAGTGGAAAAAGCGTCTCGTCGGTCGCATGTGGTGATCTTCACACCATGGTTATCGCGACAGACGGGACACTCCACGGCTTCGGGTACAATTATTATGGAAACCTTGGTGACGGGACAACCACAAACAGCCCATCTCCTGTGCTGATCAATGGGGGCTCGTTGAGTGGAAAAAGCGTCTCGTCGGTCGCATGTGGTGGGTATCACACCATGGTTATCGCGACAGACGGGACACTCCACGGGTTCGGGTACAACGGAGGTGGAAACCTTGGTGACGGGACAACCACAAACAGCCCATCTCCTGTGCTGATCAATGGGGGCTCGTTGAGTGGAAAAAGCGTCTCGTCGGTCGCATGTGGTGCATATGAATCATATGCACTCGCAACAGATGGCACGATACATCGATTACGTACAACTACATATCTGCTTGGTGGCGTTACCTTAAGTGGTAAGACTATCACGAATCTTCAGACTGGTTTCAGCCACTTCAGCATATCTCACATACGTACATCAGATAATGAGAGTTATGCATTTGGAACCAATAATTTTGGACAAATCGGGAACATTTACAATACATCAATTCCCGAGTCATCGCCTGTCCTATTGGATATTCCACTCAATCTGGTATGATTGGTAGTCCCCGTATCTTATAAATTAAATATGTAACGAATCTTCAGACTGGTTTCAGCATATCTCACATACGTACATCAGATAATGAGAGTTATGCATTTGGAAATACCCTATACCCGCATTTCGACGGGACGCTGTTCGTCGTCGTGCAATAACTCGATCGTATGGGTGACGAACCACGATGACTGGGGTATCGACATCGCGACACGTGATGCTGTGTCGACAATGGATTCTAAAACGGTCGTGGTAGTACCGTTCGAGGTAGTTTGTCAACATAACCCCACCTGTTTTAGGAATATGAAGTATATCGTATTTCTTCTCTCCATCATGCATGGTCCTGGTTGATCTTTGTCAAGAATATACAGTAGGGTATAGGGTATAGGGCAAAAAAGATAGCGAAGACCGCCCGGGCACCTACCTTAGACCTTTGAAAAGTTACAACGTGTACGTGCCCCGGTCACCCAGGGGGACTACACACCGCGAGTCCGCGCCAATCCGTCGAGACTGGTTTCGTCCGGACGTGACGTTGGTCTGGACAAATCCGGGGGTCAGGATGTCAGTAATCAGGAGGATTGGTTCATCATCAGGGTGGGTCGGGCTCAGGTATAGAATTTAAAATGTTGTAAGATACAAATGGCGCAATCGGATAAAGTTGCAACGGGCGGAACGGTCAAGCGGATCGGGTTGACGAATATGTTGACGCACACGTTCACGAAGAGCGATGAGTTGATCATCCACAGACCGACACTGATTCGGTACTTGGTCGTGGGTGGTCGTGGCGGCGGTCCGACTAAGGATACGAAGTCTGTTGCAGGCAGTACCAAACTGAATACCATTGATCAGGAGGGTGGGATCGGTGAAGTGGTAGAAGGAACGACGACTTATCAACTCCAGCCGGGCACGTATACCGTGACGGTCGGGCCCAGATCGATCGAGTTCACGACCAAGCAGATTGCCGGGACCGGGTATTCATCTAGTCCTATGGGGACATATTCAGAGTATTGCGTTCCACCATGGAATTCGAGGGGGAATTATTTCACCGTTTATTACAGTGCAAATACTCCAACTGCATGGACAGCCAATCAACGAAATTTCAGCGAGGGAAAACCTTCCTCGATTGGTGGCGTTGCAACGGCAAAGGGTGGTGTTCCGCATCCTGGAATTTCAAATCAACCCGGGATGACGTCTTCTGGGTATTCGGCGTTATGGAAAGGTTATTATGGACAAGCAACGGGGAATAGGATGATTTGCTTCTCTGGAAATGGAGGAAATTACCATGGTATTGCGAATATGGGTATGGTAGACGTCAAACAATCGTCTAGTTGGCCATATAACCCCGCGACTCAAACGGCATACAATATGGTTGACGATAAGACGTGGAAGGACGCGATTAACAATAGACAACTCGGGCAGGGTGCCGCGCAGGCAAAAGGGAATGTCGCTGCCCAAAAAGAATCCGATATCACCGGGACGACGCAAAAGTACGGGCTCACGCCCATGGTGATCATCAGTTACGACGAGAGCAAGGCTGGCCCGGCTGGTCCGTCTCCGGACGAGATTGCCGCCATCGTCAAGGAGTACGAACGTAAGATGGCAGAGTATCGCGCACAAGTGGATGCCGAGAAGAAGGCGATGATGGACCAGAACCAGGCCGCTGTCTCCGCGGCGAAAGCCGAGCAGGAAAAGTTGGTCACGGAGTTGACCTCGCTGAAGACGAGGTACGACCAACTCCAGAAAACCGCACAGACCACGGAGACCACGCTCCAAAGCACGCAGCAGCAGTTGGTCGCGTTGAACGCCGAGTATACGCAGAAAATGCAGGATCTGGAGACGGCTCGTCAGGCGGAGATCAAGGCGTTGACCGACCAGAACCAGACCGCCGTCGCCGCCGCGAAAGCCGAGCAGGAAAAGTTGGTCGCGGAGTTGACCGCTTTGAAGACGACGTACGACGCGCTGGTATCGAAGTCGGCCGAGTGTCCCATCATTCCGGAGGGAACGACGCTCGTCGACGGCGGGACGGGACAAATGTACAAAGCGGAGAAGGGTGTCCTCCGTCCTCTGAGCATGGACGTATACCGCGCCATGGGATCACCGGCGTATACGACGTACCCGTCGGGGTCACTGGACCAGTGTTCCACGGGACCATCGTACATAATTCCCACGACGACGTCAGCACCGTCGACGACGGCTGCGCCGAGCACGGACCCCCAGTTCCCGGGGACGTTGTACGTGATTTTGCACGCGGATTCGTGGTTGAAGGATAAGCAGTTGAAGGTGCTGGCGTCTCGGTTCGGGTCATTGGAAGTCGAGGCGTTCCAGTTCAAGGCGTTGGAACAGGTGTTTGTGATCAACAATTCGGGGTACATCCGTAGCGTGTCCGCCGACGGATTATACTTGACGAGTGCGGGCGACTGTTTAAGCCCCGTGATGAGCAAGGAGGCACCGTTGTCGCCGTGGCGGATTTCTAGGACGGGAACGTCGCCGCTAGAGTATACGTTGGTATCGTCGTGTGGTGCGTCACTGAAAGCGGCTCTCGGCGCCCAGGCCGCCATCCTGGAGGAAGGCGTGTTCGGCAGCGAGGTGAGCGAGAACTGGTACATTGTGCCGGTAGGCCGCGCTCAAATGTGATAAAAAAAAGATACTCTCCCCGTCCCCGGCAGCGATCGTCCAAATCGAGCCTATCTTTTTTGCCACTACTGTAAAAAGACAGTAAAAACATGCAGTCATACTGGGTGGTACATATGACTGAATGACTGAATGACTGTAATGGCCCAGCGGCAACGTCGCCGCGTCGTAGTTGAGGTACTCACCCGTCGTGGGGAAGGTCACGCGTTGTGCGTCGACGACGGGTGGGGCGTCCCCAGGGACTGGTTCTGGGGCGGCGGAAGGAGAGCGGCAATCGAGTTGGCGTCGAGCATATATCCATGTGATTGATATTACAGTTGGTATTCACACACATTGTCTCATTCACTCGGTCGGAACACGGTCCCGATCATCTGTCTGACGCAGCACGGCTTTGGTTCATCCAAGTCCACGGGGACATCATCTTCACCCTCAAACCATGCCAACGCATCCAGTTTGACACGTTCCCATGAGGCGCGGGAAAGGTTCCGATCATCTTCCTCCGTCATTCGATCCGAACGGACGGCCACCAATGACGTCACGAACGTGCGGGACCTTGTGACACCAACTGTGACGACGAATTTTTCCGGGGTGACGAATGCCAAGTACGATCCGTACCAATTGTAATTCGTGTGCGTCCACACATCATCGACGCGAGACCTTGCACACCATCCTGGATGAAAACATTGCACGGATCCGCCGACGGGACCCGTGCAATGTTATCCGTCGTAAATGCAGCAGCATTTTTTCTCTTGACCGCCTGTACATTATGCCACCGATCAGTCTCTCCTCATTGCAGTCGAGCATCGACACCCTCACGACTGACACGGCACAAATCGACGCCATCCGCGCATACTTGCGGCTACTCGGACCGACCCAGGAAGCCGTACTCGCCCCGTCGGACCCCGAGGCCGGTGGATACTTCGGCTACGGTGCGTCCATGAACGATGCCGGAGATGTCGTTATTATCGGTGCGCCCAATGACGACGGGACTGGGCCGGGCGACAGCGGCGCGGCCTATATCTTCACGAATTCGGGCGGCGTATGGACCGAGACTGTCAAATTGGCCCCCTCCGATCCGGAGGCGAGTTCATACTTTGGATGGGCCACGTCCATCAATTCCGCCGGCGATGTCGTAATTGTCAGTGCGTTCTACGACGACGGGATTGGCGTGGCCGATAGCGGCGCGGCCTATATCTTTTCAAATTCGGGCGGGTCATGGAGCCAAGTTACAAAGCTGGTCCCGTCAGATCCGGAGGCGAGTGCAATCTTCGGTTACAGAGTGTCCATGAACGCCGCCGGAAATGTCGTGATTGTCAGTGCGTACAATGACGACGGGATTGGCGTGTCCAATAGCGGCGCGGCCTATATCTTTTCAAATTCGGGCGGGTCATGGAGCCAAGTTACAAAGCTGGTCCCGTCAGATCCCGAGGCCTCGGCGGCCTTTGGGATCAGTGTGTCCATGAACGCCGCCGGAGATGTGGCCCTTATCGGCTCGAATGCCGACGATGGGACTGGTGCGGCCGCCGATAGCGGCGCGGCCTACATATTTTCTAACTCTGGCGGGTCGTGGACGCAGACGACGAAGCTGGTCCCCTCCGATCCACAGTTGTACGCATCCTTTGGAAACTCCGTCTCGCTCAACGATGCCGGGAATGTTGCGATAATCGGGGCCCCCCTCGACGAAGGGACTGGTGTGCTCTACAGTGGCGCAGCCTATATATTTTCTAATTCTGGCGGGTCGTGGAGCCAAGTGACAAAGTTGCTCCCGTCGGACCCGGAGAATAGTGCACAATTTGGAATCGAATTATCCATCAATGCCGCCGGAAATGTCGCAATTATCAGCGCGAAAGGTTACGACGGGACTGTGCCGAGCGATAGCGGCGCGGTCTATATCTTTTCAAATTTTGGCGACGGGTGGGTACAGACTGGCAAGTTGGTCGCCCCAGACCCGGAGGCGAGCGCATACTTCGGCTCCGCGGTCGCAATCAACGCCGCTGGCAATCTGATGATTATCGGCGAGTCCAACCGCGATTTTAGCGGATCCAATAATAGTGGGCTGAGTTATATATTCAGAGGAGTTGTCTGAGACGCGTTACACGATCAACGCAAAGATCCTGGCGAGGGCATGTAAATTACTGGGGTCAAACCCGAGCTTGGTATTGACGCGCGCATCATCGAACAACAAAATAAGATGGTCAATACTCACGATACTCATTATTACCCCGTCTCCGACCTACTCGACCTCTCGAGATGGTCCACGCGGTCGGCCAACTGCTTGAGTGCTTCGATCATCAGCGCGTGAAGTTTGGTATACTGGATGGTCAGGTACGACTCACCGGAGATGGACTTCCCGTCCTGGTCTCTGTCGAAGGGTGCCGTGGTCACGCATTCATGCAAGCCGGCATCCTCCACCTCCTGTGCCACCAGTCCCATATCATTGCCCCGCATGGGCAAATTGGGCACGTCGTCCCGCCACGTATACCTGTACCCGGTCAACTTCCGCAGGGTTCCGAGTGCATCCTCGATTTGGACCAGGTCCTTCTTCAGTCGGCGGTCGGAGGCAAACGCGACGATATCAGCCGACACGAGACAGTTTCCCGTGATGGTCACGTTTCCATCCGATTCGACGGCCAATCGTTCCGTGTTCTGCGTCGCGAACGACCATCGGTGGTCGGTGATGTCGTACGATGCCAGCGTTGCGAGGTACGTGTTTACATTTGACAGGGCATCAATGGCAAAGTACGAGTCCGTTCCATCCACGTCCCGAACAAACGTCCCGATGGACACGGATTTCCGCGTCGCGTCGTCTGCATTGTTCAGGAGACGCAACGACGAACCGGTATTCTGATCGGCCGACGAGGCGGCGATTTCCAAATTCTGGATGCGGATGTTCCCCTCCGCCTCGAGAATGATCGCGTTCCCGAGACCGATCGCGTTTCCTTCGACGGTCAAGACGTTCGTGGTGACCGAGGTCGAATCGATCACGTCCAATGCCTCCGTGAGTCCCACCACATTCCTCGCCTGGATGTCCACCAATTCTTGCCCGTTTCCCCGGACGTTCTGGACGTCGAGGTTGGCGATGACCACATTGCCTCCTGTTTCGAGAATGATCGCGTTCCCGAGACCGATCGCGTTCCCTTCGACGGTCAACACGTTCGTGGTGACCGAGGTCGAATCGATCACATCCAATGCCTCCGTGAGTCCGACCACATTCCTCGCCTGAATGTCCACCAATTCTTGCCCGTTTCCCCGGACGTTCAGGACGTCGAGGTTGGCGATGACCACGTTTCCACCCGTCTCCACGATCGACGCGTCGCCCAATTGAATGGATGCTCCCGTCACGTGCAGATCTCCGTCGATCGTGGTCCCGTTTGCGTCGAACAGGGCACGTTCCGTTCCGCCGGTGGCGATGGACAACGCATCGGGTCCATTCTTGTACAGTCCAGTATCGGGATCGGTTGCAAACGTCAGTCCCGGCTGCATGACGTTCCCGTCGGGCAACCAATCGATTCGTCCTCTCGATTGGAGGACATTGCCACGAATCACCAGCGGCATATTGCAACTGTGCAACATATTAGAACGCCTCCACGACGTCGTCGACCATGGACCGAAGCATCGCCGGGTCGATGGCGTGATCGAGTTCGTCGACTTTGCGTTTGAACGATGCGCCGGAACATCGCGCGTATTCCCCCGCGGAATTAAATGCTCGGTACATCAGATCATGTCGGATGTGTACAATCTCAGCATCAAGAAGTTTGAGTGTAAAACCATCCCTGAACACCCGGTGGTGGTGTGCATTGCCAAGCGCAGGTCAGGTAAGAGTTTCCTCATTCGCGACTGGTTATATCAACTCAGGAAACGGTATACTGCCGGGATCGTGATGAGCGCGACAGAAGATGGCAACCGATTTTATGAAAAAATGGGTGTGCCCAAGGCTTTCATATACACGGAGTTTGACGAAGCGGCACTGGAGAAACTGGTGGAAAAACAACGACTTTCGACGAAGAAAGGGACTGCGACGCCGATTTTCGTGGTGTTGGACGACATTGCATACAACAAGAGTATCTTTCAGAAGAGCGTGATCAGGTACGTGTGTCATTTGCTCGTTTGCTGGTTTGCTCACTCGTCCGCTCACCCGCTCACTCTTCCGCTCACCCGCTCACCCGCTCACTCGTTCGCACGCTCACTCGTAGGTTACTGCTCATGAACGGTCGTCACTTCAAGATCAGTCTGTTCCTCATGCTGCAGTATGCGCTGGATACTCCTCCAGCGGTTCGCGCGAACATCGATTTCGTGGTTCTCCTGAAGGACAATTTGCACCGCGAGAAACTGTACAAGAGTTTCTTCAACGGGTTGGTACCGACGTTCGGTCTATTCAACACGCTGATGGATTCGTGCACGGATGATTTCAAGGCTTTGGTGCTTGATAACAGCAGTCACTCGACCAAACTGAGTGAACTGATATTTTGGTACCGCGCGAAGAAGCGCGACAAGTTTAAGATTGGGAGTAAAGCGTATTACGACTTTAGTAAACGGAAGAGTAAGGACGAGGATGATGACGACGACCAGAAACAGAAACACGTCAAGCGGAAGGGGAGCGTCAAATTGTTGCGGTAGTGGAGGTGGACAGTGTAAAAGAATGCTTACAGAACAAACGAACGAATCGGTGAGGATTTCCGTTGTCGATGTTGTTTCCGTGCGTGACGAATCCGACGTCCGGTGGTGGTAGGTGCGGATCGATACATCGCGACATGTTCGTCGATGACGATCTCTTCATCGGGGTCATCGACGTCGTAGTTTGACGTCTCGGTTCTTTGGTTGGTTGTGTCCTTGACGCAGCACAGAATTGAGCAGTACTGGGTCGAATCGATCATTTTCGTCTGACAGGACGGTCGTTTGCACGACGCAGGTAGTGTGGAATTGGGTCTTTGGTTCGGGTGGACCAGACACGTGTGAAAGCCGTTGTGGACGTACGATCTGATCAATGACGCGTCTACGCCGAACAATGTGTGAATATGTTTCACGTGCACGACGGGCACGTAACAGTACCGATAAATCCGCACACAGTTGTGCCCGGTCTTTCCCTCTCGACGCGTCATCGTCATACAGGCATCGCACATCACGTGCCTTTCCGTATGAGACCCATGTGTCGACGATTTGGACCCGTGCGATGCCGCATTGGTCGTCCACAGTACGTACGACGGTCGTTCGCCACAGTAGCACGACGTGGTGATGAGACGGACGGTATCCATTTTTTCTTTTTCTACACTGTATTGAACTAGACGATGCGCGGGTCCATCATCCAGTACATATCGACTTTGACCCATGCGAGGTCGTCGTTCGATACGTGCAGATCGTACGATGTGAGGACTGATCTCATTTGGTCGACGGTGACGTTTGTCCACTGATCGTCGACGGCCGTCGCGTCGTGGTTGGAGGTTGTGCATCGCATATAGACCATGGGCGCGATGGACGCGACTTCGTTTCCCAGTTTATCCATATCGATCTTGATATCCAGCGATATTGGTGTGGACTCGCGTCGCTCGAAGACGAAGGATGCTACGTTGTTCTGGAACGCCACGCAGGTTCGTTTGGTGCACGGACAATCGAATGCGAAGAAAAACGATGCTGTGTTCTTGACGGGGTACGTGACCATACTCGACTTGATTTTCGAAAGGGGGACGGGTCGGTTGACGACCGCGTGTGCGTCTCGAGCGCACTCGAGCAGGGGGATGAGGGAGTTGGGGATCTGGTCGAGTGTCCAGTTGAATTCTTCCGGGTGGAACATGTTTCCCACGCGCCGGATACTGAAGATCCGTTCTGCCACGAGTCTTTTGTGTTGGTCTGGTGTGTGTCTGATGAGGGCGTGGACGAGTAATCCGACAGGAAAAAACTGGGCGGTCTGGTCGACGACCATGACCGCGACGCCCGGCGTGACCGTGATATGGTTGAACAGTTTGGAAAAGTCGCGCCAGTTCGGGAAGACGATCCGAAGTTTCAGGAGGAACCCTGCTCCGAACTCCGGCAGGAGGAGGGGCGCGTTGACCAGGAGCACGGGTCCTGCTACGGCTGGACATTCGCTTCTCACCAGCGTCCACAACCTGTGTGTGAGTTTCCTCCACTTGGTCGTGCACCCGAGGTAGTTCATTGTGTGGAGGATGGATGCTACTTGTTCCGCGGACTTGAGTTGGTTCGACGGGAGACTGCCGTGGACGATCGCGATGACCGTGCGCATGGTCTCGGATGGCACGTCGACGTAGAAAGTTTTGGTGTCGTCGTCGGACATATCCTCGAAGAACATCGCGAGGACGGAGCACGACGAGACGAGCGCGAAGGTATTGGCTCGGAGGATGGTACCGTCTGAACACTTGACGTCACAGTCGTACAGTCTGTCGAGGAAGGGTGTGACCACAGCCTTTGGTTGTTCGTCCCTCGTGGAGATTCCGAGTTCTGTGAGCATCCTCGATGTGTTTCGATTGAATGATGGTATTCATCTTGTTCCTGGGAACAAAATGAATCGTAGGATTTCCTTCATCTCGAATTCATCCATGACGCTTCCACGACACCAAATTCAAATCTCCTGCAGGACGTGTTACGATCGGAAGATGAGTAGGATCAGGAGACCGATGAGGAGGAAGAACATGAGATCATCCTGACTGAAAGTGACCTTCTTGCGTCTCGTGTGCTGGAGATGGGCGGATGTGTGCATATCCATGGCTTTACACATTTCCGGGCCCATGAGCCGTCGGACACCGACCGGTCCTTGTGTGAGCATGGCGTTCGTCAGGACGTGTCGACACACGTCAGTATCTGACCGTCTGGCTCGTCGTTCTTCGGCCAGGTCGGCCTCCTGGTTGTAGGGGTTGAAGACCTTCGGTGTGATCTCTTGACCCCACGCTTCGTCGAAACTTGTGTACGTGAGCATGGTATACTCCACATAATATTCGTGAGCGTTTACACTGTTTGAACACAATCACACAATCACACAATCACAATTTGAGCACGTTTTTGGTGGCGGTTCCCCTTCCTGTCCCGCGTCCTCGTCCTCGTCCCCTGCCTCCCCGACCCCCTCTGGCTGGGACGGTGGTGATTTTGATGGATTGGTCGTCTTCGTCGCTCGATCCGGATAACGATCCTCCGCTGGACGAATCGTCCGAGGGTCCCGATGATCCGTCGTCGTCACTCGATACGATATCGCTGAGTCGGTCGCTTTTGTCGTCCGGCATGTCCATCTCGTCGTCCCGGGACCGTTTCCTGCTTTCGGTCATCTTGGGGAGTTCCTGCGGAACGAAGACGGACGGCGCGGTCCCTCCGAACATAGCCGACATGTCCGGTCCCTTCATGGGTTTACGGAGGACGGTGGTCGGTCCGCGCTGTTCCTGTTGCTGCTGCGCGGCGCCCTTCTGCGTCTGCTGCTGTTGGGACGGCGGTGGCGGCTGTTGTTTGTTGGGTTGCGGCGTTTGTTTGTTGCCCGTCTGTCCGCCGCCCATCATCGAGCCGAGTAGTGACGAAAGATCGAAGCCGCCCTTTTGTCCCGCGTCCGCGGACGCGTTCCCGGCGAGGGAATTCGCCAGTTGTTTGCTCATGCTCTTTGAGAGGTTGAACCAGAACGCACTGGCGGCCAGTGCGAAGACGAGTCGTAACTCTGGCATGATTTGCATGCTTCCCCTGTACTTTTGGTGGAGCTCTTCGAAGATATCATCGTATTCGCTGGCACTGATGCTGGTGGCCACGCTATCTGACCACCCGTCCAGATCGGACCATTCATACCTGCCATTGAGCCACTCGATGGACGAGGTGAGCATACACACCATCTTCCTCTGGAATTTGATCGACCTATCCAGTGCCACTTCGCTCTCTATACGTCCGACGATCGCGCGGAGATCGCGTATATCTGCGCCGCTGTCCGGTTTGTCCACGGGCATACCGCCCCGGATGGCCCGGTGGATCTTGAACAGGAGCGCGTTGCGTTCCGCTTCGATGGATTCGAATCCGGGCGACGGTCGTTCGACGTAGTCGCTGATGGTGGAATCTGGGTACTCGTTCGCGTCACCTCGTTGGTACTCGACGTCGCCACCGTCGTACTCGCCGTCGTCATCGTCGTCGTCGTCATCGTCGGACGCCGACGGCGAATCTCGGACGCGTCCCTGGTTTGCAAAGTCGCGGAAATCGAACCCGTCACTCGGCGGTGGCGCGGTAGTTGAGACGGGAGGAGGCGGTTGATGAATGGGTTGGGAAGAAGAAGCGTGTTGCGGAGCGTGTTGCGTGCCGACGTGCGGGATCGTCTGGTTGTTGGCCGGACGCACCATCGTCGGACCGGGTACGGTCCTCGGCACTGACGTTGTTTTCGGTCTGTCGATGGATATAGTTGGCGCCGAACGATTCGTCCCGAACAGGTCGATGTGTTTATCTTCCGTGTCGCGTTGAATGCGGAGATCCATTGCGATGTTTGTCGCCGGCTTGAGACAACCGAGGAATTTGTTTTGACGGATTCTTCGCGCATGTCGTCTCAATACTCGATGGCGTTCGAGGAGGCTCCTTGGATGGCGTCACCGACGGGTGTTACAGATAAAATGATGACGAACCACGAGAGGAAGACGTGCGTCCCGAGCAACGACCGGCCCAATTTCGTCTTGGGGACGATCTCGCCCACCATGACAGTGGTTTGCGTCAGGAGGACGTAGTACGCGACCATGGACACCGAATTGGATTTCGCCGTAAAGTGTTCTTGGAAATCGATGACGAATCTGTAGATGAAACAAAACACGAGGAACAGGACCATGTGGTACTGCATGAGCCGCTCCAGGAAGCGGTTGGTCAGGATGAGTCGTGTCGCGTTCATTGTGTCGTTTGATGGGATTGATCAACGGGTTCCTCTTCTATTCGGTTAGATATTGTTCTGGCCATCCGGGCAAGGATGTACGCTTCAGCGAGGTCGTCTTTTTTCCGTGCGGCGTCGATGATGTGGTGGTCGGGTGTCTCCGCGACGAGCCGTTGGACGTGGATGACGCTGCTTTTTTTGCGTTGGGCGTACGTTGCGTACTGCAGATCCGGTCTGGCTCGTCTGACCAACGATATTCTGGACTGGGGTTGGACGAGCGTCACTGTGCACTGGTCGTTGTGCATGGCGATGAACAACTGTATCCAGTGCTGCACCATTTTGGCCTGGCCGTTCTGTGGCGGTTGACGTTCGATCACCGCCACCCTGGCATTCCGGATGAGATGTTCGATACGTCGCATGGCCTCGAGGAAGTGGTGTACCGAGGACGCGTCGACGAGGTCCCAATACACGGTGGTCGTTTGCAGGGATGCACAGTCGAACGCGCAAATGCCGAGATGCTTGGTTCCCGGATCAAACCCCAATACGATATCCATGTCTTCCCCACATATATTTGTATTGCGAGAATCCGCGAGGCGCGGACTCAGAGAATTTTGGACCAACGGACCGAAGGACCGACGGACCGAAGGACACCCACACACAATAAAACATACTAATGATCCGTTCGGTCATTCGTCGCCAAATGTTCACGTCGCCGATGCATTCGGTTCCTCGCGGATACGCGGTGGGAACGCGACACCGTTGTTCCCGTTCTTCCCGTTCTTCCCCGGTCGTGTGTCACGTGACGGGGAATGTGTCATCGTCGTCTTTGCGTCGCGAAAGCGTGACCCGAATGAACCGAATCGAGACGCTTTTCGGTCGCGTGGCTCGTCCTTTACACGTGAGTCACATGTTTGCCGACCCCGAATCGTTCCAGCAGTTTCAATCTTTCAGCGAATCGGATGACGTCATCGACGTTGCCTTCGATGTCGGGAGGAAAGTCATCGTCCACATGCGCGACCCGACGAAGGATGCGATCGAGTTCCCGTCGAAAATCATCACCGCCGACGATTTGCAGACGTTGTGGACGAGCCTGGAGACTCGTGGGAACAGGGGCGGGCATCCCGCGTCACTGAACCGGTTCTCCGTCATCAGATCGTTCGATGGGTCCATCAGCGGTGTGACCATGCGCGTGTCTCGTGTGCTCGACCCACACGACGTATTGACCAACGATACCAAGACGTTTCTGGACTTGGGGTACGGATTGGTGTTGTTCGGACCACCCGGGTCTGGGAAGACCACCATGTTGCGCGCCATCGCCAAGCATCTCGCGGAGACGCGCCGCGTCGTGGTGGTGGACGAAGTGGGCGAGGTTGGTGGGTTCGGGAAGATCAACTCCGTCGCCATCGGGAACGCGCGCCGAGCGTGTGTACACGACGGGATGACCCATGCCGAGACGGTTTTGGACGTGGTTCGTAACCACAGTCCACAGACGGTGGTGATCGATGAACTGATGTCGCATGCCGATGCCGCGTCCGCCTTGACGGCGGCGCGTCGCGGTATCCAGTTGATCGCGACCGTGCACGCCGATACGCTGGACGATCTGGTTGGGAACCCGGTATTCAGGGATATTTGTGGCGGTGTGCAGCATGCGGCGGTGTCCGATTCGTCCATGCGTATGGTGGGCGGCAAGTTTGTGAGTCAGCGTAAGGGGATGACTGCGTTCCGTGGCGGGTTCGACGTCCAGCGACAGATGTTGATCGTGAATCTTGACCGTGCCGTAGATAGTATTCTTCAAAATCAGTAGTGTGTGAAACATGAACGAACTGTTCGAGCGATACGTTGTGCAATTGCGAGTGGTCCTGGACGAATTGATTGCGCACTACAAAGAGGTCGTTGACCCGTCGTTGGAGAAGATCGATACGCTGCTGGAGACCGAACGTCTCCTGAAGCAAGCCGACACGAGCGACGACAGTCGGTACGTCCCCCTGGCCCTGAAAGAGATCCATGACGAAGCGTACAAGGAGTCGTTGTTTGTTGGGGGCGTGTACGATGCCATGGTCAACACCCTCGGGGAGATGCAAGAGTTGATCGTCGACGCAAAGTATGAAGAGTACGAGCCACTGTCTGTGTCGAAAGATTAAGCGCGTTACATGTAATAAAATGCGAGGAGTAGTACGTTTCGGATGTGGGGTTGGGTATTAGTTTGCGTCACACCTTCCACTTTGGCGGGAGGTAATTCTTCTTGCCATCGTCAGTTGTCACCTTCCGTATGCCCGATGAGTTTTTGTGCGTATACCTCTTTGAGCCGACGAATGCGCCTTTGATATCGTGGATACCGTATGTCTTGAGTCCGAGCGCTTTCCACATGGTCTTATGGACGTCCACAAGCATCGCGTGACGCTTGTGGGCTTTGTACCTGTTGTCGTGGCAATCGCCGCTGCTGCACTCATCGGCGACGTGGCCGTAGGCGATCTTTCCGTTTTTCGGGTTCTTGAGTTTGATCAGTTTGAATTTATGTGCGGTGATTCGGTCCGAATACAGTGCGACAGGGTACACTTTGACGGTGCGTGTCCCGATCCTCACCCTTGCCGGGTAGGCATTGAGACGTCCGCCGCCCGCGCCGACCGACCCGGAGTACATGGTCGACAGGATACGCATGGCGTGCGAACAGTTCGCCAAGAGCAAGAGGAGACCAAGTTTGACGATATTCATGTTGACAACTTAAATCATTGATTTGAGAGTGACAGTGTGACGATGAGGACGATGACGAGACACACCATCATCGAACTGCACGATGACGAGAGGAAGCCGGTACCTGCGACAACGGGGTCGACGTCTTCCATCGCTTCGCCTCCGCCTCCTCCTCCGCCGCCTCCAAACGGAATGAAGAACAGTGGCAGTGTAAGTGTACTTATCACGTTGAATATCGTATCGGCTTTGATCCAGTTGGAGACTGGCTCTGGTTTTTGTCTGGGGTTGGTGGCCCCATTGGCGTCATCTGCCACTTTGGAAGAATTGGGCTTGGTCCCTGGTTTTTTTTTGAACCAGTTTGCCGGGTTTAACTTCGACCAACCACCGCCTTTGGCCATGATGTGTACACTACTGTAATGCACACAAGAGAATATTCTTTTGTGTGTACTGTAAGAGCAGCATTTGGATGATGTCATCGTCATTTGCCATGTCGATTGTCGCGTTTGTCGCGTCGACCATCTTGGTCGTGTGTATGGTGCTCGCGGACGTGAAACGTATCCACGACGCGCTTCCTCCCGTGGGTATGGCCGTGTCCATCGAGGACGTCCGAAGACGTTGGTCGACGGGCGATATTCTTTTTTTCCGGTCGTCGAACTCGTCGTGGATTTCGTCCAGCACCGTCATGCAGTACACGCACATAGGTATCGTGGTGGACGGTAAGGTCGTGGAGGCACACGGGAAAGGCGACGGCCGTCACTTAGGCAACGGTGCGTCTGGTGTGTTTGCGTACGATGTGGAAGCGAGGGTACGCACGTACCCTGGGACCGTACATTGGTCCCGGTTACGCGCTCCTCGTGACCAAGAACGGGACGCCCGGATTCGTCGGGCCGTTCGCAGGTTGGCGGAACGTAAGTACGACTTTGATCACGTCGCGTGGTTGGTCTCGTCTTGCTCGCTGCGGGTGCCTCTCGTTCGTCCGAACGATGTCGTCTTCTGTTCGGAACTGGTCGTGGACGTCTTACAGCGCGCCGGACTCGTGTCATCGGATATCGACGCATCGTGTGTGTGTCCCGACGACGTGGCCGCTATGCCACTGTTCGATGCGCCACGTCCCATCTTCGTTTAATCGGTCAATCACCGGCGGTTGTTGCCGGCGTTAAGGTTCGTGTTCAAGTTGTTCCAGTTGTCGAGTGCGTTGTTGTAGTTGGCGGCACCTTTCGGTCCGTTGTTGGAGTTGTTCTTCCCGCGGTTGTTGTTCTTGTTTTTGCCTCCCTTCCTGAAGAAGAAGAACCACACTGCAGCGAGAAGGAGCACGCACAGACACGACATGAGCAGGATCGTATTGAACGTCCAGAACGGTTCGGGTTCTTCCTCGTCGGGTTGGGGCGTGAACGTCGGCACTGGTGCCAGTGTGGGCGGAAGGGTGGTCGGTGCCATCGTCGTTGGCATGGGTGTCAATGGGTTCAGCGATGTGATGTCGCCGTCCATCAACAGGCTGGGCGCCACCGGCAGTGGAAATATCACCCCGCCTCCAGAACCATAGTTCGGATTGTAGGGATACGACGGTGCAACGGTCGCGGGGGTAACGGTCGTCGCCGGGGCGGCAGTGGTCGGTGCGGCGGTGGTCGGCGCGGCGGTGGTCATGCCGCCGATGGCACTAGAGTCCCACGTGATATTCGAAAGCCAAGATGACATTTACGTTTAGATATATGTGTGCATGATAATAAATTGACGCCCCGCGGTCTTCATATCTCGTCGACTTCCATATCCGCGTCTTCGAAGACGATCTCCTGTGTCAGCGGATCTGATACGTCGTCGGCGCCTTGCGCGTACCCGGGCATATTCTCAACTTGCCATTGTCTATACTTTCTGTCCAGATCGTCGAATTCTTTGTACCTCCGCAACAGTTTTTCGTGCGTCTCGATGTATCTGTGCAGGATATCAACTTTGTTCGCGCCGTCATCCCGATGCGAACACAGAAGACACGTCCCCGGCAGAACGCGTTCGGATCGACGCATGCTTCCTCGAAGACGTCCGACGACGACTTTGAATCGGACGTTATCCGGTTCGTCGATCACGACCGAGAACCGTCTATCTCCGAGGGGTGCCACTGCAATCCCGTACATTTGCGACTCGTCCCGGAAGAGCAGTTCTCGTTCGTTCGCCTTGACCGTCCTGTTGACGTGTTTTTTCTTCTTTACGGGCATTTGTGTACAGCCACAAGAAGAAAACGATGAGAAACTCGCGACCGGCAGTCGTCACGCCCTCCTGGCGACCGCTAGGAACGGCGCGGCCAGGACCACGGGAGACCACTGCAAGGACTTGAGCAGGTGCGAAATGGCCGTGCAATAGGACGAATTGGAGAAAAACATACCGAAGAAGGTGGACTGGCATGCGGATACATGGTGGTGAAGCAGGAGGTTGTGCAGACAGAAGGCTGTGATGCTCAGGAGTGAGATTCTGGCGACGTCTCGCATCGCATACAGTTTCCAGCATAATCGGTTGGACGAATATGCTGCATTCTTTGCACCGATTGCATTGATTGCATTGATTGCATTCTTTGCATTGTTCGCATTCTTTACATTCTGTGGTCTAGTAGGGCTCAAAACATGTCACTGTACAATTTGCTGGGCGGCTGGAGTTCGCGGTAGTATGAATCGATGTCCCGGGGCAGGTATTTGTACACGATTGTGTTATCTGACCGTTCGTTGGTCAGGATATCCTGTTTGACGCTTTGTTTGTCCTGATCATTCTTCCGGATCTGGGCCAACAGGATCAGAATCACGCCGATCAGAAACAGTGTCGTTGCCGCCTGCATATCTGGTGTAAGCACACATAAAAATGCTCGACACAACATCACAACATCACAACATCACGTGCTCGTGAAGAGTAATGTGCCCATCCCGCCGCTGAACCTGAGGACGTTCAACGTGCGGGCGTATACACGCAGTCTGCCGTCGCTCGTCCCCTGGGAAAACGACGGATCGAAGGTGACTTGCAGGTGAGCGGTATCGGCTCGCGAGAGATTGATGCTGCCGCTGGGAGACGATTCTGCCTCCGGTTGCAGCGCGAATGAGTAGCAGTACACTTTCTTGTTCGGAATCCTGGTATGATGTCCGTACGGTTGCAGGAGACGATGGTACTTGCCCGACCGTTCCGCGTACCTGGCGTGACCGTTGACATGGATCACCGCCTTGGCGATTGGATCGACGGCGCCTCCGGGCGCCTCGTAATCGAAATAGTCGTTGCCCTGGACGGGGTACTGAGAAGGGGTGATGCCCGAATTATACTTGGCGGCGGCGTTGTACGTCCACAGAATCTCGCTCACCGGGTGGACGAAGTTGAGGTCGTACTTCCGTTGAAGACTGTTCTCGCTTCCCGAGACGATGACGGGCGTGTCGCCCAAGAACTGCACGTTTTGCAGCAGCAGTTCGTGCGAATTTTCGAGGAACTTTTTGCGTTCTTGTGTCGACAGGAAAACGTACGTAATATACGCTTGGATGTCGAGCGAGGGCGTCCTGCCCGTCTGGTTGACGAGGCTGCTGACGGGGACGGTCGACTTGATCAGTTCGTTGTACTCTCGTATATCGAAGACGAGGTTCATCGTATGATACACGAGTTGTACGATTGGCAGGGAAAGACCGGGGTTGCGGCACCATGAAAAGTTGAGTGGGATGAACAGTTTCGTGGGTCCCTGCAGCGACTGGTCCCACAGGTCGTAGTTTGGGAACTTCCCGATCATGGTGTTGAACCCTTCCTCTTTCTCGCTCGGAAGCGACAGTTCCGCGTCAATATCCATCCACTCGGAGGTGATGCGGGACACGCGCGCGCCACCGATCTCAAAGTCGACGGTCTTGCATAGCGCGTGCCCGATGGAGTTGCACCACCTGACGGACGAAACCGCCACCGTCGTGGAGTACGAACCCGGCGTACCGGATGCCACGCGCCGGACGCTGATGGAGTACGATTTGGTCTTGTCCAGTGCGGTGATCGGCACGTCGGTGGCACCGGCCGCGCCGTTGACGGTGACCTGTGTGGTCCCGTCGTCAACCAACACGTCGTACGAGTCATCTGCCCCGTCCAGACACGGGATGATTCGGATATTGGCCGTGGTCGACGACTCCCAACGGGCCGAGACGATCCCAGGCACCGCGGATGCAGCGGGGGTGACGGTTTCGATGGCGAAATCACGGAGATCCGGGAGGTCTACTTCGAGAAAAACCGAGTACACCAGGTCGCCCGAACGAGTGATTGGAAGGACGGTTCTGCGTCCGAAGGTCGCCTCGCTTTGAAACGGTGCCAGGATGCTTTCCAAGGAGAACACGGAGTATCGCTTATGCTTACTGCGGAAGAACGTGACCTCCGGCTGGCCGGAGAGGACCAGATCTTCCTTTCCGAAGAGTGCCAACTGATTGACTCCTCCTGGCATGATGGAGTACTGTTATACCTTGTATACCTATCCGCATTATTATTTACATGGGAAATTTACATCGCACGCCGCCTACGCGACGGGCATCGGGACGGTTTGCGCCGCCGGGATTTGTGGCGGCTGGGGCGCGTCGAGAACGAACGGCTCGCGGCTTATCTTGGGTCTTCCCGTGCTGAACGCGTACAGTGCGATGACGGCCACGAGGGCACCGATCACGGCCGTCACGGCAAAGGTTTTCTGTGGCGTTTCGTCTTCGTCCATGATGTACCGGTAGGCTGTCACGCCGACGGCGATGCCAAGTACGATAATGATCGCGAGGGTCGTGTTCTTCATGTGAATGTAATTACATGAAGTGCTCAAAATAAATCGATTTCGAATGCGCGGTCGGGTGTTCATTTACAGCGAATCGCGGATCGAGGCGGCGGTTTGTGGTCCGAACAGTTGGGGTGCCGCTTGTGGTTGCGCCTGTTGTTGCGGCGCGTGCTGCTGTTGCGTGGATGGGTGAAGGTGCTGCCCGGGTTGTTGTGGGTACTGCGTTGGCGCCTGGTGGAACGGTTGTGTGCCCAACGCGACCTGTGGAGGGACGTGCTGTTGGGGTGCTGGTGCCGGTGCGGGCGGCGCGGGGTACGGCGGACCCATCACGTCGTCGTCGCTGTCTTCATGGTCTTCGCCGTATCCGTTCGTTTGTCCGGCCGGTTGGTGCATGTCGTGGGGCATTGTGACGTTGTTGGGGACTTGGTTGGACGGGATGTTGACGTTGATATCGTGTTTGTCGTCGTCGTCGCTACTTTCCGACTCGCTCTCGTCGGATGACGACGAGTCGCTGGCTACCTTTTCGTTGTTCTGTGGTTCGGGGTCCGGTGCCGCCAGGTACGACTCGAGGATGTCGTCGTAGGGGATCAGTCGTCGTATGGACCGCTCGATCGCCTCCGGCACTGCCTGTGTATCGAACGCCTGTCTGTTCTCCATGATGAACGGCTCATAATACAGTATCTGTGCCATCTGCTTGTACACCTCGTGGACGAAGGCGTCAGTTTGCGGAAGTTTCAGCGTGACGGAGGGCCTGTCGCTCCCGAGGCGGATCGCAGAGAGGACCTTGACCCAGGTCACGAGGACGGCGCATACCAGGTTCTCGAAGAACGTGTAACTCGTGATGAGTTCGTGTGTCCGCTGTTGGATGATGGAGATGTTCCAAAATGGGACCTGTTTCACTTTGCTCTGGAAACAGATGAACACGTCCGACCCTTCTTCGACACACTCTTGGTACAGCGTGCCGAAGACGCTGGTCAGTTGCGGCGTGAACAGTTCCTCCAAACGGGATGTGTACTCTTTCTTTGCATCTAGAAGCAGAGGCGTAATGTCCGACATCGGTGCCGTTCGATCCTATTACAAGCACAATAATAAATCCCTGTTGATTTACGCACGTCCGGCCCGTCCGTCAGGTCGTCCGTCAGGTCGTCCGTCCGGTCGCTCATCGATTCATAGTCAATTTATGGTTGAGTCTGGCGAGTTTGACGTGTAAGGGTTCGTCGATCTTCGGCTTTTTCCCACCGCTGGTCGACGTGGATTTGCACGCCTCCTTTGGTGCTTTTTTTCGGATGACGTCCTTTTTCTGTTTGGTCCAGTCGATGATGATCTCGTTGTCGTCCTTGATCACTTTGAACCCGCCTTTTTGCAGTTTCTCGGTCACGTATCGAACGGCGTGGTCGTGGTTGAAGATGGGTCGTCCCACGATGAATGACGGGACGTGGTACCGCGTGGTCGTGAACCCCAACTCGTTGCGCCGTCTGACGTGGTCTGTCGTCTTCAGGTAGAGTTCTTTATACGTCTCGTGATTCAATTTGGCACGCTGAATCTCTTTCGACGTGAGATCTTTGACACGCAAAGAACGCGTCATCGTTTGTCCCTACCCAAGGAGTCGATTTAAAAGCCGGTGATTTTGCTCTGTTCCTCCTGCTTACGCTCCTGTTTACACCCCTGTTTACACTCCTGTTTACTCCCTCGTGATCTCGGATATGCCGATGAGGTACATGAACAGATAGAAGATGAGCATGGGCGGAGAGATCACACGGTCGTCCCAGAAGTCGCCGCGCGGGTACGTAAAGATCAGGATCTCGGCGGCCAGCAGTCCGAGCAGGACGGCTTTATTGAGCGTGTACTGGTCTTCGGAAAGGTACGGAACGAAACTCAACAGGACGTAGGCGAACACCGCGGTGAACGCGCCCAGCATGAGGGCGGTGAAGACGTGGTGTTTACCCTCCAGTTTGGAGAAGTATGGTGCGATGACGAAGGGGAACACTGCGGAGAGCAGCGGCACCACCAGTCCAATGTGATGGTACCGACTGATTCCCGGTTGCAACAGTTCGAAATTTCCAGTCATGGTACGCGCGTATATATTAGATGGGTAAGGAAAAAAACAGGACCTCCGAGGACGGACTCATTTCGGGATGGCGCGCGGTCTCGTGCGCTCCTTCAGGCGCTGTTTGAGCATGTCGACCTCTTCCTGGAGACGAGCCACTTTGGCGAGGGCGAACTCTAACTTGCGATTGGTTTCGTTTGTGTTACCGGACGGTTTTTTCCTTGATTTGACGGTCTTCGATGGTACGTTGCTGCACGCGCTCTCTCCGGCTCCGGAGAGCGTCCTGTGGGAGGAGGCGCCGATCAGATCGGCGTGCGTTGACTCGCGGTGCGTTTGATTAGACATCCTGGTGGGTAGTTCACGTACTACTACTTTGTTTTCTTTGTGACAGGTTGCTTCTCGTCAGAGACGTCAACAACCTCATTGTCGGGCAGGTACGACTCGCCGCCCGGAACGAGCATCTCGTCGTCGTACTCGTCATCGCCCTCCACGAGCACTCCCTCGATCCTCCTCAGCACGGTTGCGTGGTTGTCTAGAACGGCCTTTGCATTATTGTGCTGTTCGACGACGGAGAATACCGACGATTTCAGCGAGCCGACGGTCCTGTAAATCATGACGATGACCACGACGAGGACGATGGTAATTACGCCGATGGCGATGGCGTACGGCTTGAATGAAGAAGACTGCTGGATCAGTGACTCGGACATGATGCAGACTTGAAGATCTTGATTTAGGATCTGTGCGTAGAATTATTCCCCCATTTTTCCGCACACATGCCGATTGGATCGCAACGCAAACGATCCGCCGAGGAGGAGGTCGATCCGCTCGTCCTCGAGTACTCGGGGAGGGCGGACGAATATTCGGTTGCTATCGAATCGATGAACGAGGCGCAACTTCTTGAGAAACTCGACGAGATGGCCGGCGAGTGGGGTTCGGTCGAGGCGGGGTCGTCGTTCGATACCATCTTCGACGTGGCCACGCGGAATTTCGGCATGGACCAGGAGGAGATCGCCCAAATGCCCGACTTTGGACTGAGCAAGGCGCGCGTCCTCATCGAGTTCAAAGAACAGCAGATCGTCAGGCTGGTGAACGAGATCAAAGTGAAGGGCGCCCTCGACGACCCTGCCGTCGTCGCCCACGTGGAGAAGGTCAAGGAAAACAGTACGTAATGAAGTTCGGTCGCCGATGCCGGTGTCCGATGCCGGTGGCCACTCGCGCACTCACTCGTCCCCGTTTGCACGTTCCCCACACGTCAGTATTCTACAGCAAGCGGATCATCATGGGTCTATTGCAGATCAAGCGCGCCACGCACAACAGGAACACGACCACCCCCATCAACATCAGTAAGGACTTGGACAAGTACCTGATGTCGATCGCGATGAAGTTCCGGTGGGTCGGGGAGAACGTCGACGATAAGATGCAACTGCGGTGGGATCTGTTGGACCTGGCACAGGTCGAAGGCCTGCGGAAGCAGGGCGAGGACGTGTTTCAGCCCATCCTCCTGGAATCCAACACGATCAACACACACGCGTTCAGACGGCGGTGTGAGATCAAGGAATTCGTGCACGAGATGTGCAGCAAGGACGTGGACTTCTCGAATCATCTTCGGATGATGAATGAGAGCAACGCGAAGAACATCATCGAGTACCTGAGGGACTGTGACGACCTCCAACTTCCGAGACTCGTGAAGAACAGGGGGTACTTCTCGTTCAACAACGGGATATATTGCTGCGAGACGGACTCGTTCCACGCGTACTCTGCCATTGGGACGGAAGTACCCTCGGACGTGGTTTCTGTCAAATACTTCGACCACCATTTGGACACCTCGATCCTCGATCAGCCGTGGGACACCATTCCCACGCCGAACACGGAGAAGATCTTCATGGACCAAAAACTGACGCACGCCGTGCGCAATTGGTTCTATACGTTCAGCGGACGCATGTTGTATGAGGTGGGGGAGAAGGACGGATGGCAGGTGATTCCCATGCTGCTCGGCGTGGCCGGCAGTGGGAAGAGTACGGTGACGGATCAATTGATCGGTAACATATTCGAGCGGACGGACGTTGGTGTGTTGTCGAACAACTGTGAGCGGCAATGGGCCGTCTCCGGACTGATCGATAAGTTGATTTGGATTTGTCCCGAGATCAAGGGAGATTTCGCTCTGGAACAGGCTACCTTCCAGTCGATGGTCAGTGGGGAGGCGATCGGATTGGCGCAAAAGTTCAAGACACCCGTCAGTACGAAGTTCACCGTGCCTGGTTGGTTGGCTGGCAACGTCCTCCCGGACTGGACCGATCACTCCGGGAGCATTGCCCGTCGTCTCATCATCTTCCGGTTCGACCAGCGGATTGACGACTACGATACGGGATTGGCGGACAAAATCAAGGAGGAACTGCCTGCGTTCATCATCAAAATCAACAAGTCGTACCGGGAGGCGGCCCGTCTGCACGGCACCAAGGATGTCTGGTCGGTGGTGCCGGAGGAGATCCGGGAATTCAGCAAGAAGAGTGTGTCGTCGATCTCTCCGATGGACTTGTACTTCCAGTCTGCGCACGTCAAATTCGATCCGGCGATCATCGTGGAGGTCGAGGACTTCCGGACGGCCCTCAAGAACTTCCTGGGCACCATGAATATGGATGGCAAGGTGCCGTACCTGGGTATGGATGCCTTACGCAACGACGTGTCCAAGTACAAATGCAAGGCAGGTAGGGCGACGTACTCGATCAACGGAAAAGAGTGTACGAAGGATATCGTGATGGGCGCGCGACTGCACGAGTGCGACTTCTACTTGGCGGATGATGGTGTTGAGTGGTCTTGAGTGGTCTTGAGTGATGTGTCAGATGCCATTGTAATCTTGGTCTATATGTATATGCAACCTTTCGGACGCCTGTCGTCTTCCCCCCTGGTTTTGGCGGCTGTGGTGGTGGCGATTTGCGTGCTCGTGTACGAAGCCCCCCTGTTCGAGGGCTACCGCACGGATGTACTTGGGTCGACGAACCAGCCAAGGCGACCGACGATCTTCGTCTCCGTCGCTTCGTACAGAGATTCGGAATGTTCGAAAACCATCCAGGAACTTTTCGGCAAGGCCAAGTATCCGGAACGGGTGTTCGTCGGCGTGTGCGAGCAGAACTCTGACGACCCGTCCGAGCGGTGTTCCGGCAAGCACGATACGAAGTACGACAAGCAGATACGTACCATCAGGGTCCCACACACCGAGGCCAAGGGACCGTGTGTGGCCAGGTACGCGTGTTCGACGTTGTTCGGCCAAGAGGACTTCTTCTGTCAGATCGATTCGCACATGATCATGGTGCCGGATTGGGATGAGAAAGCGGTTGCCGAAATCAACGCGTGTCCCGACCCCACCCGGTCGATCATCAGCATGTACCCGAACGACTACGGCACGTATACCGTCGAATCAAAGGAGGTGCCTGTCATGTGCAAGGCGAAGTTCGGAACGTCGCACGGCTTGCCCATCTTTGAGGCGGCGATGAAGCAGCCCAGTTGGCTGGGAAATGTGCCTCGTCCGAACGCGTTCATCGCTGCCGGGTTCCTCTTCGCGAGCGGAGACTTCCCAAGACTGGTACCGTACGATCCGCACTTGAAACAGTTGTTCCAGGGGGAGGAGATCTTGTTGTCCGCCCGAGCATGGACGTCCGGATTCGACATCTTCAGTAGCCGTGTGAATATCACGTTACATCACTATTTGAGAGAGGACAAACCCAAATTCTGGAACGATAAAGGATCAGAGTATGAAGCAGAAAAGGCCGCGAGCGAACGCCGGGCTCGTCAACTCCTTGGCTTGGAGCAGCCGCCGCTCACGTCCGACAAGTATGGCATGGGCCACGTCCGAACTTTGGACGCGTACTGGAAATTCGCTGGCGTCGACCCGATCAACAAGACGGCGACGAAATCGTTCTGTACTTAGACGAACAGGTACTGAAGCGCGACGCGAAGTTCGTTGACGCATCGTTCGACTTCGGCGTGGTTGAAGTACCTGCTGGTGATCTCGAAATGGCGCACGAGCGCGGACAGTGCCTCTGGATTCGCGTCACGAAGCGCGTCCACATACGTTCCCGTGCACCTCTCGTCGAACGGGTTGTATACCAGTGGATCGATCACGAGTGCATAAAACCAAGCGTACGTCTTGGCCCTGTCCGTCTTGACGCTTTCGACGTAGAACGTGATCGGGTCTTCTTCCTGGTGAACAACGTCGCGACATCCGGCCTGGGTATCGAGACGCAACGCCTCGACGAACGCGTCTCGTGTTTCCTGACCGAGCCCTCGACTTTGCGGCGGATACTTGAGCGCATGAATACATTCGTAGCGTCTGGCGACGGCTTGATGGTAGGACGCGTCGGTGATGCGGACGGGCGGTCGAACCATTCGCTCGATCAGACAGACCGTGCGCAGATCGTGTGTGTACATCATGGTATCGGTATTACATCTACAGTGTAAAAATTTGTATTCATTTCATTCTCCATGTGACGACTTTTTCACACGCGGACCTGGCAAGGTCCCAATCTCCGGACTCGACGAGGTCCATGAACATGTCCGCCCGCTTCCTGCCGTTCGAAGGCGGCGAGTTGTGGTGATTTTTGGTGGCCGAGACACGTTTCCACGCCAAGAACTCGGTCATGAGTTTTTCTTCGTTCGACGACGCGTTGTTTCTGAGCCACTTGAGGGGGCACCACTTGCCGCCGAACCCCTGGTTGACCGCCGTGTCCATGACGATGGCGACACTTAACGCTTTGGGAGACGACACGCCCGCGTCACGAAGTCCCTTGACGGCCTCGTAGACGTACCCGTCTTCCGAACAGAGTTCCTTGATTTGCGCGGTGATCCATCTATCGGCGTAGTCGCCGTGCAGTGTATGGATGTCGCGACAGAAACGTCGTGCCTTCGCTTTGTTCCCGGTCAACCCTTTGGAGCCGGGACGGAGGTCCAGTCCTCCCAGCCTTTTGTACCTCTCTGCGAGCCGAATGAAATCGCCTCGATCATCTCGACCTCCGTTCGCGGTGGTCCATCCCGCTATTCCCACCGTCACGCCCCGTTGTTCGACGTCGTAGTCCAGTGCCTTGGCGTAGAAGAAGACACAATCACCGTCGGCGGTCAAGAATGTCTTTTCCCATTCGGTGTTGTCGTGTTCGGACTTACTGAGGAGGAAAAAGCAGCCGACGAGACTCTCGACCGACTGGATACCGGTGGCTGTGGTCAGGACGTCGACGACAGCGGAAGTGAACAGTTGCTCCGGAGTATGCTTCATGACCAATGCCTACATTTTCTGCGGTGGATTCGTTCGCACTTTTTCCGACTTAACAGTTTCGTATCTATTCTATACGTATCACTGTCGCGAGTGTGAGAATGAGCAGCACGCTCGAGTACAGGATCAACTCGCGTTCCAAAAAGTTGCGCAACGCGAGTGAAGGGTCTAAGAAATACGAAGACGGGATCAATTATTTGCTCGACTGTCTTCCGTACATTCAAGAATTTGAGTACGAGAAAACGAGGGACTTGGTCGTGAACACCCGGTCTTCGGTTCCCGGAGACGACGGGATGACGGCGGGACCGACAGGAGGACCGACAGGAGGACCGACAGGAGGACCGACAGGAGGACCGACGGGAGGACCGACAGGACCGTCATGCGAAGGGTCGAGTCCCACTGCGGCGGTTGGTGCTCACGATATCGGGTCGTACGTTGAAGTCGGTCCGGGAAGGGATACGAAGCGCGTCTTCAACGAGTACATGGCATTCATCGAGCACGACGAAGCGGCGATGATGCGCGTCAGTTCTGCGTTCCACACCATGGAATCTGGTTCTAAAAATTTACAGGAATCGATCAAACGACGTGTGGTCCCGTCTCGAAGCGATAAGGCGCTCGCCAGCGGAGAACATGACCATTGTCCGTGCGGGGGACGTCTCCTGGTGGATGAACGAGCCTCGCAGTACGTGTGCACCTCGTGTGGTCTCTGTTCGATGTACGTGGAGAACGGTGTCAAGTCACTTACGCATACCGAGCAACTGGAACGTGGTTCCCGCAAAATATTTACGTACAAACGCACCAGTCACTTCCTGGAGACGCTCGCCAGCGTCCAAGGACGACAGAGCGCGGTGATCCCGGACACGGTGCTCGAGCAGGTCAACGGCGAGATCCTCAAGTACAGACTGTCTCACGACGAGTTGACAACGGCCCACATTCGTTCGTTCCTCAAGCGTCTGGGCCTTTCCAGATTTTACGACAATGCGTCGTTGATACGGAATCTCATCGTCGGTAAAACGACCGACACCATTCCGAGCGGGATTGAGAGTCAACTCCTGCACATGTTCATCGCCATTCAGAAGCCCTTCGACGACGTGTGTGAGAGGGGACGCAAGAACATGCTCAGGTACGGGTATATTAGTTATAAACTGCTCGAATTGATGGGCGACGAGGGTCAACCGTATCTGCATCTGTTCCCGCTGCTCAAGAGCAAGAGCAAACTTGCCGCGCACGATGCGACGTGGAAACGGATATGCAACAGCGTCGGTTGGAAGTTCATTCCCACAGTGTAAGTCAAATCGAGTCGACTGACCTCATCCGATGATCACGTTCGTGACGCGCGCCGTCTGTGGATCGAACAAGACTTGTATCCTGTCGCGACGACGGACGGACGGTTCACCGTACGTGACCGGTCTCGCCTCGACCACGGCATGCGGATAGTTGAACCGCATGGTATCCACCACGTCCGTGAGGAGACCGCCGATCATGGCGTCCCACGATGCGTCGGGGGCGATGCGCGGGGCGCCTTTGCACCTCCCCTCGTCGGGCATGAGAAAACAGTTGCCGTATACCCCGTTCATCGTCTGTGCCGACGCAAACTGTGGCGTGGGCAAGACCACCTTGTTCGATTTGACGTCGTAATGTATCACCAGCGTCTCCTTCTCGGCGTGCAGATCGTAACTCGCCGATTCGCCGATCAGATCCCAGTGGCGGACGACCACGTGCACATCTGGGTAGGCATCTCGGACCATCGCCTTGGCGTCGTCGACGTCTCGTCCGAGCAGTTCTTCGAACGTCGGTCGCCGTCGGTCGTGCGTCTTCTCGCAGTTCATGTTTCCGTACCACGGTTTCCTGATCAGACCGTACTCCCTGATATCGTCGCACGACAGGTCGATTGTGAATTGCAAGGTTGTCTCCGCGTAGGTGAGTGCCCTGTCGATGTCCGGCGCGCAGGGCGTCGACACGGACCGGATCAGGACACAGATGCATCTGCATACGGCGCGCCAATGTTTGTCAGGCGACCCGTTCGAATCCAGACCGATGGAAAGACACCCCTGTCGCGGGACGAAACCGGGCACGAGGTGCCGGGTGCCCAGACGCACGTGTCCGTCCCAATGGCGCGTGACCGCCCCCCATACGGGCACGTCACGTTGGTCGCGGACGAGAGCACCGAACAGACGACTGACGTCGTTCTCGATTTCACGGAGACTGCGTCTTTGTGCGTCCGTCGGAGAGGGGTTGATGTCGCATCCGATGCGTACGTTTTGCATGGTAAGGGTTAAAAGTTCACGATGACTTCCTGGTCATCGTCAACAATAAAATTATGGACGTCCATTCAGAGATCGGGTGTCTGCTGAATCGGTTGAAGGCGCATCCTGGGATGCTCGAATACTTGTCGACGGGAATCATTCACACGTGGAACGAGAGAATGTATCGCGGTCATCTCTTCACGAGATGGCGCGATGGCAACAAGGCGAACGTCTCGGGCTCCAACATCAGTTACTGTGCTATCCACGATATCATTCTCCATCTAGACGATTGGACAACGGACTGGGACACGGGCCTGACCGACGATCAAATCCACTTGGTGAAAACCACCACCTGGGTCGATGCCCTGTGTCACGCGCCCCTGGACCCGTTCTGCGGCGTCCAGTGCCGTGCCCCGATCGACGCGATGAGCATTCGATTCAAGACGCGGCACGTGACCGAACAGAACAAGACCACAACAAACTCAGTAGTTGCACCGCGTGAAGACGGCGCTCCCTGCGCGTGAGTCGGTTCCGTGCCACCACGATCCCTCCCATGCCAGGGGCAGGCCGTCGACGCAATGGAACCGGTTGTAATTCACTTCAGCCACACACCGATCGCATTCCTGAGAGAATCCGTCGTTGGGGGTCCACACCTGGCTCCATGCATCGGAATTGAGACGAAGACCGTCGCCGCCGTCCTGACCGCGGAAACCGTTTCCGACCAGTTCCGTGTTGGGCATACGACGACGCGTCATCGACTCCTGCGTCACCGGCATCACCTGGTCGTAGTGCATTGCGGCGTACGAGCCGGGCGTGTACGATACGCAATTGGGCTCGGTGGAGCACGACTTGCCGTGGGACCCGGGGGGAGGGACCGAGGTCTGGTGGGAAATCACACCTTCGTTGATACGTGACCTTTCGTCGATGTACATGTTGTTGAATTGATCTGACGCAAGATATAATTTCGTCTAGATCGTTCCCAGAAGAAGACCGCCGCTCCCGCGACTCGAGTTGACCAGTTCCCGTCGACTGGACAAGATCTTGTGCTTGATCAGAACTTTGATTGCCTGTTCGTAGGTCATCTTCTTGCGTGGTTTTTGTGCGCGACGCTTCCGTCCTTTCGGTGTTTTTCGTCCGTCTTTCCTTCTAGAGGTCAACATGGTCATGGCCACGAATTTATTTCGTTCGACGACGAGCGGCAGCCAACTTGGTCATTTTCTGTCGCCAGTTCTTGTTCTTCTGTGTGACCTGGAACGCGTCCTGTACGCCCATACGGAAGGATTCTTGCCTGGCACCGTTCCTGGCCGTCCTTATCTTGTCTCGCGCGTGTTCCTTGGCGCGGAACGATGCGACCTGCGACACCTTCTGTCGTTGGGACGCCATCCGCCGTTTCAACATCTGCAGTTGTCGAGTGGTGGTCCTCATGTGCGATTGCAACTCCGCCATACGCTGACTGAGCATTATGGACGCTAACTGGGTCGTCTGGTAGTCTACCAGTGCCTTTGTCATGACGTCCTCCGAGTGTGGGATCAATCTGCCGACGCGTTTACTCGACATTCCGAAAAGAAGTGTAGATACAGTGCACACAGATAATAGCCTGTCTGCACTGTTGCACTGTTGCGCTGTTGCACTGTTGCACTGTTGCACTGTTGCGCTGTTGCGCTGTTGCACTGTTGCATTGTCAACGTGACAAAGACAACGAACAAATCATCAGTTGTACGTGAGTCGGGTGACGGTCGAGTCGAAGAAATCGACGGGACGGACGGTTTCCTGCGACCAGTCATCATTCCGTTGCCGCGGCGCAAGTGTGACGTCCTCGATGACTTCCACGTCCGGTGCGTCGGTGGACGGTTCGCCGACGTTCCTGACGATGGATTCAGACGACCTGTAGTCGCTCAGAAGCGTCAGACACGCCGAACAACCGAGCGAGAGCGCCACCAGAAACATCAATACGACGACCCATGGGACGAGTCTCCGATCCGATTTGGCCATTGTGTATTAGGACATGCCAAGATTTTGTGGTCGGTCGTCGCTCAGAGGATGTTTCCGCGCCACTGACGACTCGCAAAGTTGCTAAACTCTTCGATATCGGACTCCTGCGGCATGGAATCGTCGATCATCGGAGACTGGGTGATGACGTCCGGCTCGGACTCCATGGTCACCGGCATCAGCGTCTCTGGCAGAGCCTCCGGAAGACCGTTGTTCATATCCTCCACGCTGTAGTCGGTCGCGGGCATCGGGGTCACGATCAGCATACCGTCTCCGGGCGCGCTCTTGGTGCCGTTGTTGGAGGTCCACCACATGATGATGCACGCCAGGAGAATCAGCGCGATGCTGTACATTGCAATCTTCCCAGTGTTCATCTTGTTAAACATTTGGATATATGTCGAAAGTCGATGCCTTTACAAAATATAATAATACTCGTCGGCTCATTTGGCGTGGGAAGACGATCCGGTGGGTTGTCCTGACCCTGACTGGGTATCCTTCTTCTGAATTTTCTTCAACACCGACGGCGGCGGCTTCTTGATGATATTGGGACGAATCCCTTGCTGGGCACAGTACGCCTTCATTTGTTCTTCGGTCATGGCCGCGCCCATGCTCACGCCAACGTCCTCTGGTCGGAGTTTGGACCAGTCTGCTCCGAGCGGGTTCTGCAACATCTTTTTCAGTTCCTCTTCCGTGAGCATGGTTTCTGTGTCTTCGATATGTGTTCTATCTTACATGTTGTTCGATACTTTTTCTAGAGTTTTCCCGCGTCACCTGACGACGTACGGGTTGCCGCGGAGGGCCGCGGCACTGAGCGTGAAGTCGGCACGGGTGTTGGTCTCCCCCGTCTGTTTCCGGCCGTTGCCGGCCGGCGTGCCCACGTTGTCTTTGGTGCTGCCGCGTTCCAGGGCACCGCTTTGCGGGTTGGACAGTAGCCTGTTCGTCGTTCCCTGCATTTCGGCACGCATCTTGTGGATCTGGGACGCGTATGGCGAGGTACGGTATCCCATCCTGTTCAACAGCAACGCGTCGTTGCGTTGGGGTCCGGCGATGTAGTTCGGGTTGGTGTACGACCCTCGCTTCGCCTCCTTGAGCAGTTGCATGTTACTGCATCGCATGTTCTCCTTGGTGGTGACGGGCGCGACGGGTCCCGGACCGGTCTTGGCTTCCCTGTTCTGCGACGTGATACGGTATGTGTCGCCGGGCGTATACGTGGTGTGACCCCCGACCTTCTTTCCGTCGAGGTTGAGCACGGTACCGTCCGACGTCCTGTCGTCCAGTCGCGTGCTCTTGACGTGCGAATCGTACACGCCCCCGCGGTGAGCCACGCCGGTATAAAATTCGCCGTCGACCTTGCACTGTGCGGGCTGGATGCATGAGTGCTGCCCACGATGCGCCATGCCGACGCCGACCTGTGACATTCCGCGTTGGAGGGGACGCCTGTCCATGTCCCACACGCGTGGCGGTGTCTTGTGACTGAGGACGACATCCGCGGTCCGCGTCGCGTTGATGACAGCCCCCGCGTTCACGCGTCCTCCCATTTCACTTGACTTGTGTGCAAGTCCGTCGACCGGCATGACCCGTGCCATGCTGTGGAACCCATCAGCGGCGGGCGTGCTCGCGTCCACGCCGATACCGGGTCCCACTTGGATCTGCTGGAACGGTAAGGTATTCTGTTGCTTCTCCGTCAACGACGACCGGTATATTTCCGGATCGTATCTGGCGGTGTTACCTTCCCGTCCGGATGAGTCGATGTTTTGCGGAGTCGGTTTGAAGATGGCTTCGACTTCTCGCTTGTTGCGATACGTGGAATCCGTTCCAGTGAACCTGTCGAGCGTCCGCTGTTTCATCTCGGCGTTGGTGGTGTTGGTGCGCGTTTTGTACCATGGCGCGATGATCCCGCTTTTGTTGGGGAAGAAACTGTCGTTGAACCGCTTGAGGGCGCGTTCGTCGAAGGCCGCCAACTGGTCGGAGGGCAACGGAAGATCTTCGTACGGACCCACGTTACCATCATCATCATCGATGATCCTGACGACGGTGGGTTTGTCGGAGGGTGACACGTCCTTGTCGTTCCGACGAAGGAAGTACCCAACTCCTGCCAGGGCACCTAGGACAGCGAATTCCATGACTGCAGTACTGTGCAGTATATATGTATCCAGACATATTATTCGACGCAGACGGACGCGAGAAAATCATTGGATTCGTTTCTCTCACTGGTGTACCTGTCCATCGTAAGAAAGGATGACGAATGTTCAGGAAACACCATCGCCGAGTTCTTCGCCCAAAACGGTGGCCATCGTGACGGGATCGACGGCCAATCCATTTCTCGCGAACAACGTCCAGAGCGTGAATCGCCTTGACGTTCCCGGTGGCGTGGTCGTCAAACACATCGTCGTGGCGGACGGACGGGAGTACGCGTCCAAAACCAAGGAGATCATCTGTCGATTCCCGTCGGAATGTCCCAACATCAAACGTTCCTTGGTCGTCTTACCGGACAACACGGGCGGAACCGGGTACCTTTGTCACCGGATCATCGCCGCCAGTGCGTTCATCGTGAACGCCGATTACATGTGCGTGTTGGACGAGGACAACGAAGTGGAACCGTGCCACGTGATTTGCCACCTGAACGCCATCGGGCCGCACGGATGGTCGTTCACGTTGCGAAAAATCATCGACCACGCTTCGACCGTGTTGTGCCTGGACACTTGCGAGAGCATGGGAAACATACGGCCCACGTGTCTCGCTTCGCATGACAGACTGATCGACACCAACTGTTACATGTTCAGCGTGGACCTGGCACGCCAACTGGCCCCGCTGTGGATGGTGAAGGCGCGCGACCCCAACGCGCTTGAAGCGGATCGTCGCATCTGTCAGACGTTGTTGACGCACCAGCCGGCGGGCGGATCGACCAGAGAATTCAGCGTCAGGTACCGGACGGACGTCCGTCAGGGCGGCGGCGGCAGCGTTTCCGCCGACTTCTTCAGACGAGGGAATACCAAGGTGTCGCCGTGGCACGCGTCCAACAGAGACGTGTATTTGTTCCATTTCGACCACTTCCAGACAACGGAGATCGTATCGTCGTCCGTGAAAAACCCGCTGGACGAGTGGTGTCCCACGATGTTCGAAGACGTCAGACAAGTCAACTGGATCAACGGGTTCGAGTGTCTGCACGCCCTTCCGTACGACGCCGTGTGTCTCGTGACGCTGTGTCATCCGTCAACGGTCCCACTGGACCTGTTACGGAAACTGAAGCAGGAGACGCACACCGACCTGCGCGTGATCCTGATCACGTCGGAAGGACCCAACCTGAGACACAAAGACCAGTGGCAGACCGCCTGGCTTCGCGACCACGCGGACGTCGTGTTGACGTACGCCAAACCGTTGCTGGACGACCCCGGGATCAAGACGGTATTTTTGCCGCACAACGCGCGTTTCCTGTCGAAGGAGCGGATCGCGAGCGTGTTGAGGGACAACAATGGTCCGAACACGGGGACCGCGAGCATGGTGCTCGAGAATCGGGACACGCGGGGCACGTACGAGGCCGCCGGAGCCCCGGCGAGGTCGCTGGATTTCATGCGGGCAAAGGTCGCGACGGAATTCGGGCCTACGTTGACGGTGGTCGGTGCCGGGTGGCGATCGTTCTGCGACTCGGAACGGGCGGCTGGACGGGTACCGCCAATGCTGGGCTACGACGTGCCTCGCATGATCGATCCCATGAACCCCATGGACACGTACCAAGACCACGATTTCGCGATCATCATCGAGAATTGCGGCGGACCAGGGGCCAAGGGGTACGTGAGCGAGAAGTTCGGCGATGCGCTCATTGCGGGGGCCATTCCTGTGTATTGGGGCGAGAACGTGGACGACGAGACCGCCCCCCTGCTTGCACGAGGGCGTGGCGTGTGGTGGATCGACATTCGTGACGCGATTTCGAATGGCGTCGCTGACGTTGATGGCGTTGACGCGTGTGACGGTTTGGGAGCGCACCTGTCGCGTTTCCTGCTCAACGTACCGCGTCAGGAGATTATTCGCATGAAACAGGAGGTGGTTCGACGTCGAGAAGAGTACCTTCTCGGCGTTGGCACACTTGCCGTCGCCAAGGCCATCAATCAGGCCTTATACATTGTTGATTGAGTCGACAGTCGTCTGCATCTAGAGAGCAGCGTTGCTGACGGTCGCGACAACGGGGATCTTCTTGGTCTGCAGATCGAAGATCCGGACCGTCGCGAAGACGACGAGCATCGTCACGAAGAAGGTGATCAGTGTCTGGATGATACTGTCGATGTCGAACTTCGGGATGGACGTGCTGCGGATGGCGTACACGAACGGCATCACACCTTCCCTGACGAACACGCGAGCGACGTCAAGTGTGCTGGACGCGATGAGGAACCCCAGTGCCGTACCTGCAATCTGTTGGTCCTGGATGAAGTCGCGGAACGACATCACGATCTCGTTGCTCAGGATGAAAGACATGTGGGTGGGTGGATTAATTAATCAGTAATGACATGGGGACAGATAATATTTGCCATCATTATGGATACTCCTGGCTTTCTTTCTCCCGACGGGTACTCGCCGAACGTCTGGGGCAAGAGCCTGTGGCTGAGCATGACACTGATCGCCTCCAACGTACCGCTTGTGCCCACGCGTGAAGATAGCCTTGCCTATTTCAAGTTCTTCGATAACCTTCGACGAGTTATCCCATGCAAGAGTTGCAGGGACGAGTACTCGAAGATGATCCGGTGCGGGAACCCCGCACTACGCTTGAGGCTCAGTGACTTCCTCCAGGGTCCGCGCGACGAGCCGGGAACGGCGCGCAAGCGCGTGTTCACTTGGATCGTCCGGATTCATGCACACGTGAACGCGAGACTCAAGAAGAAACGTCGGTCCAGTGTGGCCTTCTGGGCGAAGAAGTACAGTGCCTTGCGCAAGACATCGAGGAACATTACACGAGGGTTCCCGACTGGAGACTTGTCGGGTTGACGCGTGAAAGGTGGCGAATAATTGCCGCGGGTACTAACAACTAACTTTCGATCGATGGAGCAGACCGACTTTGAAAACCGCATCATCTCGGTCCTCATCGTTGGGGTTCTGAACATGATGTCTCTCAGCAAGATGGATCAGCGGGACGGGACGAATAACGGAACGAATCACGGGACGAATCACGTTCCACCGTATGACGAACTCCTTCGCATCGAACTTTCCAGGGTACTGACTACCCCGAGTCTTCAGTCGTCGTGTCCAGAGTACCGCGACATCATCGACGCGGCGCTCGCGAGAGAGATCCTGTGCCAGCCGTGGCAGGCCCGCGAACGCACGGGCTCGGTCATCCGGATGCTGTCCGCCCGGGCCGTGGAACGCCGAGGCTTCCCGATGGAAAAGTTCACGCGGCTCGTCGAGTACGGCGCCATACAGGGAGATCCGTGCGTGTATTCGATAGCCCGGAGGGGGCAGTTTCTTGACGACGAGGACGAGATTGACGACATCGTTCGTGCGTGTTGTGACCACTTCGACCACATCGAGGACGACGACCACAGACGCGCGATTTTCGAAGACGTCGACGAGATGTACACTGCCCTTCGTCAAACGTTGGGATGATCACGTACAATATGTTGACTCATAATACCACTCAATCTACCCAACTCACATTCATGTCCGGTCCTCTCCCACCTGGTGTCCGTCGCGGTACCGGCAAGGCGCTGTACGGCAGTATCCCGATTTACCACGTGTCGCGTAACCCGCCGCCCGGATTCGAGCAACGGTTCCTCAACTGGACGAGCCGTACGAAGAACGCCCTGAAGGTGTTTATGGTGAACGGATCAAACCAGAAGGTGATTTTTTCCCCCAACGAGGTGTTGGTCCACTTGGCCACCAACAACCTGTACTACCCCGTGAACCAGTCCAGGTCGCGTTCCATGGGCAGGTCGCCCTCCGCGAGCAGGTCACCCTCCGTGAGCAGGTCCCGTTCCTCGAGCAGGTCAGTGTCCATGGGAGGACCCCTGCGATCGACCGCGATCTCCGCGATCAGGTCCCCGCCCAGAGGCAGGACGCTGGGCAGGTCCCCAGCCGGTCGTCCCGACGCAATGACCCGATCGAGGTCAAGGTCGAGGTCGTCCACCAGGGTGATGACGAGGAACCCGTATTCGACCCCTCCGACATCTCCCGCACCGAGGCGCGCGGCGACACCCGGTGCCCCGCGTCCGACCCGGACCATGGCAAGACGTGCCCCCGTTGCGGGGACGGGAAGGCGTCTTTCCTACGGAAGTCCGTATAAGACGCCCCCGCGGTCCTCTGTGCGTCCTCGGACGGTCCCTGGCGCGCCCGTGAAGGCGCCGAGGAGGAGGTGAAAGTTCTGATCTCCATGATCGAGGAACATTATCGTTGACCATGATACAAGCATTGTCACCAAGTCATGGCTTGTAGAAGCAATCAGGTCCGTAACCCCAATACCGGAAGGTGCATCAAGCGAAACGGCGCTCTCGCGTCCCTCCTGGGTGTCTCGGGTCCCAGGTCGACGTCGAGGCGTTCGCCCGTCAGGGGAGCGGGTCATCGTCGTCGCAAGACGGGTGGTCATCGCCGCACCGCCTTGACGTCCAGGCACACTGTCATGAGGAAGGGACAGGTCAGGGAATTGCGTTCGAAACTCGAGAAGGCGGGTCGCGCGCTCGCGACTGTCCAGAGGCGTCTGGGGACCCTCCTCACATAGGTATCGAAATCTGTAAACAGACTCAAATCAAATCAAAACAAAAAAAGTTGTCAACGTGTCGCGTTGACAACCTGATTGACTGTACAAGACTGTACGTCATGGAATGTTACTCGACGTTACCCGAATCCGTCAACTGGCTGGGGTACGTCTTGCCATCGTTGTACAGGTTGTCCAGTGAATACAGCCCATCGACGTGCCAGGAACGTCTTCAGCACCTACGTCGGACCCTAACCTCGCACAGAAATATGAGGAGAACGGTGTGTAAAGACGTACAAATCGCACGAGGCGAAGAACGCACGTTCATGACGTGGGATTTCTCGCTGACACAGTGGTTCACATTTGACGATGAACAGTTCGACTTCGAGTCCCGCTCGTTGGGAACCGATATCGCCCGAACAAACTACGTCGGCACGGAAACCGCGTTCATCGAGAAGATTGCCGTGGTAAAACTTCGTCGATCAACCAACGATGAGTTGGTCCGGGTCGGCTTCCACTGTGACGATGACGTAGATAAGGATGACTTTATGCCCGGGATCTGCAGACACAGTGACCTGATTTTCATCGACGTCACTCGTCCATTCGTGACGGACGCCATGCACCGCGACAAGATCCTCAGGTACTCCCCGACAATCGACGCGTACTACGGCGAAGCCTCGCTTCCGTACAATTTTTGGGGGATCGGCCGGGATGCCGCGATGAATTACGTCTTCGTCGAATGAACTGTCGCTGTTGATAAAATGTTGATGAACCTCAAATCATGTTCGGACCAGTCGATCCGTTGTCGAAAGCCCTCTCCTTTGTGGTGCTCATTCTCTCGGTGCTGACAACCCTGCTACTCATCTTTTCCCCGGTCATCGCCCTCGGCGTCGGCGGTTCCACGCCGGTGGGAATGGCCGCTGCTGTCGCGCTTTTCGTTTGCTCGACGATCCCAATGCTCATGAACGTCGCGGTCGTCCGGCGGGACAACCAATAAAGCACGTGTGGTCGCCGACCGGACAGTCACACTCGCCACAGCCCCATCTGCAAGTGAACGCTAAAAGAATCTGTAATCATGGTCACCGTCCCGCCACCCAGTTACAACGTCAAACATCACCAAACAACACGGATCATCACGTTTTTTTCCGGGCGGTGCCCATCCGGCTCCTGCCGATGACCGACGAAATGTCTTTCCTCTTGATACGCGTCACGACCGGCACGTCCTTCTTGTTTTCGTCGATGAACCCGGGGAAGAACACGTCGATGATATCGTCGGAAAGTTTTATGAGGTTGCTGGAGTACGTTTCGCACCCCCGTTCTGCCTTTCGACAGTAGCACCGCTGACACACGCCGAGTTTCGAGACGCTGAAGTAGACCGTCGACGTCCGATGTTCCCCGCCGATATTTTGACAGTACCTGCTATTCGTCTTGAGCATCACGTTGTGCGTCGTCACGAACGCGGCGTTGAAATGCACGTCCCGATAGACGGACGGGAGCGCCCTGCGCAGTGGTGCGAAGGCCTCCGAGTACATGTTGATGCACGACGACGTGCCGATCGTCTGGCCCCTCGTCGCGTGTTCGTCCAGTTTATCCGCCAACAGATGTTCGCCGTCATTGCACACCGTCAGCTGTTCGCCCGAAACGCACCGAATGCTCGACTCCTTGATCAACTCGCGGACGGCGATGTCGCTGATCTTGGTGACGTCGGTCGCCCCCCGCGAGTCGATCCATTTGATGGGATGGTACGCCCGAGCCTCGGTTTTCCCCTTGTTGGAGAACAGCATGCGGAGACCGTTGGCCTTGAACACCGAGTCGTCCACGATGTCCCCCCACGAGTTCAGCGGCACCGCACGGACCAGTCCGGAACTCGACGCGGTGCTATCGATCGAGATGGAATCGTTCTCGTCGTCCAATTGCATCGTCTCGAGTTTCCTGATGAGTTTTTCCCGGCATGCCAGTGCGATCGGCGCGTTGACGACGATGGCGGGAAAGTTGAGGTGCAGACCGTGCTTCTCCCGGTCGTCGTCGACCATCTTCGGCGGCGACGTCGACACGAGGACGCGGTCGCTGCCGGAGGAGGTGGTGGTGGTCTGGCTCCTCGTTCCCTCGGTGTCCGGTAGGAAGAAGAACTCCCTCGTCACGAATTTCCAGATTGTCTCGGTGATGACGTCGATGGTTTTCCGGATGGCCAGTCGCATCCTGTCCGTGGTCGCGCGAGCGAAGAGCAGGTCGACATCGAAGAACAGGAAGTAGTGTGGCGTTTTGAGTTCCACCACCGACAACGCTTCTCGTTTCTTGATCACGTACGTGAAGTATTTATTCAGAAACATGCCGTGGTCCTTGTCGGCGATGGAGAGTTTGCCGCCCTCTTGTCCGTCCAGTAGGAAGTGCGTCGGCCACTGGTCGGGCAAGGTCTTCCATCGGTGCCGAATGATTTCATCCCGGAACATCCGCGATTCGTTCGGCCTCGTCCTCCTCGTTCAACGATTCGAGTTTCTTACACTTTGAAATCACAAGAATCAACCAAGTATTCGTCTGCCTGAGGCTTTCTTCGTCTTCATGATGTGTCTGCTGCTGTTCAAACACCGCCGACGGGCACGGGACGGGTTCGTGTACGACGGGTTGTCGGCGTCCCGTATTGGGTCAGGCCGCGTTTCGCGCCATACGATGCACCGTACGAACGGTCCGACGACAGAAACACGCCGAAGAGAATCAAAATCGTCCGCAAACCGCGATAAAACATGTTTTCAAAGTGACGTGATTGTCCGTGGATGTCCGTGATTGCCCGTGGTCATCGTCGCTCACGATTCAGGACGATGGTCTTGGAACGCATACATAAGTGACTGTTCACACTTCGACAGGTTTGTTTCTACGATGTGCAAACTACGCACGAGCATATCGGCTCGGATTCTCCTGTCCGAGTAAGTGTCCATGTCCTTCCGAAGGAGGGCATCGTTCATTTCCGACTGGTACGTGCACAGGGTCGCCAATATTTCGGTTCGTGCGTTCGAACACTGGTAGTACTCGTCGACGGCATCCGACCTCATGTCTTCCGTCCAAGATTTTAAGACGTTGATCGACCGGAGACCGGTCGGTGTGCGGAATATCAACGGTTTTTGAATCTGGTGCTACCGGAAACGTATCTCCTCCATGGACGAGTTCGCGACACCAGTGAGCAAGTTGAACCAAGTCTCCTCGCGCGATTCAGACGGACCAAAAGTCGGACCGACGGATATGCCATCCTACGACGACGTGTTGAGACAGTCGATCCAGCCGCAGGAAACGCAGCATCACCAGCAGCAACAGCCCCATGCGGCGCAGTACGGTGACCATGACATGTCCATGGGTGCCATGCAGGGTCACCCGACGTCCGCACATCAGTACCCGAACGAGCCCCCCGCCGGGTACGGCATCCCTCGGGGAGACCAGTACCTTCCTCACGAGCATCCCCACGTCCCGCATCACCAGGGCTCCGACGTTGTGCCCTCAAACAAGACCGGTGGCGGCGGTGGCGGGACGGACGCCGAGCAGGAGACGACCAAAAGGCAAGGGTGGAAGGGTGTATTGTTCAGGCATAAATCTGACATTATTATTGCATTGATCATCTTCGTGCTCATTGTGGTGGTGCTTCCGAGAATCAGGGCCATGCCTCGCTTCCAGATGGGCGTGCCCACGTACGTCGTCGGCATCATCTCCGTCGCCACGGCGTGCATCGGAAACTCGGTGACGTCACTGATCGACTAGGACGCCATCGACGTAGACGACTGGAGGGGGCACGTGGACAACCTTATGTATTTTCACCTGGACCGGTGAGATGGTCGCCCTCGCGGCGATGATGTCACCCGCGTCGTCCCGTGTAAACGTCATGCCATCCATGCTCACGATACAACTCACTTCTAGCACGGCACCGGCCGTGAGTATGGACTCCGTATCCCCCAGATGTCGTCCCTCGTTGTCGAAGAACAGCGTTTCGTCGTTCACGTACAACGTTTCGAGCGGGTTGGTGTCGGGGTTGACGTGTCCTTTCCCGCCGATCGCTTCCAACTCTTTGAAAAAGACCACGAGATCCGTGAAGGTACAATCTTTCAAACAAAGGCGCGTTCCCCACGCGTGCTTGGAGACGCCGACCAGCATGCGCGGCGTCTGCACTTTCAACGATCGCTCCGCGCCATAGCGAATGGATCGTCGGCACTGTCCGCGTCGACACGAGTCGAAATCGACCCTGCTCGTGACGATCTTTCTGAAATCCATTACGAATGATTTATCAGCGCGACGACGTTCGCCTTCAGGGTGGAAAGCGTCTCGAACGAGTGCGGTTCGACCGAGACCACCCGATCGTACGTGAACATCCGTTGCATTCTCGTCGTGTACGATTCGATCTCATACGTCGACACGGGGACGTTCTGCTGCGCCAGTCTATCGAACACGTAGTCCTTTGGGATGTGGACGAAGACGCGGCGGTGCGGCACATCCAACATGCGCTCCAGTGACTTGATGTGTCGTTCGATGAATTTCGCCTCGAACGCCGTCGCGTTCAACGGCATTTGGCTCCAATAAAAACATACCACGCGCGTTTTATCGTCCACGCAACACAACCTTGCCTGACGGAACTGAGCGAGCATCGTCTGCACCATCGTGGTCAGGGGATTGGTCATGTGCGACGGTCGCCGTTCGGACATGACGACCGCCTGTAACACTGGTAATATGACGACTCCTTCGGGCCGAACGGCCAAGCAATCTTGCAAGCAGCCGCTGGGAACTGCGTCGACGAGAATCAGCATCCATGTACTCCTCGTTACTTCTGCAGTGCCACAAACAAATACGCGTTTTTTCGTGCGATTCATTGTCTCTGCATCAGAGCATACCACGTCGCATCAGTCCGCGCACGCATTCAAGTATGACGACCATCGCCGCGTTCAATACCCTCTTGAATGACTTCATCACCGACCTGTCCAACACCTTCGATGACGTCCCGCAGATTACCATCTTCAAGACGACGTTACCGGTTCTGCTCGCCTCCGACGAGCGACAAGGCCTGACGTTGTTCATGGACGCGGTCCGGCCGTACGCAGAGAGGATACTGAAGAGCGACCGGACCGTCTTCGAGGACCCGGAGAACAGCGTGACCATCGGCGGTCTGAACGTGTCCGAGTTGTGGAACGTCGACGGCATCGACGAAGGGTCCAAGACGGCGATCATGAACTACTTGAACACGTTGCTGGCTCTGGGCATGGCACTGGAGAACTTGAACGACGACATGCTCGGGAGCATCGAGAGCATGGCGAAGGAGGCGGCGACGACGATGGAACAGGGAGGAAGCATTGATTTCAAAGCAATGCTTCCCGCGTTGATGCAAAACGTTGGCACGTTGCTTGGAGCCGACATGCCCGATATGAACGATCCGAAGGTCCAAGGACTGTTGGACACGGTTCTGTCCAGTTGCACGGGACTAGGTTTTGACGATTTCTCGGCGGGCGACAATTTCGAAATCGAGGACAGTCCCGAAGACATGGATATGCAGTGACTGTGTTACTACGTCGTGTGTCTGTAAGAACAAACATTCAATATCAATTCTAACTGTGCGTGGGTCGCAATTCAGTCGCTAGTTTTGAAAAGTCAGGGTGGGTGCCTCCGTTCGGTAGGCGAATGAAAGGCCGGCGTGCAAACTCGTCACCGAACACGTCGTCTGCCGTGCTGTACACGTACGTGGAGAATAGGGCATCCGAGACCTCCGAATCGACGTTCTCGTCGCACGGAACGGTCGGGGTACCGAATTCGTGCACGGCCGCGTTCATGAAGGGGTTCTCCCTGCTCGGTTTGCGGCATCCCTGCTTTCGCACCAACTCGACCGCCAGTTCCCTCTCCTCTTGGCGCCAGTATACCATGGACAGCAGGATGCTGAGGATGATGGACACGATCATCGGCGTCGCCGAACGGTGAAAGACCGACAGTGCCACGCCTGCATACAGGAGGAAGCGCGTGGTCGAGTTCAGCGTCATGTTTCGGGTCGGTTGCACGGGAAAGAATTGGGTGGGGTTCCTCCAGAGGACCGATATATCGTCCGTCCAACGAGGTTCGTCTCCCATACTGTTATTCTCGTCGCTGTTATGGTATGTGCCAATATTTTGTGCCCGGCGGTTCTCCCGGATGAAGAAGCCCCCCTGCAAGATTCGTGCAGATTCACGATGACCCAATACAGAACTGATTTTTCCGTAACGTTTCCGTGTTCCGCCTCACCATGTCCACAGCGTCAATACCGACGTGCACATCGTTTGCCGTGATCAAGTCGAAGTCAGGCCGCAAGAGCAAGAGTCAAACTCGTTTTCTCGATCACTTCGATGTCGAACGAGTCATCGCCATTGATAGTCCGGCGGCGACTCCGGTCAGTATCGACGAACTCACCGCGTCGATGTTTCCTGACGGAAGTCCGAAGCACCACGAGGAAGTGGACGGATCGATCGTGATTTCGTGGTGCGTGTTCGAGATGTCCAGTCAGACGCCGAAACACCTGACCATCCGGGTGCCGCGTCCCACTCGGTCGTTGGGTCCCGAATCGTCGACGCTGCCCCGCACCAAACTCGACGGCAAGGATCGCGAGAATCTGCTCGTCACGTGTTTCGGCGGGGGAGATCCGGACGATCTCGATTACAACAAAACCATGTGCGCGTATGTGTCGAGCATCAGGGTCGACAGGGAAAGGGCCTGGGCCGTCTGCATCCCCACGGACCACCCGCACCTCGACCAAATCGTCGCGTCGCTGCCCCTGCAAAGACTGGTTGATCACGGGAACGAGATGATACCGTATGTGCTCAAGGTCCGATTCCACAACGGAAAGGATGGGTCGTCGTCGAAGCACAAGAGCGGAGTGGTGCTCACGCAAACACTTTTCCACAGCATGTTCTGGGAGACGTCTCTGCAGGATAAATGCGATATTTTCGCGCCAGTTGCCTCGACAATGGTGGGAATGAAGCGAGTCAGGAGTAGCGCGATCGCCTCGACCAGTGGACATGGGGGGCTACCAAACCCAGCGGTGGGAATGGGCAAGGGACTTATCTCCAGGTCTGCAGTGCTGGAACAAGCGGACATGTTTCAGATGCAAGATACGCGTCTCAAGATGTCGAAAATCTTGGATTGGTGCGTCAGCGATACGTCCTCCAAATCGTCGTCGATACAACTGGCGTGCGTCGTCCTGGGTGCGCTCTTTACGATGGATGTGTGCAACACGCGTGCCGATAGTCAGGGTGCCCCCAGGCTGGACGGGTCCCTTTCCAATGAAGGGTTTCACTCCATCATTGACACTATGTACGATACGATGGACGCCACTCATCTGTGTGCGCCGTGCGACGTATTTGCTTCGCTGTTCACGTACCATATGGACCAAGGCGACGATGGAAATGTGGTAGAATTCGTCAAGTCGTTCGATTGCAATAGGGTGTTGGTCCTTCTCGGACGCAATTTGGACCAACAACACAATTCTGAATCCAAGGAATGAAGGAATGAAGGAATGAAGAAATTACATGTTTGGGTGTAAAGTACTACGAATGTGTGTCGGTCGTCACATATATGCCTGTTTCAAGTACCCGTCGGCCACGAACAACACGTTGTACCCGACGGCGTGACACACCAACCGGGTATACAGACGTCCCTCCTCCAGGCATTCCGACTCGTCGAGTCGGGTGAGGATCGATTCTGTCGGGTTGTAACTGCGCAACTGCAGGACCAGTCGCGTCTCCTGAATCCTGGACAAGTTGACCGTTCCATTCGGCATGAGTCCTTGTGCGGGACCCTCACAGAAGCCGAACACGTGCAGTCCAGCCGGCAAGGATTTCTTGAAGATGCGCAGGGGCTCGACCACGTTGTAAAACGTCTGTGTCGCGAGCGCGGTTCTATCCTTTGCGTTCAATGTGACCTTGGCCGAGTGCATGACGTCCTGTCTCTGCGTCTCCGATCCCACTACGTCGGTCGTGTACTTGCCGAAGGTCCATTGACTCTTCAGGGGACGGAGGTACCACATGAGGTACCTGACGGGCCCACGGAAGTACAGAGGGATGTTTTGCATGTTGTAATTCGATGACGACGGGAGCAGCGCCACCAGGTCGACGCGGATCGAGTCTGCCGCGAAGATGACGTCCTCCGTTGCATCGGCAAATATCGAGAACGTGCACGTGCGGTAAAAGGTGTAGATGGCGGAGTACCCCTCCCGGATCGTGTGTGTGATGGTGGGTCCCGTGGCCACCGGACTCAGTGACGCGACGTACCCCCCGGCAACGTACCCCTCAACGGTCGTTGAAACGCTCAACAGATCGTTCTCCAGATGATGCTGAAACTGGAAGACCAGCCATGCCTCTCCTGCGGCGGCCTGCGTCGTGAAGTCCGTCGAGGTGTCGGATGCCGTCACCGTCGCGTACCCGGACTGTGACGTGACGGACGCGTTGGCGATGGTGCACACGACTTCTCCGTTCCGTTTGAAGGTCGTCGTGATCGTTTCGTAGTCGGGGAACGACCACTCGAGACTGTAGCCGTAGGTGGTGCCGCCTTCCGTGAACGTCGCCCACTGCATACCGACGGTTCCGCCCGGTCCGGTGTCCGTCGGGATGAGGAACCGCCCCTGGATATCGAACACCCTCGCGTTCTCCGCGCAATCGTAAAAGACTTCGGTCCGGCCGAACCACTTGGGATCGCCTTGGTTGTTCACCAACTGCAGGTACGTACCTGACGCGGCGATCTCCTTGTCGGCACCAGATCCCTCGACCCGGTCGTATCCACCCAGCGTCTCGATGACGGGCGAGTAGACGCGGTTGATCACCGATTGCCGCGGATTGAAGGGGTCCTCCTGGCTTTGGAGTCGCTCGATGAGCAGGGCGTGCTCGTTGTTGGTAAAGAAACGCCGTTCATCGTCATCGACGTAGACATATTCCACCATGACATCGACGTCTGGTTGGTATACGGGATCGAGGGACGCCATGGCGTCGCGCAGTGTCAGTTCGAGGTGCACGTTCTGGTTTTGCACGGCGATCAGAGGAAGGGGGGTCTTGCTGGTGAAGAATGGGACGCGGATGTACATCGTTTTGACGGTTCCCTGACCCTCGTCTTGGTTGAAATCCACCAGACGGTCCCTGGCGTGCAACTCGTCGGCGGTGAGGTGCGCGGCGTCGCGCGCGTAGATATACTCGCCGGTGATCGTCTCCAACTTGACGTTGCCTGCCCACATACTGATTTTGTCCAAAATCTCGAGACCGGGCGTCTTGGTCGTGCCGCTGGCGCGTTTCACCTTGAGCCGGACGTATATATCTCTGATCAGGTCACCTTTGCGCGGGATCACGATGTTGCTTAGGGTTTGTCCGTACGTTTTCGTCGTCGGGAAGCGGACATCGATGTCGATGATCTCGGTCGAGAACGCCGTGGCTTTCTTGACCACCTGTCGAAACGGCCGGAGCGAGTCGAAACTTTCCGACGTGATGTAGGCATCCTCCTCGCCCTGTGCCAGAATCTGTAGCAAAGCGGAACTCATTTACAGTTTCACTGTATTACAGTGCGCACCCAAAAGATTCCGGGAGAAAACCGTGCTAATTGCCGAGTTGGTACGCGCCGTCCGTCCGGAGGCACCAGTTGGCTTTCCACTTCGTCAGGCCGACGTCGCGGTAGACTTCGCCTCGTCGCATGACGCCGCGTCCGTACACGTCTGTCGGTGGCAACACCTCTGTCAGACCCGCGCCGATCACGGTGTTGGTCGGGTCGTTCCTGAAGAACCAATCCTCCATGTCGATGCACCGTCGCTTGAACTGTGCGCGGCACCCGTCGGTGTTGCGGAACAGTTCGGTCTGTGACTGGAACGTCGTCAGCCACGATTGTGTGTAGATGCCCATGTTCATGGACATATGGAGACGACCGATGGACCGGGACATCTGTCCCTGCGCGAGCGAGATGTCCCCGATCCGCTTAAAGAAGGAAACATCCACAACACACGTGTCGTGGATGTAAAAGTACTCGTCCGCCGGTCGGTGACCGAACAGATCAATGCACGCGAGCAGCGCTGTGAAATCGATCGAGTCCCGTCGCGTGCGTATCCATTCGATGTTGGGACGCGTTGCGTCCGTCGAGACGGAATAAATCGAATGCTCGTCGGTCGCGTCCGTGCACCCCCCGACCACGATCTTGATGTGCGTGCGATCGAATCCGGTGGCCGCCTGGAGACTGTCCAGCAGACGCGCCAACGCCGTCGTGCTGTCGACGTGCGAGTTGATGACGAGGGACCTCATTGTCGACGCGTACGTCTTACGTCTTACGATTCGAACCCAAATAAAACTTTATACTTTCTCACGGAGGCGGGGACCGTCGGCTTCTCCCACAGCACCCACCTGGCCAAGGTGCCGGCCGCATACGGATCTCGCCAGTTCTCACGCACGCGGTGCCGGCGGATGTATGCAAGTCGTTTTTTTCTGGCGAGTACCGGGTCCACTTTGTGGTATATGGTGAAGTCTCCGTACCCTTTGCCTCCGAAGTGGGTGGTCCTCACGACACGTCCACTGTCGTCCCTGAAGATGGCGACCATCTTTTTGTCCGTTCGCGGAGACGGCTTGATCTCGACCCGTGTGGCGGCCCGCGTATTCGCACGCATATTCTGGTTGGGGTACGCCAAGGAAACATTTCGTCACGTGGTTCCGACTGGCGATTACGGCATGTACGACAGCGTGCGCTCGCCCTTGAGAGACGTGTTGACGGGGCGGTCCAGGAGGGTATACGGCTTACTTGAGTCTCGGAGATACCCGATATGGTGGCGGATGTTCACGAGGATGTTTTTGACACAGTAGTCTGTCACCAACTCGTTCAGTCGCCTGACTTGGCAGTCGATGTCCGCGCCGGCGACGATGTTCCCCTGGTGCATGTTGAAGATCCCGGACATGACGAGCGTCAGTTCGGTCTTGCTCTGTGGGTCGATTGTGATGTTGTGTTTGTCGCGAATACGTGTCCGAACCATCGACTGGATTCGCTGGATGTTGCCCTCCGAGAAGAACAGGTTCACCACCGGGTTGTCGCGACACACGTGGAGGGTGGCCCGTGCCGAATCGACGGTGCTGTAGTTCGTGGTCTGGTCTTGGTACTCGTAGTACATACCTGTATACTATGGCGGTTATAATATTGGCCGTTCGAAACCCTTCATTTAAATGTACGACACCTGGGCGTCGCCGCCCCGGAAGTTGACGTATCTGTATCCCAGCAGGAACGCCTTGACGACGATATCGTCCCTCGGCTGTTTCAATGTGACGTAGAGCAAGGGTTTGCGCACATGGGAAAACGTGAAGTGTCCGTTCGGCTGCGAATTGGCCGCGTCCATTGCGAATGAGTACACGTACACATGGTCCTTGATGCAGTTGGGCGTATGATGCCACGTCTGCACCAGCGAGTACAGGTCGGCCGTCTGGTACTGCGTGCGTTCCCATCCGTCGAACTTCAGACTCGCCGTGTCGATCACATCCTCATACTGAAAATATTTGCCCTGCGTCACGGCGTCCACGGAGTACGCGACGAACACGATCAGTTTCACCGGGAAATTGACTTCCGACAGGTCGACGCGGACCATGCCCGTCGGGATGATGGTGTCGCCGCCGACACCATCCAAGGTCTCGCGGAACGACGTCGCCTCGCAGTCCTGTACCACCTCGCACAGTAACGGCGTCTCCCTGTTGATGATCTCGTTCTTGTCTTCTTCGTCCAAAAACACGTAATCAGCAATGAGATCCGCTGCGAGATCTTTCGGTGCGAACTTCCCGTCGTAACTGGTCACGCAGTTGGCAAAGGACTCCAGTTCCATCTCCAGGACGAGGGAGTTTTGGCCGGTGTTCGAAAGCAGTGGCAGGAAGGTCTGTCTCTGGCCGGGCTTGTAACAGCAGAAGAACTTGAGCGGAACGACGATGGTGTGTTCCTCCGACAGTCGCATACCGGCGCGTCCGATCATATCGTCGACGCCTGCCTTCTTCGACTTTTGAATGAAGAGATCGTCCTGTAGCGAGAGCCACAGACGCTCGCTACTGTCCAGTTCGACGTCGTTCAGGATGATGCGGAGTTTCCTCAGCAGAATGTACCCCACTCGTTCCCTCCAATAGTCGTCTATAGATGCCCCCGGGATCGCCGGCAGCGTGATCGACAGTGCCAAGTTACCGAGGAGATCGCCGCGTTTCGGGATCACCACCTTGGTCGTCAGACCGAACGGCAAGGCACTCGGGACGGTCTTTTGGACGGTGGCGAACCGCGTGGATTGTGTCCACCGTTGGTCGAAGAAACGGTGACCGCCTTCGCTGGTGTCTGACGTCTGGTACAGATGCGTGTCTTGCATGCCGATCATGTTCAACTGTAGGACACCCCCCACGCCTGGTTTTGTGGACGTGGTGGACGGTGGCATCGTCGCGTATTGGTCTGGTGTCTTGTTCTTTGCACGTAAAATAATGGCGGAATTTAAACGTTGTAGTCGTCATACGTGCGCGGATTCGGGAGAATGTGTACGACCGGCACGTCATCAATGTAACTGGTCCAAAACTCTTCCACATCCTCTTCACACAGTTCTCCCTCCTCGCGACAAGCGTCGGTCGCCCGACACCCCGCGAGCCGGCGCGCCAGGTGCCACGCGTGGCCGACTCGGTCGACGTATTTGACCAGCACGCGTTCGAGTTTCGGGCACGAGATCTTGATGTAACTGGGCGGATCGGCGTCGGAGACGATCGTCCTCGCGTTCTTGAGTTCCCACGGCCAACCGCAGGTGCCCCGTCTGTCCAGGGTCCGCAGGGATTCGCTGACGATGGTCGTGCAGTCGAACATGAAATTGTTCTGCACGGACAAGTAGGTCAGATTCGGGAAGATATCGGGCCCGAAACTATCGATCAAATTGTGTGACAAGTCGAGCCGTTCGACGTGCGGTGGCAATTCCGGCACGTCCATCAGTCCCGCGCACGTGAGGGTCACGTTGACGGCGGGACACGTCTCCAACGCGTCGATCACCTGTGTCATGAGTATCCCGTTCAAGTGGAGCGTTCGTATCTTTTCCGGGAACCTCATCCCGTGACTGGCGTACAGGATGCTTGCGTAAATGTCCATTGTGACGAGCGCCGGGAGCAGCGTCCTGGTCTCTGCGAACAGCCCAAACATGCTTCCCGAACACAACTTCAGGTGTTTGAGCGTCGGCATCCGGGCCCGGATACCGCCCGAGAAGGACGGTGCCGACACGCGCAAGTCTTCGATTTCCGGTAGGAACTCGCAGAACATGAGATTGGTGGGATCGTTCAATCTCATGTCCAAGTGCCGAAGACGTTGGCCGATCCACGGGATGCCGCACGCGACGGGGTTATACAGCGTCAATTTCGTCCAGTCTGGCGTCCGCATCAGCACGAGTTTGGCGTGGTCATCGTCAAAGTTGGCGATCAGTTCGCGTCGCGTGTGGACCCGTTCCGGCACCACGAAACTCAGCACGATGGCGTCTCGAGGATCGTCGAACGCATCGCACACGTACTCCATTTTTATGAACTGATCAACGACGGTCGTCGTCGTCGTTCTCAAACGCGCGCAAACGCTCAAACGAATCGGTAGGCCGGGAAGGAGACGGTCCCCAGTCGCTTGTCGTATGGCAGGACCCATGTGTCGGCTTGGTGGATCGGGAACGGGTTCATCTTCTCGCACGGGTCGCCGCGACCGCACTTGACGATCGTATGGTCCGGGAAACGCGTCTTTATGTAGAGGGCTGCTTCGTTGATGCCGCGTCCGACGACTTCCCGCAAAACGACGTTGCGACACGACTTGTCGTTGTGCTTCAAACAGCACTTTGACATGAACCCAGGCGTCACGTCGGCGCACGTGCCGCCTTCGGGGGGATCTTGGACTATATCGCACGGAATATTGACAACTCTGCCGTAATCGGGATCGTAATACTGTCCGCACCGTCTCCGGGCGGGCTGACTGGGCTGCAATTTCCAACAGAACTGTGCGGCGTTGTCGGAAGACGGACTGTCCATGCACACGAGTTTGTTTGTGTACCCGTCGACGCGCAAGAACCTGTTGTTCAACAGACTACGCATCATGATGAACTCTTTGCCATCCCCTCCGCAGAAGCCGGGTTCCAGTGCGAAACATGACCCTGGCTCGTCTTTCCGGTCGTTCCACAGGAGCGTCCCGTCGGGGTTCACGGTCAAATACCGGTTCATCCATTTCACAGAGTACCCGTTGGCAAGCGTGCACCGCACCATCTTGTACGAGTCTTCTGCGGCGGTCACTCTCGTCATCGTGGTCGTCGCGTCGGGCGCGATGCCCGGACCCAGGAGCCGGTGTTCGAACGCAAAGTTGAGCAAGGCGTACTCGCTCCATGGCTCGGGGGCGATGGTGGGCATCTCTTCGACGCGGGCCGGTGGTCCCGCCGGTTTCGGGGCTTGCATGACGATCTTCTGTGGGGACGTGACATTCGTTACAGATGCGACAGACGCGTCAGACGCTTTGGCGGCGTTCGAGTTACCGCCGCCTCCCGACTGTCTGCCCAGGAACCACCACGCGAGAAACGCTACCACGATGCAGACGCATCCTGCAAGCAAAGGAAGTAGCATTGTTGCTCTGTTATTACACACATACATAAGATTTCACCTCACGTCTCGGACGCCATGAACCGTTTGCCGACCACCCCCGAGAAATCGTACGTTCCCGTGTTGGAACACTTGGTCCGCACGTCCACATGGTGACGACCGGACAAGGTTGATGTGAGTTGATCGTACGCGTCGACAAACTCGCCGAGGGACGGCCGAGACACCGACACGATCTTCGCCTGAGGGTTGTCGGCGAGCACGCACCCGCTCGCGTCGACGAGGGCACCTTTGCTCGCGGAAAAGTTGTACACGGTGCCCGTGTCCTTGGCTACCGATGCATCCGGTTCGGTGCCTCCCGTCCTGCACGTCTCGATGTAGGACGACACGGCGTCCATGTTAAGCGTCCGCAGAGGGTACGCCGCCACCACGATCCCCTTTTCCTTCTCGACCGGCCTGAATACGAAGTCCACGTCACATCCCATCGTGGCGTCCAAGAGCACCATACGCGTGTACTTGGCGTTGGCCGCAAAGTGGTCGACGGCACTTTTTACCGACGAAAAGAACTCGAATCCCACTGGGCACCGCCCGTCGGATGCGGACCCACTGGAAATGCGTTGTTGAATCCGGATGATGGTGGTCGTGAAGTTGATCGTGCACTCGTACGACTCGGTGACGATCCCCGCCACCAGCACGTGTGGCGTGTTGTCGGTCGTTCCTGTTGTTTGGGGTGTCTGGGTTGTCTGGGTTGTCTGGGTTGTCTGGTCGGCACGCGTCTCGTCTGTCATTGCGCCTTCGTTAAGCCTGTGGCACGCCCGTTATATACCCTTTCAACAAATTCGGCGCCCGATAATTCATGCATGAGGAAGACTCAGGTTGGTCGTCATGCTGCCGGTGAGGTCACCGTGGAATAACATGCTGCCGGTGTGCGTGAGGGGCGCGAAGAGGTCGGCGTAGACGTGCAACCCCTGGTCCTGGCATCGACGACAGAACGCGTAATCCTCTGACAGGTAGCGTCTCGTCTTGGGACAAATTTGCGTCTCGAAGAGGGCGACGTATTCCTGGATGGTCTCCCGAGAAGATGGAATATCGTTCTTCACCAGCAGGGACTCGCCGTACACGCTTCGCATGTGTCGAAGCGAATCCATGCGACAGAGCATCATGCCGGTTGCGGCATCGTGCACTTTGAGGAAGCCACTGGTCACGCTGTGGTTCTTCACCGATTGGTCCAGATTGATGTTGAAATTGAGCCCTGCTTCCTTCAGAGCCGCGGGATCGGTCTTCTTGGACGAGCACACGTCGTCCCAGTTGAGTCCCTTCTTCGCGTAGATCCCGGTTGTGACTGGGGCGTCGTACGCGAGCATCCGCATGATCGTGTGGGGATGGAACCCGATATCGGCGTCCACGAAAAGCAAGTGGGTGGCCTTGGAACGCATGGCCCGCTCCGCCAGGATGTTCCTGGCGCGTGGCACCAACGATTCGTTGCCGAGGAACTCGAACGACAGGCGTATGCCGTTCTGCAGACAAAAGCCCTCGAAGCGCAGGATCGACGTGACGAATGTGCACGACATTTTGCACCCGTAGCACGGCACGGCGACGAAGAGGTGCACGCCCCGTTCGCGGACGTGACGCGTCAACTCGTCTTCGGTGATTGGAAACGGGTTGGGTGGTGTCACGCGGGAAGGCGATGGCGGGGTCTCCGTGCTGGTGGCGGCGGGGTTGGAATCATCCATGTGCTGTTGTCCGGGCCGGTGGGTATTCTTCCCTGCAAGACACTATTTCCCGCCAAATCCACGCGACGTCGACGTTGGTGGCGGTCCGACAACCGTGCCGCACACCTTCTCCGTGGGGTCGTGTTCCGTGTACATGCCCATCTCTGCAGCGGTCTTCAACATGCCCATGAACACGTCCCAGAACTCGTCCGTGTGTCCGACGGTTCGGCACCCGATGTGGGACAACTCGTGCAACACGACGAACGTCAGTGCATCGACGGACGGGTCGTCGTCCAAACACACGTGGATGGTCCGTTTGTCGCGGGTGACGGCAGGCGCGACCCCGCCGTCGACCATTTCGTGGACCATCCCGTCCCACCGTTGCCGTATGCGTTGGATGGCGGAGGCGGGCTCTTGACTGTTCAAAACGACCTTCTGGCACCGGTACATGACTTCCATGAGACGCGAATGGTTGCACGGTGTCGACGCCTTGACCACGTACGTTTTACCGTTGGCGGCGCCGTGCGAACACCTCTTGGACCGACTGGCGTCGCTCCATATGTACGCGCCCGCGAGCAGAACGACGGATGCGAGCAACGTCCACTTCTTCATGTCTTGGTGTAGCGCAGGAAAATACGGCGGATATTTTCCAGGGCGATTTAAGGTTTGTGTATGTTCTCCACTGATTCGGCTGTCCTGACGGAACGAGGCTACAGATTGAGCCCCCAGTTTTCGTCGTCGACGGACCTGGCCACGAAACAACAACGGTTCAAGATCAAACGGGTTCCGTACGCCGGCACGGTGATCAGGATCACGTCGACCAAGGGTGACGACGATGTCATCGTCACGCCGGAGGCCTTCATCTTGTCGCGCGTGCCCGACGGCGACGAGCGAAGGACATGGACGTGGAAACGTGCCAAGTACATCAGGCCAGGAGACTACATCGGCAGTCTCATCCCTCACACCATTCGAGTCGTCCGTCAGTCGTCCACGTCGTCCAGACAACTGACCGCACACGATATTCAGATGAACGCCATCTTCGCGGGGTTCGTCCGACCTGTGGTCGCCGGCAAACTCGGTGACGTGCTGGACGAACGCGACGGGTTCCTCGACGAGAAACACGCGTGGTTCCGGGTGGAACGCGTGTCGAACGAACCGTGGACGTCGTTCCTGTCGTCGGCACCACTCGCCATCGTGGAGAACGTCGCCATCATGGACTTCGTTTGATGTTGTCGCGCGCTCAAATGATCAGAAGATGACCATATTCCACGACTTCTTGAGCGGGGCCAACTTTTTCCTGATCAGCGCGTGGTTCGAGTCGGCCTTGGCGACGCACAGTCCCCTGGTCTTGGAGTTTTTCACGAGCGCACACGCAGTCTTTTCCCGCGTCGGTACGCAGAACGTCGCACAGAACAGCGAATAGTTCAGTCCCGGGTAGTTCAGGTCCGCTTTGCGCGGGTCCTTGATGATCTGTCCCTGGGCGTCCAGCAACGTGGGGGCGTAGGCGAGGCCGCGTTTGTGCGACCAGCAGCAGGCGCCCGCCACGAACACGACCGATCCTTTCTTGTAACTCTGTTTCTTTTCTACGCGGTTGATCGGGACTTTGAACTGTCTCGCGATGCTTTTCCTCGTCTCTCCGTCTTCCGTGACCTTGTATCGGACGTCCTGATGGTGCACGAGGAAATGGAAATCCGTGTCCTTGGCCACGACCAACGCTATTTTGTACTGACTACGCGAGCACGGACGCGCGAACGGGGTCACGGAACCGCCCAACTGTTTCAGATCGTCCTTGACGCGGGCCACGATCTCCTTGCAGTTCGACAGCGAGAAGTCTTTCATCGTGGACAGGTCACCGGGCTGCAGTTTGTACGATGCGCCGCTGGTGGAGAGGGCGGGGTAGCCCAATGCCCATGCGTAACAGTTGTTTCTGCCGACGCCTGCCTTTGCAGAGAAGGCGTCTTTCCTGAATACTCGACCCATGACGTACGTCAACATATTACCTGTTCTGCTCGCGCCCTCTACAACATGTTGGTCCCAGGCTTCATGTTACAGTACTGATGCTCGAGGCGCCTGGCCGCGTCCTGTGCCTCGCACAACTTCAACTTGTTGCGCATCGCTTCGAAATCTTTGGTGAGTTGTTTCAAGAGTTCTTTCAACTTTCTGTTTTCGGCCGTCAGTTGGTTGATCATCGCGGTCAGTTTGCCGATTTGCTCCAGCAACTCTTGGATCTTGGAGTTGTCGTCCGCGGCGGCGCCGCCCAGGACACCCGTCTCGTTCTCGAGACGGAATTTACCGTCCTCGGCCTTCTTCAGCAGCGCGCGAGTCTCCTCGAGTTCTTTCGTCAGACGAATGGCTTCCGGGAAATCGGCGAAGGCGGGAGGACGCGACGCGGGTGAAAATTTACCGTTCCAGGCCCCGACGATGACGAAGGCGAAAAACGCCAGGACGGCTAACGCGACGACACCAGTCTTCATGGCTTTACGATAGACGCACTGTCATGCTCACACATAATTTTGTCGAGAAATATGACGGTCGATACCGAGAGGGCGGACGTGGACGCCTACATCATCGATTGGATCGCCAGGGATGTGGACTGTCAGTGCGAACTGATCGCTCTGGGGAAGACCCCCTCCGGCGCGCAAGTCGCGGTTCGGTGTCCGTTCAAGCCGTTTTTTTACGTCGCCGTGCCCCGGTCCAAGGCGGCAAAACCACTGGCGAGGAAGATGTTCGCCGCCGACGTCGTTGAGGCGTTCGGTGCCGCCACGTGCACCTACACGCTCGTGGAGAAGCACGAGTTCGTCGGGTTCAGGCCGCACGACACGCACGTCGTGAAGATACAGTTTAGGACGTTGCGCGCGTTCCGCAACGCCAAGTATCGCGCCAAGGAACGACGGTACACGACGTTCGAAAGCCAAGCGGACCCGCTGTTGAAATTTTTTCACGTGACCGACGTCGACCCGACGGGCTGGACGACCTTCGCGGGCGCGAAGAAGACGTCCAATTTCGTTTCCAAGGAGTACGTCGTCGAGTACACGATGCTGCCCGACGGCACGGTCAAGAAAACCGACGAACCCGTCATCTTGGCGATGAAGCCGCCGCTGAAGATCGCTTCGTTCGATCTCGAGTGCTACAGCGAGTCGGGCAAGTTTCCCAGGGGATCAAACACCAAGGACGCCATCATCACGATCGGCACGTCGTATGCGATGTATGGAGACAACGTGCCGTATAAACAGACGGTCCACCAGATGCGCGCGTGCGAGTCCATCCCCGGCGTCGACGTGACCGTCCACGACGACGAACGGTTCATGATCAACGTGTGGTTGAAAGAACTGGAAGACGAGCAGGTCGACGTCCTGACTGGGTACAACATATGGGGTTTCGACATGCAATATATCGAGGACCGCTCGGCCGTCCTGATCGACATGATGACGGGGGACAGCAGCATCCAGACGCAACGCCTGGGTCACCTCAAAGAGGGCGGCGGGGCACTGACCGAGAAGAACCTGGCGTCTGCGGCGTTCGGGAACAATGCGTACGTGTTCCTCGAGTCGCCGGGGATCGTCCAGTTGGACCTTTTGGCCATCTTCCGCAAGGAACTGAAATTGGATTCGTTCACGCTGGATAACGTGTCAAGGACGTACCTCGACGGGTTCACCAAACTCGACGTGTCGCCGAAACAGATGTTCGAATGGTACCGCACCAGTGACACGCAGGGCCTGACCCAGTTGGCGGACTATTGCGTCAGGGACACCCTGCTGCCGATCAAACTCATGGATAAACTCAGCGTGTTGACCAACCAGTTGGAGATGGCCAAGGTCGTGTGCGTGCCGATCGCGTACCTGAACACGCGCGGACAACAGATCCGCTGCTACTCGTTGCTGCTGAAGCACACCGGCAAGGCCGGGTACATCATCAACGACATGGAGAAGAACCTGGACCGAGACAAGTATGTGGGCGCGACGGTCCTGACTCCCGTTCGAGGCGCGTACGTCGAAGACGTTGTGACCTGTTTGGATTTCGCATCGCTGTACCCGTCGATCATGCGCGCACATACGATGTGTCCCAGCACGATCGTCCTGGACGACACGTTCGGCGCTCTCGACGGGATGGAGTACTACCGGATCGAGACGACGCCCGGTCACGTCGTCTCGTTCGCACAGACGGATGACGCCGTGGTCCCGAAACTCCTTTCGGACCTGGCGTCGTGGCGCAAGCGCGCCAAGCGACAGATGGCCGACGCCAAGGCCAGCGCAGACGACTTCGCCGCGAGTCTCTTCAACGCCAAGCAGTTGGCCCTGAAGGTGTCGATGAATTCGCTGTACGGTTTATTTGGCGCGGGGACGGGTGCCCTTCCGCTGCTGGACCTGGCCTCGGCGGTGACGAGCACGGGCAGGACCATGATCATGGCAACCAAGGCGGCGTGCGAAAAAATGGGACACCGAGTGGTATACGGCGACACTGATAGCGTGTTTGTCATTCAAAATCTCGGGGAGGCGCACCGACTTGATGTCGCGAAACACATCTCCAACGGCCAGGAACTGGCACGCACGCTGACAACCTCGCTCTTCAAGCATCCCAACGAACTGGAATATGAGAAGACCTATACGCCGTTCCTCATTTTCAGCAAAAAGCGGTACGCCGCCCTGCAGTACGAGTACGACGCCACCAAACCGGCCAAAATGGACGTCAAGGGTCTCCAACTTGTGCGTCGTGACTCCCCGCCATTTGTGCGGGAGATCATGGTCAAGGTCCTGGACGTGATCATGTACCATCGCTCGTTCGAAGAGGCGCTCCGGGTGTCGAGGGCGTACATACTGGACATTCTGGAGAACCGGGTCCCCTTTGACAAGTTCGTGGTGTCCAAATCGTTGAGGTCCGGGTACAAAAACCCGCAGAGTCTGCCGCACGTCCAGGTGGCCGAGAAAAGGAAACGACGGAACACGGACCCGCCTGGCGAAGGCGAACGAATTCCGTTCGTGATCATCAAGTCGTTGGATCACGCCAATGACCTCATCGCGTTGCGTGCCGAAGACCCAAAGTGGGTGCAACAGCACGACCTGCCGCTGGATATCCTCTTCTACGTTCAGAACTGCGTCCTCAAGCCGCTGGAAACCATTCTCGAACTGCACTACGGGACCAGCACCCACGGCAAGTTGACGGAAGGCGTGATCCTCGACAAGATCATGGCCCTGCAGACGGACGACCTGAGCAGGAGGAAGGAGAGCAAACGACTGAAGTTTCTGAAGGACACCAACCAACGGGAGATCACGACGTTTTTCCGTCCGAAACCCGCGTAGTCGGGCCACGTAAATATTACCTTGCGTTAAAACACCCAACTACACATGATTTCCAACAAGGCCATCCTTCTCGCGGCGCTCTTCGTCATCATCTCGTCGAAGACCGTCTACGGGGTGACCAACTTGCTCACGTCGACCGTCGGTCTGCCCACCCAGCAGTACGGTGCCCCGACGACCTTTGGCGTCGTTCTCCATGCCATCGTGATCGCGTGGCTGTACAGCGTGTCCTCCAAGATGATCAAGTAAAGACCGACGACCACGGTCCTCCACACTTATTGTTCGATGATCATCGCCATAGAGGGTAACATTGGCGCGGGGAAGAGCGAACTGATCGCTCACCTGCAGACCAGCCTCGGCAAGGCTCACGAAAGCATCGACTTCTTTCCTGAGCCTCTGGACGTATGGGGCGAAACGTTACAGATGTACGCCGTCAACAAGAGGAAGTGGGCGAGCATCCTCGCCCTGGATGTGCTGCGCGGTCTCGGTGACGTCAAAGCGTCCACCAAACGCCATCAGATCGTCGAGCGCACGCCCTACGCGTGCAGGTACGTGTTTACGGAGATCGATAAGCACGACGGTCACATCAAGAAAGAAGAACTTGACGTGATCGACCAATACTTTGAGTTATACGGCTGGAAGCCGGACGTTGTGCTGCATCTCGCGGTGGAGGAGGGCGTGTGCTGCGACCGCATCGAGTCCCGAGGACGACCCGGCGAGGAGCGTGTGTCGTATGAGCACGTCAAAGCCATCGGCTACTACTACGATAAGATGTACCAGGCGCACTTCCCAGACCAGCCGGTGATACGCTGTGTCCAGAGCCAGTCGGAGACGATGGCGGCGTACCACGCCCGACTGACCTACCTCGTGCTACGTGCGATAGAGAATGACGACCAGAAGCATCGTCTGAACGACGATCAGCGAAGCGAGCATTTCCACAACGTACACCAACCACCCGGCTTTCATGGAAATGTAGGCCAGAATCGGCTCGACAATCCCGTCCAACGCTGACTTGTCGGCGTCTTGCATCATCATCTTTGCCCTGTCCATCGTCTTGCACAGCAGTTGGTCGATGGCGTCATCTAACATTCAATTCGACTCATTCAATACTCTCCGTGCAAAAAAAATCAATCAAAATTGGACGCATGTCAGCGTCGAACGGACCGAAAGAACCGTCCCGTCGGGTCCTGTTGGACCGCGGCTTCGTCGATGCCGTTGAACGGTGGATGCTCACGGCAACCTCTGGTGTCCTGGTCATCGAGCAGTCACAGACCGGCTGCGGCGTCTCGCGTCTCCTCGACGTGCTCCAAGAAGAGCACGCACGGCACGTCGCCTGGGTGAGTATGGGTCACCACGCGTGCAGAAGGACGGTCCTTGGACAGAAGAAAATCATGCTCATCGACCCTCCCGACTCGGTCATCGTCGACGCGGCCAAGTCGGTCCAGTTCGCCCAACTCGTGCAGACTCCTTCGATCCCGATGATCATCGCCGGTTTCAAACGACGAAGCGTCGTCGCAAAACTGGGCGCCATGCTCAAAAAGTCGTCGGGAACGGTCACGCACCTGACTGTCCCGCCCATCCCGGACGATGACGCGGTGAACTTCCTCGTCTCGGTGGCCGCCGAGAAAGGGGTCGAGGGGGTCGACGTCCGACGCGCCTGGTCCACGACACACGACCTGCGGCACTGTCTGCGCGCACTGGACGGGAAAGGCTCCGAACTGCGGGAGATCTTGCCCGACGGCGTGCAAGGGTTGCTCGCCCTGCTGCAGCAAAGCGACGCGCTGTCGTTCCGGGACCGGTGTCGCATCGCGGAAGGCGACCCGTCCATCATGGTGGACGGTATTTTCGAGAACTACGTCCACGGCGTCTCGACGAACCTGGAAGACGCCGTGGGTGTGTTGGACATGCTCTCGACATGCGACCATCTGCAGGCGTTCGCGTACGCCCAGCCGTCGTTCGACCCGGCGCCCCTGACGGCGGCGTTGGTCGCGGGGACGTCAGCGTGTAACGTCGACGTCCGTAAGGATATCAAGACGTTCGGAACGCTGTGGGCAAGGGCGAATCATCAAAAAGTGAAGCGGAAACTCCTGAAAGAGTTGCCGTTCGACATGAACGGCGTCGAGGCGACGGCGTACGTGCGTCAGATGGCACTCTCGTCGCCGGATCAACTCCGGAGGATGGTCAGTCTGTTTGGCCAGGACCAAGTGTGGGCTGTCACGCGTCTCTGGACGAAATCGGGGAAGGTGTGTTCGAAGAAACGGTTCCGCTCGATCACGGATACAGTCGTTCCTGACGTGCCTGGCCAAGCAGGGCCGGGACGGCAACGGGAGGAGGAGGAGACCCCATCGGCATCCGTCCGCCCGCCTCCTTGATGATCACGACCTCCTTCAGCGTGGTCACGTCGGCGGTCTCGTCGGCCGCCGTACGTCCTCCGTTGCGGAGTTTGTGCATGAACGTCTTGAAGACGCACGGGTTCTTGATGAATTTGGTGAGTGTGATCAGCCACAAGACGATGGATACGAACCAGATCGTTTGACGGATGGCCGTGTCGTCGCTCTGTGCGTAGATGGGTGCGACGAGATTGTAGAAGAATGACTCTCCCTTTTCCGTGTCCCCGCGAAGGAACATTTCGATCCGGGTAAGGGCGCACTCATCGCTGTTCGCCAGCCAGTGGACCCAAAGCAAAGGACCTGTCATCAAATGCAGGATGTGCAGTTCGGGGAACCGCTTGATGTCCAGGAAGGGTACGCCGGTGAAGAATAGGACGAACAGGATATGCAGAATCCAGATGATGTTGGCGAATATCAAGTGCATAACGCGAAACCTATAGTACTATGGAAACAAAATGTGTGCATGTAAACACGACGAATTTGCGGTGCGTATCGAACGGGACACTGTGATGGTGTGTACGGCATGTGGCCTTGTCCTGTGTTCATCGCCACTTGTCCGGACCGAGTTTCGGGACGGCGCCGATTCGATCGCCGAGCACGACCACCGACGGACGTGTCCCCGGACCAAACTTGACGACCAAACGGAGAAAATCGGGTCGTTGCTGGGCGCGACGCGACACGTGATCGACACGAGCAAAACCATCATGGTCCGTGTCAACGGCAAACCTTCCAACGTCAGCCTCCTGGCGGCCGTGTTTTACGTGGCGTTTCGACAGCACAACCTGGACCGTCTCGAAGAGGAAATCTTCGAGCGTCTCACTGCCGGGCTCGCGACGGGCCGACAAGTCGCCACGGGTCTCTCGAAAAGCAAATTCACCAAGGCACTCCGCATGCTGCGTTCGCACGACATCGACGACGCGCGCGAGCCGCATGTGTCGCTGATCCTCCGTCGCCTGGTGGCGACGCGAATCGGCGTATTGGGCAAGACCAGAACGGAGGTCGCGTGTGCGACGAACCGAGCGGAATCTCTGTACACCCATCTGTGGAAGGTGTACGGAGACGTGAAAACCATGGCGACCGTCGTGCAAATGACCATCGCGCATCTCGAACGCGGATGCACTGACGACATTATTGGAGCAACGGGATGATCATCATCATACAAATCAAACAGAACGCGCTCATGCACATGAGAGCGATGGGAACGGCACACGGTTCGAACGTTTGCATCACGTTATTCGATGCCGTCTTCCCCAGGATACCTCCAAGTGGCGTGAACAGGGCCGCCAATCCGGCCGCGATTCCCGCGCCGCCCAACCAGCCCCCCCAGTTGGTCTTCTTCTTATCATCGGCCGTCCCACTGTCTCCGTCAGTCTTGTCCTTGTTTCGCTTACTCTTACCCATTCCACGTGTGCAATTGCAAAATATATTGTTTCTGTAGTTCAGTTTTACACGAACACCAACGAGAACAACCATGGTATGGGGTTTTTTAGCGCCGTTGGGCGAAGTCGCTGGTATTGCGCTTGAGGCTGCATTCTTCGGTATGGGCGTCTACGGGACGAACGCGACACTGAATTCCGAGGACATGGACGGATCGATCGCCTCGAACAATGCGAATGATGATTCAAAGATGAGTATATGGAACGAGTACGCCGGACAGAGCAAACAACCCGGGTCTCCTGTCGGGACCATTTCGGCGTTGTCGTCGACGTCTTGCAGTTCTCTCATGTGCTTGCTCATGTTGCTCCTCCTGGCGTTCGCGTAGACGTTACGGCCGATACCGACGACCCTTCGTGATTTTACATACCAGGCGGTCGATCGCACGTGAACTGGATACCGTCGACTCGATCCCCGCACGACGCCGTGACGCCCGTGATGATCGTGCCTGGAGGACACCGTTGCGTGATCACATTATCGGTCGGTGGCTTCTTCCTGGGTCCGTACGCGCCGAACCGGTCGTTCTCGCTTCCCATCCCGCCGATCCACCCGGTCCGCTGGCCGTCGAGCGCGTACAGATTCAGTCCTTTGATCTCGTTATCCTTCGGACGCACGTTCCATTTATAGTAGCCCGCAGGGGCACCCGTCCACGCAATTTTGGGCCACAAACTCCGTCCCTTCCCAGGCTTGAGAATATCCTTCGCGGCGTCGATGCCGCTCGCGATCTCCATCCCTGCCCAGGCGGCGGTGCCGGCAACGCTTACCGCCAGTCCCGTCCACGCAAGCGCACCCAGCGGCTGCGTCCCCGGAAAGATGGTGAGTGCCGTCGCCGCGATGGCTACGATGGGCGTGAATGCGAGCAAGGCGATGGCTTCGGGATCGGGTTTGTCTCGTTTTCCACACGTGGGTTTCTTGAATATTCGAGACGTCTTTTGCGTGCTCGGGTCGTAGCACCAGAATTGCAACGCGTTGGTGTGATCGCCCTGACCACTGAACCCAATCACGTCAGTGACGAACGACCCTGCCGGACAATCACCTCCGATGGGTCGATGCTGGTTACCGTACACCTTGCTCTTCCATGGACCGCCCGCAGACAACCCCAACGTCTTTTTCCAGAAATCGGTCTGGTCAGCGTAACTGGAATCGCCCAAGAAGAGACTGATCACGACGCACGCCGACCAGCACAGGTACGAACAACAACAGCAGAGTAAACATAGCGAGAGAATCGACGCCGCTGCGTCTGACATGCTATCTACACTACTCGCAGATAAAGTTTGAACTCGCCGCTACTTTGTTTTCCACATTTTGAACGAACTGGCGACGTCATCCGACCACTTGTCTCCCAACACGACGAAGTTTGGACCTTTCACCTTGAACGGTCGTTGGTTCGCCTTTCCCGTCGTCGCCCCGAAGTTGGCGTTTGGGTATAATTCGACGGTGACGCCTCTTCCAACGGCAACGCTGCTCGCTCCGTCATTGATTCCGTAGTGTTTGAGGTTCGTGACCTCGAGTTTATTTTCGTCGCCGTCCAAACACCACTCTTTGCCGCCACCTTCGCCGTTGGCATGATGGAGGAGTTGGAAACACCCGTCGGACGTCGTTGGTCCCGAGACGTCTTCGACTTGTGTGTTCAACGGTTCGACGTCGACAGACTCGTTGAGCGTCTCGTCGCCTGTGCCAGAGCCCTGGGTCATCGCGGGTGCTAACACGATGAGACAGCACATGCACATCATCATGAAGCCGCAAAAGAGAATCGGTAGTATCAATAGGGCGACGTTCATTGTGGTGGTCTGCCATTACACACATATTAATCCAGGACGGGAAACAGGGGCGTGAAATGGTTACCGCCTTCGTGCTGATGCGGGTGGACGGTCAACGATAAGTAAATCAATGATCCAACCACCGTATTCGGGTCGATTTTGTGCGTGTTCGGGCTCTTGTTGGGAAAAAATGCAGTGAGCGCATGCCTCTCGGTCACAAAGCCAACTTTTCCATTCTGATATGCCTTCTCCTCAAGGAATACGAAGATCGGTGTTTTGAGACGCATACTCAGCGCCTGGACTTCCAACAGCGTCCCGTATGTGGCACGTTTAATCATCGCCGCTTGGTACTGGTTTTTGGTGCGATACTTCTCCTTCGTCATATTCAGTCTGGCACTCGAATACACGTCTAACATGTTTGCGTTCCACATACGAGTTACCTCTTCGACGGCAATCTGACGCAGGGTCGGAGACAGACTCGATAAAAGGGGTTGTCCTTTCAATTTATCCTTCCGCCGCGTGCTGATCAAAACTGATTGCGCTTCAACTGTCAATTTTATCATGTGTGTGTTGTGGATGACGTTCTGTTTCTTCAATGTATTGCCGACTGCATGGAATAGACACGCTCCGTCGCCTTTGACGTCTCCCTCGATGAAAAACTTCTTCTTGAAATGCTTGACGTCTATGGAATGCTTCGCCGTCCCATTAACAATTTCACGAACATGTTGGCTGTCTCTGAAGATCGCTGCAAGGGCGTTGGCGAACGAAACCTCTGTCCTGGGGGTCCTGTTGATCTGGTTCCTGTTATACGCGGTGCTGCGTCGGTTGGAAACCCCAGGGTTGCCAACCGTGGAGGCGATGGACACGTTCAATCTTGACTCGGCTCCACTGTTGTGACGGTTGGCAACCTTGGAGCCGATGGACACTTTGTTTGGAGTTGGAGTCGCGTTCCTCTTCCGGAGCTTGGAGTCGACTGTGTCCCGCCGACTGATTGTGCCGTCCTTCAGTTTGGTGTCGATCAGATAACTGTTACCCTCTTTGTTGTAATTCACAACTTTGGCCGGTCTGAGACCCTCTTTCTTGTCGATGTAAATGACGTGTTCACCCTTGGCAAACTTTGGTGATTTGTTTGCGTTGCTAGCGGTGGAGTTGATGGACATTGGTCCGCCGCTGTTGGATTTGTTGTTCTGTGGACGTCCAGTGGCATTATTATTTGACGCAGATACAGACGGTGTACCGGGTGGCGGCGGGCCGTTCCACGAGGGTCCACAAACTCGTACCATCTCTTGTCATATGCCACATAAAATAATGCGGTAGATGAGAGTACTGCAACGACCCATACACAGATGATGGTACCTATGATTTTGAGCATGATGTTCGCGGGGACGGCGTTGGTGGTCGGGATCGTATGCATCATCCTCATCCTCAACAACAAAAAGGGAGGGAAGGACGGTGCCGACGGTGACGACGGGAAGGACTCGGCGTCCAGGCAGGAGGCGTCGGGCAGCGACGGGTTCACGAAGACGGGGATCACATTCTACGGACAGTCCAGTGCCGATGACAACGGCGTTGGGTTCGCTGGCGTCGACCTGTTCAAACATGGCAAAAGCGGTCTGGAGTTTAAGGGCAAGCCGTTGTTTCCGGCGGCGGTGTTCCAAGACGACGCCGCCGGATTGTTGTGGGGTATTCTCGAGGTCAAATCCGACGCATTCACGAACAATAAAGCGGTCTACGTCCACGTCGTGGATGTGTGCAATTCGGGTCAAAGCGTGTGTCAGAGGAACACGGACAAGCACGGGTTCCTCGTCGACATTCACGCGACCGCCTTCGACTACGTCGGGGTGGATGACGGTCTCCTGCAGGGCGAATTTAAGAAGGTCGGGTCAATGCGACCGAAGGATATCAAGGAGAATATATGGCTCAAAGACGGGACGGTGGCTTGTTCGTGCACGGGGAAATGTAAAGGCGGCGCAGTGAAATGGGACAATCACAAAAAGTGCTGACTTTTGGGTTTGAGCCATTCCGTCGGTCATGTTGTGGCAAATCGGAGCACGTTCCGTCGACGTGAGCGATACGTTCGCTTTTGATTGTCAAACGTACCGCATGTTTGTAGACAACGACTCAGAGACCTTCTGCATCCCCAACGAGTCCATCGCTGAGTCAGTGCAACTCCTGGACGCAATGCGTACATCGCCGTCGCTGGATCATCTGACCACCGAAACGTTGGTCAGTTGTATTGAAACCGCCGACTATTTATACAATGAACGCGCGTGTGAACGCCTAGCGAAAGAAATCGCCGGACGACTCGCGGGGAAATCTCCCTCGAAAATGGCAAGCATTCTCGGGGTCGACTTTAGGCCCAGTGCGTCGTGGGAATACGAACTGGATACGTGGCTCGTCCCCTCGGCACGCGTCGAGCCGTGGCCGTCGACGGAGATCCAGGAACCGGTGGTTCCGACGGACGAGACGTCGGACGACCTTACATCACGAGCATCATCATCAGCATCCCAGCGCCCATCACGACACACAAACAGCATACAAACGCAATCAATACCCATGTCTCCACGCCTTTGATGTAATCGTCACGACGCCACCATTCCTTCTCGCTACTGTTGCCCGTCCACGTCGTCGAAAAGGCCGGGTTCTCGTTCGACGACTCGTTGTTGCCACTGTCGTTGTTGCCACTGTCGGTGCTCGTATCGTCGGAGCCACCGTTGCTGGTTGACGGGTTGCTCCGGGGTCCGGACGCGAACCCTTTCTCGTACACCAACTGGTCGCTGTTGCCGACGTTGTACATTTGGCACGTTCCCGATCCTTCTCGCCAACTCCAACCCCTGCAAGCCACGCCATGTTTCCAACAACGCTCTCGACACAGTTTCCAGTTTTTTTCCGTCGTCTCCGCCGTCCCGCTCAACAAGTTCGCTTTGCGGTACTTCTTATTGCAGAAGACGTAGCCTTGGTACCCGGTCGTGGGACACGTGGTATACTCGTCCCCGACGACGGGCTTGTTATTGTCGTCCTTGTTGTTGGTCCCAGCATTGGTTTGTTTGCACTTGGTGCCGTACTCCTGTGCGTACCGACTTCGGTATCCGGCAGCACCACTGAACCCCTTGAGTCTCGTGTTCGCGTCGCTGGGTGACGCACACTGATTCAGGAGATTGTTAAATAGATCGTCCGCTGCGGTCATGCAATGTGCAAACAAAAAAATTCGACACATGTCCGTTCCACCGAATTCTGCTTCGCCTTCCGAACACGTCCCTGCTGACGCGTGCATCGCCTTGCATCAGGAGTATGAGCAGAGATACGCACAGATGCTGGGCGAACTGGGCCAACTGTACGATGCACAGATGAAACTCCGTGTGCAAATCGAGTGTCTCCACGCGCAACTCTCGCGCGTCGAGAACGAGAACTGGTACATGAAGAGCGTGGTCAAATATTCTGCGTCGAGACTGGTCGACCTGGGGAGCAGGTCTCGTGAGAGGTGACTCGTGGGGAGATGGCATCGTCGATGACCACCAACGATGACCATCATCGAGTCTTATTTTCCGAACATACATGACTCGAACCATGGCAAACAAGGCAGATTTTTGTAACAACGTAAACAAGAGTGAACACGTCAACATGCGGGTGGAGAAACGTGACGGTTCGTTCGAGGAGGTGTGCTTCGATAAGATTTCCAGGCGGCTCAAGTCGCTGTCGTGGGCGTTTGATTCGCGCAAGATCGACTACGGTTCACTTGTCCGGGAGGTGGTGGTCAACATGTCGGACCAGATGAAGACCGAGGATATCGACCGTCTCGCGGCGTCCGTCTGCGTCAACCACCAGTTGGAGGCGAGCGAGTACGACATCCTGGCGACACGGCTCCTGATAAGCAATCTGCACAAACAGACGGATACCGACGTCCTGAAAACGTATAGCAAGATCAAGGACGTGCTCGACCCTTCGTTCTACGCGTTTGTCGAAACGAACGCGGACGCCCTGCAGGAGATGATCTGTTATGAAAGGGACTACGACTACGACTACTTCGGCGCGTCCACGATCACGAGGCTGTACTGTGCCAAGAAGGATGGCGTCGCCGTCGAAAGACCTGCGCACGTGTACCTGAGGACCGCGTGCGTCGTGACCAAGTTCGATTTGGAGCGTACCAGGCACGTGTATGACATGCTGAGCAGGAAGCATGCCGTGTTCGGCAGTCCGACCCTCTTCAACAGCGGCATGAAAATGCAGCAGGTGGCGTCTTGTTTTCTGCTCGAGATGCACGATAGCATCGAGGGGATTTTCGACACGTTCCATGAGATGGCACGTATCAGCAAACTCGGCGGAGGGATCGGCGTGTTCGCGGGGAACGTGAGGTCCCGGGGCGCGCCCATCACCTCGACCAACGGACGGACGGACGGGCTTCTCCCGATGGTGCGTTGCGTGAACTCCATCGCGCAGTACGTGAATCAGAGTTCGAAGAGGAAGGGAGCCGTCGCGGTGTATTTGGGGGTCGACCATCCTGACCTGATGGATATATTGGACATCAGGCGACCGGGAGGTGACGAGAACCTGCGCGCCAGGGACCTGTTCCTGGGACTGATGATATCCGACCTGTTCATGTCTCGTCTCGAGACCGGCGGCACGTGGAGTTTCTTCGACCCGTTCGAATGTCCTGGCCTGCCGGACGCCGTCGGGGACGAGTACGTGGCACTGTACGAAAGCTACGAGTCTGCGGGCAAGGCGAAGAAGACGATGCCGGCAAAGGACGTCTTCAACGCCATCATCCGGGCGCAAATAGAGAGCGGTATCCCGTACATCTTGTACAAGGATGCCATCAACCTGAAAAGCAACCAACGCAACCTGGGCACGATCAAAACGAGCAATCTCTGCGCGGAGATCGTGCAGTACACGTCGCCGGAGGAGACGGCTGTGTGTAACCTGGGGTCCATCTGTCTCCCCGCGTTCGTCCGAGTGGAGGACGGAACGATCGATTATGATGCGTTGATGGGGACCGCGCGCCAGATGACGCGCTGTCTCAACAACGTGATCGATATCAACCATTATCCCTGCGAGAAGGCAAAGACATCGAACATGCGTCACCGTCCCATCGGACTGGGTATACAGGGGTTGGCGGACGTGTTCGTCAGACTCGGTATATCGTTCGATTCGGAGAGGGCCGTGGAACTGAGCCGTAAACTCGCCGCGGCAATCTACTACGCGTCGGTCGACGAGAGCGCCGCCCTGGCCCAGGAGGAGGGACCCTATTCCACGTACGCCGGGTCGCCGATGTCGCTGGGCCAGATGCAATTCGACCTGTGGGGTGTGCATCCCGACCCCGACTTTGCGTGGTCCGTGCTCAAAGACAAGGTGAAGACTCACGGCGTCCGCAACTCGCTCAACATCGCGATTATGCCCACCGCGTCGACCGCACAAATTTGCGGAAATATCGAGGCGGCGGAACCGATCACGAGCCTGGTATACGTGAGGAGGACGTTGGCCGGCGAGCACGTGTGCGTGTACAAGCACCTGGTGAACGATCTGACCAAGCGAGGTCTGTGGACCGAGGACCTGAGGAACGAGATCGTCAACGCCAACGGGTCGATCCAGGGAATCCGTTCCATTCCCGACGAGATCAAGAGACTGTACGTGACAGCGTACGACATCAAGCAGCGTTGGATCATCGACCATGCCGTGGCACGTGGTCCCTACGTGTGCCAGACCCAATCGATGAACATCTTCATGGCCAAGCCGTCGGCGTCTCAGGTGGCCAAGAGTCACCGGTACGGTCACGCGAGGGGAATCAAGACGGGCGTGTACTACCTCCGAACGAAGTCGGCGGTCAACGGCGCCCAGGTATCGAGGAGCCACACGACCAACAACCAAACCCTGACGGGGGGCAAGGCGCCCGACCACGACAGCGAGGAAGACTCCGTGTGTCTCAACTGCAGCGGGTGACTGCGTTTTATTATGATTGTAAAAGCAAGGACCCATGCCAAACAAACCTTTTGGATTGCAAAACGTCAGAACGTTGACGCAGTGGACAGGCTGCGAAAATCCTGGAGCATTCGACGCAGAAGCGTGCCCGATGGAGGGTGTCTTACCGGTCAACGAATCGCACGACGATGACGTTCGTCTGTTTCAAGCGCGACGACGCTTCCTGGAGAGAGCAAGGGAGATCGGTACAACGGCCGAACACGTGAACCTGTCTCTGTTCGTGGCGGAGTACTACTTGCCCAGTGCAAAGGTGGAACTTTTGTTCCGTAACCACACCGAGATGTTGCGATACAACGACTACAACCTCAGGTCAGACGGCCAGATGGAAAGTGTGTCGGATGCGTTTGTACCGAAAATCCTGGACAAGGAAACATTCACGAAACTTACGGCTTCGCGTCGGAGTTACTCGACCGTCTACGTGCTGTTCGACTGCCGGCCGATCGGACCCATCAAAGGCCTGAACAACCTGTGCATCGTGTCCCACAACGAGTTGTATTCTCTGGCCGAAGAGAGCGTGTGGTCGTACGTCATCTCGCTGTGGAAGAGCGGGAAGTACGTGCCCCTTTCAGAGAGCGAATCGACAAATCGTCCCATGTTCATGGAGACGGTAACGGGCAGCGATATGAAGAACCATTTCGTCCTCCTGGACTACACGGTCTTACTGAACTACAGCAGGGACCTGCGGACCATGCTCAACGACGAAGCCAAGGTCATCCAAAAAGAAGTGGCCGACAAGACGATCGAGTTGCGCGACGGGTTGTCGAGGTTGCACGTCGTGTGGAACACCAAGCGACCCAAGGTTGATGACAGACAGGCCACGTTCACAGTCTCGAGACACATCGACGAAGTGCTCAAGCCGTATCGCGTGCCCAAAGAGGACATGGACGAGGCAAAACGCATCCTCAACCTCCTTGTCGATGATCCTCTGAAGGTGGACGACGTGCTGCGCCAGCGCGACGTGATGTCATTGATCAAGAGGACGGCGCCCGAGATCGCCGAACTGCTGAGCGAAGGCAAGATTGACGAGGCTCGGAAGATGATCCGGCGTTTCAAGTTCAAGGAGGGCGAGATTCAGCGACACTCCGAACTCGGAGAACGCGTGGCGACGCTGATGGAGCGCATGTCGTTGGGCGACGTCGACGGCGCGATGGAAGCGCTGAAAGACGTCCGTCGACTGGACCTGTCCAAGAAGATGATGCCGGGTATCGAAGATGCACTGGCACAGGGCGACTTGGAGAAAGCCCGCGACCAGATGCTGGAGTACCAACGGCTCCACCGTCGTCTCGACGACGGATGGGACGGCGAACGTGAATCGCTCTTCAAGAAGTTCGCTCGGACTCGGTTCGGCAAAGCATTCAAAAACGGGGTGATGGATGTTCTTGGACCGGCGCGCGTATCGCGCAGATCGTCAAATCGTCGCGGCGGCGGTGGCGGCGGTGGCGGCGATGGATCGTGGGTGAGTCTGCGGTGGTTCGATTTCGGCGAGCCGAGCGAAGAGTGGGTTCGTCGAGAGCATTGACCGGTCGAGTGACTGATTTAAAATCGTATCATTTGTATGGAGGAACGTATCATTCATCAGATCTGGTACCAGGGCGGCGACGCCTTGCCCGAGAAATATCAAAAAACGTCTCAAAAGTTGCGCGACATGAACCCCGGGTGGAGGTACATGCTATGGGACGACCGCAGTATGCGTGCACTGTGTAGAAAGTTCGGTTACGAGGACGCGTACGATGCGTCGAAGATCATGCATCAGCGGATAGACTTTGGCCGTTACCTTGCTCTGTACTGTTACGGCGGTGTCTCGATCGACATGGACACGGATTCGTTGCGTCCCATTGATACGTTTGTTGACGAGTACGAATCCCACGGCGACAGACCCAATCTTGGGATCACGCGGATCACCTCGACGCCAATCGAAGCGAGCATCGCCTACATGCGCCCGACCACCATCGCGCTGAATAACGCGACGGTCGTGGCCCCACGGAAGCGTATGCCGTGTATGAAACACATTTGTGATCACATTGCAGATCTTTTACGGAACCAGTCGAGTCTGCTGAAAAAGATGCCGAAATCCATGCAAATTCAGCGCACCACTGGTCCGTCGGCGTTCACGGACGCCGTGCTTTCCTTGCCTCCCGATGAGGTCCAGTACATCGATGCTGAGGTTTTCGAGCCGTGTATTGGCTTCGATGCCGCGTGCAAACCGTCTGATCGGAGTATCACCAACCATCAGCACGATGGCACGTGGCACGGCATGGGCGGGCTGCTGAGCCTGTACTTCTGGATAAAGCACCACAAACTGCCGATCTTGGTCGTCGTCTTGGTGCTCCTTTTGGTCGTGATGCTGTGGCGCATGCGACGATAGGTTGCCTTTCGTTCGTGCGTTATTCTGTTGCCCCATACAAAAACACCCTAGATCCCGATGGTTTGGCTCGACAACCAGAAGGCTATTCTGGTGTTTTTGGTTGGACTCGTCATCAACACGTTCGGGATGTTGTACACGCAGCATCATGGGTTACGTCACTACGTCAGGAACCAGTGCAAGAGACCGCGCGACGTAGGGTTTTTGAGCCTTCCGCGGGGCGTGATTCCCGAGGATGCCGTGAATTGGCCGCTGGTCGTCCCGGTCATAGCGAGTCTCCTTTCGTCCAAACGCGGTCTCATCTTTCGCGACTTTGCCTTCCTGTTCGGTGCCGTCCTGATGATCCGTGGGATCGCAATAAGCGTGACGCAACTCCCCGAGTCGAGGGACATCGGCAAGCAGCGCAGCCTGTGGCAGATCTGCACGACGGGCGGTGACTTTGACAAGGTGGTGTCCGGTCACACATCATGGATGTTGCTTTTCACCTTGGTGCTGATTAAGTACGGCGTATGGAACCGTTTCTCGCTCGTTCTCCCCGTCGCGGTTGCCATCCTGTTGGTACAGACGAGAGCACATTACACCGTCGACGTGTGGTTGGGTGGCGTGATCAGCACGTTGCTGTTCCTGGCCTTTGGAATATAATCCTCCGATGGTAGTATACGAATACATGAAGACGTACTGGATTGTGTTTGCCGTGTTTCTGGCGCTGTGTTTCGTGTGGTGGTCGTGGTCCTCTGTCGTTACCCCCATGGCGTTCCGAGGGCAGTACACCATGCCCCCTGCCACCCCTCCTGCCGCCATGTACACCCCGTTCACGCGCCCTGTCGATACGGCGACCACAGACCGTCACGATGAAATCCTCGACGTCATTGACGGCAACGGCGGCACCGGCGGCAAGTGTCAACATTATCGGCGCCCTTAGTATACCCAATGATGTCAACTCGTCCGAAACAAACCTTATCCAGTGAGTTCCGTGCCGCGTACGATACGTCGTACCGAGCAAGCGCGGATGATACCGATGCCGATGTCGTCAAAGCCCGGAAGAAACTCCGGACTGTGAAGAAGAAGATGACGACGAAGTTGCGTGATTTGGGCGAGATCTGCCAGGCGTCGACGATCGTATCGTCGAAGCACAAATCGTTGATTAGCGTCCGAGACCATGCATGTGGTGTGTATGGATTGGTCCAGCGAGACTTGTTCTTGTTGCAACGGGAGATGGACCGAACCCGCCGTTCGAGGCGCACGTGAACAACATCCAATCCATCCAACTGCTCTACCCTTGTTTTGGCAAAGTCGCCACTTTGACAAAATTTGCACTGTTCGCGCTTGCTCGCGCTTGCTCGCGCTTGCTCGCGCTTGTTCGCGCTTGTTCGCGCTTGCTCACGGTTCGTCCTCCGACATGTCGCTGTCGTACCCGCTCAACACGTGTCGTGACGTTGGTTTTGAGGATTTGAAGTACTGTATATACACGTCTTCGGAGACTTCGATGGGACACTCGGCGTGCACGACCAACTCCGTGTCGTCACACAGGAATGCGCTGTCTCGCATGAGCACATCCTTGGCGTGTCGGACTCGCGCATCCGTGGTGGCTATTGTTTTCCCGTAGGCGTAAATGATTCCCACGCACTGATTCGTCGAAGACGAGAGGATGGTACTGCGGAGGCAAAAGCAGTACCTGGTCGCAGGGCGGGGTCTCGATTGTTGGTAGTATGCAGTGCACTTCATGGTCACGCACACCTATAATGCTTGTAATTACAAAATATCTCTGAGAAACTTGATGTGTCCCCATTGCTTTTGCTGCGCGTACACCTGATCTTCGACGGTACATGCGGTGATGTACCTCCACAAGGTCACCGGAACGGTTTCATCCCTCCCAATGCGATTGGCCCGTCCGACAATCTGTTCGTCGACGGCGTTCGTGCCCGTCGGCGTCAACATCATGATATCGGACGCCGCGGTGAGGGAGATCCCGTCGGAGACGCATTTCACGGACGCCAGAAGGACGCGATGCTGGTGACTGGTCTGGAAGTCGCTGAAGTTCTTCCGGCGCTTCTGCAGACTGATCCCGCCATGTGCCTCGAGCGCGTCCACGCCCATCTCGTCGTGTAAGATGGTCTTGAACCACCTGATTGTGTACGGCGAAGGGAAGAATACGATAATCTTCCGACCCGGCGTCTGCAGGATCTTGCGGATGTCGCTGAGCATGGCTGCGATCTTGGACGACGGTTTTCCCGTCTCGGTGAACGTGAGGTTGCTCAACGCAGATTGGTCCCGTGCCCTTTTGCTCACCGAACGTCGCTCGATGGGCGCTCGACACATCGGACACCTCGCGACGTTGCTGCGCGTGAGCGCCAACTGCAGACACTCGGTACAGAACCAGTGGTTGCAGTTGGTACGTGCCGGGTCCGTGAACACATCGATGCAGATGCTGCAGACGTCGTTCTCCGGCGGCGGGGGAAGTTGATCCACGTCGACGAACGACGCGTCCGTCCTTTCGTCCTCTCTGCGCCTGTCGATGCCCTTGATGCTGTTGGTCTTGAAGAGACCGAAGGAACAGAGGGTCGTCAGCGTCTCCATCAGCATCATGATCCCAAAGTTGTCGATGGTCGACATCTGGCCTTGATTCGTGATGATCTTCTCGTAGGTGGACGCCTCGTCCTCGTCGAGTGTGACGGTGACCGTGCGTTCCACCACCGGCGGCAGGTCGAGGTACATGGCCCTCGTCTTGCGCAGCAGCACGGGACGCAGAACCGCCGATCCATGAAGCTTCCACCCGAAGTACTCCCAATAGAAGCGTCTGGTGCCGGATATGGTGTTGGTCGCCTTTCCGCACAACCATGCCATGATGCGCCGCAGTCTCTTGTGGGGAGTTGCGGTCAGTGCCCATCGCGGTCCGATAAAGCCGGCCTGGAGCGCCACGAACCGTTCCGACATGTCGTGCGACTCGTCCGTCACCAGTCTCCCCCAGTCGATCGTACCCATCCCAAAGTCTTCGCAGTTGCTCGCGAACGTCGTGTAGGTTGTGAGGACAATGTTCGCATCGCGCACGGCTTCTCGCAGGACCACGTTTTTCTTGTTCGTTCCGTGGTACTGCACGACGCGACAATCTGGCCACACGGACTTGATCTCCTCCTGCCACTGTAACATGAGGGCCGGCTTGACCACGACCAACGACGCCCCCCGCCTGGGCAAGGCCTTGATCAGTGCGATTATCTGTCGCGTCTTTCCCATGCCGGTCTCGTCCCCCAGTATCCCCCCGCACATTCTCAGAAATTCGGTCGAGGACGCTGGGCAGTGGACGTACATCGGATCGCTCTTGATGTAGTCGAACGGGTAGTGGCACGCGAAGACGCCCTCGTCACCTCCCCGACCTGTCATCCTGGTGTTGTACATACCCATGATCCCGTCTTGTGCCGTCTCGCGGGCCACCATCTCGCACACCGTCTGTATTTGGAAGGGGTACAGAAACTGCATCGCACGCACGGCAGCCGTCGCGGCGTGGTACGTCGCAGAGCACAGTGGCGGGGGCACGTGAGTGAATACGGTCTTGTTCTCCAGGAAAGTCGGGATCGCCAGCGACAGATCCGGGTCGATGTCGGGACGGTTGAGGACCTTGACCTCGATGAACTTTTCGAATTCGGCGAGGACTTGTTGCGACGCGACGCTGAACGCCGAGGGTCCCCAGAATGCGAGACTGTTGGCGTCGATGTTCGGCCACATGCTGAGCGTGTGCCAGTGCACGTCGATCGACACGAACCCCAGGTCGTCCACGAAGATCTGTAGACGCGTTCCCCGGTTGAGTTTCTTGAAAAACATCTTGAGACTCACCTCGAGTTCCAACTGCGACACGCGCCTGTTGTTGAGCAGGAGCATGACTTCCCTTCTCATGTCGTCGGTCGCCCCGTGTACGGTCCGGTTGAAGTCCTTCGATATCTTGGGCTGCCTGGTGTCCCATACGGCCTTGTTCAACGTCTCCACGTGGATCATGTGCGATACAGGGTGTGAGGGGTCGTGGACTCGAGCGCGACGACAGAGGGTGCGTCCGACTTGCACATCCATGCCGTCTGCATCCTCCTTGGACGCCACGATCGAATGCACGAGAGACGACGCGTACGTCGAGATCTGTTCGTGTTCCATCGTCTCGATGTCGCCCGGCGGAGAGAACGGAACGATCATGATGTGTTTCCCGGCGCCACTCCTGGACGTGACTGAATGTCGGCGGATGGTGTTGGCGTCCAGACTTGCCGTGTCGTACTTGCCCCGGAAGTCGATGGCCAAATAGGACGTGTTGGGGCTGTCCTCCACGACGAAGACGTGCAACAGTCGGCGCGTCTCGTGACGTCCGCCCACCATCTCCTTCCTGGTCGCAATGTCGTCCAGTGCCCCCTGGCTGATGGCAAACTTGTCGAGACCATACTCGGGGTTCCCGCCGTACCTGTGAATGTACAGGTATTTGTGCCCGGGCGGCGGAGGATGTGTGTGTTCCAGGTCTTCTGTGGTTCTCACGTCGTCGCCGATGACCTTGTACCAAACCTCCCATCCCGAGTGAAAACGGACGATCTTGGGGAACCGCATACACTCCTCTCGAATCTGGACCCAAGGTCGTTCGAATGCGTGCATGGGAACCTGGGCGGCCACGGGCCCGGACGAATCGGGTCTCGTCGAGTGGAAGGCGTTGGTCCTCCCGATGTCCAAGCGGTTGCTCTCCGAGTAAATGCTGTTGAAGAGCATCGTGGCCAGGACGGACGAATCGACGAATTGACCTTCGGAGTTCGCGGTAAAGGGAAGAATATTGCGTATGATTGGCAGGTACTCTGGGACAAATTTGCGGGGGAGGCGGTCGATTCGGTAGACCTTGGTGTGCGTCGACATCGTATCGTTCGCGTATCGGTGGTCGTCGTTACATAAATTCTTCTCTATGTATGTGTTATACTGCTGCACACATGCAAACCCTTGTGTTGTTCGTGTTCCTTCTTTTCTGTATGATGTGGGGATGGGTGACTCTGGTCCCGGCGACCGCTCGTCCAGAAGACCAATCGCAGGAGGAGACGGACTCCTCGTCGACCGCCGCTACGTGGAGTTATTCAGAATAGTCGTAAGGATATTTTCGTCTTTCGTGGTGACGATGGCGTCCTGTAGTTCCGTCGAGGCGAGCACGGTGTCGATGACATGGGCCATGTCGATGGCGGCATTCATCCAGTCATCGTCACAGCGCGTGATGGAGATGACGTTGACGGACGGGACCTGTCCCGCATTGAATATGCCTTCGACAAGGAAGGCTTTGGTTGCCTGCGGAAATAGTTGGAGATACGATTGCACCTGAATACGTTCGTAATCTCGAGCCTCCATGAACAATTTGTGGACACGCGTCTTGATCTCAAAAACAAACCGTTGATCTTTGCTCAGCGCATCCACGCGCCCCTGAAGAACAATCGAACGTCCGGATCTCGTTTGACCGATGTGCATCCGGTGCATATCCTCGTGACGAGTGACGTCCATCTCTGGGAAGACGGCACGTACCCTCTCGATGATCACGTTTTCCTTTTCTTCTCCGTACCTCGTGAACGCCACGCGTTTGGTCTCCTTTGCGATATCGACGGTCGACACGTCGGCGAACGTGTGAATCGCTTGAACCGGCTTTGCGTCTCGTTTGATCGCTGCTCGCGTTTCGGCAAGCAGTTCGGCGGTGCTCGGGTTCGTCTGTAGAAACGACGATGCCTGCCGAACCTTTCGCCGTTCCTCTTCGACGGTCGGCACCCTGTTCCTTTCGTGCGCGGAATAATACGATGAACGATCAGTGGACCGCCACGCGGACAAGAATGCCGACACCCGGTCGTTGAACGGATGGCGGCCGATTAAGGCGGCTACGTTCGAGCAGTTGAGGAGAACAGGTGCATTGGGATGCATTTCAAAAGATAAATACTACTGCTGTGCGCCGTAGTATTTACGGTGTTTTCGTCGCGGGAGATTCGCCTCTCAATTCTTCCTGACTCTGAGACTCTTGCTCTTCTTGTACTGGCCGTACAAAGCGGTCAACGACGACTGACTCTTGGTGATTGTGCGACACTCGCCACCTTGTCCAGACTCCGTGCACAGCCTCACCTGCCTAAACGAAGGCATGTACACACTTCTGACCGTGGCATTGTCGTATAACATGCGGCCTTCGTCGATGTTGTGCTCACCGTTGCCAAACGATTGACAATCCCCTTTGTAATTCTCCTTGTTGAAGATGAACACCTTGTCGCTGTTCTTGCTAAAGCCCGAGCACGATCCCTTGACATCTTTTGCCGGCTGCTTGTCAATCTGGATTCTCAAACTGCTGATAGTATCATAGAATTTTGAAGTATCTCCCCACATCCTGTTGCCTCTAGACCACTCTGTCTTCCCGTTGGGCAACACCACGTCGCCGCCCCCGCCGAGTCCATGAGTAAATTCGTACCCATCAGAGAGGTCTTTCCCGGTCAACGTGAGTGCCTCCCAGTTCCCGTTCTCGTCCTTGGTGCTACCAAAGTCGGGGTGCGCATACGCGACGACTTTGAGTCCCTTGGGAATTCGGAACCCTGAGATGCGGTTGTCCCAGCCGATATCTCTCAAATTAGGGTAATCACCAACCTCAAAGTCTTCGACTCCACCACTCCTTCCTTTGTGGACGTCATCGAACAACGTGACCTTCTTGTCCGTGATTTCGTCATCAGGGCGTCGCTTTCGACACTGCCTGGCATTGTTAACACCGTCTTCCCCTTTGATGCCACAATACGTATCTGTGTAGTTCTCCGGGCACTTCCAGTACCCAGTTCCCTCGTCCAAGACGCGCTCAACGTATTCATAGTTTTTTATGGTCCCCGGATTGCACGTCTTCCCCGACGGGACGTCAACCTTTTGCACCACAGTCGTCTCGTCGCCTCCTCCGCCGTCCCCGTCGCCGGACGACTCCTTGCACATGCCACTGAAGAGATTCAAATTGTACCAATCGCCTACCAGAAATTTGAGCGACCCGTTGGGATCGCATTCGTTGGCATACCCTGCCGCACCGAACACGCCAGAACAACAACAGACGAGCACCATCGACATGGAGATCATCATGACCATCACCATACCCATTCCTCCGTCGGACATCTGGTGGATACTGCTGTATAACTTGTAACTGCAGAGATAATAAATACGGCCGTCGAGAATCCAGTCTACTTAACAAGACGGGTGGTGTCAGGAAAGACACGGAAATTGCATCGGACCATGGCACCAGCGGAAGCATCGGCGGAAGCACCGGCGGAAGCACCTGCGGACGCACCGATAGGGAAAGACGGACGGACGTTGGTGACGGGACCGACGATCGTCAGGATTCGCGACGGGACTCTTGTATACGACGCGCGTTCTGTGCCGCGGGAGAGTCCGCTGTGTTGGCATTGTTGTCATTCATGGACTGGACCGTCGATACCCTGTCCGTTGACATACGACGAGCGACGCGACGTGTACACCGTGTGTGGCGCGTTCTGTTCTCATGCATGTATGCACGCGTACGCTCGCGATCGGGGAAAGATACATCCAGGATGCCGAAGTCCGGGCGTCACATACCGGCTATTCAGGGCGATGACCGGACAGACATCCTTCCCCGTCGCGCCCCCTCGCCAAATGCTCCAGAGTTTCGGCGGAGACATGACGATTGATGAGTTTCGAAACCATTCAAAGTCGTATTCGTATAGGGAAGTACCGTCAAATTGCATCGTGAGTCCGTCCATCCTGCTACAGTACGAGCAGGGCACCATGGTCCGTCATGCCGCCAACAAATTCGTGTCGGTCAAACGACGGGATGACAGTCTCCGTTTGGCTCCCACCAAAGGAACATCAGGGCACGTGACGTCAACCAACGTGAACAAAAAGCAAAAGACCCTCTTAGAAACGACCCTCGGTCTATAGCGGCGACGGGCCGCGAAATTTGGGACATAATATTACATTTGAAACTGCAAGCACTACGATGGCGACCGATCACCTCGACGAGGACATTCCATACTCCAACCTTCGCTACGCGGCGTTATCATTCGCCGGCACGAAGACGAGGCAACGCATCGACAAGGAAGACCATGTGGCCGTCCGCATCCGTGGGGGATTCCCGACGGTCGATGACGCCATGGCCCATGTCAGGAAACTCGATCGATCCCTCGACACCTATGTCTCTGACATGCACAAATGGGTCCTCGTCGGGAACGTGACGGATGACATGAACGCGGAGGCGATCCTGAGCGATATGGTGGTCGCCCACCGCGCCCGGAACGAGATCGAGAAGCAGCGCTTCGAGGAACGCAAGAAGTGTGCGATCGAGTCGTCGATCGACGATCTTCCCGATCATTTGAAGGATGAGATAACGACGGACACGGCCCCGAAGACGGAGGAGACGAAGGAAGAAACGTCCCTGAAGGACGTGCAAGTCATCGACGACGACCCTCCCGGCGATGACCACGCGAACGGCGTGTCCCTCACTGACGAAGATAAGATCAAGGTCAGTGACCTGAAATTCGTGGCCATTTCGTTCGTCAAACCCGATCCGGAGTACCAAAAAATGCAACCCCCGCCGAGCGGGGTGATTGGTATCAAGATCCGCGGCATCTACTCCACGCGCGACGAGGCCGAGAAGCATATCAAAGAGACGCTCTCAAAACTCGATCCTGATTTTGATGTCCTTCTCGCTGACCTTTACAAGTGGTTGATGCTGCCGTTCGAACACGACGACGACGTGCATACGACGTACAGAGAGACGTACTTAAACGATCTCTTTTCCGACTACAAGGCCAGTCAGGACGCTGCCATCGGGTTTATGAAGTCGCCCGACGTCGAGCACCTCGAGAAGGTGGTCCACCCGACCGAGATGAAGGCGATCGGTGCGTCAGGAAGCCAGTGACGCGCACATTTTCGTTCGAAATTTGTTTGATGCCAGTAACAAGGTGTAACAACCATAAGAAGAACTTCCACTCCATGAGACACCCGAACCACGCCCGAACCACCAGTCGAGGCCCGCGCGCCATCGTCAGTCAGTGGGTCCCCATTTGCCCGGCATATACGCTGAAACAACGCCACACGACACGTCCGAAACGCGTCACGTTGCACGACACGACCCATCTTGCAGTCTTCTGGGATACGGCGTCAGACAAACCGGCAGCGGTCGCCGACACGTGCCGTCACAGAGGGGCATCGTTGTCCGTCGGGAGGGTTGTCGACGGATGCGTTAGGTGCGCGTACCACGACCGTCCGACCAAACCGCGGAGGGATAGAACCATCGTCAAGGACGGGATCGTCTGGTACTTCGATCACTCCTTTACGGATACAACGTCTGGTGGACCCGCCGCCTGCACGACACAGGCCATTCCGCACGGCTCGTGGGAATTCCACGACCCGCAGCAGAGGACGTACACGTACACGAGAGACTTCCCCGGTTGCAACGCGATGTACATGATGGAGAATACGTTGGATTGGAGTCATTTGGAGCACATTCACGCATTCTCGTTTACGAACGGTGACCCGAGGGTGGTCATCCACTCGGACTACGTTGCGTCTTACATCTACGAAGACACAAACCTTCCAGACACGGTACTCGAGGTGGAGAACGAGTGGTGGGATACCTGGAACACGTGTCTTCGATTCAAGGTGGGCAAAAAGAACTCGGACGACGATGCGCCGCCGGAGATGCAACATCAGTTTTCATTACACTTTGCGTTCGTGCCCAACGGGAAGGACGGGTGTACGATCATCGTCCGCGTGGTTCGTCAGTGTCTCAATTGGACGGGCACGATGGGTGACGTGATGCTGATGTTGTCAAACGAACTGCCTCTTCGAGAGGACAGGGACATTGTGCGCACCATCCCAGGAGACAGGAAATGGCGCGACGACCGACTGGGGAAAGAGGACGCATTCCTCAGACGTTTCAGGACCCATATGAAGAGCAATTACCCCGCACTGGTCTCGTATTACACGGGTTGAACAAACATTATCTAGTACCTTAATAATAACACACAATGCCTTTCGTCCAGAGCGCTCCAGGCGGCAGACTGACGGATTGGAGATCCCAATGCCAGCAGACATATGACGCCAAGAAAGATCACGGACTCACCACGGATGGTGAGTACCGCGTGCATTTGCAGCGCCAGCCTGTCGAGGCCAGGGATATGCAGCGGTCACATACGGTCATCCAGCCATATTTTACGATCAACGGATGCGTATCGACGACGAACCCTTCTTTGGCCAAGTACAGGATGTCATGAGTACGTCATCAGTCGTCGACGGGGGCGCCGAACGAAAGTAAGACCTGTTTGGCCGCGAACTGTTCTGCCTGCTTCTTTGTGTGATGCGTCCCCGAACCAACGTGACTTTCTAGTGAGACGGTCACCGTAAACGTCCGTTCCATTTCATTACGTTTGCATACGTAGATAGGCAATGGAACGTGCAATTTGTGGCAGAGGCGCATCAATTGGTCTTTAAAATTTCGGTCCTTGCTCATCTCATGCCAGTCCGTCATGGTGTCGAATACCCTGTGAATGAACGTCTTGGCGGAGAGTAGCCCTAAATCCATGTAGATCGCACACACCAGCGACTCGAACACATCTTCGAGAACCTTTTTCGAGCGATGCTGGCCAGTGTAGATGGCCTTGCCCGACATGATGACGAATTGTTCCAGTCCGAGTATCTTCGCAAAAGCGTATAGACTCTCAGAACGGGTGAGGCGCGTACGCATGACCGTCAGAAATCCTTCTGATTCGTTAGGGAACTTAGTGATGAGATAGCGGGCACAGACGAAACCAAGGATCGCGTCACCCAGGAACTCGAAGCGCTCATAGTCTCCGTACGACATGGCGGCGTCCGTGTGTGTGAACGCCTGTCTGTACAGTGTCAGGTCGACTGGACGCTCGCCGATGATTCTTTCTAATGCTGCAGGGGTGAGTTGACCGACCGACGTTGCCGGAAGCAGATCAACCTCTGCTTCCGATAATGTGCCGGGCGGTGCAATGCGCGGAGGTGGCGGTTGCGACATGCGATCAGATCAGGTAGAGATGGGATGAACCGAGATAATTCGACAGGGTTTTTATCTCGCTATGTGTTATATAACTATACGATGATACGCCCGACGATCCTTTTGTTTTGCTTGCGTGGTGATGGGACCACGACCAGCATGTTCTCCGAGTGGAAGGAGAAAGAGGTCTTCCACACTGACTTTCCTGATTACGTACGAAACTTTCCGTGTGTTTATGTCACCGACACGCGGGAGGTCCATTGTGGCCCGGTCGCCGTCAAGGAGTTTGCCTCCGGTTACTTGCCACACCTCCGCGCTCGTCCAAAGGCGCGAGAGCGTCTTCCGGTGACTGCCAAGACGGAGGCAAAGACGGAGGCAAAGACGGAGGCCAAGACGGAGGCCAAGACGACGAAGACGGCGGCGAAGACGGCGGCGAAGACGGCGGCGAAGACGACGAAGACGGCGGCGAAGACGGTGAAGTCGAACGCCGCATCGTCATCGTCATCTTCCGTCCCGTCAGTCCCCTCGTTGTCAACGGTGCCGACGGAACCAACGACGGATACACGTCCTTCTCTACCCAAACTCAAGGTACTTACAAGTCAGGTAACGCCAAAGAAGACAAAAATAGGGAACAACGGCCAAGTAAGTGTGAGCCGGAAATACCTGCCCTAAAGGCTAGGGCAAAATCGAATCTTTGAACAGTGGAACACTTTTTGCCGTTCTGCGTAGACATAGACGACGTTCTTCTCTGTATTTTTGCAACATAGGAGTAGGTATGGAACACCACACCGATCCCTCGTTGGAAGCATTTCTCGAGCTAGAACTAGCAAAAGAAGGCCTTCCGGAAATGAACGACGTCAGTCACCACCGTCCTCGTGGAGGTAATCAGGAGAACGTCAACATCAACTTGGATCTTATTCCCATCACCGATTCATGGCTGACGATGATTGAACAGGAGGTCATCGACCATGCTCGACAACTCGGCTCCGTGAAAGGTGGTCCGTCTATCTTTGATTCGTCATGTTGTCTGCACGTCACTTCGAGAGGTAGTATCAGCGTCTACTCGATCGAACTTTTGGCTGCTGCCGCGTGTCTGCTCAAAGGGCCTCGCAAGGGTGCTGACGTGACCACGTCAGATACCGTGACCACGGTCCGCTTTTGCCTGGATGAGTCGGCGAGACTGTATCATTTTACAAATCCCGCTGTCTACGCGCATGCGATGAAGGGTGTGCCGCCGCTCCTTGCGATCAACATGGACATCAACCCGGAAATGTTGACGGTTCGCACGGCGAGTGGGATCACCAACTACCCGATTGGAGTCATCTACGACTATGGCATGAGTGGGTGGACCATTGTGATTAAACGGTCCTCCATCAAACCCCCCGAAGGGGGGGCTTGGTTCGGTCTGCCGGTGCTCCAGAAGTGGATGGACGTGTGGGAGAGTCAGTCTCCAAGGATTCAGACCATCTACCTGCTGGATGTGTACACGATTGAATTGATGAGCAACTAGTGGTCAGTAGCGTTTAGGAGTAGCGTACGAACAAGAGCGGAACGGAGAAGCACGAACAGTAACGGAAGACGAGCAACGCACGCTGTCAGCGACACAACAGAATGTATATTGGACTTTGAATTTCTTTCCTTTTGGAGGCTTTCACAGCCTTGTAAATCTTTTATTGCCAGGAGACATGGTGAGCAGTAGTTACGTGTCGACGCGAGGGAGGAGGAGACGATTTTATAACCTGCGTCCTGGTCAACGGGTGTATATCGACACAATCCATCCCAGTCGGTACAAGGTGGGTAGAGAATGTGCGGCGAGCAAAGTGGACGATCATCGTGGCTCGGCTCGCTACAGGGAAGCAAAAACGCCGGCGGAGAGCGCGCGGAAATGCCTCGGGCGGGTCCGGCTCGGCAAGGATACGCACACACTTTACTGTGCGGTGCGGCAACTGGTCCGAAACTCGCACTACGCAGGCACATCGGGGACTGGGCGAGGATACCACGTCAGATACCTCTGGAAGAAGGTGTATGTACGCAAGACACGGAAGCCCTTCCACTTCTCTGGTGAGCACCGAACCAAGTTCCTCCGCGGAGCATTTTACAGAAAGGCGTTGCGAGCGTCCCTGACATGATCGAAACACTCGAACTGACGCACAAGATCGACGGGAAACGCTGTCGAAGGTAGTTTCGGTCAACTCCGCGAACGTCCGCGAACGTCCGCGAACGTCCGCGAACGTCCCCGAACATCCACCAGACCTCCGCGAGCATTCTCGAGCGGAGAGGCCGGAACTGGTTCGGGACGACGGGTCCTGGTGGGGATTGTGAATGTGCAAATCGCCATACAAGATCACGGTTAAACCGCCGGGCGTTCCAAGAACGAGGGACGAGGGTCGATCTTCCGTCGGGGCCGTGTTCTAGATCGCAATCTTCCTTGTGATGCATGTTCGCACGCGCGGAGCGACAGTCGAAAGATCGATACACTGACTGCGGACCAAAGCGTCCTCTACCACGCGCATTCTGATCGCGATCATCGGTCTCCGTGACAATTCGATCTGTTCCCCTGCGTTCCGGCCCATCTACGCGCGGAAAAGATCACTTCTTTCCGTGATACGATACCATCGGTAACTGGATGGTATCGTTGAATGTTGTCCGTCTCAACAACCGCGATCTTCGCGATCGCCCGTGGAAGGCAGAAATCAACGTGAGGCATCGCAAGATCGATACTTCGTCCACACTTGTACTGGGGGGACTGGACACTCGATCATCTGACGCGGGGAACGGCCGTCACTTCTTTTTCTGGCACTGTCGTCCGCCGATCGCGTCGCCATTGTCCCATCCGCACCCTGTGTCTTCGAAGTCCTCCGGACACGTCCACACACCTTCCGCAGTTTGGTCCCGTGCTCTAAACTCGTATTCGGTCTCACTGCCCGGCTTGCACACCGTTTTCCGACACGCCCCGTCGCCGCCGAACATCCCAAACTGGAATGCGATCAGTGTTCCGACAACGCTGGAGATGAGACTCCCGAGACTCATCATCATCATCATCATCATCATCGTTGTGCTGGACATATTGGCTGCGGTAGAGTCTTACAATCGGAAAGAAGATATTCGAACTTACTCCGGAAACTTCCCGTGCTTCTCGCGATATTGGCGGAGCATGATCACCATGAACTCGAAGCCTGTGTCCGTATCTTGGAACTTCTCAAACTCCTCGGCTTGGGCGAGAGCCCAATTGCGTAAGGCTGGGTTTGATTCATTGAGGGTGTCGACATCGTCGGTAGTCATCGTTCGCACCATGGAAGAAAGGGCAAACACCTCTTCCAAGCGTTGCCTGTCAGTCGTGTACAACTGCAGCATATCTTTGCTCGTATATATGGGGTACGGGTCTTGGGACGTCATCATCATGTCTTTGGATGAATTGTATGGCACCTCCTGGCGCCAGTCTGGCTTTTATATGGACATCCTATACCCTATGGTATGTCTGGTTCCATCCTGCGATGACCTACCATGGGAACGATGACCTACCATGGGAACGATGACCTACCAATTCCCCCCAGAAGAAAAACTCTTTATTTCCCTCAGATCCGCGTGGTGTCCACACACACCACAGCCATGCACGGTTCGAAAAAGAAGCTCACTCAGGCGGAGAGACGGTCTCTCCGGTCCCGTGCTGCTCGACAGAGAGGTCCTCCCGAAGCAGAGGAGCATGTGCCACCACGTCCTCTGCTCGGGCTATGTCGCAAACATGTGTACGTATGCGGCAAGCTCCATACTGCTGCCAGGGAGGGGCGGAGTCTGCGCAGAGTGTGCAATCTTGTAAGCCGAGGCGCCAATGTGGAGGCTGTTGATGAGGATGGCTTGACGGCGTTGATGCTTGCCGCCAGGAACGGCCACACCGACACCGTGAACGCACTCGCAGGCACGTACAACGCCAATGTGGAGGCTGTTGATCAGAATGGCTGGACGGCGTTGATGCTTGCCGCCTATTACGGCCACACCGACACCGTGAACGCACTCGCAGGCACGCACAACGCCAATGTGGAGGCTGCTAATGAGCGTGGCGGGACGGCGTTGATCATTGCCGCCCAGAACGGCCACGCCGACACCGTGAACGTCCTCGGCACGTACAACGCCAATGTGGAGGCTGTTGATGAGGATGGCTGGACGGCGTTGATGCTTGCTACATATTACGGCCACACCGACACCGTGAACGCACTCGAGGGCATGTAACCAAGATGAATATATACCGTCTCCATCCTCGAGGCGCGATAACAAACTATAAGCGGGAGGTGTACATGACGATACCACATGTTGAATTTTGAATATTGGTCGATCACTGCATGCAGCACGTATACTACATCGGGGAGGATCTGGCGCCACGCGTTTCCCATCTGCCGATGGGCTGATCAAAAGAGCTGGCACCATACAACATCCCACGCATGTCTGTCACCGAGCTCGTGTCCCAGTCGCCGATCGGCTGATTAAAGGCCTCGGCGCCATCGAACATATGACTCATGTCCGTCACAGAGCTCGTGTTCCAGTCGCCGATGGGCTGGTTGAACGCACGGGCGACACTGAACATATGATTCATGTCCGTCACCGAGCTCGTGTCCCAGTCGCCGATCGGCTGATTGAACGCAGCGGCGCCATCGAACATGAACTGCATGTTCGTCACCGAGCTCGTGTCCCAGTCGCCGATGGGCTGGTTGAACGCAGAGGACCAACAGAAAGACGATAAACGACCGCTGAACATCCCCTCCATGGTCATCACCGAGCTCGTGTCCCAGTCGCCGATCGGCTGGTTGAACAACCGGGCGCCATCGAACATATAACTCATGTCCGTCACAGAGCTCGTGTCCCAGTCGCCGATGGGCTGGTTGAACGCAGCGGCGCCATGGAACATCGACCACATGTTCGCCACCGAGCTCGTGTTCCAGGCGCCGATCGGCTGGTTGAACGCAGTGGCGCGAGCGAACATGAACTGCATGTTCGTCACCGAGCTCGTGTCCCAGTCGCCGATGGGCTGGTTGAACGCAGTGGCGCGATAGAACATCTGCTCCATGTCCGTGACCGAGCTCGTGTCCCAGTCGCCGATCGGCTGATTGAACGCAGCGGCGTCCTCGAACATCCAATTCATGTTCGTCACCGAGCTCGTGTCCCAGTCGCCGATGGGCTGGTTGAACGCAGCAGCGACTAAGAACATCTCCTTCATGTTCGTCACGGAGATCGTGTTCCAGGCGCCGATGGGCTGGTTGAACGCAATGGCGCCACAGAACATCCGACTCATGTCCGTCACGGAGCTCGTGTCCCAGTGACTAATCGACGCATTGAAATCTTCCGCCCCTCGAAACAGTTCCGAAAAGTCAGTGATCAGCGATGTGCAAGTCTGCTCAACCTCTGCCCACCTCTTCTCCGCAATCAACCTCCGGAGATGTGCACGGTCTCGGATCGTATACTCCACCCCATCCACCACCCCGCGATCCCCGACCCGGGCGCCTGGACCAGCCCGGATGGTGTTGCCCACCGCCACCAAGATAGGTCTCGTCTGACTGCGTGTCACGCGTCGCGTACCAGCGTTTGCGTCGGAGAATTGGCGGGCACGTTTCCCGTCACCGAGTCTATGTGCCTTATACGCGCGTGGGAAGACGTTCGAATATGGCGCTTCCACCGTGACCCCGGGCGTATTGTTTATCGACTCGATGCAGAGCATCTGAAGATTTTCGGGCCTCTCCTCTTGCATAGCAATTTCTGTATGTGATGATGAAATGGAATGCTGCTTTTCTGTGCAAAACGGGGGTAGTCCATGAACGAGACATACCTAGGGTATAGTAGCGCATCCACCTTGCATGAGTGGAGTAGGACTCCCCACTTCCAATTCTCTCTCTCTATCGTTACAGATCATGATCGCGTCAATTCAGTATGTATCGAGCGTTGGTACCACGTCAATTTGCCCGGCAGAGGGAGACTGGACGTACGTGAATGATGAGATGTCGATACGTCTGGATTCTCTCAGTGCACCGTCTTTCTGGCTGAAACTCTCTCTGTGTGGGGCCACGGGAGCGGTCATCTCAGGAGGACGTCTCGACGATGCGTGGACAGGCAACCCGGGATTCTCCGTGCATTCGATGGCAATCGAAGTGCACCATGATCACGTTGTTCTCACGACACCAGGCAAGCAACCCCACGAAAAAGGCGCTGTGATTATCACTATTCCCCGTGCACTGTAAGAGAGCCGCACACGTTACACTTGTCTTGACCAATAAGATTTCGATTTAGGAGGATCTGGCGCCGATGGGCTGGTTGAACGCAGCGGCGCCATAGAACATCGCCCTCATGTTCGTCACCGAGCTCGTGTTCCAGGCGCCGATGGGCTGATTGAACGCCGCGGCGCCACGGAACATCCCCGCCATGTTCGTCACGGAGCTCGTGTCCCAGTCGCCGATCGGCTGGTTGAACGCAGTGGCGCCATCGAACATATCCCCCATGTTCGTCACCGATCTCGTGTTCCAGGCGCCGATGGGCTGATTGAACGCCGCGGCGCCACGGAACATCCCCGCCATGTTCGTCACGGAGCTCGTGTTCCAGTCGCCGATGGGCTGGTTGAACGCAGTGGCGGCATAGAACATGTCACGCATGTCCGTCACAGAGCTCGTGTCCCAGTGACTAATCGACGCATTGAAATCTTCCGCCCCTCGAAACAGTTCCGAAAAGTCAGTGATCAGCGATGTGCAAGTCCGCTCAACCTCTGCCCACCTCTTCTCCGCAATCAATCTCCGGAGCTCTGCACGGTCTCGGATCGTATACTCCACCCCATCCACCACCCAGCGATCCCCGACCCGGGCGTCATCCCCAGCCCGAATGGTTGAACGCAGTGGCTGGTTGAACGCAGTGGCGCCACTGAACATATAACTCATGTCCGTCACCGAGCTCGTGTCCCAGTCGCCGATGGGCTGATTGAACGCAGTGGCGCCACTGAACATATAACTCATGTCCGTCACCGAGCTCGTGTTCCAGGCGCCGATGGGCTGATTGAACGCGTGTCGCGTACAAGCGTTTGCGACGAATTCGCGGGCACGTTTCGCACCGCATGTGGCATTCTTAGTCATACTTACGGATGGATGGATGGATGAATGGATGGATGGATGGATGGATGGATGGATGGATGGATGGATGGATGGATGGATGGATGGATGGATGGATGGATGGATGGATGGATGGATGGATGGATGGATGGATGGATGGATGGATGGATGGATGGATGTCCAAGTCCAAGTAAGATTTAGAATGACCGGTCTGGCTGCCCAGCCGGTCTCATCAGGAGATTTGATGGGGAACAAGACATACCTAGGGTATAGCTGTCCTACTCCACTCATGCAAGGTGGATGCGCTACTATACCCTAGGTATGTCTCGTTCCCCATCAAATCTGCGGATGAGACCGGCTGGCCCAGCCAGAGACCCATCATTAAATTAAAATTCGTCTCTCTCTCTCTCTCTCTCTCTCCGTAAACATGGGTGGTATTGACCTCAGTCTGCAAGTGGTACTGGACTCCAGTAACTACCGCAAGGTCTCATCGACCGACTTTAACGGGCTTGGGGTTCCTCGATGCCTGACATGGATGTTTGGCGATAAAATCCTTCGTACTGATGATGATGATGTTGAGGCGATCACTGTCGAGTCATCCATGACAGTGTTGAGCCTACCCGATATGCGAGAACACTGTGGATTTTACGAATTCTTCCAAGATGCCACCGGCTCCCCATGGCGTGGCGACGTGTACACCATACAAAAAGGAGCCATCCTCTATTGGCTGACGAAGTTGTATGTCGACATCCTGAATGGAAGTCGCAGGGGAGGACCCGTCCCTTGGGTTGATTATGCCGGGCGCATGTCGCACGTGAAAGAGTGGCTCGAAACGACGGTGATTTGGCCTCATCTGAGTAAGGGAAAAGATGGGTGCTACAGTGTTCCAGACGACATCTTCAACCCCCAACTTCCCGAGTGCAGCCGTGTCCGTTTCCGTAATGCCCGCTGGGAAGACAATGGAGGATACCTCAAATGGCAATGGCAATTGAGTGTATGAGGAGTTCATCACTATCGATGGGTTTTCGAACCAAATAGTGTGACGGAAGCGTACGAACGACCTCTGTAACGGCGACAATCCTGCGTTGTTATGCTCAACCAGCGGATGAGCGAGCGCAACTGGCTGCATCCCAGCAAAAGGACGTTAATGCTCGTTAATGCTCGTTACATTCACGTGAATCCATTGCAATCAACCTGCCATACACCTTCATCGTAGGTGACTGCGAATTCAATCTCGTTTGAATCAAAGTCGTGCTCATCTTCGTCCCACCTTACCCAGAGGGCCATGATATCTCCCTCGATGGCATCTCCGTCAGCCTCCATCTCGCAGACGTCAAACTTAGAGATCATCTCTTTCTCAACCTCATCCATGATTTGGTCATACGTCTCCGTATCAGAGACCTGTTCTCTGGTGAGGCGACGCATCGCGGCCTCCAGCATGGCGGTGATATTTTGCTCGCGTTGATCCTCCTCGCTCATTGAGTCTGTGTGTGCGCGTGTGTGTGTGTGTGTGTGTGTGTGTGTGTGTGTGTGTGTGTGGATCGAACCCGAGTGACAGTACTTGTAGTTTGTTCTGCCACACGGTTAGAATTCCCCCGGCCTACAACCCGTCGTCGTCGTGACCTGCTATACCCTAGGTATGTCTTGTTCCCCATCAAATCTCCTGATGAGACCGGCTGGGCAGCCAGACCGACCATATTGAATTAACATTCGTCTCTCTCTCTCTTGTTGCACACGTCTACTATGAATCATATGCAAGTCGAAGCGGACGGTTGGACGATCAAGGGCGGGTTTACTCAAGCGTTGTTTCCAGGCCAAAACACACCTTTACCAACCAAGATCACGGCGTATGTCATGGCGACTGATATACAGATGGAGTTTAACGTCAACGAGCGTGGCCAGGTTTATATCCCGAGGGACGGTCCAAACTGGGGGTATGTGAGACATGTGGCATTCGTGAGGGAAGATGACAGGATACTGTTCTTTCCCATCAGAAGTGAATGATAGGTCTCTGTGATGTCCTAGCCTCGTCGTACACGTTTGAGCACAAGATGATGTAATCAGCGACTGTACGTCCCAACGACATCTATCTGTGCCACAGATCACGCGTGATCAGCAATTTGAGAGTGACCGCGAGCAAGCAAGCCGACATCGTATCCATCATCCCCTGTTATGAGTGACACATGTAAAACTATCCAAGCACCACACGAGATGCGTGTGACACATGAGCGTGTAAAAGTGACACATCGCGCCGTGCCTGTGACGGGTGTGGATGCCGTGTGCCACGTACGGTTCTGGGTGTGACAGGCTTTCATCGCGTTGTGACATGCATGGTCTGGATCTGTCACTGTGGGCGTCACGTATGAGAGCCTGTCACTACCAAAGGAGACTGGCCACGGACTGCGCGCCCACTGGACTGACACGGGAGGTAAAGCCCTCTCACATACGGCTCACATTGGGACACAGCCGCCGGGTGGACGCCGTGCATGGTACAGACGTCACAGGCGGCGCACGTAGTGGGATCATGTGTGGGAGCCTACCCTATCATGGACCTGGACATACCCTGACGATGCGCCCCTGTCATCGTCAGTTTAAAACTTCGAATTTCGTGTAAGCCGCGTACACACAGTCAAATCATGGCCAGGACCAAGAAAACCGCCAGGCCGTCTGTAGGAGGCAAGGCTCCGAGGACGCATCTCGCGACCAAGCAATTCCCAACGTGCAATCGTGGGGGGGTCAAAAAGCCGGGCAGAACGGCGTTGATGCATGCTGCCATGAACGGCCACACCGACATCGTGAACGCATTGGCAGGCAAGCACAACGCTTCCGTAGAAGTTGCTGATGACGTGGGCAGGACGGCGCTGATGTTTGCTGCCATGAACGGTCACACCGACACCGTGGACGCATTGGCAGGCGCCCATAACGCCGATGTAGATGCCACTGATGATAATGGCACGACCGCGTTGATATTTGCTGCCATGAACGGTCACACCGACACCGTGGACGCATTGGCAGGCACGCACAACGCCGATGTAGAAGCCGTTGATCAATTCCCTGCCAGGACGCCAGGACGCGTCGACATCCTATACCCTATCATGGACCCGGACATACCTACCGACGATGCGCCCCTGTCATCGTCAGTTTAAACAATCGAATTTCGTGTAAGCCGCGTACACACAGTCAAATCATGGCCAGGACCAAGCAAACCGCCAGGAAGTCTACAGGAGGCAAGGCTCCGAGGAAGCATCTCGCGACCAAGTATATCCCAGGAGGTAATCGTGGGGGGGGAGTTAAAAAGCCGCACAGGTACAGGCCGGGGACCGTCGCCCTGCGTGAGATCCGTAAGTTCCAGAAGTCGACTGATCTTCTAATCCGCAAACTGCCGTTCCAGAGGCTCGTGCGCGAGATTGCCCAAGGCATCGTGGTTGGAGATGTGGCGGGCGGAAAGGTGACCAGGAATGTCACCCTTGCGAACGACACTCAGGCGATGAGGTTCCAGTCTTCCGCCGTCCTGGCCCTCCAGGAGGCTGCCGAGGCCTACCTGGTCGGCCTCTTCGAGGACACAAACCTGGCTGCCATCCACGCCAAGCGTGTGACCATCATGCCGAAGGACATGCAATTGGCGCGCCGTATTCGTGGTGACTGCCAAACTCTCTCGTGATCTCGATCGTTACATTTAAGTCGTACTACCGTTAGTGTCCCCGTATCCATAGAGCGCACTCAATACTGTAATCAAGCACGCTTCCCGTACATCCAGCGATGAAATTCGAGCAACACTCCGTTTCGCGTCGCCGGTTTGTGGTAGGCCTCCTCATCCTCCGAGTCGTAGCCGAGCACGGAGGTGACCACATCATCCTCATCGTAGTCTTCCATGCGGAAATCCCACCACCTGAACTCTACTATGTCAGGGTCCATTGGTCCCTCGATTTGGCCTACGGTGACCCCGTTACTACGGAACACCTGCTTGTCGAGAACTTCGAAGACCTTCTCCACCATCTCGTCAAATTCACCACGATTTGCGAACTTTTTCCCATCGAACACCTCTGTGAGCACCGTATAAGCCACGACGACGTGATGGAAAGGCTCAAGGGTGAACTCGTGCTTATCCAGAGATTCGAAGACCTCTTCCAAATGTTCGCGAGTTTTTTCCGGTGATTTTCCGGCGATGACGTCCCTTGTCACCTTGCGCACGGTCGCGGTGATTTGCTTGGTGGTTTGCTTGGTTTCCATGATGAATGATACGTCGGGGCGGTATAGGCTGGTGGTATACAAAGTATTCTGTCTGACCAGTTCCATATTCTGACCGGCGAGTCTCGCGTGAATCTCGCGACTCGGACATACCGTCCCCCAATCTGACGATAAAGAAGAAGAACGCGTCGATATGCTCCTGACCTGGCTTTCTGGAATCGACAGTGTTTCCCCCCTCCGCGGATACGTATCAGAATGTCAGATGCCATGTATCAACGCTTTCTTCTACGCTGAGTAGTACATGTATGTAATCTCTTACAGTGCACGGCCTAAAATTCAACTTTCGAGCGCACGTACGACGTTGGTAAGTCCCCTTGTCCTCGCCAGCGTCAACGCAGTGTTTCCATATGGGTCCTCTACAACCGCGGCGTTGTGTTTCTGTTTCAATGTGATCGCGGTATCCGCGTGTCCATAAAACACTGCAAGCATCAGAGCCGTCTCTCCCTTCTTTCCTCGGGCGTCCACATTTGCTCCGCGCGCAGCAAGCGCGATGACAGTCTCCGTATGCCCAAACGAAGAGGCGTGTAGCAACGCCGTTCTTCCATCTGACATGTCCACAGCGTCGACGCTCGCATGGAACGTGTCGATGAGATATTTGACGACGATCGCATGTCCCTGCATGGCGGCAAGGATGAGCGCCGTCCGCCCATCATAGTCCTTCACTGCATCAACGTGGCTGATACGTCCTGAGTTGATCAACTTGCTCACGTCATCGACTTTCCCGTCCGCTGCAGAAAGCAGAAACGTCGCCTCGGGATCGTGGTGCGCCACATGTTCGAAGCCACCATTCCACATCAGACCAACCGCGTTAAGCCTGTCAAAATTCACATCCTCAACCGACGTCAGATCCACCTCCTCCCCCTCCTCCCCCTCCTCCACCTCCTCCACCTCCTCCGTCAGGTCGACATACTCCTCTTGCTTAGCGACGACCTTGCTCTGTTTGGCATTCCTCTTCGTTTGGTTCTGGAGAAGTTGTCCCAACGCGTTTTGCATTTGCGCGGCATCCGTGACGCTCGAGCCGTGTCCGGCAACAACTGACATTGTAGAAAGCATGATCTGTAACGATAGAGAGAGAGAGATAATTGGAAGTGGGGAGTCCTACTCCACGCAAGCAAGGTGGATGCGCTACTATACCCTAGGTATGTCTCGTTCCCCATCAAATCTGCGGATGAGACCGACTGGCCCAGCCAGACCGGTCATTCTAACTTTTATTTACTGTGTGTTCCATCTGCACACCACTCGATGATTTTGAATCGCCCATTCAAGGACGCCGTGATTTCCGTGGCAAGGATCATCGAGGAATTCGAGAGAAACAGTCATGTTCTCCTCGACCAGGTCAAAAAGGCGTTTGACGGGTGGACTTGTCAGGATGACAGTGAAGAAGATTGGTGTTTTTCGACGCAAGGAATCACGGTGTACTTTGACAGTCCGAACAGGATCTTTGTGGAGTTCTCCTTTGTGGATGACATACATCTTACCGAGTCGGTCGACAAGAAGTGGCACTCGGTCGTCTACATGTCGTCCCTGAGGAATCCCAGCACCGTCATGTACCATCTCAAAGGTCCACCCACACCCGGAAGTGAATTCGAAAAAGCGCTCGGATACTCTGTGTCATCCGATGAGGAGGAGTTCATGCGCGTCGTCATTCACGCCATTCATCTTCCCGACTGCAAGATGGCGTACATCCACAGTGCGCTAGGACTGTTGGAATGATTTGATCCAGCCGGGAAGAAAATGCGACAACTGGGGATCGCTCTCTCTCTCTCTCTCTCTCTCTCTCTCTCTCTCTCTCTCGTGATCTCGATCGTTACATGTAAGTCGTACTACCGTTAGTGCCCGTATCCGTACAGGGTGCGTCCCTGCCTTTTGAGGGCGTACACCACGTCGAAGGCGGTGACGGTCTTGCGGCGGGCGTGCTCCGTGTAGGTCACGGCATCTCGTAAGACGTTCTCCAGGAACACCTTTAGGACACTGCGGGTCTCCTCGTAGATGAGACCAGAGATACGTTTGACCCCTCCACGACGAGCCAAACGCCTGATGGCGGGCTTGGTGATCCCCTGGATGTTGTCACGCAACACTTTCCTGTGGCGCTTGGCACCGTTCTTTCCGATGCCTTTGCCTCCATTTCCGTTTCCAAACATGAGTCTGTTACTTTGATACGGTCCCAATGCAAATACAACTAAGATTGTTGTGCGCGTGTCGGGGCGATCCGTGGTCTGGTCGGATCTCCTAATCTCGTGACGAAGAGATACCTTAGGGCACAGAAACCATGATTTAAGGCCGCGAGTGCGCTCGCTCCCCTCATAATCAATTCATTTTGAGAGAAAATGCTGTCACACGACGCGTTCCCTAAGCCATACGAACTGTACCATTCTTGTCTGCCTCGGGAGGAAAAGGTTCTCGCGTGGAGAGGCGTTGCGTACTCCGATGAGCAAAAACAGTATGCCATTGATGTGTACCGCGAGACCATGGAGATCGAGACGTTATCATCGGAGGCTATCGAACAGGTTGTAGAGGAATCATATCATCAACACATACGAGATTTGCCGAACATCATCAACGACCTGATGGAGGACAGTCAGATGACCGTCGTCGAGAAGGCAATGTTCGCTGATGATTTCTTCGTGATCCTCTCTTCTCCTGTCGCCCTGGAGTGCAACGGGAGGGAGATCCTCCTCGGCGATCTGGTGGTTGTCATAAAAGATCATCCCGAGTTGCCTTACCACTACAGCGTGGTCTTAGGTCTCTCCAGGAACGATGCGCTCATGTCTGTGGATGATCTGGTCGACGAGGGAATCATTGCCGACGTCATCAGAAGTGCCCATCCGGGCATCTGTAATTTTTTCGAGTTCTGAGCATGTAAGTACATACTACAACGAGACAGAGAGAGAGAGAACACGCTCGCGGGGCGATCCACATGTTGCAATCCAGACGCGTCCTCCGAAAGGACGCGTCTGTTTTCGTGAATCGCAGATACCCTCTCTACTTTCCTTCTTCTTCTTCTCTGCCTCCTCCACTCCTTTTTTTTAGAAAACGAGAGCACCCACCAACACGCCGCAGCAAGTATATATAAACCGCGCGGTATGGTACAGACAAGGACAGGAAAGGGCACCGTGTCCGAAGACTTGCAAATGCAGTGGGAGAGAGTGCAAACTCAGCGAGAGAAGAAGATCGACATCATCGTGGATGAGATGGTCCAGCGCCTGAACCGCGAGGGCGTTAACGGATACGGGGATATGTACGAATCCATCGTGCGTGACATTGAGAAGAAGATGAAGGCGGAATTTGGCATCACGCAGATCGAGTTGGATCATTGTGTCAATGACCCCCCCCGAGGATTAGGGGGAGATATGTCGGTCTTCCTCGTCGAGTGGGAGGATTACACTCAGTTGGATGAGTACACAGAGTTGGAGTATGTGATTGGTTATGACGAAAAGATGACGGTGACATCAACGAGATGGCACTATGAGGCCAATGGATGGATACTGTAATGTAATCGTTACAGGCACAGATGTGCATTGTAAAAGAAAGACTCGCGTGCATTATACGCGCCGGGACCTCCACCTCTTCTCCTGCGTCAGGATGGGCTTTGTGTCTCAACCAGAGTGACAAGTTTGTTAACCACGTCATCGATGAGCATGCCATGCATCTCTCACAATTAAAATCAAACAAGATGTCGTCACCGCCTCAAAGCCTTGTTAATGCATTTAAACGTCTCCTCGTCTCCACTGATGACGAAACGTTGTTTGGTCGGTTGCGACAACTGTTGCGGCGAGCATCGTTCGACGATGACTGTCAGCGCACGCATCTCCAATTGCTGGACCGGGGCGTCGACTTCCTCATGTGCTGGGCATCTATGAGGGCGGATGGATACGCTCCAGACGCCAATCGTCTCTATGCTGCCGTGCTCAGAACCATACCGCTCCCACATTTGTACCTGGCCGAGGAAGAATTCACGTCCCTTCCATCGCACCCGCCAGATTGCGCGTCCGTCACCTGATGCGAGCAGGACAGACCCGTTTTATTATGGCGGTGACTATAAACACGATGGGACCGATCAAGTTGTGGCTCGAGGGAGTATCTGAGAAGCCATCGTGGGTGGGTGACGATGACGTTGGTGCCGCTGTGCATGTGGATAAGAAGATCAAAGATAGACTATTGACGTTGTTCCGTGGTTGTTTTAAGACGCCTGTTACCAAGTGAGTGCATTGTGTAAGATTATCTAGCGTCATGGGAAGACATCATCATGTGGTATCGACGAGCATTGGGTCTTGCATTCTGTCTCCTTGTCACGGTCTTCCTGCTCTCCGGGAGCAAATCGGAAGACGACGAGGCGTTCGAGGCCGTCCGTGTCGCCGAAAGGATGGTATCCGACGACTTGTCCCGTCTCGGATTCGAAGAGCGTAGCGTATTGCGCGTGTCCATGACTGACCTGACGATGAGCCCGGTGGAAAAGAATGTCTCACTCATAGACGCGATCCAGGGGAAAGTTCGGTACACGTCGCGCGCCTCCGTCACGCCCACCCTGGAGGGAACCACACACGTCGTCAGGGCAAACGCCTTTGTGTTCGACGTGGAGAGCGAACGGCCAGACCAAATCAGGGCGATCGCCGAGGAGAAGGCTGCGTCTTTACAGGGTGCAATAACAAACACTTTAAAAGTGAAGGGGTGGTATGCATCTTAGTGTAATGACAGCGTGCGAGCAAAAATGGCTCAAGCAACTGCCTTGGGGTTCTCGACGGTCGGTTGGGAATCGTCGCACACGTCGGCGGACCCATCCCAGGCAGATTTGCTGGTGTACTTAACGACACTCTTCTTCGTGAACGTGACAGTGGTCGTGCCGCGATCCACGGTCTTGGGCGGATCGAGTTTTACGATCGCGCCCGTATAGCGGAGGATGATGCGCGTTCCTGTCTCTCTGAGAAGGATATCCTGGAAGCCGCGACTGGCGGCCTTTTCGGCCGCTCCACGAGGCGTTGTCGACGTGAACCTGCCGACACCTTTCATGGTCTTCGGATCGTGTAGCATGAAGACGCGCTTCTTGCGAACGGTACGAGGCTTGGCCGCGGACGGTTCGGTGGTTGGTGGTTGGACGGTCGGTTCGCTGGACATGACGTTATAATTCAATGATTATGACGTCTTGTTCTGACCACATACTCATTCGTACAGTGGTGGCTGCATTCAGATCACAATAAGAGCATGAATGAGACGGACGCCAAGGTGACGTGGCACACGACGAGGAATTTCCCTTCTGGGCTGAGCGGATCTTCGTTTGAGCCCAGGGTCTGGTTCATCGCTGCAAAGTAGGCTGCGTTGAACGATGTACCGAAATGCTTTCCGGGCTCGTGCCGGTCGAGCGACCGGTACAGCATGGCAAAGATGAGCCACAGCCACATTTGCACGGCTATGAGCCGAATCTTGCTGTTCGTATTCATCTGCCGTGGTTGTAAGTATGTAGACAGAATAAATACGCACCTCTAAATGGTGACCACGCGCCCACCAAACCTGGGAATGGGCGGTGCCGTGACAGGCATCGATTGTGTGATGACGATGCTCTTCTTCTTCCTCCTTTTCCTTCTTTCCATTCGTGCCGCGCGCTCTTCTGGTGTCCGATGAGAAGACGGTCGATGCGGAGACGTATCGAAGACGTACGATGCCGTCACGGCCTGTGGTAACGATGACGTTGCAGGCGCCGCCTGTGGAGGCGGTGGCGGTGCAGATGACGATGGTGTGACGGGGGGGACCGTGTGTTGTGTGTCCGCTTCCGACAGCGCGACGTGGTACGTTGGTTGCACCACGCTTCGACGATATAACTGCTGTGTCCCGATGCTGTGCATCATATTGCGAGAGATCTCGAATAGACGTGCTGGTGTGAGTGTATTAAAGTCGAGAGAAGAGATGAACGAGTGCCTGAGGATCATCACCGTCACGTTTTTTTGGAACATGTTCGCCAGGTCTCGATTTAAACGGATACGGAAAGCCTCTCGCGAGGGATACTCTTCGTTCTGTCGATTGGCGAACAAGAACGCTCTTGGGTTCTTCTCGAGGTTGTGAGCGATGATTCGAACCAACTGGTCAGGGAGGCTCCGATAAAAGCGGCCATACGTTTTGATTGTTTTGTAGTTATTCAGCACCATATACGATTTGTTGCTGGAGGATGATAGGTACACGAAATTGCGTTTGCTCTTGTTGAGCGCCTTTGCCCTCTTCTTGTCTATGGCGATGGCGATGTTTCCGTAATCGGCGCGCGCTGGTTCTATCAAGACATACATGGCAAGGATGAGATGCCGGTCGCTTCCGTACTCTGTCGAATCAAGGAACCGTTCGTATCGTTCCACTTCTGACCAGGTGACCCAGTTGTCGGCCTGCTTTTTCGTCGGTTCGAGATGCGCCGCCGCTTCGAACTGCATTTTATTACACTGTTTCAACGCTGTCGACCACAATGTTCGCGCGTGCTTGTACTGTTCCTCATACTCCGGGTAATGTTTATACAGTGAGCAAATCGTGGCTATCAGGAGTTTTTTTGTGCTGTGACTGATCTCCCCGGATCGATAGGCCTCATCCGCGACGACCAAGTACTTCTTTGGATTTGAGAGAATGACCACTGCATCTGTTGCCCCGGTCATCCTGAACCACCTGGCCAGGTTCGCACGGTACTGCTTTACCGACGAGGTGGTGACTGATGTGTTTACGAAATACGTGAGCGCCATGTCCAATGCAGATTTGCTATCCATGGTAGCCAAACACACACACTGATATATATATAGGGCAATATTTAGTTTATCGCCAATCGATTGACCTGCCGTTGACTTTCTTTTCTTGTCACATAGTATACAAGATGATGATGATGATCCAGCAACTGTTTGAGATGGAGACCCTGCCGAGCACTCTTGCGGTGTTGGCGCTCCTGGTGTACCTTGCAGGAAGGTATAGAACCAGCATCTGTGGCGAGGAAAACACGACGTGCAACGACTTCCTGAAGAACGCTGATATCATGGCGATGGTCTCTTCTGGATGTGCTGCCGTCCTCGTGTTGTGCATTTGTCTGGGATTTGTGACGCTTAGCGGAGGCGCGGGTGGACTGGGTGGAGGGTACGGCGGGGGATACGGCGGATACGGCGGATTCTAAATGACAAAAAGAAACCTGTCTAACATGCTCCAGGCTCGAACACACGAAGACTATGATACAGCGTACGAACGATTCGCGTGTGGGTGGAACAAGGTGTGTGAGACCAAGGAGATGAACATCTCCACGATGACCTTAACAGCCGTATTAAGGTCATCCTGGTCGTCTGAATCGTTGACGGACCGTCTGCGCGCGGTATCGGAAACGCCGACGACGCGATGTGACGTGACGGACCCGTCGTTTTCTTGTAAGAAGAGCACCTTTTGCGCTGGTTCCTACGATATCAGGCCTTTCCCGAGTGGGTTTCCCGGCATCCTGGTGAGGGTGTATGCGACAGGTCACGTACTGATTATGGGCTGCAAGACACCTGCACACGTCGTGACTGCATTACATGACGTCTGCGTGGTCCTGGACTGTTCGCACGACTTCCCGGTTGTCCGTCTGATAAATGCACACAGCGTGGCCAAGCGGAAATCTGTGCGACTGGATACGATCAGACAGCGTTTGTCGACGATCAACGAGGTCGCGCGTGTCGAACGTCCAGAGCGACAGAACCGTCTTCTGATACGTATGCACAGCGGTGTCAAGGCGTCTGTGTTTTCGTCCGGCCGGTACAGTATACATGGCAATGATTGGACGGACGTCGCGTCTGCGTCTCACCTGATAAAGAAGTTCTTGTACTGAGTGAATGTTGCGTGTCCAGGACTGTTCCATTCGTTGCCGGACCCCCCGTAAAAACTAACAAGGTTGATGTTGTTGATCTTCACATCACTGGAATCTCTCCAACGAACGTCGTCCACGCGTTTCGTCTTCCCGTTAACCTCCATCTCGAGGATACCGTCGTTTTTCTTTGGCGTGTTCATGACAACTTTGAACCTGATCGTGTTCCACTGCTCCTTTATGAGCGGGAACTCTTTGTCTTTTTTCCATACATCGTGTCCGGTCCTGTTGCCTGGGTCTGTGACAGCCTTATACTTTGGTCCCTGTAACTCGTACGCTTTGGTGGGATTTCCGCCGACTGGGATGTACACGTAGCCTATACAGAAGGCCGTCTTATTATCGTCAGATCTCCACATCGCACGGACTGATCCCTCATTGTTCGATTTGCTCCAGTCTCCGCCCGTAGCGCATCCGCGCGAGTTCGACCCCAGACAGAATCCGGGTAGTTTTCCTCCTTTCTTAAATTCGAAATGGGACGGGAAAAAGACAGAGTAGCCGAATTCAATAGAGTCGGCGGGCAGGTTGCTCGGGATAGCGGAGATCTTCGCTCCTGAACTCCCGGCATGTGCGTTCTTTGCATACCGCAATGTGAGAACACCATCGGAAACGCTGAGACGTTCTTTGTTCCCCACGGATTGAGTGTTCCACGGCTTCTTTTTATTGTGCAGGATATCGTCGAGCGGCAAGACATTTTTAGGTCCTCCGTCGCCACCGCCGCCGCCACCGCCACTGCCCGTCTTCGTCTGGCCTGACACCACGATGAACACGAGGAAAGCCATGACCAGCGAGGAGACGGAGCACAGGGCCGCGAACCCTATAATGAGTGCGGAATTCATGATGACGAATGCTTCTATACTGGCGCCTTAAAATAATGATGCGGTAAAAGAAGCGGACAAGAGATGGATGTGGAGATTCCTGACCCGACTTCTCCTCGGGGTGACGACGTTATCTACTGGAGTTTGGGGGCAGACAGTTCGTATATGTACATATGAGGTAAAACCGTATATAACGTGCTCGGAAGATGGGCAGAGTCACTACGGTCCTTTGGCAAACATCGTCGTCTCGAAGTGCTTGCCGAACGCGACTGCTCTGGTCGCGGCACTGGATTCCTGTGCATGTGACGCCGGGTTAGGGTTGTTTGATGTAAACGCCATCAACTACTCGATCACCACGCGATTTGTCATGTCCACGCCGTATGCGTCTGTACGGGTGCGCCCGGAAACGGACACTGATGATTTCGACCTGTGGACCGTGTTTAGCCCGTTCGAGCCGACGTTGTGGCTCCTCGTGATGATCACACCCCTGGCTGTCGCCATCGTGATGACGTTCTTCTCCTGGACGATCAGCAAGTATAAGCGGAAGAAATTCCAGTGGCGCGTCCTGCCGCAGTTTGCGTTTCAGAACATGCTCAGCCTTCTTAACGACTACACCCACATTGAATACCTGGATTGGGCTGGAAAACGACCGTATATGGTGGTATTAAAGTTCTTTCTCCAGTCGTTTCTCGTGGCGTACGCGTTCCTTTGCCTGGTGATTGTCTCAGTGTACTCTGCGCAACTCACAAACATCCTGTTTATGCGGAACATGCAGCCGCTGTTTGACCAAGACACTGACATGGCACTGGATGACCTGCGTATGCATGCAATCGGTACCCGTCTTGCCGTACCACAGTCCGTAGAATCTCTGGTCTACGGAACGAACGAGCCGTCGCGCGGCACGGTCTTCGACCTCGGCTCGTCGTCTGTTGCCCTGGGCATGGTCAACCAGTTGTGGATGGGCGACTACGACGGCGTGGTACTCCCCCTCGAGATGGCGATATGGGCGGTGGACGAGACGGATCATCTGTGCGATCTAACTGTCGTCCCACTGGGAAGCGTCTATGCCACCGTGACGATCGCCTCCTCTTGGAAATGCGCGTCCTCGTTGGGGAGACAAGAATATCTTCACACCTTCGCGCCCCCGTGGGGACACGTTGCGTCCTGGATGGATACATATCGACGTGCATCAAAATCACGCTGGACGACCTCGTGCAATAAAGAGGTGCGAATACGAATTTCGATCACAGACATCGCCGGAGGGTGGGTCATCGTCGGATTTTCGATCGCGGTGCCGCTGCTTTTGACCATTGGACGGTATTTGTATTACCTGATGCGTAAATGCATCGATGAGTACGGACATCTGTTCGTCATTAAAACGTTTTCGTCGGCATCTGACAGTGGTTCTAATAACAATGGGTCGAACACGACCGAGGCAAAGCGCCACGAGTTGGCATCCAAATCAAAGGATACCTGCAACGTTCACCTGACGGCGGATGACGTCACGAGACTCATGGAATGCGGATACCACATTACAGAGAAGCACTTGCTCCGTAAGAGTTCTCCTCCAATGTCTACGTAGGAGGCGCGACGCGAACGATACCGAATTGCCAGCATTCATCTTTGAGATGTTGTGACAGTGGACCAGTCTTCGCATATATTTTCAAATATGGACGTTGATCCTGATGAACATTGAGGAGGCACTGTGAGATCACGGCGACCACATCTGTTTTGTGTCGATGCACATCTGCTGCTGTCTGTCTCTCATCATACGGTCGGGTGTCCGATCTCCGCACACACGAGAGGAAGAAATGGTCAGGCCACTCGTCTTCATTCATACAAATGCATATATCGTACTGGTCGTCGTCATCAAACATGACGACGAGATTCAATGTTCGACGACGCTCATTGAATGCTTCTTCTTGAGGACCGGGAAAGTCATACTCATATTTGTACGACTCTTGAATGTTGAGAGAGACATGTTTGATGCCGGGAGGACGATACTGGTCGAGGGGAATGCACAGTTCCTGTGACCCATGTGTGCCCGTGACGATCGTGTGTTCGAGTTCTGCCGCCACGTATGAGCAGAAATCGGGCTTCAAAGTCGTCGAAATTTCGTCCATGTACCATCCTTGGTCATTGTTTACGTAAGATGGCCACGCAGCCAAAAGATGATCAGGTACTTGGCTTGTCTCTCGATAGAACACAAACCGATTGGGATGCCCGTCCGTCTCGACGGTTTTTTCCTTAAGACGTTTGAGGATGTCTGTGAGGACGGAACGTAGTTTGTCGTACATCGAACTGGTCGTTATTTTCGAGAAGGCTTCCACGTCTTGGTTGAACCGGCACGCTTTGAACACTCGCGAATCTGACTGCAAATTCGAGAGACCGACGATGGTGCCGATGACTTCGTCTGGAAGCGTCGGGGACCTCTCTCGTTTCATTCCCGCTCGCTACTGAGATACGTATGTATCTAAGGAGACAGAGGGAGAGGGAGACGGAGAGGACAATGAATAGATATGATTTACGAGTGACCGACTGTAGCATGATGACTACGATGAGGGGGACGCGAATTGATGAGCGAGACATACCTCGTTGTAGGGTATAGCAGGAGGAGGGGGTCCAAGAATCTGGGGGAGCCCGTAGTCGGGTCACAAGAATATTTTTAAAAATGCGCACTACACGTTCTGTTACGAAGAGCAATGTCGAGGATAAACGTGCACTTGCAGAGTGTTTGGTTTCGGGAAAACAGTCAATTTCTTGGCAGCACGTGAAATTCCCGTCCGGAAAAATTATCAACCCCTACGCTCTGCCGTGCATAGAGCCTCATTTGTACTCGTCTGACGTGGCCGAGTATCTTACGCTACGCGGATTGGCCCGTCTGTGGGGGGTGGAAGACGAAGATCTCGGTGGGATTGAGTGGGTGTCGTTTGAGCCACCCCCATTTGGACCCGGTTGGGATGTTTCGCATTCGAAAGAAACTGTGAATCGGGAGGCAGGTAAAGAATTGATTCCAGAACACATTCGCACAAAGCGGGACGTGCGACAGTCCCCCTTTTGTGGGCTGACGGAGATCCCTTACGCTGTTTGGCGCGTGGTTGTCTTGGCTCGAGATGCCATGATGATTTTGTCGACGCTGTACGTGCGCAATGCAAAATGGAATTGTACTGTCTTGGTGAGGCATTTGATCGCAGGTGGCGTTCCCTCTGCATGTATCGAGAGGCTCATGACGTGGAACAACATGACGGATGAAACCGTGTGGAAAGGACTCGAAACCGCCGGGGTGTTTGGCCACTCTGAACTCATGCCCTGGCTCCACGAAAAGGGAGCATATGTCTTCGGTCCAACCCTGTTGAAAGATACGTACAAGGCTGGTCAGTTTACGGCGTTCGCGAGCCTTGTCGATGTGTTGTCTCGACAATGGCAAGCGGGCTGTGACTTGGAACAATTTACGGATGTCTTACGCGACATTTTCGGCTGGGAGGGGTGGTTTCCGATCTTCAAGGCTGTTTTTGACAAGTATGGGTTCCCGCACGTGAGAATCTACCACTGGAATTCCATTCTTTTCGATGACCCTGGCGTTTTGGACATCATCATCTCGCGAAACGAGCAGATTCCACTGACAATGGTGAAAAATTGGGTGACCGATATCCTCGACATGGACTTAATGGACAATGCAGTGACGGATTACAGCGAGGAATTTGTCGATATCATGAGACGTCTCTTGGCATATCGACCGTTGCTCGATGAGGAGGTCGCGACTTTATCGCCTGCCCACCTCCGCGTCGTCCAGTTTTTGCAGTCTTAATCAAGTGACTCCACTGTAAAAATATGTGGGCATAGAGACACAGTATCATGGTGCGACGAACGTCCGGGGACTCCAGTGGCACACGTCGTCAGCCACTGAGCCTAGCCTCTGCCAATGTCGACACGAGGTACGCAACACCTATTCGTTCCGTGTTTCCGGTCCCAACCAGGTCTCCTGGACGAAGATCACCGATCGCACCACGGGCGCCTCGGAAGACGAGTAGACCAGTCAGACGTGCCACCCCAGGACGAGGCGTGCGTTACTCTTCTCTTCAACGAGTGAGGCCACGGATGCTGAGGTTCCTGGATGAATCTGCGAGATCTGGGCCTTCTTCTTCTCCGAGACCTCCGAATACACCCGCCGTCACATCCCGGCGCCCAAGACGTGAAATAACTCCGCGGACCGCACAGGGGACCACGCGGACCGCACAGGGGACCACGCGGACCGTACAGGGGACCACGCGGACCACACAGGGGACCACGCGAAGGAAGTGATTATTATGCGGGCTTGTTTTATGGTGGTGTATAAACGAACGGGCTCGAAGATTGGACGTCGAGACAAAACCTTCTCCAACTTGTACCTGAGACCGAGACAGATCTCAATGAACACGCTCGTGCGACAAGGCAACTACGTACAACTCAAACGGATGTTAGAGCATGGTCAACCAGGCTGGCCAACCATTTCGAGGATCACGCGGGACGATCCATTGTCCGTCGCCGTCGTGCAGTACATCGACCATTTGAATACCCCTCTGGCGAGGCGCTACAAACTCACGCTGCAGTCGGTGATCGACATCGTTTTGGCCGTGCGAGCGCCGATGTTCCCTATCGAACGGAACGCCTTGCACACACTGGCTCGCAGGGCAAAAACCCAGCGTGAATATGACGCGGTGGCTCGCGTGTTTCGACAGCGTGTGCCGAACCATTTCAAAGTGGCACACCGCCACCAGTATATCAACGTGTCGACGAACGGGAACTCGTTATCCGGACGTCTCAGTCGTGCGTCATCGCAACTTGCTGTGCGAAACATCAACGCCTCGATCAATCGGCCGAAGACGTCTGGTGGGAAACCTCTCGGTGCGTCTCGAGCACGCAATGCCGTGCCGGTTGTGGTGAGTAACGACGTGCTGCGTCGGATGCGTACAATATGAGGAAAAAGAGTGGTAGAGCGGTCCACCCAACCGACACATCCACATACCTCTGTCCTCCGACGTCATCGTCATTCTCAAATTCAATGATTCGTTTAACGCCGAACGGACCACTTGTCTTCTCGGAGACAAGTGCTCTTTCAAGATCAATTCAAACCGATCTCACCCAGAGCATCGAGATGGGTCGACCCGGTGGAAGGTCGTTCCGCGTCTGCGTCAAGTTTTACGTGCAGCAGGCCTGGAATTTCCGGGTACCGTTGGCGTACGTGTCTTCGTTGCGTGCAACGTTGCCTGTGAGTGATACGAGAACGCCGGCGGACAAGTTCGAGAAGGAATTTATCGGGTCCTTGCGTCCGCAACAAGAGTCGGTGTGTCAAGCAACGATGACGAATCTCGATGCCGCGGGATGTGTCACCTTGGTTTTGCCCACGGGCGGGGGCAAAACAGTATGTGCTCTCCATTTGATCGCGCTTTTGGGCTTAAAACCGATCATACTCGTGCACAAGACGTTCCTTGCGCAGCAGTGGAAGGAACGTATCCATCAGTACTTTGGCGATGACGTGCGTTGCTCCATGATCAAGGGGTCTGTCGTTGACACCACTGGCGATGTTGTCATTGGACTGATCCAGACGTTCGTGTCCAAGAAGTTACGTCTCCCCTCGTCTTGTGGGACGGTTGTCGTGGACGAGGCTCACCATATCGCAGCAACTCAGTTCAAGCACGTGATTCTGTCCGGGATGACCAACCAGCGATACGTGCTGGGATTATCGGCCACCCCACAGCGGAAGGATGGTCTGGATATACAGGCGCTGGTGGGTAAGATCGTGACGGCTGACGTGCTCCCGTCCGAGATTCCCGGGAGTGTCGACCACCGGGTCCTCGTGAAAGTGATCTCCTTCACCCACAGATGCTTCGACGATCCTGCACCGCTGATGTCAACCGGCGACATCTCCTACAGCAGTATGGTGACGACAATCGTGAATTTACCAGAGCGTACGAAGTTCATATCGTCGATTGTCGTCGCCGAGACGGATGGAAGGGATACGTTGATTCTTACCCAACGTCGACAGCATTGTGTGGATATCGTGGCAGCGCTCCGTCAACGTGGGCTGGATGTCGACCTGTACATCCCGCAACGCAACAAACCCCCGCCGGCACCGACAGCCAAGTTTGTTGTGAGTACGTACGCATTCGTGAGCGAAGGCTTCGACTTGCCAAGATTACAGTGTGTGGTGTTCGCAGCACCTGCCGTCAACATCGAGCAGAGCGTGGGTCGTGTTCTTCGCAGTCCGGATGCCTCTCCTGTGATCATCGACGTAGCAGACGTGTGGAGTATTTTCAACGCGCAGACGAGGAAGAGACGCGCCTTCTATCATTCGAGGGGATTCGTTGTGGTTACCAAGGGTCACTGGGTAGGACAAGGGAACCCGGACGACAGCATGGTTGACCGTGGTCGATCATCCAGGGACTCGTTTCCGAACAACGGCCCGGCCTTCGTCAACGAAGAAGATTGATCAGGCCGATGATGGCTGCGACAATGATGGCAAGTGCGCCTAATCCCTGTAATCGAGCGTCTTTCGTCAAGATTGTCCACACGGGTTCTTCGGCTTTGCCGAGGTCTTTCGGAATGCCGATGATGGCGTCTTCTGCACTGGAGACCAGTCCCGCCGCCGATTCTGGGAATCCGTACTCCGACAACATCTCACCAATCGTCTTTTTCGTGTCTACCGGTCCGTCGTAGACCAGTTGAGGTTGTTGGGTTTGTGGTTTTTGTGTCGTCCCGTCTGTGGCGGTGGTCTCCTTGGCATCAGTCACGTCTGGTAACATCTCGAGTTCTTCTTCCGTGATGCCCAGTCTCTTTGTTTGTTCGCGTAGAATGTCGGACGAGGTTGCCAGACCGTTGAATGGGAGACTTTCGTACTCAGCAGCCATTAAGGTGGGAGGACTCGTTACTCTTATACTCAAAAAATAAAACCGTTGGAATGTCGTCACCGTCAGCGAACAAATCGCTCTTGTATGAATCGTTACGTCGATTCTTTGACAACGCTGAGCATGCAAAGGTGGCGAAACGGTACATCACGTCGTCAAAGGCGAAGAGTTTGCGAACATTGGACTGGTTCATCACCACGTTTTCCCGTCGCAACAGCGTCCTCATTCTACTGGACCGGGGACAGGTCGTGGATCTACACGCCTCGTACAAGAGTATGTTAAAGTCACACAGCAAGAAACGCTTTGACGTATTCAAGCGCGGAGAACCGATCGTGTTCGTCCTCGATGGCGAAGAGATCACGACCACGCTTGCTCAACTGAACTTTTTCCGTTGGCTGATCACAAGTCACGTCACGGACTACATCGAATCGCACGATCAGGAGATTGATCGCGCGATGAAACGGTATTTCGACGAAAAAAAGACCAACCCGAAACCAGGGACGAAGAAGAAGCGGGTGTGCACATCGAACAGCATCGTGGCCCGGGTATGCTTTGACTGATGACCAACAGACATGATGTCCACCGTTTAGATCCCGATGACCAGGATTTTGGCAAGGGCCAGAAGACCGATGGCACCAGAGAATTGGGAGTTTGTCGTCAGTAACCATATGATTTTCGAGGATGTAAACAGCGTCAACAGTCCGAGACACAAGACGAGTGGTGCAAAGGATTTCACCGTATCAAAGAACTCTGTCTCACGCTCGTCCTTGGTCAGTGCCGGATTAAGAAGACCACTGGCCACGCCGATGAGGTAGACTGCCGCGCCGGCCAGGAGGAACGCGTTGATACCTCCTGCGATGAGGCCCACCGTGCTGAGGAACTCCTGGGTTCTCGGGAGCATCGTGTTGGTCAATCCCATGAGTGTCGACGTATGTTACTAAAGCAAGATTATATCCATCAAAAATCGTCATCATCGTCCCCGATATCGATATCGTCCATCTGCGATGCACGCTGGTAATCGCTGGCACGGGACTCGAAGAAATTTGTCTTCCCGTCCATGGAGAGATGCAGCATGAATGGGAACGGGCATTCGACATTGTATATGGCCTCGTGTCCAAGGTCAATCAGCAGACCGTCTGCGGTGAACTCGATGTACATTTGCATCTGTCTGGCGTTCATGCCGATCAGTTTGCACGGGAGGGCGTCACAAATGAACTCTTTTTCGTTCTCGACGGCCCCCCGCACAATTTCGTGTACTTCCGCCTGAGACAAGGGCTGTTCGAGTTTCCTGTAGAGGTTGCACGCGTGCTCGACGTGTAAACGCTCATCCCTGCTGATGAATTGGTTGCTCAGCGACAACCCGGGCATGTTCGTCCGTTGTTTGAGCCAGAATATGGCACAAAAAGAGCCACTGAAAAGGATACCTTCCACGCATGCAAACGCGACCAGTCTCGCTGCGAATCGTTTCGATTTATCGAGCCACTTCTGTGCCCACAACGCCTTCTTTTTGACCGCTGGGATGTGGGCGATGGCGTCGAAGAGACGGTGTTTCTCGTCGTGATCACGGATCAGGGCATCAATCAGCATTGAGTACACGATCGAGTGCTCTGACTCGATGAACGCCTGCAGACTGTAGAACATTTTCGATTCGATGATCGAGACTTCGGCGGAGAAATTGTCCATGAGGTTCTGGAGGACGATGGCGTCTGCCTGTGCGAAGAATGCGAGGACGTGATTCAGGAAGAACTTTTCCTGCGACGACAACGCTTCGTACGCATCTATATCGTCTCGAAGAGAGATCTCGTCACTGGTCCAGAAACAACTGACCTGTTTCTTGTACAGGTCGAAGATGTCGGCGTGTTGAATCGGGAAGGCAGAGAGACGGGTGTTGTCATCCCTCAGGATGGGCTCTTCCAACTGGTCTCTCAGGTGCTCGTATCCGCCGACATAAGTTCCATCCTCTTTGAATATCACCGGGAAGGATGTGATGGACTGTGGATTGATTGCTGGACGAAAGCGGTCTTTGACCTCCTGCAGCGTATCAAACGCCATGGTCTCGTGTGGCACGCCATGGGCCGCGAGCAAAGTTTTCGCCTTGTCGCAGTAGACGCACCCCGATCGTTTCGTGATCACCGTGTACATATTATGATGTGTACAGTTATACAGTAGATCATGAAATATTCGTATAAGAATTTGGGTCAGGACTCGGGGTGGAGGATGTCTGCGGTGAGTTGCCTTTGGGTGGGCACATTGTTCGTCTTGCTTAGCAAACACAACTTGGTCCGTGTATCGTCGGTTGGTTTCTGGATAGGCGTGGCCTGCTTTTTGAGCGCGCTGTGTTTCCTGACGACCCGTCGCTCGACGTACCTGCCGTTTTTGTCCGAGACGGTGCTTCCTGGGTCGCTGTACCGACAGCCTCAGGTCAAGGTTGATGGAATCCGGGTGACTGTGCCCGTTGATCCGTCGTGTGAAAAGGTGATCTATTGGGCGTCGACTTCCGAAGGAGGTGCCGACCCTGGTAAGGCGTATGGCGAGTTCAAGAATTCGGGCGTGGCACCGGTCGAAGCAGGCCAAGCCACGCTCGTCGTAGATTGTCCCGGACGATACTACGTCCGCGGCAAACTGCTCAAACAACATGTGCATTACAGGGAGGTATTTGCGAATGGAATCACTGGCCCAGTCAGGAAGGCGGACGTGCTTTGCGGGTGACCATCGTGATCGTCATCGTTGGACACCGGACATTGTACTTGGCACGAATCATCGCATGATGTCGTTTAATGGCTTCTGGATCTTTGATGCTTCTGTGCTGTATGAATCTATAGTCGGTGAACGACGGAAGACGTGCACCGTACTTCCCCAATACGCCCTCCAGTTTCGCAAGCGATGCGTCACTCACGAAAAAGGCGAGAAGGAACGCCCGACACAAATCGTCCCTGGAAATATTCACGTCCGGTTCGTCGAAGATCCCGGCCAAAACGACTGCCAACCTGTTTAGGTATGCCGGAGGACAGGTGTCGAACTCGTCCGGTGCGTCGGTCAACAGTGGCATCGTGTACGTCCGTCCGTGCAAGCCATCGCGCCGTTTGTCGAACTCCATGACCGACACCAGTGGAAAGAACACGACCATTACGCTGATTGATGAATGATGATTGATGGATTTTAATTTGTGCGGCATAGCATAGGATGTATTGGGAACTCGAAGAGCATCGATCCGACGAGTCGGATTACCTCCTTCTCGGTAAGCCTGAAAACAAGAGCCTGGTTGATACCGTGGCTACATCGGCTCCAGCACGTGCACTAGACCGCTTCAATCGTTCATTCTTCGATTTATTGGTCAGTTCCACCGGTTTCGTGGCTGCTCTCTCGTGGAATGACTATTTCAAATCCCTCTTTGCCTCTGGAGGCGTTTTTTACCACACGGTCGGGCGCAACGGCGTGTTGTACGTTGCTTTGGCGGTCACGGTGCTCGCATACCTGATGACTGTGCTCTTTACGACCATGTACCCTGACCGTCCGGTGGCTAAAAAGACGAACCCTTTAGAGCGAGGCGTCAAAGAGGAAGAGTGACATTCTAAAGATGAGAGAACGTCAGCCGCCGATCATATCGTGTGAGTCTCCGACGTACGTATCGCAAGTCACGACGAACGATTCGCCGCGGGATGATGATGGTCCTGAGCGGGGGGGATCGATCTCTTCTGTCCGGACGACATTCCCTGCCACCGAGTTGACGTGTTGGACCGTGGACGACCGTACAAAAGCACGTCTATTGAGCAACTTCCGGCAGTGTGTACTCGACGATGACGAGATCCGAGAGAACCGGAATTGCCCGTTTCCTGGACCGCAGCCTGTCAGCGTCGACTCGTCCCATTTCTGTCACTTTACGCCTGGGACGTACGTCGTTGCTGCGAAACATGATGGCGTCCGTGCCGGTATGTTTTGCTGCGACGTCGACGGACGTCACATGGTTTGTCTCTTCGATCGAAAAGTCAGCGAACCGTACATCGTCTACGTGCACCGTGTCCCGAAGACGTTCTATCAGGGCTTCGGGACGGTGATCGATGGAGAACTTATATACGACAATCAACTGTGCAAATGGACGTTCGTCGCATTCGATGTCGTCGTGCTTGGGTCGTTCCCGCAATTTCACAAAGCGTTCGACGAGCGCATGCGGGTGTTACGTGTCGCCTTGAGGTCTTACAGCGAAGACGTCAAGGACACTGTGCGTATCGTGCGTAAAACCTTTGTCCCTCTGGAGGACGCAAAGGAAGACGAGTTGAGGAGTCCGGCATTCGCGTCAGATGGGTACGTCTTCATGCCGAGGCAAGAAGGCGTGAGATTTGGTCACCATGCCAGGTTTTTCAAGCTTAAGACATGCCACTCCGTGGACTTTATGTACAAGAACCGCGCACTCTTCATTTACAACCAGGGGACTAAACGGTATGTGAAAGGTGGTACATTGGACGCCGACCCGGCAACAGACCTGCCTGAGGGGACCATCCTGGAGTGTGTTTTGGTGCAGCATGATCGTGTACCGAGCAAGCGACGGTGGAAAATGCTACATGCCCGCCCTGATAAGAGTACATCAAACACATTGTACGTCATGGATAAGACGCTGCTAAACATCCAAGAGGCGTTGACCTTTGACACGTTGCAGCGGTTGGCCTTGCCTACTGAGTGAGCATCGTCACGTCGAAGAGGAAACTGACGTTGTTTGAGTTGGCCGTTTCGTTCGGTGACACAATTGACCCGTCGTACTTTCTGATTGTGACATCAAAACGATCCAGCGTCTTTGGGGGAGAAAAGATTGCTTTTTGCGTGAACGTCTTGTCGATCACTTTCACCGCTCCTGGTGGCAATGACGAGTTGTCGAAATAACACACAGAGAACCCATCGTTCAGATAGGGTAACGACGAGTCAATGTTCGAGTCCTTCAGTTGCTCAATGTCCAAGATGACGAAATCTTCACCATCAACTTTCGGGATGGAGGCTGCTTTCAGGGACACTTCCGTGACGTTCTTGTACCGTCCCCGGGACACCTCATCATTCAACCGAATGCTGAATTGGAAGGGTTGGTCGGGAGAGGGTTTCGTTGCCGTGCGGCTGTCCACGAACAGACGGCGTGTTTCGAGCATCTGGGGACGTGGACCATGGAGGAGGACGTCTTCTGATCGTCTGTCGACGCCGCTGATGTGATCGTGTGTGAGTTTTGGCATTGACAACGTTGTTACAGTGCTAGATAAAATCTCACATCTTACTGCGGTTGTGATAGTACGCCCTTGAACCATCCGCCAATCTTGCTGGGTTTTTTTTCAGACGGGTTTCGAAGTGTCTCTGCTTGGCTGCGTGCCCAGTCTACCAAGGTACCTTTCCCCGTCTGCGTAAACAGACACTTCTCCTTGAGCTGCTTTGAGTCGTATTTGAATGTGACCTCTTTCGCGCACGAAAAACTGTTGTCCGAATGGGAGAGGACCACATTGTTGTTCCCCACGACTGCGATGCGCGCATGGATCTTGCGCGCTGTCCCTTCTTTTCTGGGCTCGTGCATCAACACCCACACACGCAACTCGAAATCATTGCCGAAGATCGAAGAATAAGTTCCCCGTACATGATCTTCCACAGAGTCGTACAAGTCAATGCCCTTCCCAAACTCGAGGAACGTCTTCTCTTTGTTTTGACTTGCTACAACTCTGTCCAACTTCATCGCGTAGTCGAACATCCCCAAGGCACCGACGGAAAATTTTTCGCGCGAAACCTGAACTGTCGGAGACCCTCCTCTGAAAGATGACGTGTCCAAACTCTCTTTGTCATCGTCATCGTCACCTTCGTCATCGTCATCGTCACCTTCGTCATCGTCAACGGTGACCGTGGCTTCAGAACCACCATCTTGTTCACTCTTGGCGCGTTCTTCCACTCGTTGCCTTTTGTTCGCCTGTGCCGGATTCTCCTGTTGCCCTGGCGTGGGAAACGGCTCCGCACGTCGCGCGATTCCGGTCTTGGTCGGTGTGGCCTGATTCTGATAGGCAATGACCGGGCTCAGGCTTATCGGACTGTCATTCGTCCTATTCTTCAATATAGTGTTGATGGCACTGAGCGACGCAAGCAGAGAGGAGTTAACGAAGATTTTGAGGGGGGATTCCTCCTCAAAAGATTGAAGTTCCTGCCGAGACGTCTCCAATTTCCCCAACATGGATCTCCACTGATCAGTCGTGGCGTTTGAACACATACTGACGAAACACCACGAGTATTTGTAAAAAAGTGGCGCTTACATGCTCTCACGCGCTTTGAAAGATAGCGCGACTGTACGGACAATGGGACGCGTTTGTGGTCTGTTGTGACAGACGAATACCTTGGGACGCGACCATTCTGTTCGTGAAGAACGACACGTCAGTATGCCGCCCGTGCGTCGCCCTGTATCTTCTTTATGGTGACCAGTGCACCGCGTATCGCCGTCTGGACGATGATCGTTGTCTCCTCGTCATGTTTTGTCTTTGTGTTTAACGCGCATTTCAACGCCTTCTCCAAGTGCTCTGCTACCGTCTTCCAGTCATCTTTCTTCGTCTTATCAGGATGCATCCCGTTTCTGTCGTACCTTTCGAGCGTCGGAGGCTGTGTGTGTCGAATACGCGGTGTTCGTATCCTTTTCCTTTTTTTTTGGCGATGACCGAGAACGTACGGACGGGTCGTAAGAGGACGCGAACGGATGTGTGGCACAGAAAAAATCTGATGCAAGCGTGCGAGGACGACACGGGACATTTGTCTGACGTGGGCGACTCTGATGATGCGTGTGAAAGCGAACCGTTCGTTGAAGATGGTTGCGATGAGGACAGTGACGCCGACAGTCTCGAATACGGTGTTCGCGTGCACGACGAAGAGGACATAGACGTTCGTGAAAACCCCCCGGTTGTTCTCTGTGAAGATGGGGAGGATGTTCTCACGCGAAAGAGCGTTGTGCTACGTCAGGGCGACGACGCACAGGGAGCGTGTCGTCTGTTTCCCGAGGATGACAGTTGCCTGTCGGATTATTATGTGTGATGACTGTAAAATGACGACTGAATCCTGGTCAGACCTGGATCTTGACGCAGTCAACCGTTTGATTGATATGCGTGGCGCCAACAATATCGTACAGAATTCGAAGACGGGACCAGTTGCGTTGGTGAGAAATGCCAGACGACAACAAATCCCTGAAACAGACGTTGACAATTGGCTTGAGGAGTCGTTGGACAAGTCTGGTCCACTTGAGTTTGTGAAGATGTCGCGTGAGTTTGGTATCCCGTCTGTCGACGTGAACGGGTTTATGTATCGGGTGTTCAATGTGCCGCCCTTGATTCCTTTGGGACGGGAGTTCAATGACATCCCAAATGTGAGGTCGCCGAACCCGAAGCACCAACTGAGTAACGACCAAATACTCAATCTCCTCCTCGTTCCAAACAAGAATACCCGGTCAAACGCAAAGCCGCCGGCGGCCAGTATGAGGACCTCGAACACCTCCACGAGGAACAGCAAGAATAAGACGACGGTTGCGTTGCGTGACGTGCAACTTGTGAAGAAAGCCCGGTCAAATGCAAAGCCACCGGCGACCAGTATGAGGACCTCGAACACCTCCACGAGGAACAGCAAGAATAAGACGACGGTTGCGTTGCATGACGTGCAACTTGTGCTCGCGTATGTCTGGGGTCTGAATCCGGTCACAGGAGAGAAAGAGCCTTCCACGAACAGAAGAGTTCGTTTTGATGCCCCGGATATCGAGCGGATACGAATACAGAATTCACTGCTCACTGAGTTGATTCATTTGAAGGAGAACCCATACGCTCGGCTCTTCGTCAATCTACGCGTCTTTGTGTTCAATGCCTTGGCGCGGGTACGTAGTAGTGTTCTGCAAGATTCACTGAGGAAAACAAACAAAGAGATACTTCTCAATAAAACCGACGAGGAAATCGTCAACGACGTGTTGATCAATGTGTCAAAAGAACTGGCGGAAGTAGATCCGTCAACTCGGAACCTCGTGAATATGAGCCTTCGTCCAAATGACCATACTCCGTTGGAGATCGACATGTCGAAAGGAAAGGATTCATGGGTATGGATGAAGACGAAGGAAGGACTTCAACGTCCTTGGACGTCGGCGCGAATGTATTTGTTTTGCCTTGGAATCACCCTGTACGGTCGTGGTGATAACGCCATCCCGAAAATCCGGAAGAAGTTCCTCCCAGATATGACCGACATCGCCATAAGAAACCGAAAAATCAGTTCTCAGGTTCAAGTGTCGAAGTCGAAGACGTCTCTTTCTGGGCCGCAGAAGTTGTTGGGAGGAGACGGGAGCATCACCGATGCCTATTTCGTAACCCAAGAACAACGATTTAAGGATGCCGTTGAATCTGTCAAGGGGGACAAGCAGACGCATTTGATTTACCGGGCACTGGCGAATTTCCAGAAGGAGATCATACCCGTTCGCGGCGTCAAACGCGGACGCGGTTGACGTGTGTGGAGGACGCGGCGGAGAGGACGCGACGGGGGCACATTTATCCACGCATTTATATGAATTAGAATTGACGCTGTTCTAATTTATGCTAATTGATGACGATTGATACACGTTGACTCGTTCATCACGTGAATACGTATACGCGCCCGCATAATAAGAAGGTGTCGGTATGTCAGAGTTTCGGCCAACGGATATATTCAAGACATCGCTGGGCGAGTCGCTGCTCTCTCGTGTTCAGATGGACGCATCCAGCGCGTTACGTGAGTTCAAAAAGGTATCTGAAGTCGCCGATGAGAGGAAGGAGACGATACAGCGATTGACGGACCAGATTACTCGTCTGGAAAAACTGGTAAGAGAGTTGCAGATGAGCATCACGCCTCCGCGTATGGTGGACGTGAGTGCCGCGGATTCGAAACCCAAATCCGCTGATGGACATAAGAAGTTGCGGCCTATTCGTCGCAAGAAGCGAAAATCCACTCAAGGAGATGGCAAAGACCAGGGGTAAACCAGGGTACGTGGATGCACTTTTCCCGCCTAAATGTGTCCAGCGTACCCCCCATGAGGGCCGTACTTTGCCCAAATGATGGTAAACTAACACCCTACAGTACTAAACTCGAGTTTAGTTCGTAGGATAGCGGCCATGTTTAGAGATTTTTGGGATTCCAGGGCCCCAGACCAGTCGGATTGGGGTTCCAGGAAGTACGAGCCCCGGCTCCCATATGATCCCGAAACAGGCAGTGGAGTTAGTTTATCGGACAAAAAGAGGTGTTTTTCGGTCGAATTCGTCGATTTACCGTCCATGGTACCGTGTAGCGCTTATGTTGATGATGACTTCTGGACGAATAAATAAATAAATTCTTTATTTTTTAGCATACTATAAGCATATAAGGATTCAAGGATGTCACTTTCACTGTCACAGCGTCTGCACCATGCCTGGAAGGTGGAAGAGTCCATCTACGGGCGTACAACCACGACGCACCCCCGCAACCGCAACCAGTTCAACTTCTGCTGCGAGACAAACAAACGCATCTATGACGCAATATCAACGCATCAAATGACCACCGACGCACAAACCGTGTTCCGTGGTCTGCAGTATGCGGCCACGTACGATCGTGAACTGTATTCGTCGAACCTGTCGGTGACCGAGAACATGTTCATCGACAGGTTGTTCGATGTGGTCGCCGAATGGGACAGGTCACAAATCGCGTCGTTGTGGTACTGCAAGTTGGTCGGCGACGTCGAGACGACGCTCTGCAACGCGATCCCACTGACGTACAGTTCGACGATCTTCTTTGCGGATCGGACCATACATGACACGCTCACGTCCTCACTGGACGACACGACGAGCACGTGGTCTCGTCACGAACTCATCACCAGCACCCAGTACGTCCAATACGCCCACGCGTTTCTTCGGATGCTGAATTACGGTATGATGAGAGTATGATCGCGATTTATATTTGGACTTACGGTATACGATGCACCGTGACCCGGAGGTGACAAACGTCGTCGGCATGCCCCGAGATGGGCTGATCGTCTACTCATCAGAAAAAAGCAACTGCACCCAAGTCGTTGAGACCACGCTCGAACGGTTGGGTCTTCTCCAGACCGCCAAGGACCACAGTCCGTGGGTCCACGACTGGCGATGGAACGTGTACAAGCCCCGAAACAGGGTGACGGTTTCCGAGATCGCAACGGCCAAACGGCAGGGGTGCATTACACTGAAGTTTGTGAGGGACCCCGTGGACCGGTTCGCATCGATGTACACACGGTACAACAAACTGGGTCTCAAAGGGGTCGCGTCCGGGTTGACGGTCGATCAATTCATCTCCAGGCTCTCGACAGAGAACCTGTTGCGGTACACGGACACCCGCTTCGACACACATTACCTGAGCCAATCGTTTGACGGCGAGATGGATGATATGTGGACGGAAGTCATTCACGTGGAAACACTGCGATCAGCCAGTGAACGTCAACGGCTAAAAGAGACATACGGTCTCATCTTCGACGCAAACTTCACGTCGGAACACTGGACGCATGCTACCAAGGAATCGTTCACTTCTGATCAGCGCGAGCGCATATTGACGCTGTACGAAATGGACACATCGTACGCGCTCTCATAATTTGTTGTCGTATACCATGAACAACGAAAGGAAACCACGCACTATAAGGCTCACGCCCAAGGCAATGCAAATGGCCAAGCAGTTGGGGGTGCCAAGGAAGTACATGCAAAAATTTGGCAACCTTCTGCCACCCAACAGGTCGATCAAAAACGCGTACCAACTGCTCGATATTCTCGAGAATAATCAGTTCAAAAACATGAGCATGAAAACGAAGAACGGGATCATGTTTCGGTACATCATGACACGAAACAGGGGCGTCCTCCCTGCGGTGCGCACGAACAATCGCACGAACATTCAGGCTCGTCTGAGACCCACCCGTTCTGCACCATCCTTAAAACGGCCTCGATCGAACACCTCCAACACTGCATCGTCAAAACGCCGTGCATGAACAACTGCTGCTGCCTGTAAACGACCCGAGATAAAACCCCGATGAATGGTATCAGGATGTCAGTCAACAGGATCTCTACGGCGACGGTCCGCGTCGATCCACTGAAACGGGACAGGAACGTCTATCGAGATACCAACGAGTACCACGTCGAGTTCGATAGGACATACAACGGCGTGGTGGCAGTGGACCTCGAATACGCTTCGCTTTCCAAGACGGAACCCGCCATCTCCAGCAGAAACGATACGCTGGTGTACCGCGTCGGAACGTCCCAGCGCATGACCACCAGGATTCCGCGCGGGGAGTATACGGTCGACCAACTCGTCTCGGAGTTGACCACCCTCCTCACGGCAGATGGACTGGGATTGACCGTCGTCTACGATGATCAGACGCGCAAGTTGACCTTTTCGGCGGGGAGCGCGTTCACACTGTACATACTGGATTCGACCGCCCGAGACGTGCTGGGACTGTCCACGCCCGAACCCATCGTGACAAGCACCACCAGTGCTCCATACACCTACACATGCGGCGCGTCGCCAGACACGCGAGGCGTCAAGTACGTCATCTTCCGGTCGCCGGATCTGCTCGACCGCGAACTGGGGATGGTGGATCTACAAACGGACCCACAGACGTTCGTCAAATATCCTCCACACGTCTTCAAGAATTACATGCAACGGTTGCGAGGTCTACGCATCAGAGTGGAGCGGGAAGACGGGTGGCTGTACGAAACGGACGGGACCAACCATCTCCTCGTCTTTACCATCAAATATTACGACGATGCCACGCAACCCGAACTGCTGGCGGATATCGTGTAACAACACCATCAATCCAACAGCCGTCCTCCATCAAACGTACGTCAACACGGCCTCGGCAGTTTCGTCGTCGTTGAGATGTCCCCACATGCCCATCTTGGCTCGCAGCGAATCGTCACCGAACAGTTTCACCACGTGATCCATTTTCTTCGATTGCAACCGAAGCACGTGCTCGTCGATGGTGTCGCGGGCGATGATCTTGTGGACCGTCACCTTATGGTCGCACCCGATGCGGTGTGCGCGCGCCACCGCTTGAAGTTCAACACTCGGTGTCCAGTCGGGAGACAGCATGCACACCGTGTCGCTCGATTGTAAATTCAATCCCACACTACCGACCGTCACGTTGATCACCAAGACACGCCGCTCCGTATCGGATTCGCTCACGTCGTTGAACCACGTCGCGAGCATGCCTCGTTCCTGTGACGAGGTTTGACCGTGCATCTCGCGAACCATACACCCCGACCGCTCACATGCCATGGAAACGACACCCATCTCGTTTCGATGATGCGTGAACACCAGGATTCGTCTGGCATTCTTGTCTTCCACGATTTCCATCAACTTGAGCAGTTTTGCCCCGACGCCGATGGCAGTGGCACCAACGAACTCCACGCTCACGATGCACTGCTGCAACATGGTCACCGTCTTCAACACATGCTGTCTACCCTCCTCCGAACACGTCTCGGTGCCCCGCCTGACGATCTGATTGTACACGGCCTTTTCGTGCTGTGTCAGGTCCACCAGGTGTGTTTTGACGTCGCACGGCGGAAGTTTCAGACGTTCGCAGCCCAAGGTATCGTACGTGCGACGCAATATCATAGATTCGACGGCGAACGTTGTAGGCAGGGTAGGCACGCCGGCAATCCAGCAAGCCAACGTCCTCACGTCACGCGGCCGAGACATCAACGGTGTCCCGGTGATGACCCAACGCGTATCGGACGAAATCGACGACACGCACTGGTACGTCTTCGATTTCGCGTTCCTGATGCGGTGTCCCTCATCCAACACCACGCGGTTGAACTCGATATCGAACGACATACGTTGGAGGTACTCGTACGTGCACACGACGATGGGGTGGGACAACGGCGCGCGGCGGATATCGTTGACTGAGCCGTACTTGTCCGACAAATGCACGCACTTTATATCCGTGATTCGACGTATCTCCTGCACCCACTGGTCCGTCAACGATTTCGGGACGACCACCAACGTCGTCGCGACGGGATTGGCACAACAGAGAGCAATCATCATCATGGTTTTGCCCAACCCCATCTCGTCGGCCAGTATCCCTCCCCGGAGCACCCCGCCGGCGAAGGCGGGCCGCTGTTCTCGTTCCATCATCCATCGGACACCATCGTGTTGGTGGGGGAGAAGACGCGCGTTCAACTTGTACCGTCCCAACGACTCCTCGGAGCGAGCGACATGGACGTCATCGTCGGTCGACATGGCGGACGGCACAAACGATTCGCTGTATCCTGTGGACTCTCTCTTCGTCGTAAGAAGTGGTAGATCGAACGATTCGGCAGGTTGTGTCTTACACGCCCCGCAAGTAGTCGTCCAACATATACAAAAGTGTGTTGCCGCGTCGCTCCGACTGCTGGTGCATACGGGCGTCGCGGACCTGCCCGAGCGTGGACACAAACTCGTACAACTCATCTTCGACGTCCGCGGCGTCCGATAGGTCTTCGTCGATCGTGCCTTGCACCAGTCTGCCCCAATAGTAACACTCCTCGAGAAGGTCCGTCGCAGACCACTCGCGGTCATTGTAACCCGTCACCGTCATCCCATCGCGCACACACCGAACGGCCAAGCGGATGTACGTCGCCAAGAACGTACACACTTGATCCAATTCTTGAGTCGTCTCGATAAATGGAGGAAGAGATTTATACAGACAAGATGGCGGACGAATCAAACGCACCTTTGGCGGGACGATGACATGTCTCGCCACGGTTAAAAACATTTCGCTATGTCAAACACATCGCATGAGTGCAGCAGTTCTCCTCGTATTCATTTTCATTTGTTTCTGTCTGTTCTCCGCCGTCGCGGCAGTCGGAGTCGTCATCATCACCAAGAAACCCGACACATCGACCGACCCACCGAAAGGCGGCGCCAAAGAAACCGTCGAACTCAAGCACGGGTGGAAGTACGTGCTCTCAGACGGCACCAACTACCTCGCATACGACTTTGACGACAGCAGGGACAAAGGCAAAATGTGCAACGCCGCCACCACGACGGACAGGGACAAAGCGGCACCGCTCAAACTGACGAAATCGGGATCGCAATGGATCGTGGCAACGGACTGTGATCAGGACGGGAATTACACGTCGTATCTCACGGCGGGCAAAGATCTCATCGAAGCCAAGAACAAAGATGATGCCAGCACCCAGAAGTGGACGATCGATTGCACACCAGACGGATGCGGATTCAAAAACGACTCGAAAGGATGGCTCAACGGAACCTTCGACGCGCCCACCTGGCTCACGACCAACAAACGTCTCTCATTCGCAAAACTCTAATGCCACTACCGTAAAACACCTCGTGATATGACAGTATCGATCGCCGAGCGACTACAGCGTTTGAATCGCGTCCCACAGTACGAACAGCGGTACGTGCGTATCGTCCGGACTGACCGGGTAACGGGCCGCTTTCCATGGAACGTCAACGAAGACTCACACACCAACATCGCGTCAAGAATGCAGAACTCCAGCATGGTACGAGGTGAGACGGTCCCTCATGACGGCATCCAATGCAGCCGCCGCATTAGGTATCAAACCTTTCGATTCCTTCACGGGGGACGTCCGACGGGACGCCATCGAGAACATCGTCCACCGCAAATTCAAGGGGAACGTGGCCACACGCCACGGCGTAAAATATGAAGACAGTGTGCGGGATATGTTTGATGCGATCATGGGCAAACACACGACAGAATACGGCCTTATCATACACGGGGACGTGCATGGCAAGGAAAAGGGACTGCCGTGGCTTGCGGCATCGCCAGATGGGATCACCTCTCAAGGAGAGATGGTGGGTACTGACTCGACCGTCGTGTGCTCGCCCTGACTCTCTCTCACACGCGTCTTTTCTTTCGCTCGTTCGCCAGGTGGAAATTAAGTGTCCCTGGCGACGACAGATCGTCCCGGGAGAAGTGCCTCACCATTATCTGCCGCAAATTCAGTGTCAGTTGCACGTATGTGACCTCGACATCGCATACTTCGTGGAATGGCAACCTGCCCATCTCAGCGACACCAACACGGAAGTCATCAACATCGTCCCCGTGCCGAGGGATACTGCATGGCTCGAACGTCACTACGACGAACTGAAGGGGTTTTACGACGAACTCATGGAAGAACGGAGGAACTGGGTCCCGCCACCGCCGCCCGTCTGTCTGGTTCGCGATGACCTATACGATGACCTCCTCGCGACGAAAAAGCGACCTCGCCTCATGTTCCAAAGCGATAGCGAAGATGAAGACAGAGCACCCTTGTTCATCGATGATGTGTAATACCGATGTTTTTACACACCACCGAATAGGACCGTCCCCGCAAACGATGCCATCATCGCCATCCCGCCACCCACAGCAACCAAGACACCCGTGGACGTCCCCCTCGACCCCCCGCCGGTCGGCTCCCGACCAGTCTCCGTCGCGGACCTCCGACCATCGACGCGGACCGGGGTTGTCGGTATCGTGCGCATATGAGACCGACTGGCTTCCTGTGCAACTTGGCGCGCCTGTATCATCATCATCTGTGCCTTCTCCTCCTGCTGTCTCGCCTGGATTCGCTCCTGTGCCAACGTCGACTCAGCGGCTTTAAGTTCCTGGTCGGTTCGTTTTTCGGTCGTTTTGATGCTCGCGAGTTCCTTCAAGATTAAGTCGACCTGACGACGATTTGCTACCACGACACCGTTCGGTCCACCGGCCTTGAGATTTTGTACCGTTCGCACCAAACTCTGTGCTTTACTGTTCAACTCCTCCTTTGTCTCCCGCAAATTATCCACAACCTCTTCCGCAATTTTCGCTTTTTCTTCCGCCTTGCGCAGATCAAGGTTCTCTCGTTTCAATTCCTCAATCGTCGCGCGTAGTGTGCGTATCTCGTTATTCAGTTCAGTCTGACGAACCATCATAACGTTGACTTCATCCTGTTTCGCCTTCGCCTCGGCGGCATTCTCGGCCAACGCGCGGGCACTCTCGGCCAACTTCTTCTCCGAGGATTCCTTCAACGCCGAAAACCTGGACTCTAAGTCCTTTAGTTTCGCGGCGAGTTGTTGTGAAAGTTCCGTTTGCTTCTCCAGTTCAACGACGACATTATTCATCTCGACGATCACACCGTTCAATTCACTGATCTTCTCCTCTTTCACAGTCAACACGCCTCGAAGCGTCTCGAGTTCCTTCGTTGTCTCGCCAAGTTCGTTTTTGAGGGAGTCGATTTCATCATTTGATATGCCGAGGGAACGCGCCTGTATCGCCACAGTCAACGCCAACTCATTGCGTGCACTTTCCATTGTCTCTTTCTGTGTCGCCACTATCTTCAACTCGCTTTCCAAGTTGACGATGTTTTGGGACATCTCATTGATCTTCTTTTCATAGGCTTGCTCACGTTGACCGAGTTCCTCAACTTTTTGGCCCAGCGACCGCAGGGCAGCCTCCTGTCCTTGTACCTGACCCCTCAGGGTTTTTTCTGTATCAGCGGCCACATACGCCGCGGCGTTCTGCCCTTCCATCTGCGTTGTCAGTTCCTTTTTCAGTTTCGCCAACTGGTTTTCTACAGTCGCCTTCTCGGCTAGAGCCTCGTCACGGGCCCTTTCCGCCATTTGGACTTTTACCTGCAACTGACTTACAACTTCGTCTTTCTCCGCCAATTCACTCGCTAAAGTTTCAAGTTGACTCGCCGACTCCTCAACCAAGCTCTCCAATTGTTTCAGTTGGTCCAGCAACTCATTCTTCTCCTCCTCAGAAACGGCCTGCGTTTGAGCCGATTCGTTACTTTCACTGACCCGCTGCTGCAACTCGACCACGGTTTCCCTCAAGTCGGTCATTTCCACCAAGGAAGATTCGGTGACTTCTTTTAAAGCGGCTGCCGTATCATCCAACTTCTTCTTCAGGGTCTGGATAATCACAGTTTTTTGATCTTTTTCCCGGTGCAACGCGACATACTGTTGTCCCAACTCGTCTTTCAACACTTGCAACGCGGATCTACTAAATTCAAGTTCAGCGATCTTAGATGATTTCTCGGTCAACTTGCCGTTCAAATCCTGGATGGTAAGATTTGCGGCTTCCAAACCAGCCTTCAATCGGGCGATCTCGTCAGTTTGACCAGAAGAAAAACGCGTCAACTCCATTATCTGTTCATCTTTTTGCGTCAATTCAGCACGAAGTGCGTTCACCGACGTGGCGTCCCCGGTCCTTTCTTGCAAGAGACCCTCTATTTGTGCCTGTAACTGAATCTTGTCTTTCGTCAGTTGATTTATAGCATCACGGCGCTCATTCCTCTCTAGTACAGTAGCCTCGTATTTTCGCTTCACCTCGAGGAACACTTTCTTCATTCGTGCGTCGATGACGTCCGAACTCAGATCGTTGATGACTAGTTCGGAAGTCTGCATGAAAGCCTGTGTATTCGCACCCAAATCCGTCATCAACTCCTTGAGTTGGTCCAGGAAGACGTTGATGCGCCTTTGATTTTCTTCCGAAGTCCTCGACCACACCTCGACCGTTGCACCCAGTTGAGAGACCTCTTCTTCGATGCGGTCTGTGAATGGAGCAATAAACGGAGCCCCTGTTCCAACCACGATATTGAACACACTACGGAGAGACTCTACTGGCTTCCTCCTACCTAGGGCCTTCTTCAGGATATCCATTCCTTCCTGCATCCTTTCTGGGCCATATCTGGGGGAGATATTTTGACGTGTCTTATCTGGATGAACACTGAATATCGCCAATTTGCCCATACTCGTGATGTACTTCTTCAATTGCTGCCATTTGTCATTAACGACTTGGGAATCGCCCCAGTTGATGGTCCTGCCATCGCCGTATACTTCTTCCCATGCACTGCCTGCGTCGTTTATTAGGGTCCCGTACTTAGCACATCGACCGATAAGCACGCAACCGTTTGCGTGGGTGAACAAGATTGACCATGATTCAATGTTCGGATCCAACCCATCCACAACCCATTTACGACCATTTTTTCTCGCCTTCTTCGTCATCGACGTGTTCCTCGACGTGTTCCTCCGGACCAATGCCAACGGGACCGACCGGGATGTGGTATCGTTAAAAGAACGCTTTCTGGACATAGTATGCGCCACATAATATCATGCCGTCGAATTCTCTCTCACCCCACACGTGCCGTGACGACACGTCGTGTATACGGATCAACGGTCAACGTGATCCGGTCCCGACGAACCTCGAGATTCAACGGTTCGGTCTGGTCGACCGCTCGAACGACAACCCCTGGGTACGTCGTGATGATGATATGCGAGGCGTCTTCGACTCGGCGTCCGTCGAGGCCCGGCAGCACGGCACCCGGAACGAATTCAAAACGAGACGTGTTATAATTCATCTCGAGGAGCGGGACGACTCGCGGGTACATGACCGCGATACCACCGATCCGGACGTTGCTGATATCGGGTTCCGCGTCCACCACGGGCGACGGAAGATGTTCCCGAACGGGAGTCGTCGGTATAGGATTCGGTGCGTTGGTGACCTGAACACGTTCGCGTCGTCTTCCCGAGAAGGCAACGAGCACGACTGCTATGGATAACAAAACGGCACCCACACTGAGGAAGCCGACGTACAAACGTGTGTTGAGTTTATTCATCCGTTATAATACATGTATAGTATATTATTACGCGGGGTTCAATGTCTATCCCTCGAATGAAGACGGGGTTCGACCCACTGGTGGGCGGCGAGTCGATTCAACTCACGCCTTTCCACGTCAAACTGTTCTCGCTCGTCGTACTCTTGCTCGAGTACTCGATCGGTTCGGCCTTATCGTTCGCGGAACACCACGGTCGACACGTCGTGGAACAGGACGACATCAAACGCGCGATCAAGGCCGAGGCCATGCGGTTCTTCGACAGACCAGATCTCGAGACGAAACTGGACGAAGTGTACACGTCGTTGATGGAGGACATGAAGCACGATAAGGCGTTCCAAGACGATGACGGGTTAGGCAGCGATCTAGAAGAACAGGAACAGGCAGAAGAAACTGAAGAATCGTCATGGGTGGTCGACGAACCAGCAGCAGGCGAGATAGACCGGTCCATTGACGAGGCCGTCAAGTGTACATGTGACGAGTGCAGAGCCATGCACGACGTGGAAGACGCATGGACCAATTGGAATGTACAGGACGACGACGTGAAGACCTTCCTCAAGGCGCAAATAGATTCAATCAATGACGATTTCGCTCTTCGCGCCGCAACGTCGTGAAGTCACCGCATGTTCGGCCTGGAGTTTCGCCTGGCGTTCCGGCCGTTGACAGCCCTGATCGTATTGATATACTGCTCGAGGGCACTTTCCAAATCATTCTTCTTCCGATGGAAATACACGAGTTCATCTATCGTGGCTATCCCGCGTGTTCCACTCACGTTTGTGTTTCTTTGGGACGTAACCGTGTAAGGCAACGCCTCGATGAACTGTTTACCGATCCCGGTCTCTTTAAATAATGCTTTCATGTTACCCGTAGCGAACCGTTTGTTGTGTTGGTCGATCCAGTTCTTCAGGGGCTTCGTCGCAATGTATTGGTGAATCTGGACACGACGGTGGACACTTTCGTACACTTGGTTCGAATTTGCAAACGTGTGTCCGAACGCACGGGCTCCACGACCGACTGCCTGCTGATGTTTCAGTCTGGTGGGGAACGGACTCAGCAAATGCACATGCTGAAGACTGTGAATGTTGACGCCGAAGTACGCCTTGTTCGTCGTGATGATGATCTTGCAGTTTTGCCCGCGTCTGTTCCGTCGTCTCGTGTCGTCGGTGTACGAATCACCACGGTCCAATCCGGACATATACTTCTGGAGTTCAGTGGCCGGTGTCTGCTGCGTCGATGTCACGAAATGTTTGAACGTGTCCGTGGTCCGGTCATAGTACCGGGCTTTGGACGAGTTGCGTTCCGGATTCCGACGCCAAGAGTCCAGGTTCTTCATCGAGTCTGTTCCCCTGTACGTCACGCTCACGTCCTTGTACCCCTCTGATTCGAGAAGTTTCGCAAGCAACATCACGCTCGTCGAGTCGTTCACGTAGACGTAGTGCTTCCCGGTCATGGACATGAGGTTTCTGACCAACTGGGTCATTTTCGGACCGGCCAGGTACTGCTTTCCACCCATCTCCACCAGTTTGTACTGACTGACGTTCGTCGCAGAACGGAAGATGTTCGCGATCGCAAGGGTCTGTTTGCTCTGGTTCACAGGGATGTAGTTCATCACCTTGAGCAGATTGTTCAACACCCGCTCCTTCCCGCGCCAGATCTTGGCGTACTCTGCCAACGTCGTCTTCGTCGTTTGGACGCTCTTGCTCTTCGCGAAGTGCGACAACTTGACTTTGCCGATCTGCTGAAGGGCGTACATGTAATGCACCGGGTGCAAGGCGATCTTGGTCGGGTTATTCTTCGTCACCGGGGCAAAGATCTGGTGGTCGCCACGCATGTTGGCGATCGACATCGGGACGTTCAGGTGACTGTTCATGTTGCTCGTCGGGTACTTGATCAGGTGCATCAAATTCTTGATCTCTTTCATCGACGTTCCCAACGTCGCCGTCAGTGCGTGGACGTGGAGTAACGGGTTCCTGGCGTGTTTGGCGATGAACTTCTTGAGTTTGACCAAGGACGTGGTCTCCCCCTTCTTTTGGGCGGCGATCAAATCCTTATCGAGTTTTTTGACGACTTCGTGTGCTTCGTCGAGAATGAGGACCATCCCACGCTCCTTCCACGTTCGTCGGATCTCCAACGCCGCTTCCGATGATGAGTTCTTTGTCGGGTCTTCGAACAAGCCGAGTTGAGCCGCCAACGACACGTAACTGAACACCTGAATTCCCTTCTTCAACCGGCGAGTATACTCAGTCTCACCAGGCAACACCAAATGCTGTTGTCTCCGCGCGAGACTCGTCATCACGGACGGAGCATACGACGCGAGTTCCTTGGCCAGGTTTTCTTTGAGTTGGCGGGCGTTTCCAGCAGTCGTCACCACGAAGACGTACGGTTCGGGAGTACGTTCCATATACTTCAACGCGATGAGTCCTGCCACCAGCGTCTTTCCAGAACCCGTACTGTGGTATACCACCGACCCACGGGGACGACTGACGTTTCCCATTCCATTGGCCACACGCCTTGCCATGTTAATGGCGTGTTTCTGGTGGGGCAAAATACCGTTGGAACGATCATTTACTCCCCTGAGGATACTGGTGATTTGATTCATGTTGACGGTATTCATGTAATTCTGAGACTGTGCGTTGTTCCCCGAGTTGCGAGACGACCGAGAAGGACCAGTCACGTTGGCAGCATTGGGAGCGACGGCGTTCACAGCGGCAGCCGCGACAGCGACGCGCGAGTTCCCTCCGGAATTGCGTCGATTTCCTTGCGACCGAGCCGGACCTTGTGAACCACCACGCTGTGGTGAACCACCAACAGAGCCACCTTTCGATGAATTGGCCTGCCTCACCGATTTGTTCGAACTGGGCGCACTCCCGGATACACGTACTCGGTTGGTCGTCCCTCCGACAACGTCAGGCGGTCCTTGTACCGTGCTCCGGCTCGCATTTACCCTGCGCTTCTTACTGATTTCCCGGACTTTCTTCGAACGGTCGACCGCATTACGCATCCTTTTTAGACTACGTTGGTAATTTGTGTTTTCCGGCTCCATCGCAGACGAATGTATATAGCGCGCGCTATATCCATACGCAAGTTTTTTAATTCAAATGGACGAAAACTTGGAAGTTGCCGTCACAGACGCGACGGATGAGGCGGAGTTACTTCCCGCTTGGGGTTCGCGCCGGCGGGTGGGGTTCTTCTTCGCTCGCACGACGACCAGACGTCCGCGTTGTCCGCGTTGTCCGCGTTGACCGCGTTGACCGCGTTGACCGCGTTGACCGCGTTGACCGCGTTGTCCACGCAATCCGGATACGCCTGCACTCGACGACCCCGAACGTGTTGACGAACGCGTCTGTGTCGTCCTCCCCGAGGCGGCCATGGAACCACCGCGTCCCCGTCCCCCACGAGTACCCCGGCGGCGCCCTGAAGACGCTGTGCTTCGACCGAAGTACCTATCAAGTTCTCGGCGCGTGTCCACGCTCACCGTTCGACTCACGTACTGATCAGAACTACAGAGTCTCACCATTACAAGAGGCATAGATAAGAGAACCGTGGATCAACATGACCCGCTCATATCGCAGGCAAAGTCGCGCAAATTTGATAACGTCCGTTCGTCGTTGAACACGACCACACGACTGCCGTTAGATGATACGTAGTATATCGTCGGGTAGGATTTGGGAGCGTTTTGGCCGAAATGGCGTTTCAAATGCGTCTGCCACTTGTCGCCGTCGACGTGGTAGACGGGGAGCGCCGTCCCGAGTTCACGACTGAGTTCCTCCATGAGCGGCTTGGCACGTTGGCAGTGTCCGCACCACGTGACGCCAACGAAGTAAATCCCGTCGTTCTGAAAGGTTCCGGAGAATTGGTACATGTATGGTGTATGGTGTATGGTGACAGAATAAAAACAGGGTCACAGCCGAGTTAGGGATCATGGTCCTCATGAGATCCTGCATGGTACTGTCGCCCAGATCCAATGGCCTTTCACGAAGTATCGTTCGAGAAAATAGAAGTGATCTATCTCTCGAACAATCTTCCCTTATATACGTTTTTTGAAAGAATCCCGAATTACACTGTCTCAGTCCTCAAACACTTCCATGTCATCCCCCGAAGCTTGGGTGGTGGTTGAGAAGTAGGCCACGAGCGCGAGGACGAGGCACAGGAGAACGATCGACGAGCTTCCAGACAGGACAACTTCCATGGTGTCGGTATAATATTATGTCAGCATAAAAATATAGACGCAACAATGCACCAGGCCGCATTGATCCTTGCGATCATCCTCATTTGCGCGGCATGTCTCTGGAGATCAAAGAGATCAATCTCGACCTACAGGGCCTATTCCTCCAAACTGTGTCAGACAACCGGCATCCTCTACACGCCGCGAAACGATAGGGATAAATGGGTATTGGAGACGTCCAAGCGATTGGTGCGGGAAATGATGGACCACCTGAAGACGCAAACGAAGAGCAAAAACGCCCGGGAGATCCTGGGGTGGATGAATGCGGACAATGTCTTCCTCTACACCGACCCAAGATCGAGCGGGCGCATGCAACGTCGCACGCGCGCGAGAAAAGGCTGTCTCTTCATCAACCCGGATAAGGTGGACAATCACAACGAGGCCCGTCTACAGTCCAAGATCTGCCACGAGATGGCCCATCTCACCGGCAGGGGTCACGACCGCAAGTGGCGGGACACGACAAAGTACCTCCTGAACCTGACGAGCCGAGACCTTGGTTGGAAGAACGCCCTGGAATGTGGAAGCTGCATCAAATACAACATCTGCAACAAGAAAATGTGCCCAAGGTGCGCGTGGCTCCAGGGGGATCATACAAAGTGTAGGCCGCTCGAGAAGCGGGGAAATCTCTTGAATTGAAGAAAATTACACGCAAATGGATATGGCTATCATAGTACATACAACGGTCATGAGTTTGGGGGCCAGTGAGGCAGACACAGGAGTCGCTCTCCGCGGGATCGTCGGCGATGGCAACGTCCTCTCCCTCATAATCCTCGTCCTCGCTGGCAAGTTCCGTCTCCTCATCCTTTGATGGAATGCGTTTCCATCGACGCAACACGGCCAAGGTACGCGCGTACTTTTTACGTGTCCTCACGGTACCCATCGCCAAAGCCAGCAAAACGTACAAGGACATCGAACGGCTCCTCACGGACATCAAGCCGTACATTGAACAGGTTCGGAACATCAACGCCACCACCGCGTCCACGCTGGACCGTGAGTGGAAAGATGTATGGGACCAAAAGACGATGTACCAACGGCTCGTCAGTAGATGGAGTGCACTCCCGAAACAGAAACGGGACCGGCTCGTCGACATCCACAAGGCGGCGGCGTCCAAGTTGGTGCGCAACGTCAACAGGGCCGATAGGAACGCGCGGCGCAGAAAGGTGACCACTTCCGCGACGAACGAAAGGAATTACTACGGACACGATGTGCTGTACCCACGCACGAAGCAGCGTGACGCGTCGACTCGAGGCGGACTGGAACGGTTCATGTTCCCGAGGACGTGGACAGGCCAGTAGTGTGTTACATGAGTTTGAGACGGAGCATCTTTGACGTGACATCAATGATTTTCTTCTGCACTTCCGGGTCGGCCGGCCGGTACACCAACCCGGCCGCACGAAGTTCATCTTTCGTCATCCCCGGGATGAGACACTCCGCGTACATGTTGGACATGTCAAACTCTACCTCGTGCGCACGACGGACGGTATCCACCACATACTTCTGGACCGTATCAACGACAAGTCCGTCGTCCGTCTCCAGCCAGAAGTGCACGTTCTTCCCGATGATACTGCTGTGAAGGTAGTCGTCCGCGTCATGAAAATCATCTCCCCCCCATAACCAGGCGACGCTCGTATCACGTTTGACGACGCCAAACGAGCCACACACGACCGTCAGTTTGGTCCCGAAGACTTCCTCGAGCGGTTTCTTGTTCGCGTACGCGTTTGCCGAACAGTTGCTGTCCATCACTTGAAGTTCGAGCACGGACGGGAATTTCTCCGTTCCCGCATCGCGTATGAGCGTCGGAACCACCTCGTCGGCCACGTACATACGCAAATCACTCCGTTCCGCCAAGGTATCGTAGAAACGGAAGAACAGTGGCCGTTCGACGGAGAACATGTCGCACTTTCCGAAGTTTGAACGTTTTTGAACTTTTCGAACTCGAGGAGGTATTTCTCATTCAGTATTCATTCAATTGGTTCCGGAATCTCCGTTTCCCGTCGTCCAACGAACCACATCGACCACGTGACGTCGTTCGTCCGTATTCACGAGTTGGGCGCGCAAAATGCCAAATATGACGGAAACGTATGTCGAAGAAATTTCCGGAGATCCCGACCTCAGAGACGTCGGGGTCTGTATCGTGCGTTGCAGCAAATGGATACCCACAAAGCGCGGGACCGTCACGCGTGTCGTTCCTGCTTCGCCGGGTACGCCTCCATATTTGGTCATCCCCGGCGGATCGACCTTGCAGCACAAACCATATTCGTTCCCACAGCAATCGACGCTCTGGGACCAAGTGCTCGTGTGTCTGGCCGCGGTACATTTGGAAACGCGTGACGAGTCACTTTGCGAGGCCATCAAGGTACTGTATAAGGTCTGTGCATTGAAACAGAGGAAGGTGACTGGACCGATGAACAGACTCTCGAAAAACATGCGGCGTGACCCAGCGCTGCGCGAGAAGATCAAGTCTTCGCTGCTCGGGGGACTCCCGGGTCTGGTATTGGGATCGGCCGCGGAGAAGAAGGACGTGGACGAGTGCGTGGAACGGATCACCCGTCTCACTCGTAGACTGTAAAAGACTGTAAAAGACTGTAAAAGACGAGAACATGCTCATTCAGCATCGCCGACCGGACCAGATTCACCGACCTGTGAAATGGCATAGGTACCAAACAGGATCGTAAGGACGGACGCCACCGAGACGCTAACGATCGACCCGACCATGGGACCGGAGACCCCAGCCGCCACGACCCCAGCGCCCAGTGCAATGGAAGAGATGATAAGGACGTTTCTCGTTTCCTCGTCAAGTTGCATGTGTACGTGTGTATTGGTCTACGCAAATGTTTTTATCGACTGGAAACCCGAACCATTTACAGAAGTTGGATGCCGCTGGATGACGGGATGAAGAACGTGAACCACGACGAATGGAAGAAGGTCCGGCTTTCACGCAGCGTGAGTTTGTCCGTTTTTTCAGGGTTCTTTTCCCATACTTCGCTAGGAATATAGTGAATACTCTTCGGCGGCAAGATGATACCGAAATCCTTGCCGAGGGGTTTCAAAGAAGGCCGGATCGTGTTACTCTCCAATGTCATCGTCGGGAGGAGAATGAACGTGGGCTTCTTGAGTGACAAGCACCGTTCGATGAACATTCGTTTGTTCTTGAACGGCGGATTCGTGATGATCACGTCGTACTCATCTGGTTCGTACGTGTAAAAATCGTGCCCCGTCTCCTTCAGATCGGTCTGGATGATATCAGTGAACCCCTGTTTTTGCAACCATCTCGTGATGTGACCCTTGCCACAACAACACTCCCACACTTTCTTATCCTTGTAGTCCATCAACCAATCCTTGACATACTCCAGAGCGTACTCAGGCGTGTAATAGTCTTTATCTTTACTCTCATGCACGAGTTCGTGGTACTTCTTGGGACCAGACATGACGACGTTGTCTTGTACCAGGTATTAGATCGCGGAAAAACCCGCATCACTTACCATTTAACGTGACTCGAACGCCACGAATCATGATGTTCTGGTCTTTACGCGGCGCGTACGACTTGTCGCCACCACCGAACCAACACGGCATCTGCAGTTGGTCGAACCTGTCCTTGGCGCTTCCCGTCCAACGTAACGACGTGGACAGTTTCTCACCGTTCAATGCCAACTCCAGTTCGCCGTTGGTCTTTCCCACGTCGTTCAGTTTGGCATGCATGCGGATCGTGTTCCACTTGCCGCGCTTGAGCCACAACTTCTGCTTGGTGAACCGGAAGACGTCCAGACCTGCCTTGGGCGCCCTGCGACCGATGGCCTCGATGAATTCCGACGGCTGTGACTTCAACAGCGGACACGTCAGGTTCTCCGGCTCATATTTTCCCATGTTTTCGGGCAAGTATAAGTACCCAATCAACTGACCGCCTCTGCGCCACATCAAACGATACGACGCGTCGTCACGTCCCCAGTCCTTGCCGCCCGTGCCCTGGCCGATGTTGACGCCCAGACCGATCTTTCCGCCTTTGACCCAGTCGAAATCCGACGGAATGAACAGGTCGTACTCGAGCGTCACGGACGACGACGACTCGAACCCGCGGGGCTTGAATTTCAGATTGATGCCGCCGGCGCTCGCCCAACGTCCTCCCTCGAACTCCACGCGGATACCATCGTCCGTCGTTGAAATACGACGGTGACCACCAACGTTCCAATTGGACATATCGTTGGCCAGATAGATGGTCATGCTCTTGTCGGAAGCGGGTGGCGAGGGCGAAGGAGGCGGCGTGGGCGAAGCAGGCGGACTCGGTTTGTGGATCTGCGTCGAAGACTGGGCGGTCGGCGCGTCGCGGTACCAACGACGCATCTTGTCGGCACCCTTGAATCCGCGGAGGATCTTCTTCGCTTTCGAGAACGGGATCTTGATCTTCTTCATATTGGTCTTGATCTTATCCAGGGGAGAGGCCATCGTTTTGGATATATAATGTGGACTCATAATAAAGATGACGTTTCTCGGCATCGTCCTGTGCTGTTTCGTACTGACCGTGTGCAGTACGTGCGTGGCCCAACAACTTTACAGCACGGAGAATGATAAGACAGTCGTACGCAGTATCAATACGTTCCCCTCGGCGTACACGGCGACAATGAGACAAGTGTTCGAGTTCACACTAGGCCGGCTCCTGACGTGATTTCGTCAGCGTAATGACCTCCTTCTCCGTGATCGAACGCTGAGAGTTCATGTCCTGTAACGCTTGCGTCGCTTTGGCTTCGTCACCCAGGGCTGTCGTCAACGTCGCCAGAATGAGTTCCGGCTTCAGGGTCTCGGTGCGCTTCGACTTCTTGCGGACGATTTTGCCGATACCCGGCAATTCAGCCTCGTCGATGTTCTTCGACTGCATAAACGCGAGTATGGACTCGCCAATTTGATCTTTCTGCGTCTTGAGGTCGCGTACCCGTTTATTCAGTCCGGTGATGTCCTTCGAGACCTCAGCGTACTGTTCGGCAATCTCTTTAAAATCGTCCGTCGACATCACGTCTCGGGCGAACCGCGTACAATGTATTTGTTATGTCAAAAGCCGCGTTATTTTATTGGCTTTTCTCAACTGCACACACCCATGCACTTTCGTCGTCCGACGCCCATGGTAATCGCCGTCGTCATCGCCCTCGCGCTGGCGGCGTATCTCCTCCTCTCCCAACCACGTACCCAGGAACCATATACCCGGTCCTCCGGCAAAACGTGGATCACTACGAATTTTAACGACACCGGCGCGGGGATGTCGGGAATCCCCTTCGATTTGTACCCCATCACCTGGAAGGGAAAGAAAATCTTCCCGGCCGCCGTCCACGAGCGGGACGCGGGGGCGTACATGTACAAGATCATGAAGGTTAAACTTCCCGGGAAGAAGAACGACGCGTACCTGCACATCAACGACGTGTGCAACAAATGCGACGCGGCGTGCAGAAGCAGCGTGCAAATTGGGTCGAAGAAGTACAAGAAAACTGACTACAGATTGCTGGATATCCACGAAAAAGCGTTCGGTTCAGGTGGATTCGACGGCAAACCCACCAATACGTACAATCCAAGCGTCAAAGTGGTCGGTGTTCTGAAACCCGACGACATTCCATCGTTACCAAAGGGGTGGTATGTGAACCGGTGCAAGTCCGAAAACCGCAGCGTCAACTGTAAGGCACAACCCGGCGAATTCGGGTCCTACTGTACGTGGATGGGCAATTGATTCAATGACAAAAAAGTCGATATCACAGGTACACGACTGAACCCCGTCTAAACAGGGTTGGTGGTCACGTGCCCACTAACGCGTCAGTTCGGTATGGGAGTGTTTTCGAGATACCTCGAAGCCGCAACGGCGTCGCTGTAATCGAGCAAATACAATTCGTTCCCGCGGAGTGGTTTGATATCAGTGACGTATACTCGACGGCGCGTGAAGGGCGAGTTCACGTACGCCCGCCTCTGAGCGGCAAACCAACTGTACAGGCCATCAGCATTGTATACGTGCTTGATTTTGCCCGAGTTTGTGACATCGGGCATCAGATAGACACGTTTTTCCACTGGAATGTTGCGGATGTTATTCAGTTCCATAAAGGACGAGTTCATGATCTTGGTATTCGAGTTCATCTCACCGAGACGAAACACGTCCATAATGAACCTCTTGTAACGCACATTCTCCCTCCGTGTGTACCGACGGTTTGTCGTCGCTGTTCGAGAGTGAAGCAAATCAAAGAATTTGCCCAGTCGGGGTACTTTTCGCTGCAGATGTTCCAACAGATCGTGGGCGCTATGGATCTGGACGCCATTGATCTTGATGTCTTGGTCGATCCTTTTCAGTGGGTCCGCATCACCCGTGCGCATAATCATCGTCATAAGATTCGTGGGGAACTCTCCTGGTCTGCTGCTATTCGGGACATTCGAACCGTAGTACGCATAGAGGATGACTAACCACAGCGCTTTGGTCATTTTGTCCAAACTGGACTTCCGCACCAGATCTCCAATACGCATCACCAATGCGAACCCCTTATTCCGAGTATTCCGAGTATTCCGAGCCATGATAGATATCATAGATCAAGGTTATTTTCGTCAAGCATGCGTCTCTCGAAGCAGTACGATGACGTCAGGGAGATACTGGGCTCTCGGAGCATTCGTCCAAAGTGACGTCCAAAGGTATAAGCAGCGTCATCAGATTTAAAATATGGTATCTACAGTACAGGACAAATGGGACCATTCTCGAGGGCGCCGACGAAGAACGTGACCAACGGGCATTATACACGCGCAAAAGACGCGTGGGAGTTTTACAAACTCCAAAAGTCGGCACACAAACCGTCAACATACAAGAAACAGAGGACGGTCGCCGAGGCGAAACGCATCATGGGCGACGAGTTGTACAAAATTTCTGAGATGAAGGCTCTGTACGTCAGTATCTCCAACAGCATCACGTCCAAACAACGCAAACGCGAGGCCAAGGCCGTTCTCCGTTGGTTCATGCAGTACGAGGCCGACTGGAAGGCACTCAGTACACGTATGATGCGGACGAAGACGGCAACGTTCCCACCAACGTTCAAGTTGTTCCCATTCAAAGGCGGTGCGTCGGCCACGGCGTTTGCCTTCGCCGTCGCTCGTTACTTTAACGCCGTGGACCGAATCCACAATCCGGGGACCGGTAACTGGCAACGCATCAACAACAAGAACATCAACGCCTACAGAAGACGCAAGGCACTAGGACCGTCGTCCGGGTCCATAGGGAACAAGTCCAGCCGAACGACAAGCGTCAATTCGTTCCGGTCGGCTTTGAACGGAGAGAGCAACGTCCCGCTCAGGCAGCGGTACGGCGTCAAGCCCAACCAAGGGAGCAACAACGAAAAGAACAGGCGGATCAAGTACCTGTCGAATGTCCTCAACATGGAAGTGATGTTCCAGCAACAGGCACAGAGACAACTCATGGAACAGAAGAAGGAACTGGGTACTCAGGAGAAGGAACTCAGCAAACTGAAGAAGCAACTCATGGAGTGCAAAACCATTCTGAAGAAGTGCATGTAAGGGTTTTTATACACGGTAGTACATGCTACAGTACATCGCACTTGCCGCGCCGCTCGTCGGCGGCTTTGCCGTCTCGTCGACGGTTTCCACAGATTCGTATAAACAGGAGGCGCCAGGAAACCCGCCTCGTTGGGTGTTTCCTGTCGCGTGGAGTATCCTCTACGTGCTCATCGGAGTCGTCGGGTACAGATTGGCGCGACGACGGAACGTCCGTGGTCTGTTCCTATGGATCGTCGGGCTGATCCTCAACTTCTCGTGGACGCCACTGTACTTCGGGGCCGGGGACCGAGAGGGTGCGCTCACCGTGCTTCGGGCACTGATTTTCGTGACGAGTATCACGACCATCCTCCTGTACCGAGATGATCCCGTCGCGGGACACATGTTCCTTCCCTATCTGGCGTGGCTGGTGTACGCACACACACTCAGTGACCGGCCGTGAGAACCAACTGACTACGCCGCCCGACACGCGTGGCCCACGGAACAGTACATCCTGTTCAGACCGGTGAATTCGCAGGCGAAGTGGATAACCATACCCAACAAAAACCCGAGTAAAACGATCTCCTTCGTTGTGGTCGGAGCGCCGAACATGTGAATGGCCACCAGGAGTCCAGCGGCCGTCATGGCACCTACAAACAGTGCCTCAATCAACAGTTGAATCATCTCTACGCGTCTATCGTATCATTGACAGATATATTGTTGCAGTATGACATGTCAAGTAAATCGTCGTCTAAACCGTCGTCCAAATCGTCGCCGAAAAACGGCGTTCGAGGCATGCCGCTTGAACAGTTGAACATGATCAACAACATCGTGAAAGAACAACGGTACCTCCTCCGAGAACTGGAAAGGGTGGTCAGAAACAATAGAAACGACAACGTGGGTATTCGCAACATCAAGAAACGTTACAGGGAACTGGATTTGCGGAAAATGCGACTTCTCAGAGGACAGCGCTAAGTGTCTGGTGGTCGTCCGTCGAAATCAAATCTTGTCTGGTATCATGTCCACGACACCACGCTCGTTATTCTGGTTGGCGTGTGTACCAACTCGGTTGCTCCTCGCGCTCCTCGTGTTTCATGGCGTAGCGACGCAAATACTCGTACCAATACTCTTCGTCGTGGGTCTGGCCTTCCTCACGCTCTGGGCGACAAACAGTCGACTGCGCGCGGCCGAGGCTGAGGGACAACAGACCTGGTGGAAGAACTGGCGGGTCGTTCACGGCTCGTTGTACGTTCTGGCCGCTCTTGCGTTGCGCGACGGAAACCACAGGCTTGCCGGTACCATCCTGTTCACGGACGTTGGCGTGGGCATTCTCGCCAGTCAAATCCACTACGAATGAATCCATATCGTTCCAGAACGCCACCGGGTCGTCGATCAGACGAGGCGACCACGTCTCACCATCGAGACACCAGGATTCGTACAACTTGCGCGCACTGGTGACGTAATCGTCACATCGGGCATCGTCACATCGAGCATCGTCATCGTCACATCGAGCATCGCCACCGCGGACATCGCCACCGCGGACACCGACGATGCCCTGGCTTTTTTTGGTCCGTCTGGCGCGTACATCCAACGCAAGTTTCGTCTTCGAAGCACCGCCGAGCACCGTGTCAGGCGAGGCGAACGGGGGGTCGTACTCGTTCGGATTCGATGTATTGGACATGTCGAACATGGCGGGGACATGCCCCATCGCGAAGGCGGAAGAAACCACACACATCGAATACACGCGCGCCGTCAGTCAAGTATCGTATAGAACAAGTCAACCCGTCAGTTGAGTTGTGAACGTTGCAAATCAATAAAAATGAAATAAATGTTGGCTGTCCTTATAAAAAGATGGTCATGTTCGTTGTGCTCATCTGTCTCTTATGCGTGTGCTGCGTGTACGTTGGTGGCGCGTGGGCATTCGGACAAATCTCGTCGATCTTCCAAACTTCCAACTCTCAGAATAAGTCCTTTGCTTGGACATGGCCGATGTGGGTGTTCGGCACGGTCTCTGCACCTCCGCAGAACCAAATCATACCTGGCTAATTGTTACACTTCCAGTAGGCTATGGACTTGATATTTCCTCTCATATCCCCCGGCAAATTGACGACTTTTGTCGCGCCTTGCTTTTGCTCGAACCCCAAGTATTTGGTCCACTGATTGTCGCCCCAATTGACGAGGGCACACGCCTTTTTGCCGACGCGAAGTGACGATACCTGCAGGATCTCGGCATCGTTATTGCTGTAGTCGAACTTTTGATGCGCCGAACTCTTGCCGCACAACTTCCGCAGGTACCCTTTGCCGTTGCTTTTCGAGTACAAATACGTACACTCGTCTTTGTAATCCTCATTCGCCTTCCCGTCGACGCCTCCCCGGTATTCCAGGGTGATCCCTTTGACATTGCCGCTCCACGTCTTCTTCTTATCCACGTCAACAAACCCATTCTTCTTCCCACTGATTTTCAAGGGACTACCCACAGATCCCTTGACGTACGTGTACACATCCTTACCGTACCGAATCGACGACACGTCACCAACGTCCGACCCACTATACGTCAGCCGGCTCTTCTTGTTGTCCACGCACAACGTCCTGAGGGACTTTTTGCCCTTGTCGTCGCTGTACAGGTACACGCAGTTGTTTTTATACTTACTATCCTTCGATTTATCGTCTTCATCGTCGTCCCCGCCGTCCCCACCGGCAGCAGGGGGATCGACCACCTCGTCGTCGTCGTCGTCAGGAGGGGCGGGGGCCGTCTTATACATAAAGGTGAGGAAGTCGTCCAGTGGGCCCAATGAAAAGTAACCTTCGTTGATCATATACCCGCTGGCCAGACAGGCAAGGCAACAAAAACAATAGGATGCGAACATCATCAGAACGATGATCATCATGGAACTCCCTTCCCCGCCGCCATTGTTGTTTTCACTCATGGTAATGATACACTATTTTACGCCACCATAATGTTTCGTCACGATCGGATAGATAGGAAATGGTGCAGTTCACTCGGCGTCATGCGCCCAATCTTCTCCAGGACGACCTCGTTGTCCGTGAAGGTCCGTTCGAACACCGCTCGCTTTTGGGTGGCCTTCAACTCGTCGATCGTGAGCCATTCGACGCCGGTCTTTTCAACGAGACTCTTGTGCACGCCTTTGAATCGAAGGAACGAACTCAATCGCCGGAAGTTGGACGTGATCTCCGGAACGAAGGGAACTTCCGTGACGTACATGACGTACAGGTTTCCGTTCTGTGTCCGGCCACGGAGCGCGATGTGTCTCGATGGATCGAGCAACCGTTGCACCATCTGATCGTTACTGATTGATAGACCGAGGGTCTCCTCGAAGAATTCGCGCGCCGCCGTGTTCTGGATTTGTCCCTTGTCCAGACGCCGCTCCGCCTTGCCGCCGAAATCCGCCGCCCCACTGTTCCGAATGTCGGTGCCCAACAGAAAATGAGTGACGTCATCTTTGAATGCGACCGGTAAGACGCCTGCGGCGTACGGGATCGTCGTATAGTTCGGGTCCATTCGTGTAGAGCATGAAAAAGTGTAGACACATTTTCATGCCGAGGTGTAGTGCTGCATTGACCGACACACCGACAGATGTTCAAATTCCCTTCGTTCCTGGTCTCGTTCACACGACGACGCGTCATGATGTACGTCCTGATCCTGTGTCTGGTCGTGGCCACGGTCACGTACCTCCGTCGCCGACAAGCCCAAACCCAACGTGACATTCGGACCACGGTCCATCGTCTCCGGGAGGAGGCCGAACGCGTGGCCGCCTGTCGACAAGAACACGTTTCCAGACAACGTGCCGACCACCTTCGGGACTTGCAACGGGCGGCACACGAAGACGATCCGTGGAAGGGACTGCTTCGGCTCGCAAGAGCGTACAAATTCGGTCAACACGGCGTGATGCGTCCCAATCAGGAAGCAGCGGCGGCATGTTTGCGGTGCGCGCTGTTCACGTCCACAGACCCGGACACCAGGTCCAAAGCCAGGACGTTGCTGTTCACGCCGGATGTCGAAGACGTCGACATTGATCACAGGATGCCCACGGCACCCTTCGACTTCGCACAGACGTGTATACGCCGCGCACAGAACATCGCCGGGCCCAACCGCATCACACAAGCCCCGCGTCCAGAGATCCGGGATCTTCCCCTGGTCGCCGTGATCGATTCCGATACCCAGAACAGCCACGACCACGGCGTGTCCACGGGCGTGAGGAACACGCTGTCCACGTTGGTCGATCCGATGTGCGACCACACCGACGACGCACTGTCGTACGTGGCTTCCGACGAGTGCCGGGTATCGAATGACGCCAAGGCCAAAGCCATCATGGCCATCGATTCGCTACGACAGACCGTCGACTCTCCGTATACGGGGATGTCGGAAGTGGACGTCCTCGCACGGGTGTGGCACGCGTGCATCCACAAGGATAACCTGGTGCTCCAACTGGCGTCGTGCATCGAGCACGGTGCACCCGTATGTCACTCGGGGAAGGTGGCGAGGATGGTCGCTAGTCTGGAAACGGATACGCCCATCGCCGTGCCCATGTGGGCCGTGCGACAGGAACTCTTCGGCATGGCGTCCAAGGTCAGACGAGACGTGTTGGAAGGCATTGATACCGAGTCACTCCAGTTATACGAACAAGGCCACCATCCGGCTCTCTCGGAGAAGATCACAGAGACGTTCAAACGTGACGTGGACCAAAGGGACTTTCACATCGACCCAGCGATGAAACGATCCATTGTCGACGAAATCACCAGTGCATTCTGATGTCTCGACGACCTACTGCCTTCGGGGACGACTCCGTTTCGTGTAGTACTCACGAGCACCTTTTCTATCCCGCTTCTTTTCAGCCCGTCGGAGATTATGTGTCGACGGGTTCGGCGTGGTGGCGTTCACATCTGTCAACCCGGACATGAACAGGATCTTTTGGACAACATCGTCACCCAACCTCATTTTGTTGCGACCGAAGGTCCGTCCCAGTTCCATCCGCGCGGCAGGACGAGCCGTCGAATAAATCAGTTTGCGAAGCCCGCTTCGAGTACCGCTGGGGGGGAAATTGCGCACGTAGTCGAAAGCGGTTTTTCCACCAACCTTTTTTTGAGTGGATGCGCCGTGTTCCAACAAAATACTTACCAGGTAGGTTGAATTCCTCACGCTCCCTCGAGATTCTTTCAGAGCGTACAGAAGTGGCGTGAGGTTCCCCACCATCTTTCCCCCAACTGCGTCGATGTTTGCCCCGTTCGAAACGAGGTACTTCAGCAGTATGGACAGCATATCGTAGACTTCCAAAGACGTGAAGGCGTACCTCTCGTATTGTAAGAAACTGAAGATGAGGTGATGGATGGCGTTATTCTTATCCCCGTCAAGCCTGTTGAATTTGAGTCCCGAGCGCTTGAGCACGATCAAAGCATCCCGTCGAGATTTCAACTTTTTGATCGACCAACGACCCACTGAATTTGAGTCGTGCTCGCTCGAATAGCTAGATCGGGTGTCCGTGCGAAGTCGGAGCGTCATCAGGAGATGGATCGGACACAAGCCTTTCAATGACCTTCCCCCCCGGATGGGTCTATTCACATCGATTCCTCCCTTTGCTTTGGCGTGCGCGATAAGGGCACGAATCGACTTGACGTCTCCCATACCTGCCGCGATGTGAATTGGCGCGACGCCTCGAGAGTTGGACGTGACAGGACTTGCGCCAAGACGCATGAGAAACGTGGCAATGTCCCGACGCAAGTCGCCCTCCTCATCGTCTCTCGAGGTACCGTACCCGCTGCCCCGGAAGTTGTATTTACACCTCGAATCGCCGAGCGAAAAGAGTACCGTCATCAGCGGTGTCAGACCACCTGTCGACCAAAAGTCCCCGCCCCAAAACTTCGACGGTGCAATGCCATTGATGGGAGCACCGAATTCGACGAGCAGCGCCAACAAACGCTTGTACCTCTCATTGGTCGGGGGCTGTCTCACCGGGTTGTTCTGGATGTACGGGCCCAGGTCACAGGCAAGATTGAGCGGAAGATACCATCCGCATTGCCAGGAGTTCACTTCCACCGGCTTTTTGAGGTCCACCTGATGCGTGCTGACAAGTTCACGGATATCGAAGATATGGGATTCGATACCTTGTCCTTGGTAACCAATGATCGCGTCGATCAATCTTTTTGCCTTGAACACGTCAATATTCCTGGCAATCCTGTTCCGTGATTGCTGCCTTGCTTGGTTCCCGTTCGAGGTGTTCGTTGTGCTCGTCATGTACTATGGCGACATAAAATGACGGCCACATCAACTAAAACCTTGGCCCTATAGAAGGAAGGAAAGAAGAGAGAGACAATTGGAACAGGAACTTCGCGAGTGTCACCAACAACGCATGCGCATCATCAAGTACCATGAGGACTCCAAGGCAAAACTCAAGACGCTTCGTTTTGAAATCGCCAAACTTAAGAAGCAACTGCGTGCAAAACAGGCCGAGGACATCAAGAAATTGTACATCAACTGGTCGGCGTGAGTACAGACGGACGATCAACCACTCGGTCAACCGCTCGGTCAACCGCTCGGTCAACCGCTCGGTCAAGCGGCGACGAATTCGTTACACTCGGTGCGTCTGGATCTCGACCAGTTCCAGACTGTTGTTTTCGTTACGGTTCACGACGTACGTGGGTTCGGCTTCAGGGTGGTCGTGTACCCACGTGCGCTGATCGGTCGGCGAGTCAAACATTTGCATCCTCACCCAACGCGGGAACATATCGGTCTCCAGCACCGACTGGGAAATGTTCATAATCTCGTGATTACCTTGGAACGATCCGTAGCGGACGAGGTAGTTACGGATCTTCCATTCTCCTCCGGTATCCGTATCTTCCATTGCCTGTCGATGACACGTCCATACACGACTGACTTCGATCACTTTGGACAATGGGTCCGGCAGGAACGTCACGATGGTGAGCGACGTCGGTCCGAGACGAACGGTGACGCCTTCTCGGACGTTGGTTATGCGCGGCACCTCTCCTCCCTGCACGTGCGGGACGGGCTTGTCATCGATGGCCATTTGCATTTTGGCGAATCCCGTCCGCGCGCGCGGCGAGATACCGACCCGATGCAGAAATGTAGCCACCAAGTCGGAGACTGATTGATGAGGCGGGGGCCTAAAAGACGAAGACGACGAGTTGAGAAGGTTGATTTGCTCGATGCCCGAGAGTCTCGAGAAACTGGTTGGGTCGATGCCATGGTACGCCATCACCCGTTCGATGGCAGGTACATCGCTTTCCTCCTGGCATATCTCGACTGATCCTCGGACGATCTTGAGTTTGAGGAGAACGGGGACGATGGCGAAATTTTTCCACAGCAAGGCGAGCATGAACGGCTTTTTCGATTTCGCGAACTCGTACGCGGTCCGTTCCATTTCGTCCCGTGCGACGTTGCGCGTGAGATGTGACGCTCCGTGTGGCGTTGCGTGTGGCGTTGCGTGTGACGCTGCGTGTGACGCTGCGTGTGACGCTCCGTGTGATATCAACGGACGGAAAGACGAGGCGACTTTTTCGAAAACACTTTTCGAAAAAATTTACTCGCGAAAAACTCGTGACGTGAACGTTTCTCGACCACGCCCACACGCCTCAAACGTCGACAATATGCAAGTCCAGTCGGTGACAGAAGACGAGAATTCGAAAGTGAAGCGTTTGCTCGAAAACGTGAAAGAACAAAGCCTTGACCCCAAGCATGTCTGCAGAGTTCTCTCACCACTCATCGAAGCCATGGAAACCTGCCAGTTGGACGAAACGTTGTCCGTGCGAATGATTAAAGTGGCGCTCAAAACGCAGTTGGGTATCAACTCCGAGGCGTTGCCGAACACCCTTGCCGGGTTCCGGACACTGCATGACAGTGTAAAAAGCATGTAAACGGCCTCCGTTCGAACACTGTACTGTACATTGGACTTACATTTCAGTTGATTGAGTGGTACGAATTGATAATCGTCTCCTTGACGCTCTTGTACTGGTCGAGAAAGCGCTGTTTCATGATCGCGTAGGCGAAACTGCAGAGGATGTCTGCGTGGACAATAGTACGTCCGTTCGACGTGCTACCGTCCACCAATCCGATGATCCGGTTGGTGATACGAACATCGACGTTGACCAGTCCTTCGAACACTTCGTCCCTGGAGATTTTGAGAAAATTGGAGATGAACGAGATGGCCGAGTTGATGTCTTCCTCGGTCAGTCGAGCACCCCCCGCCGACGCAAGATCGTCCACGCTCTTGCGGACCTCTTCAGCGTTCTTCTCTCCCTGTGCGGGCAACGACGTATCCGTTCGAGCGCGTTTGGACGTGACGTCCGTCTTCTTGAAGTACACGTGCGGTTCGATGCCGCATATATCGGGACACGTCTTTCGGGGAAACCACATCCTGAACATCGCGCGCGTCACGCAACACTGGCTCTTCGTGTACGATTCATCCCCACCGACCACTTTCGTGTGAAAGAACAGTTTGCGCATGGTCCCATTTTCGTCGGTCTGGATGTCTTCCACGTCCAAGCACGCCAGAATCTCGGGCTCGTATTTGCACTCACACGGAACGATACACAGCACCCGTTTGTCAACGAACGAAGCAATCGACGCAAATGTCGAGTTACTCAACGGACGGTCGTTGTCGTAGATTGCTGTCAGGAGTTCCCTCGTCGACTGTTCGCTCTTGCAGAGGATGGGATTCGTACTGCCCCTGGTGGGGAAGGTGAGGGGAAGGTACATCGTCTGAATATCTCTCTCATCCAAATTCATTGGGAAGACGATGCACGCGATGGACAACGATAACCCATCCCGAGCCAGACGATGACCCGACCCACCAAAGTGACGTAACCTCTCGCGGATGGCTTGTTGATGTTTCTCGGAAAGGGAGCCCTCCGGCCAGTCCATTTTGACTGCCGGCTCGATCATTTGATACAACGCCGAGGCGGGCTTCTTTTTGCCGGGGCATCCGCGCACGGTCAGGATGGTCATCGGCATCGTACGTCGCGAACCATGTTCGGGGGTTTGGTTCGCAGAACCCGTAGCGACCGTACCAGTGGCGACTGTACCCGTAGTGGTTGCGTCCATAGCGGCCGCATTCGATAAGTCCAGTAAACGCGAAGGAATGGGTTGGCGAAGCATGTCGGAGGTGTCGAACGTTTGAAAATGTTGTGGGGAGGGAGGACTGTTCTAGAAGGTCAAGAAGATCTGGAAGGTATATGGTATATAGGACGTCCGCGTCCTCCTGTAGGATACGCGTCCTTCAACTCCCCTTTCCCGCGAAGGTGCCAATTCGTTTTTAGATTACGCGTGCGCGTCGTTTCACGTCATCGTATCTCACGCGCTTCCATCAACGTCACGAACACGTCAATTTAATGTCGTCTTGGCGCCCCGAAGAGGACGAGCGTCTTCTCGCTGCAGTCAAAGAACACGGTACGGACGACTGGAGCGAGATTGCCGTGGCCGTCGCTGGCGGGAGGAGCAGGAAGGCATGTCGCAACAGGTACAGACGTTTGACAGTCGAATGCGACGATGCGGACGTGGAAGATGTTCCCAACCCTCTGGCGGTGCTGCAGGCGATTCGTGACCCGGACACTGGAGCACCAGAGGGCATGACGATTTTCGACCTGCAATCCGGACGGGGGGTCACGCGCGAGACGATGGATACCTTCCACTCAAAGGTCATGGAGAACGTCTTCCCCAAGATCCAGCAAAAGTTGAAAGAGATGGGACACGAAGACGTCGACTACAGCAAGACGCCGATTCCCATCGACGACCTGTTGGCCGTCCCAGGTATCCTGGACGGCGAAATCGGTGACTTCTTCGCGGACGCCATGGTCGAGCCCCCTCCGGAATCATCCGTCTTCGACCAAGCCGTCGCCGCGGTCTCGCTTCAGTTGGGAGCAAGGTGTGAGGATGCCGATGAGAAAGCGAACCGCTCGGTGCGCGCTCAGATCGAGCAAGTATTCGGTCCCGACGCCGACATCAATTCGCCGGAGGTCGACGCACACCTGCGAGAGTTTGTGGCCCATCAGATGAGGCAATTATCGCGTGAACGTGCAGATGCGGACAAACGAGCCAACGTGGACTTGCAGAACGAGCGCATCGCACACGATATCAGGCTGGGAGGACCGAACGGACGTCTTGCGAGGTTGACAATCGTGCGAGATAAGGTGACCTCCAAAGAGACGATCGACGAAGCGTACTCGGACATGGACATCATCGAGAAACACGTGGAATCCTGGGCACGTGCGGCGGGTCTTACCCCTCGCCAGTTCGTGAACAATGTGAGTCCCTGGGAACTGTTGCATCTCCTCCCCAGTATTGTGGAGGGGGGGACTCCCGATCCCGAACGTGAGGCAGCCCCGTGTCAGTGGACGGTCAGGCAAAACGTCGAGCGTCTGTATGGGATCACTGGACATCCCATCACCGCGGACCGTCCGGTTCCATACGTGCGCACTCCGACACAAGTGTTCCGTGCCGGCAAATGGAAGGACATGCCACATCGTCACCAATTCAAAGCCATCGGAAGCGACAAAAATGACCGGTTCCCGTACAAAGACGGTCTGACCCTGCGCTACAAAGACGATCAGATTCTGATCAACAAGTTCAGTGTCTGGATGGGAAAATCGTGGGTCGATGCCGCGTACCTCATCGAAACCTCGTCCGAAGGTGACTGGAAGGTGGTTGAAGACGTGTTTTTCTGCTACGGCAAAGACATCAACATGGGGCTCCCGTACAAGGAAGGAGCAGAAGCCAAATTTGCTTCCCGCTTCGAGGAGTTCGTCTCTGACTTCATCAAACTGATGCAAGACACCCAGCGTGTCCACAATGCCACGTACAACTGGTCTACGACACCGCCGTTGAACGAGTCGTTATGCATTCCAAGGAGGGACAGCGACAACTACCCCATCCTGATCGAGACGAAGAGCCCGATCATTCACAGCGCTCGCGCCAAGTCAGCGCCTGTTCCTGAGTCGTACGCCCGCCGCATTCGCAGTGGTGAGTACACCATCACAATCAAATCAAATCTTTCCTGAAGGCACCACAGTAGCGTGTAAGAATGGAAAATACGCAGTTATCGACCAATCTGTTGAAGCGGTTCCACACCGCCGGGTCCAAGGCAGCACGAGCCGAGGTCATGTTCAACATCCAGGGTCGGATGAAAGACGGTAGAGTATCGGCGTCGAACAAACAGGTGTTACGTCAGTTCATACGCGCTTACTACGCCGAACTGAACAAGATCAAGACTACGAGCGAACGCAGTAGCGAACGCAAGAGCGAACGCAAGAGCAAGAGCGAGGGCAAGAGCGAGAGCAAGAGTGAGGGCAAGAGCGAGAGCAAGAGTGAGGGCAAGAGCGAGAGCAAGAGCGAGAGCAAGAGCATTGCCAAGCGCGGTAGGAAGATGTCACAGTCACAAGGTGTGATCGAATGGACATCGAACCCGTACCGCAACGTGCAGAACTTGCGTCGACTCGGGAACATCGGCGAAGACAACTTTACGGGGATTCCGAAATTCGGGAGGGTACGGAAGGCCGTACAGGTCAATCAACGCGTCGCGACGTACATGCAGCGCCGCGCCCTGCGTGCGCCAATCATCCCGAGAGAGTTGCAATCCGATCCCCCGCGCGTGCTGATGAGGGGGTTGCATGGTCCGTTCGCGGATGCCATAAAAAAAAACGGCTACTTTGTCGATGATGGGTACGTCGCGTTCACACGTCACGTTGAAACGGCGACAAGATTCGCCCATCCCTCGGGCATCGTGCTCTTGCTCAACTTGAGCGATATCCCGCACGGCACGCCGTACATCTGGTTCCAGTCCCTGAACATGAAGAACCTGACAGATATATTTGAATCGGAACGAGCGGGTAGACGCAAAACGATCTCCGTTCGACAGAAGAATATGCAGTTGTCGTTCATGGAAGAAGGCGAAGTCCTCCTTCCTCCCGGGCGCCTCATCCTCTGGCGCAAGGTCCCCGCACGACGACGACGTTCCTTGGGGTTGAAGGGCTTCATCGTATGGGAAATCCAGTACATCCCGAACATGAGCGCGCGGTCTCTCAAAGGCCAACGGATCATGTTGAAGGCGGGACGTCCGGACGCGTGATCGATGCCGAAATTATTCTGGCACACTACAGTACATGCTCGACGCCAACTCGATCGCCGCACTTCTCCCCCCGCCACAGAACCAGCCGTTGGGCAACGCCCCGGCCGTCGTGGACGATTCACGCGTGACGTTTCCCACCACCAACGAGTACCTCAACTACGATGCGGCCACCCTCCCCCCCTCGGGCCAGGAACCGACGTGGTCGCCCACCTCCATGCCGCAAACGACATCGCCGCCCGTGACGACGGGCGCGAAAGCGACCATCGATCTGTCGTCGGGCAAGGAACCGAGTCAGACCGGATCGTCCATCCTCTGGATCGGCGTGTGTGCGTGCGTCATCTTCGTCATCATGGCCATCGTCTTCTGGTTCATGAGGAGCCGAGGCCAAGTCAAAGCCAACAACGCCGACTTGCCCATGCCATATTAATACCGTCGTGTAAACATGTTGACGTCCATCATCGCCTTCGTGTGCGCCGTGTTTCTCACGATCAAAATCACACTCGCCGAATGGTTCGGTCTGACCAAGCCCAAACCATCCCTCAAACGATGGCAGGTGACCAGGATTTACCTCTTCTGCGAACCGAACGACACACCTCTTGACGACGACGCGACAGAGTTCGTCGACGTGACCAGGTTTTATGACGTCGACGCACTGACCACGGGCGACGAGATCATCGAACACGTCACGCCGTACGTCCCGTCCGACTGGCCATCGTGGCGATGCGAGATCAGGTTCCAAAAGGGAGAATGTAAACGCCGTGCGGTGGTCAGACACGGTGAATCGTTTGACGTATCCGAGTTGAACTGTCTTCGGTCAACTCGATTTTCACCAAAGGCGCGTCTGTGCACGGCGTGGATGACCAGTCAACGCAAGTCAACGAAGGGGAAACGAATTGACGTCACGGAACGGGTCGAAAAGTATATCATGAGCCCGTCTCGTTTCCTCCACCCGCTGGATATCTTTCCGTTCGATTTACAAGAAGAACTGGTGGAATGTTTCGGTTCGTTGCACGTGAACACCGTGAGTGCGACAGGTACCCTGCAAACGCACGAGTTCTCGTTCAGAGATCCCCGTTCCGATCTCGGGACGTTGTACAAGTGACTCCCAACACCAGGTCACGTGCTCCGGATCTCCTCAAAGACGGTTGTACCAATACCTAACGCATGTTCCAACGTGTAATAATACATCAGATCGTGCACGAGCAACAACTCCAGTTCCACTTCGTACAACGGTTCGTCCGAATCGGCGAACCTGGGATCGTTGGTGCGCACTTGCGTCAGGTCCAGACGCCAGACGTCGTGGACCGTGAAACTCGTCCGGTGTTTGTCCCGAAAGATGCGATACGGCTTGGAGACGTCGGGTTCGCCGCGTCGTTCCAACGACACGTCCAGTTTGGTTCCCTCCGCGAGCGGGACGCTCATCAGTTTCTTTTTGTACATGGTGAACGTGTCATCGCCGATGATGACACGTCTCGCATCCGTTCCGTTGATCTCGTTTCGTTCCGTGCACACCCCCAGTCGTCGGAATCGCGCGTCGGACGAGACGCGAGTGAGGATGGCATCGAAGCGCCGCCGGGAGACTTTTCCCAACTTAAATTCAACTTCGATCGATTCGGCACCGTAGGTCTTGATGCTTTCGAACACGCCGGGAAGGATCGACCGAATCATTTCGTTTCTTCTGAAATGAATGCGCGACAACCGGTCAATTCTTGATGGACCACTTCCGCGCAGAGTCGGTCACCGAGACGGTGTACACGTACTGAACGATCCGGTCCATCAGCATCGTTTCGTCGAACTTGTTCTCCTTCTTCATCTTCTTGATGTGGTCGTCTATGTCGTCGACGCCCCCGCGACAGCACGACAGCATGGTGATCAGTTTGCGGTCGGGAAGACCAGGGTTGCGGAAGTACTTGGTGTCGACCGCCTGATGATAAAACGACACCAGGTTGGTCTTTTCGTTCGTCCACCGTAAGAAAGTCCTCAACAGCCGTTTTTCACGGTACGCTTTCAGCGACACGCGCAGGTATTGGTGCATGTTCTTCATTTTGTCGTTGGTGAAAATGGCGGCGAACCTCGCCTCGGTCCCGTACTTCCCGCGTTTTTCGTAGTGTTTCAGGTTTCGTTCCAGACCCTCGCTGATCGATTCGTTGACCAATTTGGAAAACGCTTTGCTGGTTTTGGAGACGGCTTCGATCGTGCGCGAGTTCCCCGCGTTGTCCACATGTCCGATGATCTCACGCAACACGTCGTCAGGCAAGTCGTTCAGTTTCATGCCGTAGCGTATACAGGTCTCTTAGCGTGGGGATACAAAAAATTCGCCTCGCATGTACGCGTCCTGTTTGGGATTGGGCACGCGCCGTTCCAGACGGGTCACGTCGTTCCGTTTGGCGATGGACGACCGGGCATTGCCCAGTCCTTCTTTCGCCGTTCTGGTCCATACATTCAACTGATTCAATCCGTCATCGCCGAGATTCATCGCCAACGACGAGTTCAGACCGTGGTGGAAGTAGGTGGTATGTTTCGGCCACAGAGTCAGGAACCTGTTCAGACGTTTTTTGAAACTGGCCAGTTTGTCCGGCGACATGGTATCGCTCAGCAGCACCGCAGCACCAAAGTCGATGACGTACAACTGTCCCTTTGGCGTGACCATCATGTTGCCTATGTGGAAATCCAAATTGAGGACGTTGTTGAGCAGAAGAGAGATCCACGCCTTCTCGATATCGAGGTACTGATGCCGATTTTTTACCTGGTGGAAGCCCGCACCGGTACCCACCTGTTTACCAGAAACCAACTTCATGACGATGACGAATTCGCCGGTCGAGGGGACGTAGCCGCCAAAGTACGCGGTCGGAATGTACTTGCTCACGTCGAAGACCTTGCCCTGCTTCCTGATGGGTTTGGCAAAGGACAACATCTGCTGGATCTTGAGTTCGCGCATCGCGTTGCGCAACCACTGTGTCTCGGAGAGTGACTGGTCACCAGGTCGCAACACTTTTGCCGCGATCCGCGTACGAGCAGGAATGGAAAGACGACGGTCGCTCCTGAATACAGGGTGCACGAGGTCGAACACCTGGTTGACCGTCTCCCTGTCCACCTCGTAGACGGCCCCGAACTGACCCGATCCAAGTTTGCGCGTCTTCATTCGGTTGGTCACGACGGTCTTCTTCGCATTGGCTGACGGTACCTTGTTCTTGTTCCGACGAAACCCTCTGAATCGAGACTCATCAATGCCCGGAACGGTGAACGTGACCATGCTTTACAAAGAATGTAGTACGATGTAGTATGTAGTTCACCAAGAGAATACTTCCCCTCGCTCCTCATCGCTATTCCGGACGTCCTTTCACCGTACACGACACAAAGCGTGTGCACACATACGCCAGTTGAGTCGCGTTGGCCACGGTGTCCAACATACGCTGTTCGTGGGTTTTGCGCAAGGTGATCTCGTCAAAGTTGTCACTGAACGTCAGACCGGCGATGTCTCTCCACGTGTACTGGCAATCCAAGCACCGACGGTCCAGTAACGAACCGAGGTTGTCTCGTCTATCAACAGGCAAGTTCTCCTTCGTCCACTTGACAATTTTGTCCAGGCATCCGTACAGGATAAAGATCCCGTTGACGGGATACTGCACGATGGCGTCCCCGCGTTGATCCAAGTCGTGCATGTACACGTTGAGGTGTTCTCCGGTCAAATACAACGATTGAAAACGCGTCTTCGCGTCTTTCCCGTACATGTGTGAGTACACCCACACGATGTAGTTGATAAACGTATACAGGTCGACTTCCTCTTCAGCAAAGAATTCCAATTGGGATGGATTCTCTTGCAACAGAGTCTTCGCCGCTGCTCGGCGCTCGGCGATGCGTCCGTCGACTGGTTTGCCGAGCACGAGATGATTCTCCATCCACTCTCTATTTGAAACCATGGCCGAACGCTCTCCTTCGATGTTGGGTTGTTCGCCCACGATGGCATACTTGAGCCGGCACCTGTAGATGTTCGCACTCGCACATGCGTGGTTCCGGGGCATCTTCCTTTTGCCGGCGTTCGCATCCGCTAACGCTTTCTTCGCCTCATCGATATGGTTTCGAATAAGCCAGACCGACACGGAGGGTTTGCAGAGGAAGCAACGACCACAGAACACGACAGAAACGGTCCTATCGTTTGTTCCGGCATCCACCAACCCCAGGTCGTTGATATGGTTCGAAGACAACCCCTCGGGGACAGGCAAGTCCTGGACACATCCTCTGGTGGGGAGATTCAACTCGATGTGGTGCATGAGTTCTTTCAGTTCCTTGTCGAATCGCGTATCGTCTGATCCCCTCAGCATCAATTCAGAACCCGTCACGTACAAATGCGTGAATCCCGGTATGGCCTGATTGTACCAGTTTCGATCGGCGTAGCCGGCATCGACGACGACACTGCTCCCTTTGATCCTCTTACCCGAACTGGGGTGGCAAAACGTGACGACGAACATCTTGACCAATCTCATAGCCAGGTCCCTCCACGTGGCTTTGCACACGCTCATGTACTTGAGGGGGTTGACATCGCCCGAACCAGGTAAATTGCGATCGATGACGATGACTTGTTGACCTCGCCTGAACCAGTTCCAAAACTCGGGGTGACCGGAGTTCTTGGAAAGTGAACGGTCGAACATCAGACGCGCTCGGGAGATGGCACCCATCGTGAAGACGGCATCGTATTCGGCGATGCCGTAGATTTCCAGGTACCGTTCTGGAAACCGGAATGACTCGACCAACAGCGTCTCCGGCCGCTGCAAGTATTCTTCTATCGACGTACTACGACGTTGCTTTTCGAAGATCTCGGCCGGAACGGTACAAGACACCTGTCTCTTCTTGATCGTCCCCGGGCATATTTTCTTTTGCGCTGGACGCGTGGACACGGTACGTTGGCCATGCTTGCGTTGGATATTGCTCTTGTTGAATTCCTCTGCCCCGCACGTATCACAGTAATACAACGGAAACATGTCTTTAAATTTTAATTTTGAAATAGATGACCATGGTCATCGCCATTTTTTATTGGTGGTCATTTTATGCCCCCCCTCCATCCCTCAGGTTCCGGGATGGAGAAGTCGTTGGGTGGTCATTTTATGCCCCCCCTCCATCCCTCAGGGCCCCTCGGACGGCGAAGCCACGAAGCCACGAAGCGATGAGAGGATTCCAAGTTTTCACCTATTCAGCAATCTTCGGGGATGGGAGGGTGACCTCTTTTTTCACCTCATCAATGAGTAGTCAATA